>Ga0316204_10011151_pt1 | contig 11349 bp, 9 predicted proteins | sample 6monrhotite_MG_2_FD_205661 | JGI IMG/M metagenome (GOLD analysis project Ga0316204, IMG submission 205661) | Microbial mat bacterial communities from mineral coupon in-situ incubated in ocean water Damariscotta River, Maine, United States -... | ecosystem: Environmental > Aquatic > Marine >...
AACGATTTTCCGCTGCGAGGTTTCGTCAAATGTGACCACTGTGATCGTCCAATGACATCCTGCTGGACAAAAGGACGCGGCGGTAGATATGCATATTATTTTTGCTATAACAAACAATGTGCGGAATATAAGAAATCAATTCGTGGGCAAGCAATGGAAGAACAATTCGAACAGATATTGCAAGAAGTTGTGCAACCTGCTCCTGTGATCAATATTTTCCGTACGATGCTCAAAGAACAATGGCAAAATCGTAAGCAATATCACGAGTCAAACATCAAAGGGTGGAAGTCGGAAATATCCACGCTAGATAAAAAAGTCAGCAACTTTATGGACAGAATTTGCAGCACCGATAGCCCAACATTGATAAACACTTATGAGAACCAAGTCAAAAAACTTGAGGAACAAAAACTGGTTCTAGGCGAAAGAATCAGTGCAAATGATAACACCCATGAAAATTTCGATAAAACTTTTCGAACCGCTTTCAAATTTCTAGAAAATCCGCACAAATACTGGACTTCTGGTGATATATACGACAATAAACTAGTCCAAAAACTAGTATTCCACAACCGTTTAGATATGACCGTAAAAGGGGTTTTCGAACTCCCACAAAGTCGCTCCCATTCTCGGTTTTAGATGGTTTGAAGAACAGTGAGTCCGTTATGGTGTGCCCGACAGGGTTCGAACCTGTGACATCCTGATTAAAAGTCAAGCGCTCTACCAGCTGAGCTACGGGCACATACAGAATGAAGTAGCCTTATAAACCAGAGTTTTTTTTTGCGCAAGTATAGTTTTATTTTTTTTGTTGGTTATAGGTTTTTTTTGCATATATTGCTTATATTATCAATGTAACTCTGTGTATTTATATGCCGATGAAGAGTAATTTATTAGAAATAAAGAATCTTTTTGTTTCTTTCAAGACTCCTGATGGAAAGGATTTTGAAGCGGTTAAGGGTATTTCTTTGGGTGTAGGGAAGGGTGAAATTGCTGCTCTTGTTGGTGAGAGTGGTTCGGGAAAGTCTGTTTCTGCTCTTTCTATATTGAAACTTTTACCTTATCCGGCGGCTTTTCACCCAAGAGGTGAAATATTCTTTGAGGGTGAGGATATATTAAAGTGGAGTGAGCGAAAATTGAGAAATATCAGAGGGAATAAAATTTCTATGATATTTCAAGAGCCTATGACCTCGCTTAATCCTCTTCATACTATTGGTAAACAAATTTCAGAAGCGATTTTATTGCATCATCCAATGTCAAGAGCAAAAGCTGAATTACGAGTTAAAGATCTTTTGGGACTTGTTGGCTTAGAGGTGCTGGCTTCACGCTTAAGTGCTTATCCGCATGAACTTTCTGGTGGGCAACGACAGAGAATTATGATTGCTATGGCTTTGGCTAATGAGCCTGAGCTTTTAATTGCCGATGAGCCGACAACAGCTTTGGACGTTACTATACAAGCGCAGATATTGAATCTTATCAGGGATATTCAGAAGAAAAATGGAATGTCGGTTTTGCTTATTACTCATGATTTGACAATTGTTGAAAATATAGCTGATAAAGTGGCGGTTATGAAAAATGGTGAGATTGTTGAGCAAGGTGCGGTTTCGGGTATTTTTTCTAACCCCGAACATAAATATACAAAACATCTTTTGTCATCTGCGCCGAAGGGAAAACCTGTTGCGGCGAATTTTGATGCAGAAAATATGATTGAGGCGAGTGGGCTGAAAGTTCATTTTGCGCTTCAAAAATCATTTTTTGGCAAAGCTTTAAAAACTCTCAAAGCGGTTGATGATATTGATGTTGCTGTCAGAAAAGGGCATACTTTGGGAGTGGTTGGGGAGAGCGGTTCGGGAAAAACGACTATCGCGCTTGCCATGTTGAGATTGATAAAATCCGAAGGGAAGATTGTTTTTTGTGGCAAAAATATTGATAAATACAAAAATAAAGAGTTACGCCCATTAAGAAAGAAAATGCAGATTGTTTTTCAAGATCCTTTTTCAAGTTTAAATCCGCGTATGTCTGTTTTTCAGGTGATTTCAGAAGGGCTTTTGGAGCACAGAAAAGATATTTCAAAAGAGGAGCTTAATCATCAAGTTGATAAGGCGATGGCTGATGTTGGGTTGCCTCTTGAATATAAAAAACGTTATCCGCATGAGTTTTCTGGCGGACAAAGGCAGCGTATTGGCATTGCGCGCGCAATAATTTTGAAGCCGGAATTAATTGCCCTTGATGAGCCGACAAGTGCACTAGATTTATCTACTCAATCAGAAATATTGGATATTTTAAAGAAGTTGCAACAAGAATATGGGCTGACATATATTTTTATCAGTCATGATTTGCGCGTTATAAAATCTATCGCTCATGATTTGATAGTTCTCAGGTCGGGACAAATTGTAGAAAGTGGCAGTAATCAGAAAATTTTTAATGCACCTGAAGGCGATTATACTAAATCCCTAATGAAGGCTGCATTTAGTATTAAGTAACTATTGAAGTGGAATATATTGCTGTTGTTGTGGGGCGCTTGGTGCGCGATATTGCTGTGGCTGACGTTGCATTTGTTGTGGTATATTGGGCACTCCGCGCTGCATTTGCTGCTGCATGGCGCGTCTATATTGCTCGGCTTTTTTGCGCTCTAATATTAGAGCCTCATTAACTCCAGTGCCGATTTTGCGCTTTAAATCGTCCATGTACAAATATCTATCGCCAACATCAAGGTCAAAATCTTTTTGCAAAGTACTTTTGATGATTTTTTCGAATTTTTCGCATCTGGTTTTTATAAGGTCGGCAAACATTCTTACATCACCACGTCCATCATCAAGTCTTTTAATTTCATAGTTTAAACAAGCATTCCACTCATTTAAAACTTCAGCAAGTTGCGCTTCCTCAGGTCCGCTAATGTCGTTTATTGTGCGTGCGCCTTTTGTAGACGAGCAGGCGGAAATTGATATGCAGAGTAATATAGTGAATATTTTTTTCATAATGTTTACATGTTACTTAATTATTTATACATATTATAGATTGAAATTTTAAACAAAAACGCGCATAAATCAAGTTCATATAAAATTTACCATGAAGAAAATGATATGCGTTATGTAATTTTATTTTTAGCTTTTGTCGTAAGTGCTTGCTCGTCATCGGGGCACGTCGATGAAAATAAACTTTTTTTAAAGCCACTTAGTACGATTTATTTTTCTGAACAAATGGAGGAAGAGAAAAATTATAGCATAAATGCTATGAAGCATGCTTATGTTGGTGAGCCTGTAATTAAGAAAAAAACTTTTCTGGTCAAGCTCCAAAGTGAGCTTTTTGCTATTCCTGAAATGACCAGCTATTTAACTAACAGAAATGTTGATATTGAGTTGATTAAAGATAGACCTTATCAAATTAAAAGCACGACAACGCATAATGGTCGCTTCTTTAATATTCTGGAATATCCTATTGCAAAAAAAGAGAAATTTTATGGCGTATTATATGATAAAGCTGGTATGATGTATAATCGTGTGACGTTTGGTGGACATTTGCTTGATGAGGGGCTGGATATTAATCCGCTTAGTTCTCGTATTACAGAAAAATGGATGAGCAAAGTTATATCGCGAGAAAATGTTGAGAATTTTGAGATTATTTTCGGCGGTATTAATAATAATCAAATTAATATGGTTTATAGAGAATTTAACGCAGGTGATGTTGCCAAAACTGCATTTTTTCAAGAGCTAACATATCCAGTTAATTCTGAGTTTGTGCGTTATAAATCCTTGAAAATCAAAATACATAAAATCAATGGCGAAGGGATTTCCTTTGAGGTTTTGGAAGATTGATTTTAATATGATTTTTTATCACGCAGGAATATATGGGGCATAAAAAAGGCACATTATTAACTCGGTGTGCCTTTTTGCTATTTGTAGGTTATTCGCGAAGTCTATTCTTGCTGGAACAGAGCGTGCTTGAATTTTTCTGGGTTTTCAAGGGCTTTGCCGGTTCCAAGTGCAACACAGGTGAGTGGGTCGTCAGCAACTGAAACGGGAAGACCTGTTGCTTGCCTGAGGACAACATCAAGGTCGGTCAATAATGCTCCACCGCCAGTTAAAATTACGCCTTTATCAACGATATCTGAAGAAAGTTCTGGCGGTGTAAGTTCTAAAGCTTCCTTCACAGCTTCAACAATATGGGCGACTGGCTCATGCAGCGATTCTGCGATTTGGCGTCTATTTAATGTAATTTCTTTTGGAACACCATTTACAAGGTCGCGACCTTTAATTCTCATTTCGTCGCCATCACCTTCGTCAGGAGAGCAAGCCGCGCCAATAGTTTTTTTGATTTCCTCGGCAGTTGATTCACCGATTAGAAGATTGTGGTAGCGTCTGATGTAAGAGATGATCGCCTGATCCATCATATCGCCGCCAACACGGGCAGATTGTGCGTAAACAATACCGCCAAGAGAAAGAACGGCAACTTCTGTTGTTCCGCCACCAATATCAACAATCATAGAGCCAGTTGGCTCAGTAACAGGAAGACCAGCGCCAATTGCAGCAGCCATAGGCTCTTCGATTAAGTAAACGTCGCGTGCGCCAGCATTTGTTGCGGCATCTTGAATCGCGCGGCGTTCAACCGGTGTTGAGCCAGATGGAACGCAAATAACCACTAAAGGTCCTGTAAAACTATTGCGTTTGTGAACTTCGCGAATGAAATATTTTATCATTTCTTCTGCGCCTTTAAAGTCAGCAATTACGCCATCTTTAAGTGGGCGGGAGGCAACAATATTTCCTGGGGTGCGACCAAGCATAAGCTTTGCTTCATTACCAAATGCATAAGGGATTTGTTGGCCGTGCTCAATTTTAAGAGCAACAACTGAAGGCTCGTTAAGAACAATTCCTTTTTCTTTAACATAGACCAAAGTATTCGCCGTACCTAGGTCAATTGCCATATCTGTAGAAAACATACTCTTAACTTTACTCAACATAGTTTTTCGCACCTGATTGAAATTATAAATTCGCTAACTATCTTTTTAGCAAATATTTTTAAAAAAGATAGCTTAAATCACATCAACTTCGGGAATGATTCTTTCCTGATAGTTTAGTAACTTATTTAACGCAGCGATATATGCCTTAACGGAGGCGACGATTGTATTTGTGTCTTTTGCATTACCGTTAATCATGACTCCGCCAGACATTTCTAAACGAACCGTAACTTCTGCTTGAGCGTCTATTCCTTGCGTGACTGCGTGAACTTGATAAAGTTCCAATTTTGCGTCATGTTCAACAAGTGCGCGAATGCATTTATAAGCCGCGTCAACAGGGCCATCACCAGATGCGGAAGATTCTTTTTCTTCGCCCTCAATAATAAGTTTAACAGTTGCGTTATCCGTTCCTTCTGAGTCACAATTTACAGAAAGAGCCGAAAATTCAACTAAAACATCACCTTTTGTTGTGCTTTCATCGATAAGTGAGATTATATCATCATCATAAACTTCTTTCTTTTTATCGGCTAAATCTTTAAAGCGAGCAAAGGCATTTTGCAAATCTGCATCATCAAGTTCAAACCCTAAATCTTTTAATTTATCTTTAAATGCTGCGCGACCAGAATGCTTGCCCATAACCAAGCTCGAACGGGTCAAGCCGACATCTTCAGGTTTCATGATTTCATAAGTTTCAGCATGTTTTAGAACGCCGTCCTGATGGATTCCTGACTCATGTGCGAAGGCATTTGCGCCAACGATTGCTTTATTATTCTGCACCACGAAGCCCGTAATATTTGATACTAATTTTGAAGCACGCATAATATTTTCAGTTTTAATATCGCAATTAAATGGCAAGAAATCATTGCGGGTTTTAATCGCCATTACAGCCTCTTCCATTGCCGTGTTTCCTGCGCGCTCTCCAATGCCGTTGATGGTACATTCAATTTGACGCGCGCCAGCATTAATCGCTGATAAAGAATTGGCAACCGCCAAGCCTAAATCATTATGGCAGTGAACAGAAATTATTGCCTGATCGATATTCGGGACACGGTTTTTTATCTGGCGAATTGTTTCTGCATATTCCTCTGGTAAAGTATAGCCCACAGTATCAGGAATATTGACAGTTTTCGCGCCAGCCTTAATTGCAAGCTCTACAGATTTACAAAGAAAATCTATTTCCGTACGGGTTGCATCTTCCGCCGACCATTCAACATCATTAACCAAATTGCGAGCAAAAGAAACGCTTTCGGTAATTGTCTCTAATACTTTTTCAGGCTCCATCTTTAACTTATACTTCATGTGAAGTGGGCTGGTGGAGATGAAGGTGTGAATCCGTGGGCGTTTCGCAAATTTTATGGATTCTGCGGCGCGCTCAATATCCGAGCGCATAGTGCGAGCAAGTGAACAGACAGTTGCATTTTGAACTTTTTTTGCAACAGCCTGAATAGATTCAAAGTCACCTTGCGAGGCAACGGCAAAGCCAGCTTCGATAATGTCTACACCCATTTTATCGAGAATTTCAGCGATGAGAATTTTTTCTTCCAAATTCATCGTTGCTCCGGGGGATTGCTCTCCATCTCGTAAAGTCGTGTCGAATATATATATTTTATCTTTGCTCATTTTGCTAACTCTTCATAATCCTTTAAATCTTTTATTGTTAAAAATTCTATGTTATATAACATGGAACAGAAGACTATACTTCATTTTTAAGGCTATTTTCAAGCACAAGATTGACGTTATATGAAATTTCTTAAAAAACTTATGCCGCGTTCGCTTTATGGCAGATTTCTGATGATAATAATTTTGCCGATTATTTTATCTCAGGCCATTGCTGTTTATATGTTTTATGAGCGTCATTGGGACAGTATTAATCGTAATATGTCTGCGTCGTTAGTTGGGGAGATTGCTATGGTTTATCATATGCTTATTGAAGATAAGGAGTATGAGTATGAAGATACTCTTACGTTTGTAAGAAAGCACCTTGGGCTTCAAGCATATTATTTTAAAACTAATAATCCACTTAAGAGTCATATCTATAGTGCAGAAGAAATATATCCGTTATTAAAAGATAGTCTTGCACATGAATTAAAAGCTCCTTTCAGCATGGGAATGGTTTTTGAAGACGCGCAAGATTTAGACCGTGGTGGCTCTCTTGAAATTAGTATTCCAGTAGAGGGGGGGCTATTATATATTTACCCATCCAACAAACGCCTTGCCAACCCGTCTACATATATATTTATAATGTGGATGGTGGGTTCGACTTTGTTTCTTTTGATTGTTTCAATTTTGTTTTTAAAAAACCAAGTGCGCTCAATTGTTAGGCTTACTGGTGCTGCTGAGAAATTTGGTAAAGGGCATGATGCTCCTGACTTTAAACCACAAGGCGCTCGCGAAATTCGTCAGGCTGCGATTTCATTCATACAAATGAGGGAGCGCATTAAGCGTCTGCTTACTCGCCGAACACAAATGCTGGCTGGTGTTTCTCATGATTTGCGTACGCCGCTTACTCGCATGAAATTGCAGCTTGAGCTGGTTGAGCAAAATGATGCGACAAAAAATATGCAGGACGACATTAATGAAATGGAAGATATGCTTGAGGATTATCTCGATTTTGCGCGCGGAGAAACAAAAGAGCGCACTGAAGATATTGACTTGCAAAAATTTATCTCAGAAATAATTTTAGGTTATGGTCAACAAGAGGGGAATATCAAGCTTGATGTTAGCGGTGATGTTCATATTCACGGCAAGCCACAAGCGATTCGACGCTGTTTCACAAATTTGATAGATAATGCAATTCGATATGCGGATAATGTTGAGGTTTCAGTTGTTTCTAATGGGCGAAATGCCTCAATTTATATCGAAGATGATGGCTCTGGGATAGCAGAAGATAAACGAAAAGATGTATTTCAGCCATTTTATCGTATTGAAGAATCTCGCAATAAAGAAACTGGCGGAACTGGCTTAGGGCTTTCTATCACACGCGATATTATTAATGGTCATGGTGGAAAAATATGGCTTAGTGATAGCTTGCTTGGTGGCTTGAAAGTGGAAATTTCTCTTCCGCTTTAGTTTTTTTGTGTTTTCTGTGTGGAGGAATTTTGAGTCGGGGTGCCTTGGAAAATAGCAAAAAAAAACAGCGACATTTTCGATCAGAAAAAATCACTGTTTTAATTTTATTTAAAGCTGTTAAGCCTTAAGCAGCATCAAGAAGCTGAAGTTCATCAGCAGATTCTTTGCCTTTGTTGCTAGCGATTTCGTAGCTAACTTTTTGACCTTCATCAAGTTGGCGAATGCCAGCTTTCTCAAGAGCAGTAATATGTACGAATACGTCTTTTCCACCTTCATCGGGTGCGATAAAACCATAACCTTTTGTAGTATTAAACCACTTAACTGTACCTGTTGCCATAACAAGGATCTCCTAAAATAATAATAAAAAAGCCTTTTCCTGAAATCAGGAAAAACCTAGAGTTTGAAACGTCTTACGGGTATTAGAACTCTAGAAACTTGAGTGGTGATCTGTAGTTTTGATCGGCACTTGGTAGCAATAAAGTCTTCTGGTCGTAAAGAGTCATAACGTCACTCAATTTGCAATTTACTACAAACAACTAGCAATAGCAAGATTTTTAACCTTTATTATTAATAAATAAGTTTTTATGAAGATATGTAACAATAGCGAATAAAAAGGTGAGTTTGAGTTTGTGCTTTGATTCTTTATATTATTTCTTATGCAATTCTTCCATCAACAATATTAATTTGACGTTCTGCACGTTTGGCTAGGTAAGGTTCATGGGTAATCGTAATGACGGTCTTGTTTTCTTCTTTTACTAACTTTTCAAACAGATTAAATACTATATCTGCATTTTTTGTGTCTAAATTGCCCGTTGGTTCATCGGCCAGAATAATCAGGGGGTCATTTGCCATAGCGCGGGCTATTGCTACGCGCTGACGTTCACCGCCAGATAGTTGGTTTGGCTTTTTCCAGGCTGCATTTTTTAAGCCAAAGTGACCAAGTAGCATTTCTGCTCGTTCCTTCATTTCCTTGTGCGAAAGTTTGCCCAGTTTTCGCATGGGTAACATCACATTATCAATGGCTGTAAATTCCATAAGTAGAAAGTGAAATTGGAAAACGAAGCCTATTTTCTCTAGGCGCATTTTTTCTTTTGCCTCCTTGCTTGCCAAAGAAGTGTCCGTGCCATCGATAAATATTTGCCCATTAGTGGGGGAGTCCAACAAACCGATTAGATACATCAACGATGATTTTCCAGAGCCAGAAGGTCCAGTAATTGCTACAAATTCACCTTTATTGATAGTGCAGTTAATATCCTTAACTAAGGTAATAGGTATGACTTCTTCGGTTAAGGTACGCGTTACATTTTTTAATTCAACAGCCGGATAAGGCATTAGGCAGCTCCTCTAATTATATCAACTGGATAGAGTGCTGCTGCTTTACGTGCAGGTAAATAAGCCGAGATAGAAGAAGATATAATAGCCATAATGCCACCTCCAATATAAAGCCATATTGAGCGATACATAGGGAAGCCATCATTAAACTCTACAGGAGCCTGTACATCGCCCTCAAATGAAAAATCCAGCATTGCAAGCAATTCCACTAATATTGCGCCAAGAACCCAGCCGAGTATTGTGCCCATTATGCCGACAATTATGCCCTGATATAGGAAAATATGACGTACATCACGCTCTGAAAAGCCGATTGATTTCAGAATGGCGATATCATGTTTTTTCTCATTTACGGTAGTGGAGATAATGTTGTAGATTCCAAATCCAGCTACCAACAAAATAGCTGCTACTGTAGAGTACATAATCATATTTTCCAGCATGAAAATTTCAAATAGATTGGCAAAACTTTCTTGCCAGCTCTCAGCACGATATTGATAATTCTTTTCTAGAGTTTCCGCTAGCGCAGGGGCAGCATCAATATTATTCATGCGGATGTTTATTTGATTAATAACATCTTCTTTGCCCTGTAAGATTTGCACTTTTTTTAACATAGCATAGGAAGTAGCTGCATCTACTTCTGGCACTCCACTATCAAACAAACCTACTAGTTTCATTTTTTTAATAACGCCAACTGGGGAAATAACTGAAAGTTTTGCACCTAGCTGTATAGCTAGTTTATTGGCCAGCCCTTTGCCTAATATAATTCCATTACTGTTGGTGAGTAATCGATCTAGTGAGCCATGTGTTATATCTCGTGCTAAATTACTGGTATTTCGTTCCATTTTGGGGTCTATACCTATCAGTCTAGAGGCTATATCTTTGCCGCCATAGCGTAGAAATGCTTGCCCCTCTAGCACTGGAGAAATGCGTATATCATCGCGTGTATATAATTTAGTAATTATTTTTTTTGCTCCACGAATTCCGCGTAGTTCTTCTTTAGGTTTGATTCCGCGTAGATCAATTAAGGAATCGGGATAATTTTGGTAAATAGGTTGTGATGGGGGGGTGCGAAATTCGTCCATTATTTTTACATGCGGCACTACATCGATAAGTTTTTCGATGAAATAATCATGCATACCGCGCATCATTCCAGCAATAGCAATAAAAAATGCTACCCCTAGCATCACTCCAAAAATGGAGAGCAGAGCCTGACGCTTGCGGTTGCGGATATATTCTAATGCAATTGAAAGCGTCATATTCATTTGCCTGACCTTACGGTTTATTAAGTGTGGTTGGGTTGTACAAAATTTTATCTGTTTCCGTTAATCCATCTAAAATTTGCACCTGCTGTTCGTTGGTGATGCCAGTTTTTACGGCTTTTTCTTTGAATTTTTTTCCTTCCTTCACCCAGGCTATATTGTTGATTATACTATTTTTAGGAACAATAAGGGCATTATCTATCATTTTTGTTATAATATTTATTTCCACAGTCATTCCAATTAATAAAGATGTATCATTGGGTAAACTAATTCGAACACGGAAATTTTTGTCTATTGGGTCGCCCTTGGGGGTGATTTCGCTTATTTTCCCTTCAATTATTGCATCTGGAAATGCGTCTGCTTTGATGAGTGCTGTTTGCCCAATCTTTATTAACGCGATATCTTCTTCATCTACTTCAGCACTGATACGTAAGGGCTTTAGCTTTCCTACCCAGAAAATAATATCTGAAAGTGTGATTATTTCTCCGGGTTCTACATCGCGCTTAAGCACCATCCCGTTCAGTGGAGATTTGATTAACATGCGTTCTATTACTTCATTCTGTGCATCTAATTGTGCTTTAGCAATTTGATAGTCATTTAGTGTGCGTTCATATTTGCGCTTACTACTATAATCTTTTTCTGATAGAGATTTGTAACGTTCTTTTTCTTTTTCTAGGTAGTGTAAATTAGCTATATATTGTCTGGCTATTATATGTTCAACACTGTCCTCAAGTTTAACAAGTGTCT
>Ga0316204_10011152_pt1 | contig 11348 bp, 10 predicted proteins | sample 6monrhotite_MG_2_FD_205661 | JGI IMG/M metagenome (GOLD analysis project Ga0316204, IMG submission 205661) | Microbial mat bacterial communities from mineral coupon in-situ incubated in ocean water Damariscotta River, Maine, United States -... | ecosystem: Environmental > Aquatic > Marine >...
AAGGGACCTGGCTTCGCGGCGAGCGGCTCTTGGGCTGCTGGCACGAACATGACGAGCGGGACCTACACGGCGAACGCGAACGCTTTCCTGATCACTCAGGAGATCGACCTCACCAACGCCACGTCGGCCACGCTGAGCTTCAACCAGTTCTTCGACACGGACGGCGCCGACGGCGGCCGCATGATCGTCAGCCCCGACGGTGGGAACACCTGGTATCTCCTCCGTCCCAACGGTGGCTACCTGACCGCCAGCGTCTTCAACCCGGGTGAGGGCTTCGCCGGCTTCAGCGGCTCCTGGCTCCGGACCACCGCCGATCTGACCGCCTTCGCCGGCGACAAGATCACGATCGCCTTCGAGTTCGCCTCGGACGCGACGGACAACCGCAGCGGCTGGTTCATTGACGACATTAAGGTCGAGGGCAACTAGCCCGCCCCGCGCTGCGGAGCTCAGCTCCGCAGCGCTGCCTTCAAGGTCACCGGGAGACTTACTCTCGGGGCCTTACCAAACTAAGACGATTAACGAATTACTGTTGCTGGTGATTACGAAAGCGAGCGAGTCCCGACGGGGGCTCGCTCGTCTTCTTTGGTTGGAGCCCGTGCCCGTGAACCGGGTTGTGGGCTGCGCTCTTTTGAATCACAGAGGACACGGAGATCCACGGAGGTCACAGAGGTCGTCTCGCGGGATTCGAGGGCGCTCCGGAGTTGGAAGCGGCGGGGGCGTGTTGGCGAGTCGAAGACGGAGGGAGGGAAAGCTCCGCCTGACGAGGCCGGGTCGCTTCGGCTCGATTTCGCAACAGTCTCTCCCCAGCGAGGGGTGACTCGCGGGTCATGACGACTGCGTTGAGATCTTCGCTCACCCCACCAGACCCCGACTGGGGCTCTCGGTCGGGCACCGGGTCCGGGACGGGCGTGGGCGAGTTGGAGGCGGCGGGGTCGTGTCAGGTGGCCGCAGGGCTGCGAGAGGGAATGCTCGTTCGCTAGATCCGCGCGAAACCTCAGGCTCGGGCGCGCGTTCGAGTTGAGCCCCCGGAGGTTTCATGCGCGCTGCTTCTTCGACCTGCTTGCTCCTGACCCTCTTCCTCGCCGCCCCCGCCCTGGCCCAGGGGCGCCGCGTCGATCGCGCTCCCCAGGTCGGATCCCTCGCGCCCGACTTCGAGCTGCACCGCCTCGACGCCAAGGGCAAGGCCTCCAAGGAGAAGGTCAAGCTGAGCCAGGTCTGCAAGACCAAGCCCGTGGTGCTGGTCTTCGGCTCCTACACCTGACCTCCCTTCAAGCGCTCGGTCGGAGCGCTCAACAAGCTCTTCAAGGCCAACAAGGACACCTTCCAGTTCTTCTTGGTCTACGTCCGCGAGGCCCACGCCAGCGACGGGGCGCGGCCCAGGGCTGGGATCGACGTCCTGGAGCCCACGAACTTCGAGGAGCGCTTGGGGGTCGCCACGACCTGCCGCGCTGACCTGGGGCTGAAGCTCCCCGTCCTCGTCGACAACATGAAGAACTCGACGGAGCGGGCCTACTCAGCCTGGCCTGATCGGCTCTTTCTGATCGGCAGCGACCGCAAGGTGCTCTACCGAGGGGGGCAGGGGCCGCGCGGCTTCAGCCCCAGCGAGCTCGAGGCGTCCATGAAGGAGTTTGCGGCTGCCGCGAAGCGAAAGGAGCTGAGCGCGGAGGAGCGCGAGGCGATCATGGAGCGCTTGCGCGCCAGGCGGAAGAAGAGGCTGAACGAGAAGGAGTAGGCGTTCTGGCGACGAGTCGTCTCAATCCGGAGACCCGTTAGCGCCGACGAAGTCCCTAGTCCTCAGGACCCAAGAAGCGCGCGAAGCTCTTCATTTCGAGGCTGAACTCCTCCTCGCTGGAGCAGTATCGCGCGACCTCGTTCTTGAGCTCGGCTCCCAGCCGCTTGCGGGCTCGGTGGAGGGCGACCCGGACGGCGCCGGCCGAGCGCTCGGTCTTGGTCGCGATCTCGGCGGGGCTGAGGCCCTCGGCTGCGAGGGCCAAGAGCTCGTGCTGGGCGGGGTAGGCCTGCTGGACCGCGTCCAGAGCTCGCCGCATGAGCTCTTGGAGCCAGCAGGAGTCGAACTCGGCTTCGATCGCCGGGGGAGGGGCTTGGTCAAGGGGGATCCGCTCCCAGCCGCCGCCGCGTTTTTCGGCCTTCTCTCGCCGGCGCTGGTCGCCGAGAACTCGGAGGGTGATCCCGAGGAGGTAGCTGCGAAAGCGACCCTTCGTCGAGTCGGCCCGCAGGAGGAGGTCGCGGTCGAGGAGGCGGAGGAACACGTCTTGGGCGACGTCTTCGGCTTCGCCCGGCTGAAGGCCCCGGCGGCGGAGGAAGGCCAGGAGGGGTGGCCGATAGCGACGCACGAAGTCGTCGAGGGCGCTCTCCTCACCCGCACCCGCGGCGTGAAGGTGGGACCAAAGCGTTGTGCGGAACTGGCTCACGCTGACCATGATGCACTTCTGAACGACTCGCGCGAGTCCCTTGGAGCGACCGCTACCATGTGGACCCGCTGACCCAGGAGGAGAGGTGGCCGAGATCGATCCCCTGCGTGCCTTCGGGCTCCTCCAAGGCGCGGACCTCCAGGGCGAGGCCTCGGCCGAGATCGGCCAGGACCAGAGCGTCCTCCAGGGGGCTCCGTCCCTGGGCGAAGTCCTCCAGGGACGGTTCCGCCTCGTGAGGCCGCTTGGGCGCGGTGCCATGGGGACGGTGTTCCTGGGGCTGGACGAGTCGCTCGAGCGCGAGGTCGCGATCAAGGTCCTGGCCATAGAGGGCGACGCCGCGCGCGAGCGCTTTCGCCGGGAGGCCGAGGTCACGGCCCGGCTCTCGCACGCCAACGTGGTCCGAATTCACGGCTCGGGGCAGGTCCGCGGACACCTCTACCTCGTGTATGAGCTGATCGACGGGGGCCAGACCCTGAAGGAGGCGCTCGAGAGCGAGCCCCTCGAGCGCCGCCTGGATCTGGTCGAGGGCGTCGCGGCCGGGGTGGCGGCGGCCCACGCCGCAGGCGTCGTGCACCGCGACTTGAAGCCGGAGAACGTCCTCCTGCGACCAAGCGGCGAGCCGGTCGTGGCCGACTTCGGGTTGGCGGGCTTGGACGCGAGCAGTCTGACCAAGACCGGGCAAATGCTAGGCACGCCGGCCTTCATGGCGCCTGAGCAAGTCCGCGGTCAGGAGACGACGCCCCGCACCGACGTGTGGGCCTTGGGGCTCGTGCTCTATGAGGCGCTCTACCAGCGGCACGGGATCAGTACGGAGGGAGCGGTGACCGCCCTCCTGGCGCGGATCTGCGAAGGGCAGATCGAGCTTCCGCACGGGGGACCGCCCGGGCTGCGGGCTCTCGTCAAAGCCTGCGTCGTCGTGGATCCGAGCCAGCGGCCAGCCGACGGAAGCGCCTTCCTGCGAGCTCTGCGCGCGGCCCGCGCTCCAGATCCTCGCCCTCGCCAGCGCTTCTTGGTCGCGATCTTGTGTGCGCTGGGAGCGGTCGGCTTAGGCCTGGCCGCTCACTTGGTCTCTGCGGAGGGCAGCTCGCTGTCGGCGAGCCCTTCCCGTCCCCTCCTCGCCTCAGCCAAGGCGAGCCCGACTCTCTCTCCCAGAGCGGAGGCCTCGCGAACTCGACCCGTCGGGCCCCGCGCGCGAAGCGCTTGGTCTCATGGCGTCCAGGGGGTTCGCAGCGCTTGCTTCTTGGGCGATCGCCTGGTCATGACGAGCGTGGCCCAGGCCGTGTTGTTCGATCGTGAGGGGAAGGTCCTGCGCCGCTTCCCCGGGCGCTACGAGCTCCTGCGCGCGGGGCCCTCGGAGGCGTGGTTCGTGGATCGGGCTCGGACCTACCGGCTCGTGAGCAGCAATGGCGGAATGGAGGAGGTCTGGCCGACCCCAGCCCTCGATTGCGATCCCTCCAACTCTGAGTTCCTCGTGCGCTCAGAAGACAAGGTCGAGGTTCGGCGTCGAGAGGGGACATTGGTTCGCACCCTCGAGCTCCCCTCGGGCGTGAGGACGATCTCCGGGTTCCTGACCCCCTCGCACGTGTTCGTGTCCGTCCATCAGCCGACCCTGAACCTGGTCGCGCAGCGTGGGCAGGGTCAGAGCGAGCTGACCGTCTACCTCCGGCTCGTGACCCGCCTGACTGCGATCTCGGCTTCTGCGGATCGGAGCCAGCTCGCGATCGGGAACGCAGACGGCGTGGTGTTCCTGACCCCCAGCGCAGAGCTCAGTGAAGACTTGGCTGCGCTCGAGGAGGGCGGCGCCGCGGTCGACGGCTTTCGCCGCCTGCCAGGAGCCCACAAGAGTCCAGTCGGCCAGTTCTTGTTCCACGAGCGAAACCTGATCTCGGTTGGGCGCGCGAGGCGCAAGCGCCAGACGGGGGCTGTCCTCTGGGACACTCAGGCCCACCAAGAGCTGGCTAGCCGGGAGGGGCAGACCTTCACAGCCTTGGCCTTGAGCGCGACGGGCGTGGTGGCGGTGGTGACCCCCTTCGAGGTCAGCTTCGTTCCGATCGCTGACTTCCGCTGAGCGGGATCTGGGTCCAGGGCGCTTCGGGCGATACGATCAACCTCCCTTCAGGGGGTCTCCGCTGGAGCTCTCCTCCGCCCCATTGCACGCGACGTCACCTCAGGTCCTGCTCGTGAACGAGATCGATCCGCTCCGTGCTTTCGGGCTCCTCGCCGACGCCGACCTCGGGGGGGCGGCCTCCAAGGAGCTGGGTCATGATCAAGCCCTCGTCCAGGGTCCGCCACGGCTGGGTGAGCTCCTCGAAGGCCGCTTTCGCCTCCTGCGGCCGCTCGGGCAAGGCGGCATGGGGACCGTGTTCCTTGGCCGCGACGAGGAGCTCGAGCGCGAGGTCGCGATCAAGATCCTCTCCAAGGGGGGCGAGGCGGCGCGTCAACGCTTCGCGCGCGAGGCTGAGGTCACCGCCAGCCTGAGCCACCCCCACGTGATCCGAATTCACGGCTCGGGCCAAGTCCGTGGGCACCCCTATCTGGTCTACGAGCTGATCCCTGGCGGCGTCACGCTGGGGGCCGCCTTCGAGCGCGAGCCCCTCGAGACCCGGCTCGATCTCTTGGAGCAGGTCGCGGCAGGCTTGGCCGTCGCTCACGAGGCCGGGGTCGTGCACCGCGACCTGAAGCCAGAGAATATCCTGATCCGTCCCGACGGGACGGCCGTGGTCGTGGACTTCGGCCTGGCGGGGCTCGGCGAGAGCAGCCTGACGCGCACGGGTCAGACCCTGGGGACGCCGGCCTACATGGCCCCTGAGCAGGTCCGGGGTGAGCCTGCGACGTCAGCCTGCGACGTATGGGCCTTGGGGCTCCTGCTCTACGAGGCCTTGTTTCAGGATCACGCCTTCTTGGACGAAGGCTCGGGGATCGAGGTCCTGCTCGCGCGGATCTACGAGGCTCGACTCGACCTGCCTCCCGGCGGGGCCCCCGCGCTGCGGCGTCTGATCGAGGCGACCCTCGTCAGCGACCCCGCAGCGCGAGCTCCGGACGCCGCTGCTTTTCTCCAGGCCCTGCGCGAGGCACGCGCCGCGCCAGCCCGGGGGCGGGAGCGGGGCGTGGCGCTCTCGCTCTCCGCCGCCCTGGCGCTGGTCGCGCTCGCTGGGCTCTGGGCGGCGCGCCCGGCGCCGGCCCTCAGCCCTCCCTCTCCCAGGGTCTCCTCCCCCAGGGTGGCGGCCTCGTCCGAGCCGAGCCCTCGTCAGGCGGCGACTCCGAGCCCCGGCCCGCAGGTCTCGCTGAACCCGATTCGTCACGGGGTCGCGAAGGTCGCAGGCGCGGCCTTCCTCGGTCGTCGCCTGGTGCTCACCTCAAAAAGTGAGCTCGTGGTCCTAGACCCCGAGGGGCGAGCTCTGCGGCGCTTCTCGGGAGCGTTTCGCGTGATCCGTCACGGCCCAGAGGCGCTCTGGCTCAACGGCCGCGGGGTGGCGCACCGACTCGGAGCGGACCTCGAGCTGGAGGAGGTCTTCCCGGGCCCGATCCTCGACTGCGATCCCGCGCGGAGCGAGGTCCTGGTCACTTCAGCGAGGGGCGTGGAGCTCCGCCGGTCTGGAGGCGAGCTGATCCGTGCCCTCGACGTCGAGGTCCCGAACACCCTCGCGGTCGGATTCCTCCTGCCCCAACACGTCTTGGTCTCGGTCTTGAAGCCGAGGACTACGAACCTCGTCGCCCAGCGCGACGACCCGACCTCGGTCCTGCGCCCCGACTCGCGCTTCGCGGGCCGAATCCGCGCCGTGGCGATCAGCGAGGATCGAGAGCGGATCGCGACCGGGAGCGGCGCGGGCTGGGTCCTGGTGGGCTCGGCTTCGCTGGAGGGCCTCGAAGCCCTGCAACGCTCCCGGGCGGGCGGGGGGGGGCTGCTGAACATCTCGGTCCAGCCTCACAACAACAAGATCGCCGGGCTCTTCTTGCGAGGGAGTCAGCTCCTGACCTATGCGCTCCCCTCGGGCGATCCGGGTGAGGCGATCCTGTGGGACCTCGTGACCGGGAACCCCTCGGCGATCCGCGACGCGAAGTGGCTCCGGGCTCTCGCGCTCAGCGAGGAGGGGCTGGTCGCGATCGTTGGCCGAGAGACCTTCGAGCTCGTCCCCCTGAAAGAGTTCCGTTAGTGGGGTCTCACCGGGTCCAGACTCGGGAGCCTGCCTCGAGGAGCTGCGCCAGGGCGGCTGAGAGCTCGGTCGTGGCTGTGTCGATCGCCAGGTCCGGCGAGCTGGGCGCCTCGTAGGGGGAGTCGATCCCCGTCATACCCTTGAGCTCGCCGCTGGCGGCTCGCGCGTAGAGGCCCTTGACGTCGCGCGCCTGGCAGACCTCGAGGGAGGTCGCGACGTGGACCTCGAGGAAGCGCGCGGGGCCGATCCGCTGGCGGAAGCGGGCCCGGTCGGCGGCGAAGGGCGCGATCGAGGCCACGAGGACGATCGATCCGGCGTCGGCCAAGATCTTTGCGAGCTCGCCCAAGCGGCGCACGTTCTCGCTCCGAGAGGCGGTGTCGTAGCCGAGGTCCGCGTTAAGTCCGGTGCGGACGAGGTCGGCGTCGAGGACGAAGGGGAGGCGACCGGCGTCGAGGAGGGCGCCCTCCAAGGCCCGCGCCAAGGTGGTCTTACCGGCGCCCGAGAGCCCGGTGAACCAGAGCACGCAGCCGCGCTGGTCCAGGAGCTCGGCTCGCCGGGCGGCAGGTGAGGGCGGGTGGGAGGTGTCGCTCATGCCAGAGATTGTGCGCTTCAGGGGCCGACCTCGAAAGTGGGGAGCGGCAAACTCGAGGGCGTATGATCGGGCCGTGATTACGAGCGTCTCTTGCAACGCCTGCGGGCGTGCCCAAAACGCCCCCACCTCTCGCGCCGGCCAGGACGTCGCGTGTCGGTTCTGCGGGGACTCGATCCGCGTCCCCGGCTCTGCAGCGCCTCAGAGCGCGATCGGGGGCTGGCGCGACGTCGAGCCGAGAGCCTCACCGCTTGGGGTTCAGATCGAGGAGGGCTTCGGCTCGAGCGCTCAGCCCGAGCTCGTGGAGCGGACGAGCGAGACGACGACCACCGAGTGGACGACGACCCTCGACTCCAGCCAGGCCGCCTCCGAGCGCCACTTCTCCTCGCGAGTCAGCTCAGAGGCCGAGGGCGTCTACGAGTCCAGCTCGCGGACCGAGGTCGGGCCCGACGGCGAAGTCCGCACCACGCGCAGCGAGTCGGGGCGCGGGCTCGAGGGGCAGCCCTACCAGGCGCGCTACGAGTCCGTCCGGGGTCCCGACGGACAGTTCTCCGAGTCCAGTCACGAGTCTGGCTCCCGACCGGAGTTCGCCGCAGAGTTCGCCGGGGCGCCGATCTTCGATCGCGCGCGCCAGCGCCCCGCGGACGCTGGTCCCCCGAGCGTCGGTGCCCCGGTCGGGGCTCCCGTCACGACCTCGCGCCACGCTCGCGAGGCCAAGGCTGGTCGCCCGGTCTTGTCCGGGCCCTCGACCGCCAAGACCGCGTCGCCCCTCGAGGCCTTTCTCCCGGGGCTGACCTCCGACAGTCAGGCCGAGAAGACGGCTTCGATCGCCTTGGTGCTCGCGATCGCAGGCTGGGCCTTCTGCTTCCCCGTCTCCCTGGGCGCGGTCTACTTCGCCGCCCAGAGCAAGAAGCACGCTCTGGCCGAAGGGCTGGCGGTCCCCCAGCTGGCGACCATCGCCAACGTCGTCGCGATCCTCAACTTGGCCTTCGTGTGCTTGGCCAGCCTCGGAAACCTCTCGTAAACTACGCCGCGGAGGCGCGTCGGTCGCGCGTGCCCTCGCTGGAGTGACCTACATGATCGTCAACTTCGACTGCGAGTTTTGTGGGCGGGGCCAGACCTCCGCGGCGAGCAACGCTGGCAAGACCGTGACCTGTCGCTATTGCGGCGGGGACTGCGTCGTCCCGCGTGGGGCGCAACCCCAGGCAGGCGGAGCGCCGCCCGGGCCCTCGTCCGGGGGAGCGATCGGGACGCCCGTCGGCGGAGGTCCTCAGAAGACGACCTTTCACCCTCCTCCCCAGGGCGACCCTTTCCGTCCGCCCGCCCAAGGGCAGACCCAGCGGCCCCCCTCGGGGCGTCGCCCTCCGCAGCCCGGTCACAATCCCTACCAAGCGCCGCGCGCCGAGTTGGGGCAGACGAACTATCACCAGCCCGGGGTCGTTCCGCCCGAGGTCAACAACGCGGCGACCGCCGCGATCGTGTGCGGCGCGCTGGGCTGGGCCGTGTGCTTCGTGTTCGCGCCCTTCGCGGTCTGGCAAGCGGGCAAGGCTTCGGACTTGGCGATGCGGGCGGGCGTCAAGGTCCCAGTCACGGCCACGATCGGGAAGGTCCTCGGGATCATTCAGATGGTGCTCTTCGTCGGGATCTTCGCCCTCGCGATCGTGGGTGGAGCGTTGGGCGGGTAGGCCTCTCTTGGTCCACCTCTCGCTCGAGGAGCACGGCGCGGGGCGAAGCTCTCAGGGCGCCCGATGAGAGAGGGCTGCGCTGCGGCGGAGCCAGTTCGGGGTTCGCCTTCCCGGCGAGCCGAAGGGCTGGCGCTCCTGGTCTGCGTCTTGGCGGGGGTCCTGCTCTCTCTCTATCCGCACCTCCGGGCTTGGGTCGAGCGTGGCGATCCCGTGTTCGTAGCGGACCGCGACGAGCTAGAGATCTACCTCCCGACCTCGACCCGCTCCTACCTCGAGCACCCCCACTACCTCGCTGACCCGGTCCCGCGCGGCGGTGGGCGGACCATGTTCCCCTGGCACCAAATGGGTCCCGGCGTCCTCGTCGCGCGCGCCCTGAGCTGGGGACCCCTGGGGGTCTCCTTCGCCTGGCGACTCTTGGCGGGGCTCCTGATCGGGGGCTTGACCTACGTCACCTTGCGACAGCGGCTTCGAAGACCGACGGTGGCCTGCGCCTTGACCCTCTTCCTCCTCGCCGACCTGGGCTTGGTGTTCGGCAAGCCGCTTCTCTATCACCTGAGCGCGCTCCTCGGTTTGGCCCGCGGTGAGGAGGTGCTTCTGGGAGGGTGGCCCAAGCTTCACGCCAACTGGCGCCTGATCACGCCGGCCTTGTCCTGGCCTTGGGTGTTGGTGGCCTGCACGCTTTGGCTCCGCCTGGCAGAGCGCTCGAACCCCAAACGGCGCGCGCTGGCAGGCGTGTCCCTAGGCGCCCTGGTCGCGGTCTATTTCTATCACTGGACCGCTGCCGCCTTGGGCCTCGCGCTGTGGTTCCTCTGCGCACCCGGCCGTCGCAAGGACGCCCTGCACGTGGCCTGGATCGCGGTGGCCGTCGGGCTCCCGGCCCTGATCGCGGGCTCGCTCCTCAAGGCCGAGGCTCCTCCGGACTGGCTCCTGCGGAGCGACAAGTTCGTTCCGATTCCGCGGACCTCCGAGCTCGCCTTCCCCAAGTCGGCCTGGGCGCTAGCCCTGGTCACCCTCCCCTGGGTCTGGCTCCGTCGCCGCGACCTGCTCCCGATCGCTTGCTTCGCCCTGGGCGCGCTCCTGCTCCTCAACCATCAGCTCTTGAGCGGGCTCCGAATCGAGAACTGGCACTGGCAATACGCCTACGGCCCGCTCCTCTGCCTCCTCTTGGCCTTCGCGGTCGGGATCGAGTGGGAGAGGCGTTGGCCGAGGGCCGCGCCGCGCGCGCTGGGCCTCGGCGTGTGCCTAGTCGCAGCAGCATTCGTCGCCAGTGGACTGTTCCTTCGGCACAAGGGCTGCGAGTCACGCCTGACGAGGCACCTCAACGAGGCCGTGGCGGACTATCGCCTCCACCACCAGGGACGCTCCCTGGAGCTGGTGGCCGGGGATCGCGACTACGTCGCCTGCGCGGCGGCTGTCGACGGGTCCCGCTCTCTCTCGGGGGAGCTGCTCCGCTTTAGCCCGGCCATGAGCCTGGTGGCCTGGGAGGAGCGCGAGGCGCTGAACGGAGCTCTGTTGGGCCTCGCGCCGGGAGAGTTTCGTCGCGAGCAGGAGCGGGCCCTAAGCGGGAGCTTCTTCCAGGGCCTCGTCGAGGCCACTCCAGGCGGGCTGAATGAAGTCCTTATGCGACGTATTCGTCACTTCCAGAGAGCGCGGAGCGATCTGGCGGCGACGGCGGAGCGCCTGGGCGTGAGGGAGCTGGCGCTCCCTCTGGGCGCCTCGACCTCGCACCTGCCGCGGGCCTGGGTTCGCCTCCGGGCGGGGCCGCGCTGGGAGGTCTGGGCCCCTAAGCGGCGCGAGTAAAGGCCGCGCTGCGGTCGAGCTCGCGCAGGGTCCGCCACACGACGCGCGTGAAGCGCGGATCGGGGGCGTGGTCTTGGTAGTGAAGGAGGTCTTCCTCAGCCTCCCAGCGCTGACCGAGCTCAGCCTTGGCCATGCCTGAGACGAGCCAGAGGTAGGGGTGCTGGCTGCTCTCCTCGAGTTCCATGGCGGCTTGGCAGGCCTCGAGCGCGCCTTCGGCCTGACCGGAGTGGAGGAGGAGGCTCGCGAGGTTTACGTGCGCGGCCATGTGGCCGGGCTCTTGAGTGAGGGCGGCGCGGTAGTGCGTGACCGCCTCCTCGGTGCGGCCAGCGCGCGCAGCAGCCACGCCCTTGCGGGTCAGGTTGCGGGCGGCGGCGGCGACATAGGAGATCGTGGGGTTCATAGGCCCTCCTCCTCCTCTGTCGGCGTTCGGGCGCGTATCCTTGACCGCCTAATGACGGATTCGAGCGAAGAGTCAGGGCAAGAGATCGGGGGAGAGATCCCTGCGGCGATCGTGCCCCCCGAGACCGAGACCGAGACCAAGTCCAAGCGACCTGGGATCAAGGAGCTGGTCCAGCGCTACGGATCCTTGGCGCTCGGGATCTACCTCTCGACCTTCCTGGTGGCCCTGACCCTGGGAATGATCACCTTCGGGCTCTTCCTCGACCCGAGCTCTTGGCAGACCGAGGGA
>Ga0316204_10011154_pt1 | contig 11348 bp, 17 predicted proteins | sample 6monrhotite_MG_2_FD_205661 | JGI IMG/M metagenome (GOLD analysis project Ga0316204, IMG submission 205661) | Microbial mat bacterial communities from mineral coupon in-situ incubated in ocean water Damariscotta River, Maine, United States -... | ecosystem: Environmental > Aquatic > Marine >...
AAATTCAGCAGATCAACCTTATGTAAAAATTGTATTGAAGACATTGGCCTTGAATGGTGATGCGGGAATGTTAATTCAATCAATTGCGGATAACTTAGAAATAAAAAGCAATGAAATTAAAAGTTCGCTTGCATATTTGGAAAAAAATGAATTTGTTGAAGCGGTCGCAACGGGTAGCGGTACAAAATATTATTTGGCTGCACGAGGAAAAAAATACTGTATTAAACGGGGTTATATCGCAGAATAATATAAAAATTAAATGGAGTTAAATTTTTATGTCTTTTTTATTTGATACAATTGAGATTCCTTTTTGGTTTATTGTTTTTGTTTTTGCCAGTGCCACACCGTTATGGATTAAGTGGTATAAGAAGTTTCACAAAAAATTTATTGTGACAGGACTTTTAAATAAAATATTTCGTCGCGCCAGGTCGACTGCAGAAATGAAAATAGATGTATTGAAAAAAGCGACAGATCACTGGAATGATAATAGTGAGCTTACGGAAATTTCTGAAGGCAAGGTTAAAAAAATAAAATCAGTAAAAAAGAAAATTGATCCAGAAAAAAAACAAAATATCCAGATTGTTTTGAAAGCATTAGCCGATGCTGGCGAAATCGGTGTTTTACCTAAATCTATCTCAGATAAAATGTCAATTGATTCTCTTGAAACAAGCAATGCACTGACATATTTAGTTGAAAAAGAATATGCAGAAATGCTTAATGGTACAAGCGGTTCAAAATATTATTTAACCGATCAGGGAAGACGGTACTGTATAAATAAAAAACTTGTGTAGATTAAAATATTATGCCTAAACATGAAAAGAAACAATGTCCGCGCTGTTCTTCTGAATTTGAATGTAAAACAGGTTCAATATTATTATGTCAGTGCTCAAATATTGAAATGACCGCCGAACAGCTTGAATATACCAGCACACAATATAATGATTGTTTATGTCTTTCCTGTTTAAAAGAACTGCGAACGGAATTTAATACTTTGTCTCATAGCAAAAAAATTAAAAATGTCTTTTTAGGTCGTTCTTAAATGTGTACTATTTTAGTATAATTCCTTTTTTATTATTAATTTGATGTAGAATAAATAATGTTAATAGTTATATCTCCCGCTAAAACGCTTGATTATGAAACGGTACCAAAGACTAAAGTGTTTACGACCCCTGATTATTTAGACAGGTCGCAGCAATTAATTAATCGCTTAAGAAATTTATCCTCGCTGGATATTTCGGATTTAATGAAAGTAAGTGCAAAGATTGCAGATTTGAATTTTGACCGCTATGAATCATGGAAAAAACCGTTTACCGTAAAAAATGCAAAACAATCGATTCTTGCTTTTAAAGGTGATGTTTATACTGGTTTGGATGCGGAATCATTTAAAGCAGATGACTTTAAGTTTGCTCAGAATCATTTGCGGGTGCTTTCCGGACTTTATGGTTTGTTACGCCCTCTGGATTTAATGCAACCTTATCGACTGGAAATGGGCACAAAACTTAAAACAGATATTGGAAAAAATTTATATGAATTCTGGGGTTCGGATATAACAGAAGGTTTAAATAAACAACTGAATAAAATAAAATCTAACTATTTGATTAACCTGGCCTCTAATGAATATTTTAAATCGGTTAAAGTGAAAGAGTTAAACGCGGAAATTATTACACCAGCATTTAAAGAATTTAAAAATGGCGATTATAAAATGATTGGCATATATGCGAAAAAAGCGCGAGGTATGTTAAGCCGGTATATTATTCAGAATAAATTAAGTGACCCGGAAGATATTAAGTTATTTAATGAAGATGGGTATCGTTTTAACAAAACGTTATCCAAAGGTAATAATTTTGTTTTTACACGTAAACAATAAGAGATAAGATAATGGATGAAGAATTAAAGAAGCATATTCGTGAACCTAAAACATGGTTACGTGGTGTATATATATTATTATTTTTGGTTACTTATAGTGTTGCAAAAATAATAATTTTTGCCATTGTCTTATTTCAATTTATATCAACTGTTATTACGGGTAAAACCAACACGCAATTGGTAAAACTTGGATTGAGCCTGAGTACTTATAGTTATCAAATATTAACATTTCTCACCTTTAACACGGATTACCATCCGTATCCTTTTGGTTCATGGCCAAGTGGTACAGAGGTTGAAAAACCCACGAGCACCGATGTTGCAAACAAAGATGATAAATAAAATAATTATGTTAACGATTTAGGCTGAAGCTTATTGTGAAACTTTATTATTCTCCTACTTCACCTTTTGTTCGAAAAATTAATGTTTTTGCTATTGAAGCGGGTTTAGATAAACAGATTGAATGGGTTAAAACGAATCCATGGCAAGTTGAAGATATTTTAACGGCTGAAAACCCATTATCACAAGTTCCAACCTTGATTACAGATGATGGAATGGTTCTTTATGATTCTAGTGTGATTTGTGAATATTTAGATTCACTACATACGGGAAAAAAATTAATTCCAGAAAAAAGCAAGCTTCGCTGGCAGGTTTTACGTTTACAAGCATTAGCTGATGGCATTCTTGACGCGGGTATATTACGTTTTCTTGAAAAAAAACGCAGCTCAGAACTACAGTCAATTGATTGGGATGCTGTACAGAAAAAATCAGTTGAACGCAGTTTAGACTATTTAGAAAATACGGTGCCTGACTGGGATGAAAACCTGGATGTTGGTGTACTCAGTATAGCTTGCGCATTAGGTTGGCTCGATTTTCGTTTTTCGGATGAAGATTGGCGAGTTAATCGTTCTAAGTTGAAAAGTTGGTATGAACAGTTTTCAACACGACCTTCAATGACTCAAACTATGCCTGCCGAGCCAACAGCTTAAAATTAGAATAGTTAATCTGCTGGAGTATATTGAAGACCTGCAAATTCAACACGTGCAGCATTGCTGCATTTCAATAAATCTAGAAAAATATCTGCTTCTTTTTCGGACTCAAAAGGGCCATCAAATCCTGTTCGTGTTTCAACATACCAGCCGGTATTACTTATTTTAACAATTTGTGAATTCTTGCTTTGCATCTTTATCCCCGTAGTTGTTTTTAGACTGGGTATAAATATGAAGCAAAAAAGTGATCATAAAATTGATCCAGATCAATTTATATTAAATCTACTAAAAGTAAGCCTTAAATAAGGTTCTTCTAATGAACTTATATAGTGAATATGGCTTTGCAGCTAATAGAATGTATTTTTTTAAGGAACTGCGATGCCAACTTCAAGAGCTTCAAACCAGTCCAGGAAGCGTTTTACATCATCACCTTTAAATAAACGGCCATGTTGTGGTGCCATAATTTCGATATCTAATTTACGTACCCGGCTGATCCAATCTTGTTTGGCTCGGTTAGAGGGCATCCAGCGTTGGTGAAACATTTTCATTTTATCAATTTGTTCATCAAAATCTTCAACATACATGGGAGCACCTTCTGGCTCTAATGCGGCACCTACATCGCCACTCATTAATATTTTGGCCTTAGCATCATAGACATGAAAATTTCCTGAAGCGTGTAAATAATGAGCTGGGATAAATTCTAACTGGGCGTCACCAAGATCGAGGGTGCCACCTTCATCAGCTATTGGCGCAAACGTAATATTTTTTGAACCAAAATGGCGTATGAAACTTTCCCAAATCCATGGGGTGTGAAGTTTTGCATTGGGTAATGCTTCTTCCCACAAACCGAGTGAAGAAATAATATCGGGATCCTGATGAGAAGCAAAAAGATCGGTGATTTCATCAACGCTAACGTAATGTAGTACAGCTGTTAACATGGAAGCAAAAACTTCTATTCCACCAGGATCAAGTAAGATGGTTCGTGAATTAGTTTTAATCATGTATTGATTGGTATCAATGATACCTTCTTTTTTTTCTGGATCACGAGCAAAAACTACCCATTGATATTTATCATCATAAATTTTTGTTGCTTTCATCAGCGAGTCTCACGTTTTAATATTTCCAAAACATTATCTAATTTATTACGGCTATTTTTCACCAGGTTTCTAATTTTATCCGTTGCTTCTTCAAGATTACCTGCAACGACTTCAAGGCTTGCTCTAAAAGTGCCTGCACTTGATGCTTCAACCCGGGAGGTTGTTGATAATACCTGGCTACCTTTTGTGCTGGATTGAATATCATCGAGTAGTAGAGTTAAGCCGATGATATTTTTTTGTAATGTTTCCTGATAACTTAAGTACTGTTGATGAATTTTGTTGACCGCAGGTTTTAATGAATCAATATGTCTGGCTTCTTGTGCATTATTTAATACACGATTATATTGAGTTTCAGTATTAACTATATGGGTGCGTTCTACTGCCATTTGAGAAAGCTGAAAGGCTTCTTTTGATATTTTAATAACCAGCTGCATGACATCCTGAGCCATTTCATCAATAAAATCAGTAATGGGTCGAAAACCAAGCGCAGCATCGCCGGCTCGATGAGAAATTGCTTTTGCATTCATGACTGCAATCGACATTTCCTTTGCTATTTTTTTTACTTTGCTTAATTCTGCGGTGACAGTTGCTGCAGTAATTAAAATATTTTCAGTGCTATTTGCTGACATAATTTATATTTTTTATTAATTAAAGTGTTAACCTAAATAGCGACAATTTCCTCATAAACTTTAGTGATTAGATTCAGGATTTTATAAATAGCCGGAATAAATCCATTGCCATGAAAAAAACATGAGATTTGGTACGCTTAAAATTATGATAGTGTCGTAATAAGTGAAAATCTCGTTAGAAAATGTGATTATTAACCGCTTTTAGCCGTATAATTAACGCTATACTTTGGTGAAATAACCTATAGCAGCGAAGCATAATATTGATGACAGATAAAAGGCAGCAGTTACGTCAAATGGTGAATGCTCCAGTAAAACTGAGCCATTCAGTTTTTGGAGAAATTACAGCCGTTACGGGCGATATTTCAAATACCGGTGTTTTTATTCGCGTTGAGGATAAACCGACTTTACCTAAAGGCGCGCATATTAAGCTGCAATTCTTAAGCTCTGTATATCCAAATGTCAGTTTTAATACTCGAGTTGTACGCGTGACGGATGAAGGTTTTGGTCTTGTGTTTGTTGACTATGAGTATGGTGGTGATCGTTTTTCCATGAAGAATTTAAAACACATATGGAATAAAGAAGCCTGATTTATTTTATTTGCAGCATCAACGAGCTCTATTCATTCCCCCGCATCTTTGACAAAATAGATAATAATTACTGAGCGGAATTTATCTGAATGTTGTTTTTTCCTTTTCGTGTTGATCTTAATTTTAATCGTATCCCCTTGCTTACGATATTAATTTGTCTCGTCTGTATATTTATTTTTATAAAGCAAGAAGCCAGCTTCGAGGAAATGCAAAGATCGGCAAAAGAATATTGTCAGAAAGATCATGAACGGATGTTCTGGTTGGTAATTGAAAAGGTTTATGGTGAAAGAGATATCGAAGCATGTAGCAGCATTTTTTATCATATTCACGCATTTAAAAACCATGAACAAAGAATTGATGAGCTTGTTGAACAAGCGGATAAATTCACTAGCCGTACAGAAGTATCAAGTCGAGTTATTATTCGTGGCATGCTGGAAGAAAAATATCGAGAGTTTAGGCTAAGTGGAGTTGAGAATGATTTAACAACACAGTTAATGTATGAGCCTCATTCGTACAACCTGGTAAATATGATTACGGCTGCTTTTGCCCATGGTAGCTGGGATCACTTACTTGGTAATTTGTTCTTCTTTTTTGCTTTTGCCGCATCAATTGAAATGATTTTGGGTATGTTACGTTATGTTTTAGTATTTGCTTCGTTAGCTATTGGTACACATTTGTCTTATTCACTGGCAATGATGAATGTTAATGAAGCTTTACCGACCTTGGGTTTGTCTGGCGTAGTTATGGGCATGATAGGTGTTTTTGTTTATTTAATGCCCAAAATAAATATTCGATGTTTTTTATGGTTTTTTGTTATTTTTCGAGTAGTTGTTGTTCCTGCCTGGCTATTAGCAGCATGGTACGTCAGCTGGGATATTTATGCGCTTTATTTTTCAGAAGATCAATCTGCAATTAATTTTATTGCCCATGTTAGTGGGGCAACTATTGGCTTTGGTTTAGGGCTTATTTTTTTGGTTGAACGTAAAGAAGAACTTGAAAAAGAAATGCTGATTTATCAGAAAGCTGAAGAAGAAAAGTTAAATCAAGAAGAATAAGTACTTATGTTTATTCGGAAAATGAAAACATTTAACAATAATTTTCTGGTATTAGGCTTATTAGTGAGCTTTAATTTAGGGGTAGGGAGAAAATGATGAATAAAAGAAAACATCGTCGTACCCTGTTTGAGAAAGAAATTTTACTGGATTCAGTTGATGGTAAGAGAACAATTATAAGCTCAAATAATATTTCGACTTCAGGTATGGGTTTATATGCTGATATGCCTCGTATTAAAGGTGAATTGATTCACTTAACTTTTGATCTTATTCAGAACGGTAAAAAGCGCGAAGTTAATATTGCGGGTGAAGTTAAACATGTGCAATTAGTTGATCATGGCTATAATTTTGGCGTGAGATTTTTATAACTTTTTAATTTAATCCATGGTTTTTATCGTGAGTTAGTTCGTCATCAGATAAAATTCTTTCCTGAGTCACTCGCCAACTACCCGCCGCTTCTCCTTTTGATTCAGTTGGAAGTTATGTCATTCTTATTTTAACCATGAGATTTCGCGAGCAGTTTGTTTTCCCAGGATGACCTGGTGTAAACCTCTGGGGATAGTGACTTTTTCTTCGCTAATGGGAATTTTTCCGCCCATGATTTCTGCTATTTCTTGTGGATAAAGAGGAGTTCGATCTGCCTCAGCATAGCCATCTGGATATATGGGAAGCCCTGTGCTGAGGTCATACTTATCAGTGGCACCGAGGGTGTGCAATATTTCATGAGTGATGACCATTGCATTTGCCTGTGTCATTTTGTTGAGTGCAAAAGCGTTAACAATCCCCAGCATGCCTTGCTGTAAACCAAGTGAATGGGCTAGTGGTTGCTGATCTTTGAGATCAAAATATTTTACAAAAATACGAATATGCGGGGCTGGGCCCTGATAAGTGTTTGATTTATAGGCCCAATATCGAAGCTTAAGACTCCACAGTATAATTTCCCATACCGCCCCTGAGTGAGGTGGTTCTGGCGGTAAAGATTTAACTTGAGGTGCCAATTTAAGAGTAAAAGGGTGTTTTAAAGGTAAATTAAATTCCCGTGCTTCTTCGCTAATAAAATCTTCGATGGATTGAAAGCTGTCCTTATCAAGCTGATTAATATATTGCTGGGTGGCGCTGCTGCTGTCTGCATTAATAGGGTAAATTGCAATCCAAAGGGGCTGTTCCCAGCTTGTGCTTCTTTTGCCGGTGAGCCAGCTGCCAAGAGCAACGCCTATCAAGATCATCGAAAGAATGAATATTCGGACTAGTTTAAAAAGCTTTTTTGCCGACACCTGAGTTTCCCTTCAATACTGTTTAAAAGTGGTTGTGAAAATTATAATTATGCAAAGCAGTAAGAGTACGATTTTTACATACTTCTGACCGTTAAATTAATACGATTTTACACTTGTTCAAATTTCGGCAGTAGCAATTCATTTTTTTATTTATTACACTGGATTTAGCTTAAATAGGTACAATTCTGGCAGGGTTAATAAGGACGAATCGAAATGAGTTTAATGGAACATCGAATAGGTGAAAACGGATTGCTGCCGTTTAGAACAGGTCGAGTATTTAATATCGGTACGGAATGGTTTTTTGCTGTGCGTGAAGGGAAAGATTGTGGTCCGTTTAAAAACATGCAGGAAGCTGAAAGCGGGCTGAATTTGTTTTTGACTAATATTAAGTCGTCTAAATTACACTAAATCCCCCGAGCTTCAAAATAAACGCACTATCGCAATGATTTCTCTTATATTGATAACCGGCTAATAATTGCCGTTTGTCGTCCACTCAAATAATCTTGTGCACGTCTTACTTTATCTACACAGCCAGAATATTCAGCAAATTGGTGTTGTACTTGCGCTGCTATTAACAATGAATTTGCACGACTGAGGTTAGTTTGATGTACCTTGTGGGTATGGGCCGTTAAGCGCTGATTGAGGCCATTGATACCTTGTTCGCAAGCGGTAGCAATATCGTTTGTTCGCATTGAATTACAGCCAGACAAGCCGCTAGCGACGAGTATAGTGAATAATATTGCCAGTGATGATTTCATAATCAGTACCTGCTGCTTGGTTAATCATAATATAGTTCCCAGTACAGAATTAATCTTTGAACTAGACCACACATTATGTGTTACTTCTTGAGATTTCAGCTTTATTTCACAAAGTGTGATATTCATCGGATAATGTGATTTGGGTATAAAGTTATAAGCATATTTCATGCCTGTTAGTGAAAACCTTGCTGATTAGCCCGTTAGAATTTCAAAATATTTAAAAAGATAAGGGAGAACATTCATGCCATCTTTTGATGTGGTTTCAGAGGTCGATTTTCATGAAGTAACCAATGCGCTTGATCAAGCAAACCGCGAGCTAAGTACACGGTTTGATTTTCGAGGTGTTGAAGCGACGTTTGAGCGTGCAGACGATACCATTACAATGACCGCAGATGCCGATATTCAGTTACAGCAGATGTTGGATATTTTACAAAATAAACTCCATCGCAGAGGCATTGATATCTCCTGCTTGGATGTGGCCGATGCGACTAAACTTGGTAAACAAGTAAAGCAAAAAGTAACGATTCGCCAGGGACTGGATTCAGATATTTCCCGAAAAATTGTTAAACTGATTAAATCGAAAAAGTTGAAAGTCCAGGCGGCTATTCAAGGTGATAAAGTTCGTGTCACCGGTAAAAAACGAGATGATTTACAGCAGACGATCGCTGTTTTAAAAGAAGCTGAACTTGAGTTGCCTCTGCAATATGATAATTTTCGCGATTAGGATAGATTTGTTTGAAGCAGAAAATTGTCAATTTTGACAAAGATGAAGATGGGGATTGGTTTGCCCTGCTAAGTTGCGGGCATACCCGACATGTGCGACATAATCCTCCCTGGTTTAATCGTCCATGGGTGGAGCAGGCTGAAAGTCGTGAGAAGTTTTTAGGTACTGAGCTAAATTGTAAGAAATGTGACGATCTTTATTAAAAGATTTAATCACAAAATCCCGGTAAAAAGCTTGAAAGAGGCGCCAGGGACTACTAAATTTAGTGGTGTAATTTAGTCATCAAAATTTTTAGTTTTTTTTCATGCGCCATTAGCGTGAACCTTCCCCCGTTGAGCACTGAGGAAGGTTTTTTTTAAGGCGTCAATCCCTTCTTCAAAGGTGCCGATTTAATTTTGCTATATTCCGACATTGAGCCATCATAAATTTTCACGTTTTTATACCCTAACTGACGCAAGGTAAAATAACTCTGCGAAGCGCGATGTGCCGATTGGCAATAAAGAGTGATTGGTGTGTCAGTGTTATTAATACCAACTTGATGTAATTGCTTTTTTAAGGTGGCGTTATCCTGCATCTTAAATGCATTTTCAAAATTAACCGCTTGTGACCATTCCCACCATTTTGCTTGCGGGATATGTCCGCCTCGTGGATTGCGCGGGTGACCTACATATTCATCTTTACTCCGCACATCAAGTAATATGTTTTTATTATTGAACTCACTCTTAAGTATTTCTTCAGCCGTAACAACATTATTACGCTCTAATTTTCTGTCTGCGTTGTATTGGACCGCTTTTACATTGTTAATGTCAGCCGTTACTTTTTTACCCGCAAGAATCCACTTTACCAGGCCACCGTCCACAATGGATATTTTTTTATGGCCTATTTTTTCTAACTCCCAGAACAGACGGCTGGCGTGTAATCCACCCATATCATCATAAATTACAACATGATGTTTAGGTTGAATGCCAAGCAAACCTAAAACTTTAACAATATGATTTTGACCAACGCTTAAACTAACGCCTTTTTTATTTCGTCTGTTGATTGCAGCGTAAGGTAGATGTGTTGCACCAGGAATATGGAAACGTTGGAATTGTGTATCGTCAGACATATCAATAAGGCGAACAGAAGGTGAGCTTAAATTTTTCTGTAACCAGTTAATATCAACTAAAAAAGAAGGGGCTGAGAATGCAATGCTGGCATGGAAGAAGAAAAATAAGAACAGTGATTTTTTAAACATGGTTTTTGTCTGCTTTTGTTATTAACAATATGATTACATCTATTGTATAAAAATACTCAGCATGTGTGGATATTTATTTTATATAGAATGAATTATTTTGTGATTTGTGCCCATTTTATTTTTTAGAAGAGTCTTTACACTAAACATCCCCCGCTCTTTCAGGAAATAGTGTTATGGATAAGAATGAAAAAGTTTATGAAGTCATTGAAAAGGCCATCGATAGTCAAACGGCTTTTGGTGATTTACTGACTTCTGAAGAAAAACAAACTTTAATTGATCGCGGTACAGTTCATTCTGCCATCATAGGAGAAATGCTGTGTAAGCAGGGAGAAAAAGATCGCCGCGTTTTTATTATCGTCATGGGTGAAGTAGAAATCAGTGAAGGTAAGGATGAAAATCAAGTTGTATTGACGCACTTAAAACGAGGTGAGGTCTTCGGTGAGATTTCAGCTTTGTTTGATTCACCGCGAATTTCAAATGTGAAAGTTTCCAAGCCTAGCGTAATACTTATTATTCCGGGTGAGGTATTTGAAATGGTTATTACAGGGCGCTCTGCATTGTATAGTGCAATATTGGAACGCTATAAAGACCGTTTAAGTGAAACTGCTCTACGCAGTGTAGATTTATTTCGCCACCTGGATAAAAGTGCATTACAAACATTAATTAATGCATCATCAATAGTGGGAATACCTCAAGGCGGTGTAATCGTTAATGAAGGTGAGGTGGGAGATTATTTTTACATTATTATTCGAGGTACGGCACGAGTCTCACATAGTTTAGGTGATAGCACAATAAATCTTGCACTTATGCATTCGGGTGATTATTTTGGTGAGTGGTCTGTTCTAACGGGCGCACCACGTGCTGCAACTGTATCAGCTATGGATCGCGTTGATATGTTACAAATTGAACGTAATGCTATGCTCGACTTTATTCAAAAACAACCTGAAGTTGGTGAACGAATTGACCTGGTGGCACATAATCGACGAGAAAGTTTATCGGGTTCTGGTTTTCCAGATTCTCCTGAGCAACTAAAACGTCGGGTTCAAAATATTGAAGATGTTATTAATGATGGCTTGTCGGGATAAATACACTTTTACCGCTATACTTGTTCTTTTATTTTAAGTTAATCTGGAACGTT
>Ga0316204_10011155_pt1 | contig 11347 bp, 9 predicted proteins | sample 6monrhotite_MG_2_FD_205661 | JGI IMG/M metagenome (GOLD analysis project Ga0316204, IMG submission 205661) | Microbial mat bacterial communities from mineral coupon in-situ incubated in ocean water Damariscotta River, Maine, United States -... | ecosystem: Environmental > Aquatic > Marine >...
GCTGAACAATGACGTCCGGCGGTGAAAAAGGTGCCGGTGGCGAGCTTGATTCGTGCTTAGAGACCGGCGGTCGCTCATCACCCCAGAGCATGAATTTAATTGTCTCCAGCTCATGATCTTGCGGGTGATGCAGTGAATGCAACGAAGGCAGTTTGATCAGGCAGGCCTCGTCCAATCCTATCTGAACGTTACATTGACTATAGGCCTTGTTGGTACCGCTCAATTCGCCGATATGCGGGGCGGTGCTTGAGACAGCATCGAAGAGCGTGTTTTTGCCGCTATTGGTCATGCCGACCAGGGCGATATTAAGGCGTCTATCGCCGCGAAATGGCGGCGCCTGAAAATGGATAATGGATTCTTTTGAGTTGGCCATGAGGGGCTGCATTGAGTGTTGAATTATGGTGGCATTAAGGCTGGTGCAGCGCAAGGCCCGGAAATGTAAATTAGGACTAGGTAGCCAATATCTGCTGACACTCAGCAATAAGATCCCAGCGCCTTTACTACCTCTTTATGCTGCACCTCATTTACCTCGATAGTCTACCGACCTATGCTTAACATAAACTCCCGTTCCGGCAGACTAAACAGCGCAAAAAACATGCACAGCCCTGTATCAACAACTACCTGATTTCACCAATAAAGGCCTGACAATCTCGTTCCAGCCGCTTGTCAGCCCCGGCAAACTGCATCGCCCGTCGAGCAAACTGTTCTGCCTTGTTTATATCACCAGAAGCAAAATACAATCTGGCCAAACCCAACCAGGCATGGCCGTTGCGCGGCTCAATACGCACCGCCCGTTCAAGCAAGGCGATAGCCTTGGCATCCTCACCCGCAGCGACATGTTGACCGGCTTGCACCATCAACACCCCGCCAGGCCCAGTGTGGTCTTGGTATGGAGCCTTGACGGCGCAGGCACTCAGCAACAAAACGGTGATGGCGAACAACAAAATTTTTTTCATCGGAACAATCCTTTAAGCCGGTCAATAAAACCGCCCACTGAACGCTTTACTTTGTTACCGGCACAAGGCGCATATTCGACCGGTGCCGTACCAGTAATAAATGCCAATTCATAACGTTGTTGACAACCTGAGTCTGCCTGCAAGCCTGTTTCCATATCAATCGAAACATATTCGATAGCCTCAGGTGGCGGCCCTGCCTCTGTGACATTAATCTGGCCCATGATGTCGGCCCACACCGGCAGAGCACCACTGCCACCTGTCAAACCGGTGACAGCATTATCGTCATTGCCAAGCCAGACCACACCAAGATAATCACGACCAAAACCGGCAAACCAGCTATCACGCAGGTCATCGGTAGTGCCGGTTTTACCAGCCAGAGAGAGTGTCTTTGGTAACTGTCTACCAACACTCTGCCCGGTACCTTGGCGCAAGGCCATGCGCAGAGTCTCGTTAACCAGAAAGGTCTGCTCGGGAGCAAAGCGCTGTTCGGTATCAAGCGAATATCGATTTAATGGCCGATGATTGGCATTCAACACTGCACGCACCGCACGCAACGGCGTATAAAAACCATCATCAGCCAATGTCTGATACATCTGGGCAATCTGCAGCGGTGCCAGTTCCAACGAACCCAACATCATCGCAGGATACGGCGGGATTTTTTTGTCTATACCCAGACGGTGCACGGTTTCAACCACTTGCCCCAAACCCAGCGCTAGCCCAAGCCGAACCGCGGCCTGATTATATGAATGAATCAGAGCCTCAGCCAGCAACACCTTGCCATGGTTCTTATGATCGTAATTGGCCGGTGACCAGACGGTGCCATCCGACTGTTTCAGCTTAAGCGGCGCATCATCAATCAGACTGGCCAGGGTATAGCGATGCGGCTGTGATAATGCCGTCAGGTAGAGCGCCGGTTTCAACAGTGAGCCAACCGGGCGTTGAATATCGAGCGCGCGATTAAAACCGTCAAAACGTGGATTGCGGCCACCCACCACAGCAGTCACCTCAGCACTGCCTAAACGTGTAACCACCACCCCACCCTCAAGCAAACCAGGCTGCCGTTCCAGTCGATTAATATTTGTAGTCAGGGCCTTCTCGGCCACCTGCTGAATAACCGGATCCAAGCTGGAAAATATACGCAAACCTTCACTGCGCAAATCCTCATCACGATAGTCCTGTTGCAGCTGCCGTTTCACCAAGGCAATAAAGGCCGGATAACGACTACTACCAAGATTGGGTTTTGGCGTCACCCCAAGCGTTGCTGCCTTGGCGGCCTGCGCCTGCTGCCGATCAATCAAGCCATCACGCCAGATAATCTCAAGCAGCTGATTGCGTCGCTCCAGAGCGCGTTCAGGATGACGGCGCGGGTCATAATAAGTTGGGCCACGTAAGATCGCCACCAACAGCACCGACTCGGCTATCGCCAACTCCTGCGGCGGTTTGTTGAAATAAAATTGCGCCGCCAGACCAAAACCATGGATGGCGCGATTGCCGTCCTGTCCCAGATAAATCTCATTGGCATAGGCCTCAAGAATATCTTTCTTGTCATAACGTAATTCAAGCAACAGCGACATGATTGCCTCGTTGATCTTACGTGTCAGACTACGTTCGCGATTGAGGAAAAAGTTCTTAACCAGCTGCTGTGTCAGGGTACTGCCACCCTGCACCACCTTGCCGGCACGCAGATTAGCCCAGGCGGCACGGGCAATGCCACGAAAATCAACACCATGATGGCTGGCGAACTTGCGATCCTCAACGGCTTGCAGGGCAAGCGTCAAACTGGCTGGCAGTTCATCAAGCCGAACCAGAACCCTGTCTTCACGATGGGCTGGATGAATAATGCCAATCAACATCGGTTCAAGCCGAACCAAAGTCAGCGGCTCTGCCGCCTCCACATCATCAACTGTTAGCAATTGTTTATGATTGAATTTAAGCGCGATTGAGCGACCGGGTTCAAGACTATCCCAGTGTCGAAACGCGCGTGTCGTCACCACAAACTTATTGCCGTTGCGAAGATAAGTACCGGGCGCCAACCCATCAGCAGAGGGCTGATAACCTATCAACTTTAGCTCGGCCAACAGCTTATCCGCCGTCAGCAGCTTTTGCGGATAAAGCTCCAACGCACGGGCATAAACCCGAGACGGCACCGACCAGCGCTTGCCCTCAAATTTAGTCTGCACCACCTGATCGAGATACAACACATACAAAACCAATGCCAAAGCAAGCGGCACAGCCAGCAACAGCAGAATTTTCAACCATAGACGTGTACGAGGTTTTGACTTTGCCCGACGGCGACGTTTCTTTGTCATGAGCGGAGTATATCAAGCCGCAGAATCAGCAACATGGGTATTTGCCTGAGCCAGCCCCGCTGCATTTTATCGATCAATAATTATGGAGTTCTAAATCAAATTAATAACTAAAACGGACAAGGACAATACCCTTTGACTCGTTCACCTGTCACTGGGTGGTCAAATTCAATCGTTGTTGCATGCAACATTAAACGTTTAGCCATAAAAAAAGCTTCATCCGTCGCGTATAAATCACAACCCAAAATGGGGTGACCTATTTCGCTACTGTGAATTCGTAATTGATGTGTGCGACCAGAGACCGGCTTAAATATTACTCTTGTTGCAAAAGGTTCATCTAATCGCTCAACAACCTCATAAGTCGTCAGCGCCTTCTTACCTGTTTCATAACAGATTTTTTGCAACGGAAAATTAGGTTTATCTTTTGCGATAGGAAAATCAATGCAACCACTATCATCGGCGAGATGGCCATGCAACATAGCGGTGTAAGTTTTAACCACATTGCGAGCCTGAAACTGTTTGCCAATGTGCGCATTAACCACCTTATCAAGCGCAACCACCAAAATACCAGAGGTCCCAAAATCAAGACGATGAAGCATGGTGGCTGTCGGAAAGTCTTTGACCAAACGAAAGTGAACAGAATCTTTATTGAGTGGATGTTTACCCGAAAGGGTCAGCAAGGCAGTTGGTTTATTAATTAATAAAAGGTATTGGTCCTGATAAAGAAGGTCTATTTCTTCATCACAGACAGGAACAATAAACGGATCAGCTTGCGGTTGCATTTGTAAGTAATTTTGTAAGTAATATTCAGTTAAATAGAACGCATTTAGATTAAACTGCATTCACCCAACAGAAAATTTATTAATCGATTAATTTAAGACCTGAGGGTAATGCTTCACCAAAAATTCGCTTGGTTTCGGCCTCATCAAGTTGTTTGACTTCTGACACCATCTCTATCCAGATTGGCGGTGCCTTCATTGCATTGAGCTTGTCTATGATGGCGTTACGATCCATCTCATCAAGGTCGCGTGTGCGGTCACCACTCATGCGCGCCAGCATGACAGCAGCAAAGGCCTGGTTCTGGTTTTTTTTCCAGTCGGCCTTCAATAGTTTAGGCAGCCAGCTATGCACGGTCTCTTTAGGCAACACATTATGCGCACTTCCGTGGAATGGGACGCGTGCAGCAACTCGGCCTAAGGCCCACCAGCTCGTTGGTGTTTCGCTTGCCTTCTCTAAACGTTTCAATAACCACTCAGCGATTTGAATTTTGGTGGATATTGGCAGGTTCTCAAGGGCCGCGACCAGACGCACCATATCTTCATAGGATTTATTTTTATCCGCTGCGGACTTCAGTTTGCGTGCTTTGGCTGGATCTATATAAGCTGCGATATCATCAAAAATCTGTTGCTGCTGTGCTTGCTTCAGACCACCCGCTGCCCGACGCCAACAGGTCCACCAGTCACTCCACGATTGAGTTTCTTTTGTGAACTGCAGGCCTTGTTTGTACAGCGGCCAGATTTGTTGTATGCGCCATTCATCAAGTGGGTAGCCAAAGCCCGGTCTCAGCGCATATCCGCTCAGGTTGAACCAGAGCCGTTCATGAGTGCTGGAACGGCGACGTTTTTTTTGTTCCGCAATCAAGACATCATATAAGGCCCTGAGCAGCGGTACTCCCCAACTGTCACGTTTGCCTAATAGTTTTTCCAGATCATTGCGAAGTTGCTTGACCGCTTTGGGATCAAATTCTTTTTTACCCTGGCCATAGATATTTTGAATTTTTTGCTTGGCTTCATCAAAGCGGGCTGGCAGTTGAGGTGCTGCAAGCTCCGTCTCAATACCTTGTTGCTCTCTGAGCTCCTTACGCAGTTGAAACTCGACATCCCAGCGTTGTTGAGCGTCAGATAGAGCCACACATTCAATTTTAAGTGTGCCAACTTCCGTCAATGAGCTAACCAGTTCGACTTCCACTTCATTTTTAGTATTCTGCTCTGCCTCTAATACGGCAACCAGTGGCGGCAGTATGACCATCTGTTCTGAATCAATATCGTACAGTTCACCGGCTATGGATTCTGAGTCATTGCTTGAAGACACCAGATGGAAGCGCACTGGCTGACCAAGACGCAGAGAAAATCGACGCCCTGTTAAAAGAACATCCTGGCCTTCCTCTGTGCCTTTTGGCATTAAACAAACACCGCGCTGATCCTGGCCATTGTCGTCAAGCAACAAATAGTAACTGCGTGCCGAACCGCCACCAATTTTGAGTTGAGCACCACGTCTGGCCAAACCATAAGCAACCGCGCCATAGGCCACGGCCAAGTCAGGATGACTGTTATCCAAAACGGTGACAGGCTGTTGCCGCCATTGTTCAAGCACCGTTAGCGCCCGCTCGCTTAACGTCGGACTATTGAATACGCCGCCGTTAAACAACACCGCATCAGGCACAGCCGCTTGTCCCTGATCATCACCCAGCTGCAAGGCCTCACGGCAGGCAACATCGTGGCGCGCCAGAAAGGCCGCGATATGTTTGCTGACTGCCGGATCGGTCGCATAGGGCAAGCCGAATTCAACGATGGCGCTGCGACGTTTATCCGGGCGTTCAGAGAATTCGGAGCAAGGGAAAAAACCATCCAGTGCAATGTTTCGCACTTCAGCTTGAGTCAGTTCACAGCTTTTGGCGCCGCCAATCAGGCGTGCACCACTACCCAGCACCGTTACTTTAGCGCTATTGGGTGCGTGGTCAGATAATAATAATTCTTTTGCTTTTCGTGTTTGCTGTATTAGCTGTGACAAGCTCGCGGCATTAAGTGGCTTACCCCCTTGTACAATGCGTTGCTCAGCAATATGCGCCAAGGCAAGGTCGACATTATCACCGCCCAACATTAAGTGGTCGCCGACACCTATACGTGTCAGCGCCATTTCATCGTTATTCATGCCAACGCGAATCAAACTGAGATCGGTGGTGCCGCCACCGACGTCGCAGACCAATAATAGCTTTACGTTTTCCAGCAGCTCCTTGGCGCAATGCTGATTTTGCCTATACCAGTCGTAACAAACCGCCTGTGGTTCCTCAAGCAGCAATATGTTGTTTAATCCAGCCAGGTTGGCCGCGGCGACAGTCAGGCTGCGCGCCGCTTCATCAAACGATGCCGGCACGGTAACGACCAGCTCTTGTGTTTCCAGGGGATCGTTAGGGTGCTCGTGATTCCACGCCTGTTTGACATGGTTAAGATAACTGGCACTGGCCAATACCGGCGAGACCTTATCAATACCCTCGGCCGTTGCCCAGGGCAGTATGGCTGCGCCTCTGTCCACTTGTGAATGAGACAACCAGCTTTTGGCGCTGCTGACCAGACGGCCATCAACCTTGGAACCGAGTTCACGCGCCCATTCACCAATAACGACCTGTGGCAACTCGCCAACTAGTCGAGAGGCAGACCATGGCAACAGCATATCTTGTGGCGCCAGCTCGCCCTGTGCCGGATGATAACGGAACGACGGCAGTAGTGGTTTCCTGGCCACCTCGCCTGGTGCGACCAGTTGTTCAATTTCGAATATTGTGGGCTGTGCCTGGCCTAAGTCTTGAGAAAGATCGGTATAGGCAACCACCGTGTTGGTGGTGCCCAGATCAATCCCAACAAGAAAACGCGGATTCATTGCAGCTTGACTCAACCGGCTCTAACATCCAATTCGACTTGCCATTTTGTCCCACCATCGCTGGGAATGGCTTCCAGACACAGAGTGCCTACTTCAGTCACACGGGAGGCCAGTTCGACAGGTACGACCTCGCCTGGCTGGCGACCTTCAACGGGCAAGTTGGCCTGAATCTCCGGCAACTCTTCCAGCTCGCCAGGCTCCCAGTAATCAAGCAGAGTGCCGGCCTGGTCATCACGACGGGTGGTAGAACCAAAGAAGCGAAAGCGTACCGGTTCGCCAACAATCAAACCAAATTCCTGATTGGGGCCTTTGGCCGCAGAGCCCTCTTCCATGCCAAACGGCGCAACACATAGCGCTTGTATAGGCGGTGCCATGCCGGGGATTGCCGGCATCGCACTTTCAATACCAACATAATAGGCACTGGCGATCCCGCCTCGAATTCTAACCCCCTTGCCTTGACGCACGGAGCCATAATAAGCAGCGCCCTTAGCCACGGCCAGGTCGAGATCCGTGCCAGCCAATTGTTTGGCCTGTTCTGCACCGGCCTCGTTTAGCCAGTTGTTAATCACCGTCATCACCCGTTCAGCGAGCATTGGGGCTTTTAACACACCGCCATTAAACAAGATGGCGGTCGGTTTGATGAATTCGCCCTCATTCTGCCCTAACAGTTCATTGGCAGCGGCTTGTTGGCGACACAAAAATGCGGCCAGATGACGCAATATGGCCGGATCTTGCGCATAGGGCAAACCCATTTGTTTCAAAGCGCCACGCGCTTGTTGTGCCGGATGATCGTGGATGCCGACATGAGGAAAAAAACCGTCAACCAGGCTATTCATCACCTCATCCTTGGTCAGCTCAGTACGCAATGTGGAACCCAACATTTTCGAGCCTCGGCTCGGCACAACAATCGGTACGCTATGGACGTCGGGGTCCGTCAACAAGACCTCTTTGGCGTCACGACAACTATGTGTAATCGCAACAATCTGCCACGGCGCCAGCGTTTTGCCTTCTTGTGCCAGCTTGGCATTCACTTGATAGGCAAGCGCCAGATCCATATTATCGCCACCGAGCAAGATATGCTCACCTACGGCGACGCGATTCAAATTTAAATTACCCTCGTCTTCAGTCACGGCGACCAGCGACAGGTCAGTGGTACCGCCACCAATATCAACCACCAAAATAACATCGCCAATACTGACCTGATTGCGCCAGCTATCAGCACAGGACTCAAGCCAACTGTAAACGGCAGCTTGTGGTTCTTCGAGCAGGGTCAGGTGTTTGAATCCAATCCGTTGCGCGGCTTCTGCGGTCAGATCTCTAGCCGCTGGATCAAATGACGCCGGCACAGTGATGGTCACATCCTGATCAACTAGCGCAGCATCAGGAAAACGATGGTCCCAGGCATTACGCAGATGTAGAAGGTACTGAAACGTCGCTTCAATAGGCGATACTTTTGCCACCTCCTCCGGGCTGTTCAGTGGCAGGAATGAAGCGTGACGATCAACGCCGCCATGGCATAACCAACTCTTGGCGCTGGATACCAGGCGGATTGGCGTCTTACTGCCCAGCTCACGTGCCATAGTGCCAACAATGGTATCGGGATACGTATTCCAGGGCAGTGCCACGTCACCTTCTGCCAGTTCCGCCTCATGAGCTTGATAGATAAAAGAAGGCAGTTGCGGCTTTTCATCGACGCTGCCGGGTGAGGTCAACTGCGCAATGGGCAAGACATGATGAGGCGCAGGATCTTGTTCCGAATCCAGTTCGACGTAGGACAAGACACAGTGCGTGGTGCCAAGATCGATACCTACCGCATAACGTGATGCATGGTTGTCAGTTTCACTCATCACAACTCAACCTCAGCGGCGGCAACAATATGCGCATCATGCCCTTCGGCCAACTTGGGCAGCTTGACCTCGCTCGCTTTCCAGCCGCGATGAACCAGGGTGCCAGTAAATGGTGCGTGTCCGACGACGTTACCGGTCAGGCGAACCGTGGTCGCGTCAAAGCCATCTGGCAACGTGATGCGACTCTCTTCCTGTTCGTCTCTTACAGCTTCCAGGCAGAAGTACTCTTTTAATACTTTTTGCCCGCCCTCATGCACAACGCGCGCAGCCGCGCCTACCTCGGCATCTGAAAAACCGGTCAGTTCTTCCTGGACGAAATCAATGAATCTTGCTTCTTGTTGCAACAGAGAAAGCAGTTGCAAAGCAGCATCAGGGTTAGCGGTTTTTAACTGTTTAGTTAGATGAGCTTCTGGCACAGCCACTGTTGCAGGCTCCTCGGGTTGAGCTTCCGTCGGCGCAGGCGTTTTGCTGCCACCCTTAACCAGCATCAGGATAAAGAAGACCAGCGCGATTGCCGCCAGACCGGCATGGAGCAAATCAATAGTGGCTGGCATTGCCGTCAAATCAATGTTCATCGTTATTTTCTCTTTGATTGAGTAGGATGTGCGGCACAATATTAGTGCCTGCTATTGTTTGCAAGCTAAATGAGGTCAAAATCGTATTTTTCAACCTGCCCAGTCTAAAAAAGCTAGCGCCACTTAGACTCCGCTGTGGATGGACTTTTAGGCCGATATTTTTGCTGCAGGCCTGTTAGAAAATTGCGCAGAACCTGATCTTTGCATTCACGGAAATTTTTATGATCTGGCTTACGGAAAAAAGCGCTTAATTCAGATTTGCTCATTGTTAAACCAGCCAGGGCCAAAATCGCCAATATATCTTCATCTTTCAGATTCAGTGCAATTCGTAATTTTTTGAAAATGAGATTATTGGATAGCCGCTTCTCTGGTTTGGGTGGTGGCCCCTCTTTTTTGCCGCGCTTGTCGACGATCAAACCATTTAAGAAAATTGCCAACCGAATGTCGTTAAGTTTCTGAAAGGCCGAATCATCCTCTTTTTTTAACCAATCGCTGATCTGTTCACGAGTAACCTCAAAATCGGCCAAAGCGAACAATTCAATCACTTTCGAATCATTGAGATCAAAGGTATAACGGATACGACGTAAGATATCGTTGTTGGTCACGTGTCTTTCCTATTCTCTACGGTAGTTATGCCACAATGACTTTCTGTCTGGCTAACTTGAATATGTTTGAAAAATAATCCGGCTATGGTTTGCATCATACATGGAGTTTAAGGTTTATGGATTTAGCGAAGGTCCGGTGTTTTTATAAACTCTGCCCATGACTCTAGCAGCTGTCGAAAATCATCCAGCCCACAACAAGCCTGAGACTCTTGGTCATAGTGAGCAAGATCGTCAGGGGCTTCATCAGCCATGTCGTCAAGCAGGGCTGCTCGGACCTCGATGCCTTCCTGGTTCATGGTTAACATAAACTCTCGCCCGGACTGCTGATAATCCCAACACTGCTGAGTCTGCAGCTTTTCAATCTTGTTTAACAGAATGTTTATCATTGCCTGATCCGTGGCCAACTCTTCTGTTAACCACAGGCCAAGGGCTTCATGACCCATTGAAAATTCAGCTTGGTAGCCGCCGTAGAGGTTACGGCGAAATTCATAATCCATCGGTTTATCTTGTGATTATTGGTTGCGGTAGCGAAGCTGTTTTGTCCGTAGTAAAAAATACAAGCAAAAGTCGCTAGCCGCCCGCATAATTAACTAGGGTTTAAAAATAAAATCGTGCACCCACCGCAGCATCAATATTTAGGTCCGTATCCGGCGAAAGATCGAGTGCTGGCACTATTTCAGCAAACGCCTCAAAGCGGCTATCGATAAATTGACAGGAAATACCTATCGGCACACGAAGCGCAAGAATATCATCATCATTGGCTTTGCCCGGCACATCCTCTTTGAGTTTGATGAATGCACCAATACCGTAATAAACAGGTAATTTCGCTTTCAACTCAGTTTGTTTGATCAAACTGTAATCATGCAGCAGGTAGTCCGCATGAAAATAGAACTTGTCATTGCCCGAGGTTGACCATTCAGCCGCCGCATCAATGGCGACATTCTTGCCTGTCCAGTACTTCATGCTCAGGCCAGTAGGTGTACCGGCAATCAGGCCAATACCAAGCCCCTCATCATTGGCCAGGACAGAAAATGGCAACACCGAAAACAGAAAAAAGGAGGATATTTTTTTCATTATTTTATTTCACATCAAACAAAAGATTGGAAAAACCAATTCATAAACTTAGCAATAATAATCTATGAGTAGCACAACACTTTTATCAAGACATTTCCATCTAAACACACATAAAAAACAACAACACCGAAATATATTGTGCTGACATCAGCATTTTTCAAACAAGTCCGAACATACATTTTTCATCTTAAAAACGAAATATGCAATCGATCACGACGTAAAAACAACCCTATAATGACAAAAACAAACCAAGACAAACTTCCACCGCCACCGCCGTTGTTTAATGATTGTTCATCAACACTAGTGAACTTAACCGTTTCTAATTCCATC
>Ga0316204_10011156_pt1 | contig 11347 bp, 11 predicted proteins | sample 6monrhotite_MG_2_FD_205661 | JGI IMG/M metagenome (GOLD analysis project Ga0316204, IMG submission 205661) | Microbial mat bacterial communities from mineral coupon in-situ incubated in ocean water Damariscotta River, Maine, United States -... | ecosystem: Environmental > Aquatic > Marine >...
GTTAGTGGTTGCTGTGCGCGGTCGTTCCTTTGCCTTCGCGCCACCAGATATAGATCCCTGACATCACGATCACGCCGCAGCCGACGTAGGTGACCATGTCGAGCTGTTCCCCGAATACCGTGACGCCGACCGCCGTTGCGGTGATAATCTGGGCATAGCTAAAGGGCGCGAGAATGGATGCTTCTGCGACCCGATGCGCGGCGGTGCTGGCTATGTGGCTGAGCGCACCGAAGAGGCCCATGGACACCACAACCAGATAACCAACCGTAGCGTCAGGCCAGATCCAGACGGGGATGCTGAAAGGGAGGAAACACAATGTCGCAAGCCCTGATGACCACAGCTGGATCGATGCATTGCTGTCCACCCCAGCCAGTTTCCGTGTCATGATGTAATACAGCGAAGCGGCTATGACCGCGCCAACGGAAAACAGGGCTGCTGGTTGAAACGCGGCGCTACCGGGCTGAACGACAACCAGCACCCCGATGAACCCGGCAATCACCGCCACAATCCGGTGGCCCCCGATCCGTTCGCCCAGCATCGGGACGGCCAAAACGTTGATCACGATCGGTCCGGCAAACATGATTGTCGTGGTCAATGTCAGGGGCAGGAACTTCAGCGCGAGAAAGTTCAGTATGGTTGCCATCACCAGAAACATGGACCTGAGAAGCAGTTGGCCCGGCGCATTCGAGCGAAAGACACCAGGGCCATGGCGCGGCACGAACAACACGACCGCCATTGTGAAATGCACTGCGTAGCGCAGCGCGACCACCTGAAAAAGCGGCATCGCGATTTCTGTCAACAGCCATTTGGCCGAGGCCGAAAGTCCGGTCGAAAGTCCGGCGGCAAGCACCATCAAAAGGATACCAAGTCCGATATTTTGTTCTACCGGTGGGGAGGTGGCATCCTTATTGACGGGACCAGCCATGTTCAGGACCGGTACTTTGCCGAGGTTTCATAGTAGTCGTCAAACCCGATGCGTGCGCGAACGTCCTTGAAGGACATCAGGCTTTCCTGATCCACGCGATCCTCGCGAAGTTCGCCCAACGTCTGGATCATCTGGTTCATCACCGCCGCCAATAGCGTCAGAGGATAGGCGGCCAGGTTGAAACCCATGTCACGCAGCTCTGCTTGTGGCAGGATCGGGGTCGCGCCTCCTTCGAGCATATTTGTCATCAATAGGCCCGGAACTTCTGCGCCTATCTGCTGCATCTCCGCGACGCTTTCGGGGGCTTCGATAAAGATGATATCGGCCCCCAGTTCATAGAACGTCTGCGCCCGTGTGATGGCCTCGGACAAGCCATGACCCGTGCGCGCATCCGTGCGGGCAAGAAGCATCACGTCTTCTTCGGCGCGCGCGTCAACGGCCGCTTTGATCCGGTCAAATGCGATGTCGCGCTCGACGACCTCTTTGCCAGTGGTATGGCCGCAGCGTTTGGGGGCGACTTGATCTTCGATCATCACCGCCGCCGCGCCTGCGCGGGCCAGCCCTTTGACCGTTCGGATCACGTTCATCGCGTTGCCATAGCCGGTGTCCCCGTCGGCGACGAAGGGCAGAGATGTCGCCTCCGCGATATTGCGGGTCTGATCGACAACCTCGCCATAGCTCATCAGGCCCAGATCGGGTTGGCCGATACGCGACGCCGAAGCCGAGAATCCGGACATGAACGTCATCTCAAACCCCGCCTGTTCGATCAGGCGGGCCGAGAGCGCGTCGTAGCAACAGGGGGCAACAAGAAGATCGTTTTGCTCGAATAAGGCCCGCAGTCGAGACGCCAGCAGGTTTCGACCTTCGTTCGGAGCGGTTCTGATAGCGTTCATCATGCCATCCCTTTTCAGTTTGCCGCATTGAGCGCGGCAATGATCGCGTCGCCCATTTCCGAAGTGGATACCGGCTTTTGTCCGTCAGATTGCAGCAGATCGCCGGTGCGCACACCTTGCGCCAGAACGTCTTCCACGGCGCGTTCCAACACGTCTGCCGCCGTGCCCTGGTCAAAGCTATAGCGCAGCGCCATGGCGAAGCTCAAGATACAGGCGATCGGGTTGGCCTTGCCTTGACCGGCAATGTCGGGGGCCGAGCCGTGTACGGGTTCGTACATGGCTTTGGGACGACCATTTTCCCTCGGAGCGCCAAGGCTGGCCGAGGGCAGCATGCCCAGTGATCCGGTCAGCATCGCCGCGCAGTCCGACAGCAGATCGCCAAAGAGGTTGTCGGTCAGGATAACATCAAACTGTTTGGGCGCGCGCACCAGCTGCATGCAGCAATTGTCGGCATACATATGGCTCAGCTCGACGTCGGGGTATTCGGTGTCGCGGATATGCTGGGCCTCTTCGCGCCACAGGATGCCGGATTCCATCACATTGGCTTTTTCGACCGAAACCACCCGGTTGCCCCGCCGTCGCGCCAGCTCGAATGCCGAGCGGGCGACGCGGCGCACCTCTTCGGTGGTGTAGCGCTGCGTGTTGATGCCCACACGGTCATCACCCTCGCCAGTAATGCCGCGCGGTTCGCCAAAATAGACGCCTGAGGTCAGCTCGCGCACGATCATGATGTCCAGACCGCCGATCAGATCGGGTTTCAGCGACGAGAAATCCTTGAGCGCGTCAAAGCACTGCGCAGGGCGCAGGTTGGCGTAAAGGTCCATCTCCTTGCGCAGGCGCAGCAGCCCGCGTTCGGGTTTCACCGCGAAATCGAGCACATCGTATGTCGGCCCACCGACAGCGCCCAGCAGCACCGCGTCAACCTCTTGCGCCTTGGCCATGGTGGCGTCGTCACAGGGGGTGCCATACTTGTCATAGGCCGCGCCGCCGATCACGTCTTCGAAGATGTCGAAGGTGATGCCGCGGTTCTCGGCAAACCAATCGATGACCTTGCGGGTTTCGGCCATGATCTCGGGTCCGATCCCGTCGCCGGGCAGGATAAGCAGAGAGAGTTTCGTCATGTCTGGTCTCCGTCGCTAGACCCAGCTGCGCTCGGCAGCCAGGGTGAATTCAAAGCTGTTGATCTTGTCGGATTTCTGCAGGGTCAGCCCGATGTCATCGAGACCGTTCAGCAGGCAATGCTTGCGGAAGGGATCGACATCAAAGGCGATCGTCTCACCGTTGGGGCGGGTGATGGTCTGCGCCTCCAGATCAATGGTCAGCCGGGCGTTTGCGCCGTTCTCGGCGTCCGACATCAATGCATCAACCTGGTCTTGCGGCAGCTCGATTGGCAGGATGCCGTTCTTGAAGCAGTTGTTGAAGAAGATGTCGGCAAAGCTGGTCGAGATCACGCAGCGGATGCCGAAATCCAGCAGCGCCCAGGGCGCATGCTCGCGGCTGGAGCCGCAGCCGAAATTGTCGCCTGTCACCAGAATGCTGGCAGCGCGGTAAGCGGGCTTGTTCAGGATGAAATCGGGCAACTCGTTGCCATCGGTGTCATAGCGCAGCTCCATAAAGGCCGAAACGCCAAGCCCCGATCGTTTGATCGTCTTCAGGAACTGCTTGGGGATGATCATGTCGGTGTCGATATTGACCAGCGGCATGGGGGCTGCGACAGCGTCAAGTTTGGTGAATTTGTCCATCTTTCAAATCTCCTTACAGGTCGCGAACATCGGTCAGACGACCGGTCAGCGCGGCCGCAGCGGCCATGGCGGGTGACATCAGGTGGGTGCGGCCTTTGTAGCCCTGCCGCCCTTCGAAATTCCGGTTTGACGTCGAAGCACAGCGTTCGCCGGGGCTCAGTTGGTCAGGGTTCATGCCAAGGCACATCGAACACCCGGCCATGCGCCATTCGAAACCCGCGTCAATGAAAATCTCGGCCAGGCCCTCTTCCTCGGCCTGCGCGCGCACAAGGCCCGAACCGGGCACCACCATGGCGCGGATGCCATCTTTCTTGGTCTTCCCTTTCAGGATTTCGGCAGCAGCACGCAGATCCTCGATCCGACCGTTGGTGCACGACCCGATAAAAACGGTGTCGATCTCGACATCCAGCAGGGCGGTGCCGGGTTCCAGCCCCATGTAATCCAGCGCACGCGCGACGGCGTCGGCCTTGCCGCCCTCGAAATCAGACGGCTTGGGAACGCGGCCCGTGATCGGCGCGGTGTCTTCGGGCGAGGTGCCCCAGGTCACGGTTGGCGCGATATCTTCGCCCTGCAGGGTAACAACCTTGTCGAAATACGCGCCTTGGTCGGTGAAAAGGGTCTTCCACCACGCCACGGCGCGATCAAACTCTTCCCCCTTGGGCGCTCGCGGACGGCCTTTGACATAGTCGAAGGTGGTCTCATCCGGCGCGATCAGACCGGCGCGAGCGCCGCCCTCGATCGCCATGTTGCACACGGTCATCCGGCCTTCCATCGACAGCGCTTTGATGGCCTCCCCGCAGTATTCGATCACATACCCGGTGCCGCCACCAGTGCCGGTCTCGCCGATGATCGACAGCACGATGTCCTTGGCCGTGACGCCGGGGGCCACCTTGCCGGTCACCTCGACCTTCATGTTTTTCGATTTCTTCTGGATTAGCGTTTGGGTAGCCAATACGTGTTCCACCTCGGAGGTGCCGATGCCATGCGCCAGCGAGCCAAATGCGCCATGGGTGGCGGTGTGGCTGTCGCCGCAGACCACGGTCATGCCCGGCAGTGTGAGGCCCTGTTCGGGACCAACGATGTGCACGATGCCTTGCCGCTGGTCCTGAATGCCGAAATGTTCAACGCCGAATTCCGCGGCGTTTTTTGCCAAAGCCTCGACCTGGATTCGGCTTTCCTCGTTCTCGATGACCTTCAGGCGGGCCTCATCGGTGGGAACGTTGTGGTCGGGGGTGGCAATCGTGCGCTCGGGTGCGTGCACCGGGCGGCCTGCGGTGCGTAGCCCTTCAAAGGCCTGCGGCGAGGTCACTTCATGCACCAGGTGGCGGTCGATGTAGAGAAGGCAGGTGCCATCCTCGGCCTCATCGACGACATGGGCGTCCCAGATCTTGTCATAGAGTGTCTTGGCTTGGGTCATTGCTGAGTGTCCTCTGTCAGAGTTTTTCGGTGAGTTCCGGGACGGCGTCGAAAAGGTCTGCGACGAGGCCGAAGTCAGCGACCTGGAAGATCGGGGCTTCTTCGTCCTTGTTGATCGCGACGATGATCTTGCTGTCTTTCATGCCGGCGAGGTGCTGGATGGCGCCGGAGATGCCCACGGCGACGTAGAGCTCGGGCGCGACGACCTTGCCGGTCTGGCCGACCTGCAGGTCATTCGGGGCAAAGCCGCTGTCGACCGCGGCACGCGATGCGCCCACGGCGGCGTTCAGCTTGTCGGCCAGCTTTTCGATCAGCGCAAAGTCTTCTTCGGAACCGACGCCACGACCACCAGAGACAACAACGCCGGCCGAGGTCAGCTCGGGGCGATCGCTTTCGGCAACCTTGTCTTCGACCCAGGACGACAGGTCATTCGATGCGCCTGCGATGTTTTCCACCGCGGCGGAGCCACCCGTGCCTGCCGCGTCAAACGTATAGGTCCGGAAGGTCACAACCTTGGTCGCGTCCGCAGATTTGACCGTCTGGATCGCATTACCGGCATAGATAGGACGTTCGAACGTATCGGCATCGACAACGGCGGTCAGCACCATCACATCCAGCAGCGCCGCAACGCGGGGCAGGATGTTCTTGGCGTAGGTGGTCGCGGGTGCCACGATGTGACTGTAATCACCGGCCAGACCCACGATCAGATCGGCGGTGGCTTCGGCGAGGCGGTGGCTCAGGCCAACGTCCTCGGCGCACAGCACCTTGGCCACACCGTCGATGGTGCCGGCTTCGGCGGCAGCGTCGGCAGCGGATGCACCGGCGCAGAGCACCGTCACATCACCAAGTGCCTTGGCCGCGGTCACCGCCTTGGCGGTCGCATCCATGGCCAACGCGCCATCATTCACTTCGGCAAGCAGAAGAACAGCCATCTTACAAAGCCCCCGTTTCTTTGAGTTTCTCGATCAGCTCGTCAACCGAGCCTACCTTGATCCCGGCGGCGCGTTCGGCCGACTCGGAGGTCTTGACCACTTCCAGCCGCGGCGTGACGTCGACGCCGTGATCGGCGGCGGACTTTTCATCCAGCGGCTTTTTCTTTGCCTTCATGATGTTGGGCAGAGACGCGTAGCGTGGTTCGTTCAGGCGCAGGTCAACGGTCACCACGGCGGGCATCTTGACGTCGATGGTCTGCAGGCCGCCATCCACGTCGCGTGTCACCTGGACGCTGTCGCCGTTGATGTCCAGTTCCGAGGCAAAGGTCGCCTGGGACCAGCCCAGTAGGGCCGACAGCATCTGGCCGGTGGCGTTCAGGTCATTGTCGATCGCTTGTTTGCCACAGAGCACTAGGCCGGGCTGCTCTTCGTCGACCACAGCCTTGAGAATCTTGGCAACGGCCAGCGGCTCGATGTCGGTGTGCACGTCATCTGCTACCACCACGAGGATCGCCCGGTCAGCACCCATGGCCAAAGCGGTCCGCAGGGTTTCCTGGGCCTGTTTGACACCGATGGAAACGGCGACGGTCTCTTCAGCCTTGCCAGCCTCTTTCAGGCGGATGGCCTCTTCGACGGCGATTTCGTCGAATGGGTTCATCGACATCTTCACGTTGGCGAGATCGACACCCGATCCGTCCGCCTTGACGCGGACCCTCAAGTTGGAGTCAATAACCCGCTTATGGGGCACAAGCACCTTCATGGTGGCCCTCCATTAGTTTCGTTAGATTGCGCGGATCAGAACATTTGCTGGCTTACCGCGCCAACTGGTACGGAATGTACAAGGCTAGGTCTGGCCAGAACCACAGCAGCACGGCGGTGGCTAACATTATGATCGCGAAAGGCATGGCACCCTTGGCGACTTCTTGCAGACGCGCCCTTGCTACAGCCTGGATCACGAACAGGTTCATGCCGACGGGCGGTGTGATCAGCGCGGTTTCAATCAGCACCACGAAGAAGATACCGAACCAGATCGGGTCGATCCCAGTGTTGAGCACTGCAGGCAGCAGCACCGGCACCATGATCAGGAGCATAGACAGGCTTTCCAGAAAGAAGCCCATGAACAGAAGAACCAGTCCGACCGCCAGGATAAACAGGCTCGGGTTAGAGATGTTTTCGGTCAGGAAGGCGCTGATCGACTGCGGGATCAGGTACAGTGTGATTGCGTAGGAAAAGACCTTGGCACCCGCCACGATGATCAGAACCATCACGGACGTCTTCAATGACCCTTCTACAGCTTCCTTCAGCTTGGCGAAGTTCATGCGCCCCATCGCAATGGTCATGATCAGCGCGATGACAAAGCCCAGGCCAGCGCTCTCCGAAGGCGTTGCGATGCCGGTGTAGATCGATCCAACGATTGCAACGGCCAGAGCGATGGTTGGCAGTGCCATCAGGGACGAACGCGCACGCTCACCCCAAGTGGCTTTGGGCATGGGTTGGTACGCGCCCGAGAAGCGTGAAAACAGGATGCCGTACACAATAAACGCCGAGGCAAGGAACAGACCAGGACCAACACCCGCAAGGAACAATGTCGGGATCGAGCTTTCGGTAATGACACCATAAAGGATCAACGGGATCGAGGGCGGGATCAGAATGCCGAGCGTGCCGCCAGCGGCCAGCATGCCGTAGACGAAGGGCTTGTCATAGCCGCGCTTAGACATCTCGGGGATGGCAACGGTACCGATTGTGGCGGCGGTGGCCACGGACGACCCGGAAATCGCGGAAAACAGGGTGCATGACAAGATGGTCGCCACACCAAGTCCGCCAGGCCAGTGACCAACCCAGCTTTGCACGGCGGCGTAAAGGTCACGCCCGACGCCACCTTTCAGCAACACGCTGGACATCAAGAGGAACATCGGCACAGCCAGCAGTTCGAAACTGTCCATAGAGCCATGCAAACGCTGCGGAACGGCGACCAACGGCAGGCCTTTCAGGCCCAAAAGGATTACGCCAAGACCGCCGAGCGCGAAGGCAACAGGGGTGCGCAGCAGCAGCAGAGCCATAAGCGCAACGAGAATGAGTACAGCTTCCATTAGTGCGCTCCATCCATTACGTCATCTTCGGGGAGGTCTTCGGTCCAAACGCGATATAGTTGAACGAGCCCTTGGAGCATTAGCAGCGCGCTACCGACCCAAACGGGTGCATGTGTGATCATTTTCGGGGGTGCCAGATAGGTATCGGTTGTGTGTCCAGCCAGAGTTGACTTCAGCCAGATTTGAAATCCGAAATAGCACGCGGTTCCTGCGAAGACGAAAAGAATGACGATTGCGAAGCTCTCAGCATAGCGGCGCCAGATGGAGCGCGGATTGCTTAGGATAAGTTCGATCGTCACCATCTCGCGATGCTTCAGCACGTAGGCCGCAGCAAGATAAACGACCCATACCTGCAGCACGCGGCTGATTTCATCGACCCAAATTGTGGGCGCGTTAAAAACGTAACGCATGACGACTTCGAAAGTGATGAAGAATCCGATGGCAAAAAGCGTCCAAGCACACAGCTTGCCCGCGAATTCTGAAATGCCGTCGATAAGGCGTAACAACATTGTCCCCTCCCTTGGGTTCAGTCCCCCCGAAAAGGGAACGGTAGGAGCGAACCTAAAACGCTCCTACCCTTAGTTATCAGTTAGTCATTGCAGCTTTAACCGCAGCAACCGAAGCGTCACCGGTGTCACCGGTTTCTTCAACAAAACGGTCGACCACACCGGCAGTCGCGGCAACCCATTCGGCGCGCTGTTCAGCGGTCAGTTCGACAACGGTCATGTTGCCCTTCATCTCTTCGACAATCTGTGCTTCCTCTGCGTAGATTTGATCGCGAAGCTTCTGCTCGACCTCGGCAGCAGCCGCATCGATGATGGCTTTGTGCTCATCCGACAGACCTTCGTAGAAGTCGTTGTTGATCACGGCCACGAATTCGATGGCGCTGTCGAAGGTCAGGGTCATGTGATCCATAACTTCGTGCAGCTTGCGCGATTTCACGGCAGACACGCCGGTCATGCCCACGTCAACGGCGCCCTGCTGGTAGGCCAGGAACTGCTTGGAGCCCGACATAAGCGTCGGCGCACCACCCAAAGCCTGAACGGTCCAGCCGTGGACTTTACCGTAGGTGCGGACCTTTTGGTCTGCGATGTCCGCAGGAACGGCGATGGCCGAGCCATTGTTCAGATAGATATTCCGGCCAAACGCCTGCCACCACAGAATGCGGTTGTTGGTTTCCTCAAGGATCGCCGAGTCGATGGTTGCGCGCAGGTCCGAGCCAGGGGCCACGGCAGCGCGAATGTGCGCCTCGTCCGAGAAGATGAACGGGATTGCCACAACGTCCACGGCGGGAACCGAGCCGGCAAAGCGGCCAATGAAGGCAGATCCTGCCTCAACCGCACCGGAGCCAACAGCGCCCGGAACTTCCTTGTCCTTGAAAAGCTGCGCCGAGGGGAATAGCTGAATCTTCAGATCGCCGCCTGACTTTTCTTCGACAATGCTGGCGAAGTCCTGCCAGTTCTGACCCAGAGAATGGGTTTCGGGCAGCTGCAGCGTGACCCGGATGGTTTCGGCCGCCGCCACAATTGGGGTAGCAGCCAAAGCAAGTGCGGTCGCCGCACCCATCAGTAAGTGTTTCATGTTTTCCTCCCATGAAGATCCAGTATGGTGATTAGACCATAATGAACTGTTCTGGGAATTGGTAACGATTTAGCGCTCAAAATCGCCCCTGATAGCGACACTGTTCCATCGAATCGTCTTATGGTAGGATGGATATGTCAATTCTTCACCAAGGGCGTATAACGGTCACTCCGAGCGCGCAGTTTGCGAAGAACAGTAGGAGCAACGATGGACGATGCCGACAAACGGATCCTAAGAACCATTCAAAAGCAACCCGAGCTCACGATGCGCGAACTGGGTGAAGCAACAGGATTAAGCCACACCCCTTGCTGGCGGCGCTTGAACCGCCTCAAAGACGAAGGTTACATCGCTGAAAAGCGCTATGTTCTCGATGCCAAAAAACTTGGCTTTGAAATTGTTGCCTTCTGCCTCGTCCAGCTAAAAGCGCATTCGAGGGAAAGCCTGGAAGAGTTTGAGAGCCAGGCCAACAAGGTGCCGGAAGTCGTGCAATGCTACTCTGCAACGGGTGACCAGGATTACATTCTCAAGGTCTTGGCGCGCAGTGTTCAGGATTATGAAGAGACCATTAAGCACAAGCTTTTGGAACTGCCAAATGTCGGCGCCATACGAACCAGCCTTGCCTTGAAGGAAGTCAAGAACTCCCCTGACGTTCCGGTGTAAAGCCGAGTTCTCAGCAAAGGGGACAGTTCTTTGCCCTACGGAAAACTAGTGGTGACATCGTTTCACCAGAACGAAAGTTCTTAGGATGGCAGCCTAAGAATACCCTAAAGTGACGAAAAACTAGCGACAAGGTCACCCCCCGCTTCCCCTACCATTCTGCGAAACTGAACGGATCAAGCACTGGCTGGTTTCGTTCAAACATCGTTTGGCCGACGACTGTTGTCTCGCGCTTTTTTTGGGGGGGGAGTCCATTGAGCATCGAAATCTCACTAAATGACAAATACACGGCAACCGATGGACGTGTCTTCCTGTCAGGCACCCAGGCGCTTGTGCGTCTGCCGATGGTTCAGATGCGTCGGGACCGCGACGCAGGGCTGAATACCGCTACGTTCATTTCGGGGTATCGCGGCTCACCCCTTGGAAGCTATGACCTGCAGCTTATGCGCGCTAAGAAGTTTCTTGATCCGCTCAACATCGATTTCCAACCTGGGCTGAACGAAGACCTTGCGGCCACCGCAATTTGGGGATCACAGCAGGTTCACCTGTCCGAAGGAGCGAACAGGGACGGTGTTCTTGGTCTATGGTACGGGAAAGGTCCGGGTGTCGATCGGTCCGGCGACGCGCTGAAACACGGTAACGCCGCGGGCAGTTCGGCCCATGGCGGGGTTCTGGCCTTTGCCGGGGATGACCATACCTGCAAATCCTCTTCGATCCCGCACCAGTCCGACCACGCCTTCATCTCGGCCTTGATGCCGATGCTCTACCCATCTTCGATCCACGAGTTTATCGAGATAGGCCTTTTGGGCATCGCCATGTCGCGCTATTCGGGGTGCTGGATCGGATACAAGGTGATCTCCGAGACGGTCGAAACAACCTCTGTGGTCGACCTGAGTCAAGAGAGCCGCCAGTTTGTGCTCCCGCAAGATTTTGAGATGCCCCAAGACGGGCTGAACCTGCGCTGGCCCGATGCGCCGTTGGCTCAGGACGAACGGCTTCAAGAGCAAAAAGGATATGCAGCCATCGCCTTTGCCCGCGCGAATGGTGTTGACCTTGTAACGATGGATAGCCCGAAGGCGCGGTTTGGCATTGTTGCCTCGGGCAAGGCCTA
>Ga0316204_10011157_pt1 | contig 11346 bp, 12 predicted proteins | sample 6monrhotite_MG_2_FD_205661 | JGI IMG/M metagenome (GOLD analysis project Ga0316204, IMG submission 205661) | Microbial mat bacterial communities from mineral coupon in-situ incubated in ocean water Damariscotta River, Maine, United States -... | ecosystem: Environmental > Aquatic > Marine >...
ACCATATTCAGCTGTTGTCGCCATGATCGAATCCTCCTCCTAAAAAGGTTTGCAACCATATACAGAATAATAACGGACTTTTGCAATGCAAAATACCAATACCTACCACATTGCACCCTATATTGCATATTTTTATCTATCTCTCATTACGCAAATCAAGGATGTAGGATTAACCACCATTCGTGATCGCTGACTTCTCGGTAATTTTAACCGTACGCGCATTATATTTCACCGTCTTCACAGCGATTGAAGATTCGACATGATGCACGCCGGGAATCGCCAATATCTGTTCCGATGCAATTTCGTGTAAATCATCCAGCTCATTGAACACACAAAAGGCCATAATGTTAAAGCGTCCCATCGTGATCATAACCGCATTGATGGCCGACATATCGGCAATCTTACCGGCGACTTCGCGCACCTGATCGACTTCGGCCTGCACGCCAATAATCGCCATCTTGGCGCTGTTGGCCAATCCAAAACTGGTGATAGCGGTGAAGGCAATCATGCCTTCCTGCTGTAACCGCTTTACACGGCCACGAACCGTTCCTTCAGTTACACCTAAGTCCGCAGCAATCTTGCGATTGGATACGCGTGCATCTTTTGAAAGCACCTCGATCAGCTGTTGATCGAGATCATCAAGAGCGGGCTGCTTCATACTGCCTCCCTTGCTTCGATAGGAGCGACATCAAACTCATATTTGATCACATCGACTGCAATAGCGGGCATCATCGAACGAATGCCTTTCACCTGTGAAAACTTGTTGAGCAGCAGATCCGACAGGTCATCAAAATCATGCAGCGCGACGAGAAGGTCAATATCATAGCGTCCAGTCACCAGGTGCGCGGCGAACACTTCCGGAAACTCTGCCAGCTCTTCTGCAACCTCTGACGATGGTCTACCATCGACTTCGATCGCCACCTCCATCAGAACATTATATCCGTGTGCAGCAAAGTCCGACACGGCAATAACCCGCAGCTTGTTGGCATCTTCCATTCGGCGGATGCGTGCCGAAACGGTCGCAGCAGTCAAGTCTAGTTTGTCGGCGATTTGCTGGTTGGTTGCGCGTCCATTCTCGCGAAGCTGTTCGACGATCGCCATATCAATAGCGTCGACAGCAAACTCGTCACTCATTCAAAACCCCTTGCTTGTGCATTCCGCGATTTGCGTTTTTAGCCATGCATGTTTTTCCGCATAGTGTCACTCGTTAATGCCTCAATCTGTCGCATGCGCATTTTTTTGATCAGCCAAATTTTCTCGATCCTGCTCCAAGCTTTTGGCTCCAAACCAGATCAATACCGCACCTACGATCCCAACCGGAACGACGATGGTAAGTCCCTGCCGAATACCCATCGCGTCAGCGCCGAAATAGTCGCTAATGCCGCCGGCAATCCAAGGCCCCAAAACAAAGCCAAGAAAATTGACAATAAGCATTGCGATAGCCGTGCCAGTAGCCCGCATTTTATCGGGCAATACATATTGCAAACTCGCATAGAGCCCTACTGACCAGCCTCCTCCCAATAGTCCGGCGGGAATGGCCCACAGCACCGCATTGTCAACGGACGACGCCCAAATTGCGCCCATGATCGATAAAGTAGCAAGCAGCAGCGCGGCGGCAGATAATGCCAAAGCGCGCCCATAGTCATTTTTCGTCAGATAATCGACTAGCGCACCAAATCCGAGTACCCCAAGGAAAGCCGGAATTGTGAACGCAGTTCCAAACGCACTGCCCGCATCGGTCTGGCTCAATTCATAAGCTCTTGAAAATAGCGTTGGCCCCCAAAACCCGAAAGCGATGCCAGACATCACGCCTAGTCCCATCCCAAACGCCATGTAGCGATAACTGGCAACGCGCATCAGTCGTCGGAACGTGTCGATTAACGGGGGATGCTCAACAGAGACATTTTCGTGCGGCGGCTCTTTCACAATGAGCCAGGCCAGCGCAACGACGATAAAACCAGCAGAACCCATGACTATGAATGCCATTCGCCAGTCGCTTTGCGCGGCGATCGCTGGTCCGCCACTATAGCCCAATATTTGACCGATATAGACAGACAACGCCATGACGGCGAAGGCCTTGCCGCGCTGTTCGGAGCGGAAATACGAAGCGATCAGCGAGAATGCTGGAGCTTGAAAAGCGGCTTCCCCTACACCCACGCCTACGCGCGCAGCCGCTAGTGTATACTGGCTGTCCGCAAAACCGCCGACAACCGTAAAAAAGCTCCAGATAACACAGCCCGCACAGATGATATTGATACGCGAATGCCGGTCTGCATATAATGCAAACGGGATCGCGAGGATCGAATAGAAAACGGCAAATGCGGGACCAAGCAACAACCCCATGAAGCCGTCAGAGACATCAAACTCAGCCTTGATCGGTTCAACAAGACCCGCCAGCAAATAGCGATCGCCATAGTTGAACACAGAAATACCCAGCAGCAGTAAAAGTACAATCCACTTGTTCGTTAATCTTGGCTGGGTGACGGTTTCCATCAATCGCGCATCTGCATGCCGCCATTTACATGCCAGACCTGTCCATTGACCCACTCGCCGTCATTCGAGGCTAGGAAGGCAATAGCCGCAGCAATGTCATCGGGATCGCCTAGCCGTGTGTGCGGCAAGCGCTTTAACGATCCTTCCACCTGCTCATCAGTCATATGGATTTTAACCGCTTCGGTGAGCACAACACCGGGGCAGATTACATTGGCGCGGATACCTTTCTTGCCCCATTTGCTAGCGACATGACGCGCCAGTGCGTGAATAGCATTCTTGGTCATCGGATAGGCAACTTGCCATGGGCTCCCGCCCGATGCCGCGCCCGATGATGTGTAGATCATTGCACCGGAACCACGTTCCAGCATCACCGGCAATGCAGCCTGTGTTGCTATGAAATGGCTTTTTGCATTGATCGCAAAACTCTTGTCGAGCGTTTCGAGCGAGCAATTGAGCGCATCAATATCGCCTTCAGTGCCGCCAGCGAGATTACTGTGATAGAAATCGAGCCCGCCAAATTCAGAGATAGCTGCTTCGACAATTGCCTTTTGCGATTCTTCAGACGTTCCATCCAGATCGACGCCTATTGCCTTGCCGCCATCTGCTTTTATTGCATCAGCAACTTGGCGCGCCCAATCGCCCTGAATATCACCAATCACCACAGAGGCGCCTTCGCTGGCCAGCCGTTTTGCTGTTGCAGCACCTATTCCACGACCGCCTCCGGCAACAATGCCGACTTTCTCTGATAAACCTCTCATTCAACTCGCCTCTTCGTTGGCAAATCCCTGTTTTTCAAGGAATTCGACCATAATTGTTTTTGCTTTTTTGTCTGACTTTGGATCGCTGCCGATTATATAACCTTCACCGATGCATTGCGGCGTTTCAATACTGATCGCCGTCCTTATGAACGCCCACTCTCCCCGTGTTGCGTCATCGCCTGGGTGCGCAACAGGCTTGCCATCTACCAGTGGATGACCTGTCTCGGGATCATAGGAAAAGTCACAATTGCGGACAAAGGGACTATCGCCCATCGCGCGCGGAATATTAGTTTCCCAGGCATGTCCAGCACCTTCGAGCATATGACTCTCAACCGACACACCATTGGCTTTCAAAGTTTCTTGAACGCGGGCACATGCCTCTGGATCGACGCTATTATCCTGATCACCAAAGATTGCCAGATAAGCACCGCCTGTTGTCGCATCTTCGCCCAAAGTTTGATGGCACGGACCGTAAAAATCCATATGTAGAGCGAAGGGCGGCACGTCAGGCGCCACAATCTCTTTCAATCGTGGATCCAGCACATAGCGTGTTACCATTCCGCCGTAGCTATAACCGGTAACACCAATTTTCTCGGCATCGATAGACGGATGCGTGCCAATCAATTTGAGCGCAACAAAAGCATCGACGATGATATCGCTCTCGGTTGCGGACAGCACTTTGCGGATATAATGCTCTTCGCTAGCATCCCCGCGTGATGTGTAATAATCGAGCACGAATGCAGCGATGCCCATATTGTTGAACATCTTTGCATATTCAATTTCGCGCTCCGGCCGTATCCCGCCGCTGCCATGCAGGATGATGATCGCAGGCACCGGATTTTCCGCACTGGCTTCCTCTGGCATAAACAACTCACCCACACCGCTATGCGAAGGCAAATCATCAAAGCCCGCCAACAGCCTTGAAAAATCATAAGGACTTTTTGTCGCGAAATAGATTTTGCCATCGCTATCGGCTGTCAGCTCGGCCACGGGTTCAGGTAGGTCGGGTATTTCCGCTAGATCAATTGAGTCATTCCATGGCAGACCAATGCCGAGATATTTGGTCTCAACATAGTAGATCCCAGCACCAGCTCCGACAATAATCAGCGCCAGTAAAGCCAACAGAAATTTCTTCACTGCCTAGCTACCTTCAACATAGAATTTGGCATAATGCTGTCGGAATTTGGCAATCGGACCATCGCCAGCACAAACCAGCGCATCGGGTAGATATTTCTGCCTGTCCCAAACCACCTTGTCTTGATCAAACTGCTTGCAAATATCCTTGATGATCGCATTCGCTATGCCAGCCATGGGGCCTTCGGCTTGCTTCTTCGGTTGCGTGAAACAGAAACGCGCATGAACATGGTCTTTTTCTACCGGCGTAATGCAGGCGATAAGCAGCGTCTCGGAAATACCGGTAAAGCGTGTCCAGCTTTGACCCGGACCAATGTTCTTGAATGCGATGCCACCGTCGACCTCACCTTGCGGCGTCCCCATTTTCATTTTCAGGCTGGCTGCCCGCCAGTGGTCGCCCCACTCAAACTCATAGTCCGGCATTGAGGCTGCGCCGTGAATATATTTGAAATGCGCAGCATCCACACCGTTTTCGGCCATGTTCTGAAGGCTGCCATAAACATTCCATTCCGTAATGTCATAGTCCGTCCAGTCTTCGCTGGTCGCTTCAGGCACATGCTCAACTTCCCATTCGGGAGCGGCACCAGCCGGATGATACCAGAACCATATCCAGCGATTGGCTTCACAAACCGGCCATTGTTTCTCACAGGGTCGCTTGACTTGCGGCGGAATGGATTTGGAATAGGGTATGCTCTCGACGACCCCTTCCCCATTATAACTCCAAGCGTGAAACGGGCATTCCAGGTTATTACCTTCGACCCGGCCACCATAACCCATATGCGCACCCAGATGTTTGCAATAGGCATCGAGCATGCGCGCTTTGCCGTCTTCCCCGCGCCAAATGACGAGATCTTGCGAAAAATAACGCAGTGGCTTCACCTCACCAACGGCAAGATCAGCCGATAACATCGCAGGGTACCAGCCATAGGCAAAAGGCATGTCGAGATTGCGGTCCCCAATGGACGAACGATTGGTCACCTCCGCCTTGCGCCATGCTAGCAGCTCGTCTTTGCTCATCTTTTCAAGAACCTGCCAAACAGCGACTGGAGCAGTGCGTGCATCGCCTGCGGGTTTGTGATCAGCATCAACCATGGATACTTCTCCTTAATCTAGTTCCGGTCACTGGGGTTGTCTCAGCGCACCGTTGGTGGTTTAGAGAGGAGCAGACTTCCCGGCTCCTGAAAAACTACAATCCAAAAACTTTCATCGCATTTTCGCGCAAGAATTTCGGCCAGACCTCATCCTTGAAAGGCACATTGGGCATATCCTTGAAAATCCGATCCAGACTAAGGCCCATAGGGAAATAGCCCGCGTAGATGATTTTGTCGGCCCCTCGCGTATTCGCATAGTCGATAATGGCTTTGGGATAATGTTTCGGCGCGAAGGCGCTTGTGGAATAATAGAGATTTGGCCATTTCAGCATCAGCTTTACCGCCAGAGCTTCCCATGGCTCGGCACCATGTCGCATCACGATTTTCAGATCCGGGAAGAACCAACATATCTCATCGAGATGTTCAACCTTTTGCGTTGCCATAGGGATGCGCGGCCCTGGTATACCGGCATTGATCGCGATCGGAATGTCAAGCTCTGCAGCCGCTGTATAGAGCGGAAACATATATTTATGATTGATTGCAACTTGCGGATTCGTCCCGGCGGGAAACACGGTGATCGCCTTCAGATCAACTTCTGAATGGATGCGCTTGATCCTTTTTACTTCGTCGACGCCTTTATTCGGGTCACAAGGGAGTTCAAATGCAAAACGGTCCGGAAATTGCGCGAGTGCGCGCCGCGACGTTTCATTGTCGTTCCACCCGACCAGCGCTTTTTCAATATTGAACCGGTCCATCTGGTCCACGGTCCAGCTGACATAGTCATCGACTTTACCCGTCTGCGGAATATCCTTGAACATATATTGCGCGGGCATGCTGAACATTTTGCGGCTCTCTTCATCCTTTAGCAAAGGCTTGAAGCTCTCGAACCATTCCGAGCGATCTTCCGCTTCGGGAATACCGAGCATACAATCAATAATACGAATATCAGTGGGCATTCCCATCAGTCTTTTTCTCCCGTCATTGCGGGCCAATCGGCCCGAAGTTTCACTTTATCCACTTTGCCGACGGCGTTGCGCGGCAAGGGTTTGTCTGAAAATATCACTTTACCAGGGGCTTTGTACTTGGCCAGTTTTTCACCAACCGTGTCGATGATTGTCTGCCCATCAATATTGTCAGCCACAGCAATCGATACCAGCAATTCACCCAGACGGTCGTCAGCTATGCCAAAGGCCGCACATTCGGTAACCTCAGGTATTTCGCTCATCACCCGCTCGACCTCGGCACAGTAGATATTCTCACCGCCCGATATGACCATGTCCTTTTTACGATCGACAATGAACACATAGCCTTCTTCATCGATATAACCGACGTCGCCGGTCTTAAGCCAACCATCCTCTGCCAGCACGTCTTCAGTAGCCTCTTTGTTGTCCCAATAACCCTGCATCACCATCGCGCCGCGCACGACGATTTCACCCGCTTCGCCGGTCGAAAGCGCGCTGCCTTCCGGATCGACGATTTTCATATCAACCAGATTGAGCACTCGGCCAGCCGATGCACGGTTGCGTATAAAATCTTCGCCAACCGCCATCGCAACACTACCCGAACATTCGGTCATGCCATATCCTGTTCCCATGACCGCCTGCGGGCAGATTTCCCGGACGGCATCGAGCAGATTGACTGGCAGCGCCTGGCCACCAGTCCCTATATTACGCAGCGATGTCAAATCGGCGCCTTCGTTTTTTGCAGCGCTTACCATATCCCAGAGCATAGTCGGGACGGCAGTGAATTGAGTGATCTGCTCTTCCTGAATGACTTTCATCGCGTCAACGGCATTCCACCGGCGCACGATCACGACTTTTGTGCCAGCGAATAGCGGAGACAAAAATGCGCTGCCCAAGCCCGAGATATGGAACAGAGGATAAACCTGCAGCACGGCCTGCTGCGGCATATTGGCGAGGATCACATCCACACCCACGCCCATCTGACCCGCCATATTATGCAACACCATCAGCCCGGACATTTGCATCGACATGATACCGGTAATCAGGTTTTTGTGGCTCAGCACGGCGCCCTTGACGCGGCCCGTGGTGCCCGAGGTGAACAGGATAGCGCATGGATCATCCGGATGGGCGGCGGGGTAGTCGGCATTTTGGACCACCGCGCCTTCGGTCGGGAAGTCGTCAGCTTCGACAATGCGACCTTTATAGCCGCCCTCGCGCAGCAATGCAGCGCGTTTGGAATCTGCCAACACCAGCCTGGCATCCACATCTTCAATTGCTGCTTTCAGTTCTTCCGGCGCTCCGCGGCTATTGACCAGCGCTGTTACACCGCCAGCCCGCTGTGCGGCCAGAAAACCGATCATCCATTCTGCGCGATTGCGCATGCATATTGCCACATGATCGCCGCACTGTATCTCCAACATCGGTACGAGGGCATCGCGGAGTTGAAAAACATCCTCAAAGGAAAGCCGCCGATCGCCTTCGACAATGAAGATCTTATCACCATGGCCGCGCGCCGCTTCGATCAGCATATTGAGGTCAGGCGGCGCATTGGTGAACTGACGCAGGCCATCACGCTCGCCAATCTCGAAAGGCGAACCCGGTGCTGAGACAGCTTCAAAAATTGGGTCAGCTTGAATCATTGCCAGCCTCTAATAGACCGCAGCCGGGTTTTTATCATTCGGACTGCCAAGCATGTCGCGATAACTTGGCTTTTCTTTACCGCGATCTGTGACGCCAAGCTCTTTGGCTATTTCAGCACCGATCAGGGTTTGACCGGATAGCTCATTGCGATTGGACGCCTTATCTATGGCATCAATGATATGCGCAGTGAACTCTGGGTTTTCTGCGGTATCGATAAAGCCCTCATATTGCTCGGGATTAGTTTTCTGGGCGATGAGAGATCGCTCGGTAATCAATGGTCCCATCCAGATCGAAACAGAGATCACGCCGGTTTCGCGCAGATCATGCTCCATATCATGTGCAAACTTATCAAGGCCCGCCTTTTGAGCGCCGTAAGCAGGTCCGTGCATATAACAGCTTGCACCAAAAGATGAGCCGAAGGCAATGACACCACTGCCCTGTTTCACCATCATCTTTGCCGCATGCCAACTGGCTATATAGGCTGAGCGCAAGCCGACATCGAGAATATTGACGGCATCCGTTTCCTTTTCCCAGAACGGTTTTTTCTCAATCAACTGATGATGTATATATGCAGCGTTATTGACCAATATATCCAAGCGACCCTGCTCTTTTTTGATTTGTTTGAACAGCGCAGCAACTTGATCTTCATCACTGTGATCACACATCACAGCTATACCTTTGCCACCAAGCTCAGTTACTTTCGCAGCTGTTTCAGCGACGGTTCCGGGAAGGACAGTTCCATCCCAACCCTTTGCATCGCCCGGTGTCACGGTGCGTCCGGTGACGTAGACTGTATAACCCAACTCACCAAAGCCGCGCGCAATACCGGCACCCGCGCCTCGACTAGCTCCCGTCACTAATGCAACTTTGGTATCAGCCATCTTTATATCCCCTCCGATTCGACGCAAAGCAGTTGTTTGACACATGAATAACGTAGATTTGCGAAATTAAAAGGCCTGATTTTTACGCAAATAGCGATTTTTTCGATATTGGCCCATATTTAGTAGTTAAACTGACTGGTTGGAAATACATCAATCGTGCCCGGCGCGATAAATCGGCCACAGCTATCCATCATGATCCCCAGGTTTTTCTCGAATTTTTGCTGATCACCGACAGCATCAAAAAATACGAACGGATCGGTTAAGGCCTCTATCGGAAAACATTCTTCGACAATCGCAACATAAGGCGACGCATCTTCGGTCAGCGGTTCAATGACCAGGTTCTGGATATATTCAAAGTTGGACTGCGTATCGATCGCAACCTGTGTATGGTAATCGCGCCAAACAGCCCGCCAGTCTTTCCAATCCATTTTGGACGGCAGCGTTAAAAATGCCATTTGCGCGAAACCATTTGTACGCTGCCCTGTTTCGGCAGGGTGCTTTTCGTTTGGGATGATCGTGGATTCCGCCACCAACCATGCGTGAAACTTGGAACAATGCTCATTGATTACCGAGTCCACTTCTTTGCGGAAGATGATGTTGGACGATGGCAACCAAAGTTGAACCACTGCATTGGGCAATGGTTCGGAACGACTTTGGATTAGTCCTGAACCATCGGCGATTCGATCGTCCTGGACATTAATTCGTAATACGGATCCACCGTTTCGGTCGATTGAGCCCGGCAATTGTTGGCATAGCTTTTCAGCGTCAGTATCCCAAAGCGCGTAAACTAGTTTCTCCACACCGACCTCCTAATCAAAATTTGCCTGACCGCCATCCAGCGGAATTGTTGCGCCGGTTAGATACCCCATTTCCGGCTTGCACAGCGCAGCAACAGCACGGCCAATATCCTCTTCGCATTGACCGATCCGGCCTAGCGGGATGGTTTTGAAAAATTCTTTGGCTTCATCCGGGTTGTTTTCAATCCAGTATTTCAGGCTCGGCGAGTCGGCATGTGGTGCAATGTTCATGACACGAATATTATCGCCGCCCCATTCCGAAGCAGCGCCTCTGGTCAGCGGCCGCATCGCCTGTTTAATCGAACCATACGGTCCGTAACCGGCCATGTCCCAGCGAATACCCGCCGAAGATATCATGTTGAATATCACCCCGCCGCCCCTTTTTTTCATGGTCGGTTGCACCAGCTTCATTAGGCGAAATACCGCTAGCGGACCGGATTCCAGACCTGCGGTAAAAGCTTCATCCGTAACTTTCGCGATCGGCCCAAGCGGAACTTCCTGCGCGTTGTTGACCAATATATCGATCCCGTCCCACTGGTCGATAACCTTGGCAACAGCTGTATTCAGATCATCAGCGGACTTTACATCACCTGATACAATCATGGTATTAGCACCGCGTTCTGAGATCATCGTTGCGGTCGCTTCCAACTTCGACACCGTGCGCCCGAAAAGGGCGACTTTCGCACCCTCTGATGCCATGGCGAGAGCGATACCTTGCCCGACCCCCTGCCCAGCGCCGGTGATCAATGCGACTTTATCCTTTAATCCACTCATGCTATGCCACTCTCCATATTCGTAATTATTTGCATATCTTTTTACGCATATTGTTGACAGAAGGCTATATAAAACGGCAAATGCGTCGCTACGGAGGAATTTAACTTGTCTGATGCTTTTTCACCGCTGACTATCGGGCCGCTCACATTGCGCAATCGATTCGTTAAAGCTGCTACAAACGAAGGCATGGCGAAACGCGGTATTGTGACCAAGGGCCTCGCACGCTTTCACGAGCGCATTGCCGAGGGCGGAGCAGCCATGTCTACCGTCGCTTATTGCGCGACTTCCGATGATGGACGTACCTTTGTTGACCAAGCGGTACTCAACGATGAATCCATCAATGATTTTCGTACTCTGACCGATGGCGTGCATAAACATGGAGCGGCGGCCTGTGCGCAGATCACCCATGCGGGTAGCTTTACGTTCTTGGACAAAGATACGCTAAAAACCAACAAGCCACTGTCTTCTAGCGCTGGATTCAACAAAGTCGGAGTGATGTCCGGGCGCTACTTCAAGAAGAAAATGAACCGGGCGGAACTAACCGCTATGTCCGACGAGTTTGTTGCAGCAGCGCTGCGAGCCAAAGAAGCGGGCTTTGACGCCGTCGAACTGCATATGGGTCACGGCTATTTGCTCAGTCAGTTTGTATCCAAAGTGTACAACAAGCGCCGTGATGATTTTGGTGGCTCAATCGAGAAACGCATGAATTTCCCGTCAGAGGTTTTGAAAAAGGTGCTCGATGCAGTTGGTAAAGACCTCGCTGTCGTGGTCAAATATTCGATGACCGATGGCCCCAAGGGCAATGATATTAATGA
>Ga0316204_10011158_pt1 | contig 11341 bp, 8 predicted proteins | sample 6monrhotite_MG_2_FD_205661 | JGI IMG/M metagenome (GOLD analysis project Ga0316204, IMG submission 205661) | Microbial mat bacterial communities from mineral coupon in-situ incubated in ocean water Damariscotta River, Maine, United States -... | ecosystem: Environmental > Aquatic > Marine >...
ACCAGCGACAGGGGCAACTCCGGCGCCACAGCCGGGGCGGACATCTCGGCCCCCTGCGCGGCCGTTACACCATCGACGTAATAGGGAACAAACCGGGCCTGCGCCGCCCGTCCGGTCAACAGCCGCTGGCGGACCAGTGCCGTGTTTGACCGGGGGTCATCCTGTGGCACCCAGCGTTCATCCGTCAGCATCACATGCACCCGGTCCCATTCAAAATGAATGCCGCTGAGGATGTCGAAAATCGGCCCCGGACTGCTGCCGCCGGGGACCGCGAAAGAGGCGGTTTCATGGGTCAGGAGGCAGCTCTGCAATTCCCCGGCAAGCAGGTCGGCAACATGCATCGCCAGCATCTCGCGGTCCGCGTAGTCAATGATATTCATGATGTTACCTCTCGCCATACGCGGCCATCGCGCCGCATCAACTCAATCGAATCGGTCGGCCCGTCAGAGCCGCTGTCGTAGGGTTTGGGCACATCATGGCGTGCCTCCCATCCCTGGATGATCGGGTCCGTCCAGGCCCAGGCGGCTTCGACTTCGTCGCCGCGCATGAACAGGGTCTGGTTGCCCCGGATCACGTCCATGATCAACCGCTCGTAGGCGTCCACATGATCGCTGTCGTCGCCAAGGGCCTCGGCAAATGTCATATCAAGGGGCACATCAATGAGTCGCATCCCCCCCGGACCGGGTTCCTTGATGGTGACACCCAATGTGATGCCTTCGTTGGGTTGCAGCCGGATGGCCAGAACATTGCGGTGGCGGCCAGCCTCTTCGCCAAAGATCGAATGTGGCGTTTCCTTGAACACAACGGTGATCTCGGAATAGCGTGCGCTCATTCGCTTGCCGGTGCGCAGGTAGAATGGCGTCCCGGCCCATCGCCAGTTGCTGATGTGGGTCTTGAGGGCGATGAAGCTTTCTGTCCGCGACCGCGGGTCACCCACCGCAGTCCGGTAGCCGGGCATTTCGGCCTCATTGCAGGCTTCTGCCTGATACTGACCCCGGCTGATGTGGTGGTTCTGCACGGGATCAAGGGCGCGGATCACCTTGAGCTTTTCATCCCGCACCGCATCAGGATCAAAGCGCGCGGGTGGCTCCATTGCGATCAGGCACAGCAATTGCATCAGGTGATTCTGCACCATGTCGCGCATCGCCCCCGATTTGTCATAATACTCACCGCGTCCGCCGACACCGACGGTTTCCGCAACGGTGATCTGAATGTGATCGACGTATTGCGCGTTCCACAACGGTTCAAACAGCATGTTGCCAAACCGCACTGCCATCAGGTTCTGCACCGTTTCCTTGCCCAGATAATGGTCGATGCGGTAAATCTGGTCCTCGTGGAAAAATGCCGCAAGGGTCGCGTTCAGGGCCTGCGCGGTTTCCAGATCATGGCCAAAGGGTTTCTCGACCACGATCCGGGCCTGACGGTCCGCCATGCCCCATTTTTGCAGCCGCTCGGCCAGATCGCCAAAAAGCGTCGGGGAGACCGAGAAATAATAGGCCTCGACCCGGTTTTCACCCGCCATACGTTCCTGCAACGCGGCCCACCCCGTTTCGCCCTTCGCATCAATTGCGATGTAATCCACACAGGCGAGGAAATCATCCAGACGCTTGGCGTTCTCTGGCTGCACATCGCCAAATTCCTTGATTGCCCCCGCCACCATCGCGCGAAAGGCAACCGCATCCATATCCGCCCGTGCCGCGCCGATGATGCGCGATTGCGGGGTCATCTGTCCGGCACAATAGCGCCGGAACAATCCCGGCAGGATCTTGCGCCGTGCCAGATCACCAGTGCCGCCGAAAATCACCAGATCAAATGTGTCGACAGGGATGACCCGCGATACCATGCGTGGCATCAGATTGCTTCGTTGCGTCATACCGGCCCTCATATGTTAGCGCTACCAGTTGCGCATAATAGACAAAATCGAACGGTTCACAAGGTCGTGCATCCGACCCTCCCCGGACTTTTCACCAGCGCAACAATACCGTAGCACAATGCACAGGACCGCAGACAGCTTCTTGAGGATCGAATATGAAAGATGTCCTTCTTGCCAATGAGGGCAAATTTGTTGATCCGCACGTGACGGCCAATGGAGATGCCCGGGCGACCGTGGCGCTCAGGAATCCCCAGACGTTGTGGTTCAACACCGGAACGCTGTGCAACATCGAATGCGTCAACTGTTACATCAGCTCCAGCCCAACCAACGATGCGCTTGTCTACATCACAACCGGCGAGGTGTCGGATTATCTGGACCAGATCGAAGACCGTCGGTGGCCGGTGCGCGAAATTGCCTTCACGGGCGGCGAACCCTTCATGAACCCGCAAATGATCGAGATGAGCGAAGCGGCGCTGGCGCGGGGGTATCAGGTGCTGATCCTGACCAACGCCATGCGTCCGATGATGCGCAAGACGATGCAGGCGGGTCTTTTGCGGCTCAACGCGGCCTACCCCGGCAAGATCACGCTACGCATTTCGGTCGATCACTACCGGGCCGAACTGCACGATGCGGAACGTGGCGCGGGCGCGTTTGACAAGACATTGACCGGCATGAAGTGGCTGCGGGACCATGGACTTCGGATGGCCGTGGCAGGGCGGTCGATGTTTGGTGATAGCGACACGCAAAGCCGCGCAGGATATGCGGCGTTTTATGCCAGGCATGGCTTTGACATCGACGCGCAAAACCCCGGAATGACGGTCCTTTTCCCGGAAATGGACGAAACCGTTGAAGTGCCGGAAATCACCACTGCTTGCTGGGGCATTCTGGACAAGTCACCCGATGCGGTGATGTGTTCGTCTTCGCGCATGGTGGTCAAACGCAAGGGGGCGTCAAAACCTGCGGTTCTGGCCTGTACGCTGTTGCCGTACTCCGCTGAATTCGAACTGGGCGGGACGCTGCAGGACGCCGAACGCGATGTGGCGCTGAACCATCCCCATTGTGCAAAATTCTGCATTTTGGGCGGGGCGAGTTGCTCAGCCTAGGCCAGTCCAGCCGCCCCGGCCCAAGACCGGAGCACCATGGTGCCCATTCAAAGCCGAAGAATATGCCCATCGCGGGGATTTGCCGTGCCATTTGCCAGCGCGCCGTAAACTGCGGCGGCTTCGCCGATGCCGTCATGCACTTTCACGTCGAGCCAACCGGAGGCATCCGCTGCGATGCGTTTCCAGCTTTCGGTGATCTTGCCTTCGATCACCCCCGGCCCCCATTCCTCGCGGCGTTTGGCGATCTGGGCCGGGGCAAAAAAGAATTGCGGCTTGGGACCGGCCAGCTTGACCGCTGGATTGAACTGATCCCAATGGCTGATCCCGACCGCGGCGGAATGTTTCAGCTGATCGTCAAGATGGGCATGCAGGGCGGTCTTGACCTCGGCGTTGCCGGACATGTCGACATAGACCGACGGCACTTTTGTCAGATCCCCGATCGCATCATAGGTCAGCACTTCGTCACAGACGCCAAGCCCCTGAACAAAAGCCCTGTTCCGCTCTGACGTCAGACCGGTGATTCGATAGGGCCGCGCGTCCGGCTCCGCCAGGAATTTGCACAATCCCAGCCCGGTTTTTGACGACGCACTGCCGATGATGATCTGTTCGGCCCCGAACCTGTCGTTGTCCATCAGCCAGTCAAAAAGCAGGTAAGATGTCGCCAGCAAAGGCTGAAGCAAGGCGCGTATGTGGTCCTGCTCCGCGCTGCCTTTTTTGACCGGGGCATAACGGTTGTAGACGGCGGGCAATTCCGCACGGTGGGCTGCGGCATCGACGATCCCGCCATATCCGTCATCCTGCGGAACCATCACCAGCTCTTCGGCCAGGGGAAAAAACCCATAAAGCCGCGTGCCAACCGCCAAGGCATCGCTTTGGCTCTCAGACACTTCCGCAACGCCCCAGACAGGGACCAGCCCCTGCCCTTCAATCCCCGTTGGGAAAAATTGCCAATATCCGATCGCAAACCCGGACGCCGCATAGGTGACGTTGTTCGCCGTCAGTGCAAAACTTTCGATTTTCAACCGGGCCTCACCGGGGGCCAGCGATTGCGGCGCGACATCTTCAAGCCGGGTCTGTGTGATCTTGGTCTGGTCAACCAGCAGTCGTTGCATCGTCATCTCCCTGTGTTTGCGGCCAGCCTACCGGGCTCAGGTGCAAAGGGAACCGAAACGTGACGGCACGGATCAATGCAGGGTGAATTCCCCGACCTGATTTTGCCATTCACCGGGCCGGATAAGCTTGCGGTGGGTAAACCGCACTGAATGCAGGGGACCGTCCAGCTCGGATTGCCAGAATTCGACAAATTCAAACAGTTTGGGATGATCCGGGGCCAGGTCATAGTCCTGCCAGACATAGGAATTCAGAACATGAGTGTAGTCGGGCATGTGATAGTAGAACTCCGCCGTGGTCAGCCCATATCCCCGGAGCATCAATTCTGTTTCTGATGGGGTCATTTTCGCCTCTTTTTCTGCCTCTTTGCCCAGTTTTGCGGGACATCATATAGTTTTCAATAAAAACAGTATGTTGGCACTCATCATGGACTGCTGCCATGGCCATTCCGCCACAGGGATTGCACCTTATATGCGGCCTCTGCTATACAAAACCGCAAGATATAGACCGCCATCAAGAGCAGAGTAATCAACGTGAACGACACGCCAGAAACCCCTGAAAACGAAGACGAAAACCGCCCCGAGCGGCCCGTCTATGATGGCCCCACGGTCAGCATCGAAGACGAGATGCGCACGTCCTATCTGGATTATGCGATGTCAGTCATCGTCAGCCGGGCAATCCCGGACCTGCGCGACGGGTTGAAGCCGGTGCACCGGCGCATTCTCTTTGCGATGCATGAAACCGGCAATACGGCGGACAAGTCCTATCGCAAATCGGCACGCCCCGTGGGCGACGTCATGGGCCAATACCACCCCCACGGCGACAGCGCGATCTATGACGCGCTGGTGCGTATGGCGCAGGATTTCTCGATGTCCCTGCCGCTGCTGGACGGTCAGGGTAACTTTGGCTCCATGGACGGCGATAATGCCGCCGCCATGCGCTATACCGAAGTCCGCATGGACAAGCCTGCCGCATTCCTTCTGGCCGACATCGACAAGGAAACCGTCGATTTTCAGGACAACTATGACGGCAAGCAGAAAGAGCCCACTGTTCTGCCCGCGCGCTTTCCCAATATGCTGGTTAATGGTGCGGGTGGCATTGCGGTGGGCATGGCCACCAACATTCCGCCGCATAACCTTGGCGAGGTCATTGATGCCTGTCTGGCCCTGATCGAAGAACCCGATCTGACATCGGAACAGCTGATCGACTATGTGCCCGGCCCCGACTTTCCGACTGGCGGGATCATGTTGGGCCGTTCCGGCGCACGCAAAGCCTACCTCGAAGGGCGCGGCAGCGTCGTGATCCGGGCCAAGACGCGGGTTGAGGAAATCCGCAAGGACCGTTGGGCCATTGTCATTGATGAGATCCCCTATCAGGTCAACAAGGCCACGATGATCGAGCGCATCGCCGAACAGGCGCGCGAGAAAAAGATCGAGGGCATCGCCCATGTGCAGGACGAATCCGACCGTAACGGCGTGCGCGTTGTGGTCGAGCTGAAACGCGATGCCACAGCCGAAGTTGTCATGAACCAGCTGTTCCGGTTCACCCCGTTGCAGACCTATTTCGGGTGCAACATGCTGGCGTTGAACGGCGGACGGCCCGAAACGCTGACGTTGCGCCGTTTCCTGACCTGTTTTATTGACTTCCGTGAAGACGTTGTGGCCCGCCGCACCGCACATCTTTTGCGCAAGGCCCGTGACCGCAGCCACATCCTGTGTGGTTTGGCGGTTGCCGTCACCAACATCGACGAAATTGTCGCCGCCATCCGGTCCTCGGCCGACGCCGCCGAGGCGCGCAGCAAGTTGATGACCCGGCGCTGGCCTGCTCGGGACATTCTGCCCTACATCGCGCTGATCGACGATCCGACCCATACAGCGAATGACGACGGCACCTATAACCTGTCTGAAGTGCAGGCGCGTGCCATCCTTGATCTGCGGTTGCAGCGCCTGACCCAGATCGGCGTCAAGGAAGTGACAGACGAGCTGGAAGAGCTGGCTGGTAAAATCAAGGAATACCTGGAAATTCTTGGCAGCCGCGAGCGGATCATGTCGATCATCTCGGACGAGTTGCGCGAGGTCAGAGATCTCTTTGCGGTGCCGCGCCGTACCGAGATCGTCGACTGGTCCGGCGACATGGAGGACGAAGACCTGATTGCACGCGAGGATATGGTCGTGACCGTGACCTCGGGCGGCTATATCAAGCGCACGCCGCTTGTTGATTTCCGCAGCCAGCGTCGCGGCGGCAAAGGTGTGAGCGGCATGGCGACCAAGGAAGAGGACGTCGTCACCACCCTCTTTGTGGCCAATACCCACACGCAATTGTTGTTCTTCACCACCGACGGCATGGTCTACAAGCTCAAGACCTGGCGTTTGCCGCAGGGCGGACGCACCTCCAAGGGCAAGGCGATCGTGAACATCCTGCCGATCCCGACGGGTGTTTCAATCGCGGCAATCATGCCAGTGGACCGCGATGAAAAGGAATGGAACGATTTGCAGGTGGTCTTTGCCACCTCCGCCGGGACCGTGCGGCGCAACAAGCTGTCGGATTTCACCAATGTGAAGTCCAACGGCAAGATTGCGATGAAGTTCGAGGATGAACACGCGGATACGACGCTGATCAATGCTCGGATTGCCTCAAACGACGATGATGTGATGCTGACGACCAATTCGGGCCGCGCGATCCGCTTCCCGGCCACAGACGTGCGTGTTTTCAACAGCCGTGCGTCGGTTGGTGTGCGCGGTATCAAATTGTCAGGCGCAGACAAGGTTGTGTCGATGTCGATCATCCGCCACTTCAACGCCTCGTCCGAGGAGCGTGTTGCCTATCTCAAGATGCGCCGTGCGATGGCCGGCCTGACCGACGAAGATGCAGGCGACGAGGACGATGCGGTGGCCGATCCGAATTTCTCGCAGGACCGCTATGTCGAAATGTCTGCGGCGGAAAACCTGATCCTCACCATCTCGGCCAAAGGCTCGGGCAAGCTGAGTTCCAGCCATGATTACCCGGTTCGGGGACGTGGCGGTATGGGCGTGATGGCGATGGACAAGGCCATGCGCGGCGGCAACATCGTTGCCTGTTTCCCGGTGGAGATGGATGACCAGATCATGCTGGCAACCTCCAAAGGCCAGTCGATCCGCGTGCCGGTCGAAGGCATTTCATTCCGCTCGCGCTCTGCGGGGGGTGTAAAGGTCTTTGATACCGGTAAAGGCGAAGAAGTGGTTTCTGTGGCCTGGATCGCGGATCAGGGTGACGAAGAAACGGAAACACCTGAAAGCTGAAACCACCGCATCCCGGGCAGGCCCCGGGACCACGCCCTTTCATGCCCGCCCTTTGGAAACCGCACAGAGTGTTCAACCACGAGGCCCCGGCTCAAGGCCGGGGCGTGAGGTTACACCCCGTAAAGCTCCGAGAACTTGGTTTTCAGATAGGCCAGCAATGGCGCTTCAGACGGGGCTGCACCCGTTGCGTTCTCAATCACCTCGCGCGGCTCATACAGCCCGCCGTGGGTCTGGACGTTTTCGCGTAGCCACCCGGTCGCGGCGGATGTGTCACCTTTCGACAACCGCGCCTCAAGATCCGGCACTGCCGCCTGCATCGCCTCGTTCAGGCACCCGGCATATAGGTTGCCCAGCGAATAGGTCGGAAAATATCCGATCAATCCCACCGACCAATGCACATCCTGCAAGACACCGTTGGAGACCCTGTCCACCGGAAAGCCGAAATCCGCCTCGAACCGGTCATTCCACGCGGCCTCAAGGTCGCTGACCTGCAATTCATGTGACACCAGCGCGCGTTCCAGATCGAACCGCATCAGCACATGCAGGTTATACTGCAATTCGTCGGCTTCGGTCCGGATATGGCCATCATTGACCCGGTTGACGATGCGATAGAACGTATCTTCATCAGCCACGCCAAAATCACCAAAAGCGTCTTTCATCTGACCAAAAAGCCAGCCCGTAAATGCCCGGCTGCGCCCGATCTGGTTTTCGTAGATGCGGCTTTGACTTTCGTGCACGCCCATCGACACGCCCTGTCCCAAGGGCGTCAGCAGGTAATCGCGGTCGATGCCCTGTTCATATGCGGCGTGGCCAACCTCGTGGATTGTGGAATAAAAGCAATTGAACGGATCACGCTCCGATGTGCGGGTGGTGATGCGCACATCCAGCCCGGAACCGGATGAGAACGGATGTACCGCCTTGTCCACCCTTCCGTTGCTCATGTCATACCCAAAGGTCTTGGCCAGATGGCGCGTCAGCTTCATCTGCGCGCCTTCGTCAAACGAATGGTCAAGCTGGGGCGGCGCCGGGGCATCACGCACAGCCGCGCGCAATTCCGACAGCGCTGGACGCATGGCGGCAAACATCGCCTCAATCTCGGCCCCGGTGGTGCCGGGTTCGTAGTCAGCCAGCATCGCATCATAGACATCGCCGCCCATGGCCAGCGCCTGCCCCTCTTCCCGTTTCAACCCAATCACCTCGGTCAAAGTCGGCGCGAAGGCGGAAAAATCATCCTCCGCGCGGGCTTTCGCCCAGATGCCCTGAGCTTCGGAGGTGACGCGGGCAATGCGGGCGGCAAGAGCGGAGGGCACTTTGCTGGTCCGGTCATGGTTGCGGCGGATGTGTCGCAGGTTGGCACGACCAACCGCGTCAAGGGACGCATCATCAATGACCTCCAGCCATTCCGCCACCTGTGGCGCAATGGCGCGCGCATGCAGGACGCTTTCCATTGCGGCCATTTCCTCAGCACGCTGCGGCCCGGCCCCGCGCGGCATTGTGGTTTCCTGATCCCAGCCCAGGCGACCGGCCACCTGTCCCAAGGCTTCGGTCTCGCGTTGGAAGGCCATCAGATCGTCATAGGCTGTCATGTCAGGTTCCTCTCAGGGACGTGGCGATCGGATAGGCGCTGAGATAACGGGCGCGCAGGATCAAAACCCACAGGATCACGGCAAGCGCCTGATGCACAAGGGCGATATGCACCGGTGCTGCATAAAGCACGGTGGTGACGCCAACGACGACCTGTACGATCAGTGCCGCCATCACCGCGTTGAACGCAAATCTCGTATGGGGATGCGCCGATCTGCGCCCCCTGAGCCAGACCACGATGCCAAAGACCAACAGCAGATAGCCGGTGATGCGGTGCATGAATTGGACCAAGCCGGCGTTCTCAAAGAAATTGCGCCAAAGCGGTTCGATGTCGAAGGCATCGGGCGGAAAGACCTGCCCCTGCATCAGCGGCCAGTCGATAAAAAACCGGCCCGCATCAATGCCTGCCACCAGCGCGCCTAGTAGTATCTGCAAAAAGGAAAAATGCAGCAGCCCCGTGGCCAGCCCGAACTGCCGGACCTCCCTGGTGCGCCGTGCCTGCATCAATTCCCTTTCGGGGCGGCCCAACAACAACACATACCAGGTGATGAACCCAAGGATCACAAACGCCAGCCCCAGATGCGTCGCCAATCGATAGCTGGCCACATCCAGCACCCCTTCGCCCGAGGCCACACCAGAGGCCACCATCCACCAGCCGATGGCCCCCTGCACGCCGCCAAGGACACCCAGGCACAGCAATCTGGGGGACCAGCCCACAGGTATCTGACGGCGCAGCAGGAAGTAGAAAAACCCCAGCGCCCAAACCAGACCGATCACCCGGCCCAATTGCCGATGGCCCCATTCCCACCAGTAAATCGACTTGAAATCAGACAGTTGCATCCATGAGTTCTGAAGTTTGAATTCGTCGATCTGCTGGTACTTCTCGAATTCGGACGCCCAATCCGCCTCATTCAGCGGTGGCAACGCCCCCGTCAGCGGCCGCCATTCCGTAATCGACAGACCGGAATCGGTCAGCCGCGTCAAGCCGCCCACCGCAATCATGACGAACACCAGCGCAAAAAGCAGCATCAGCCAGACCCGGATCGCGCCGCGCGCCGCGCTGCGCCCCCGGTCGATCACGCCGGTCTCTGCCACGGGGCGGGCGGTATCGGCGGGCCCCACTTCTTCAAACAACTTGCGTTTTTCAGCCATCTCAGCCTCTCGTACTTCCTTGCAGCCTAGCTAAGCCTTAACCGCGTTCTTTCCAACGTACCATTTGCCGCATCATACCGTGCAACATCTGCACATCCGCGCGGGTCAACGGCATGCGCGACCACATGTTGCGCAGATTGATCTTCATCGACGCGGCCTTGTGATCGGGGAAAAAGAACCCGGCGGTCTGCATTCTGTCTTCGTAATGCCGGGCAAGATGCTCGACTTCCTGCCCGGATGCCCAATCGGTCCCCGCCATCTCGGTCGACTGCAACAGAATGTCCGATGTCTGCCGCATCCATTCATACCCCATCAACAGCACACATTGCGCAAGGTTCAGCGAGGCAAACGACGGGTTCACCGGCACCGAGACAACGGCATTGGCACGCGCGATGTCGTCGTTTTCCAAACCGGCACGCTCTGGTCCGAACAAGACCGCAACGCGCTGCCCTTCGGCGATCCGGCGTGCCGCTTCGGTCATTGCGGCTTCGGGGCTGAATACCGGTTTGGTCAGGTCGCGGTCCCGTGCCGTGGTCGCAAAGACAAAATCGCAATCGGCAAGCGCCTCGGGCAGATCGCGACACAGGCGCGCCTCGTCCAGCAGCCGTCCGGCACCCGACGCCATCGCAACGGCCGCCGGATTGGGCCATCCGTCGCGGGGCGCGACAATACGCATGTGGTCGAGGCCGAAATTCCACATCGCCCGCGCCGCGGCACCAATGTTTTCGCCCATCTGCGGGCGCACAAGCACCATCGCGGGGATGGCGGGTTTTGTCACTGGGTTGGTCATCTGAGCCTCATACGCGCGGCCCCGGTCCGCTGCAAGAAGTGCAGCACACGCAGGCAAAGAGTTTTCTTTTCCCCCGCCTTCGGTTAGGCACATCGCAAGGACCGACAAAGGACGCCGGACATGGACGAGACCCCCGAACAGCCACAAATCTATCTGATCACCCCGGCAGAGATTGAACTCAGCAGTTTTCCGGCCCAACTGGCCGCGACATTGGATGCCCATGATGTGGCCTGTGTGCGGCTGGCCCTGTCGACACGCGACGAAGACCGTTTGTCCCGCGCCGCCGATGCCCTGCGCGAAGTCACCCATGCCCGTGACGTTGCCTTGGTCATTTCCGATCATGTTCTGATGGTCGAGCGGCTGGGGCTGGATGGTGTGCACCTGAGCGACGCGGCCAAATCGGTTCGCTATGCCCGCAAGGAATTGGGCGAGGACGCGATTGTCGGAAGCT
>Ga0316204_10011159_pt1 | contig 11340 bp, 11 predicted proteins | sample 6monrhotite_MG_2_FD_205661 | JGI IMG/M metagenome (GOLD analysis project Ga0316204, IMG submission 205661) | Microbial mat bacterial communities from mineral coupon in-situ incubated in ocean water Damariscotta River, Maine, United States -... | ecosystem: Environmental > Aquatic > Marine >...
TGTACTTTTTTCGGACTCTCATAAACTCCAAAAGCTCCATGATAAAACTCAAGCGTATTCTCCTAAAATTGACGTTTCATGCTGTCGACTGCAGGGGCAGGCGGCTCTCGATAGACCCAATAGGATTTTGCTGATTTATCAAAACTTAAATTCAATGGACGTTTTCCTAGAGCACGCATGAGTAACCCGATAGGCATAATAGTCGCAAAAAAGACCAGACCCATGATGAGTGGGTTGACGATTTTGTGCAACAACATACCAAATTTAAACCAGACTAGATTTAAAGCCTTCAGCGATTTTGGGAAGGTAAACGCCAGCACTAGAAACGTGCCCGAGATGATCAGCGCCCAAATCCGAACGGGTGCATTCGACCAGAGCGGAAATAAGCCGATAAGAGCAAAAACAACTGCGAAAACAATACCAAAGGATCGCTCAGAACCAACTTTTACATCGTCTGTAGACGCATAGCTTTCATGGAAAGGTGGTTGGGTCATAAGTTAACGCCTAATGTTCCGAAAACACTGTGATGTTGTTGGGAACGCTGTCTAGCATAGAAACATTAGAAATCAATGGAAATTGTATGGACCTATAATGACCCGTGGGCATTTCGATTTTAAAATCAAACTGAAATGGGCCGGTCACCGTTTGACAGGTATTAGCTATAGATCAAAGACACCGGCCCGGTTTTTTATGCGAACAGTGACACAAGCTGCCAATGGTAATAGGCATACCGGTTCCAGCGAACACCATGTAGGCTTTTTAGGAGCATAGAACTCAATAAACTTGACGTTCAAGTTGTGAACGAAGTACTGTTCGCGCCATGAACGCGAGTTTAGCGGACCTGCTGCGGAAAATTATCAGATGCTAGGAAAGAGTTGAGATGGGCGAGGAGACGGAGATCACTCTGGGCGTTCTGAACGCAGTTCATGACAACTCTCGTGTCACCCAGCGTTCCGTTTCAAAAGATCTGGGTATCGCACTGGGTTTGACAAACTCTTACCTCAAGCGATGCATAAAAAAGGGCCTGATCAAAGTACAGCAGGCCCCAGCCAACAGGTATGCTTATTATCTGACACCGCGTGGCTTTGCCGAGAAAAGTCGCCTGACCGCGGAATACGTAACCCAGGGGTTCAGATTTTTTCGAATTACCAAAATTCAATGCGCGGAAATTTTTGAAAATTGCAAAGCGCGCGGCTGGAGCCGGGTCGCGCTGCACGGCTTGACGGATATTGCTGAAATCGCTGTCTTGTCCGCGGCCAATGCCGATATTCAGGTTGTCGGCGTGATCGATTCGTCCTCAGCCTTAAAAACCTATGCGGGAGCGCCGGTTGTGGCTCATTTTGAGCAGCTGGAACAGGTGGACGCTGTTGTCATAACGGATCTCGGGCAACCACAGATCGGCTACGACAAAATGGTTGAACGATTGTCGGTATCTCGGGTTTTTGCGCCCGCCATATTAAACGTCTCTCCCTCTGCAAGTGGTGTGAGGAAAACATCATGAGGGGTTGGTACGCCGTACACACACAGCCAAATGGCGAAGTAAAAGCCATGCAGCATTTGTTGCGCCAGGGGTTTGATGTCTTTTTGCCAAAGTATTTAAAACGCCGCAGCCATGCGCGCAAAATCGATTGGGTGCCGGCTCCGCTGTTTCCACGTTATTTATTCGTTGGAATGGATATCGCGGAAAACAGATGGCGGGCCATTCATTCAACGGTCGGCGTTTCTTATCTTGTTTGCCAGGGAGATTCGCCAGTTGAAGTTCCTGACGATGTGGTCAGTTCTTTGTGGGCTCGAGAGGACGCAAAAGGGTTGATCGATTTCGCGCAAATTTCACCATTCAAGAGAGGTGACAAACTTCAAATTCTGGACGCCGCTTTCGGCGACGTTATTGGTGAATTTGAAAACTTAGACGAACAGGGTCGGGTAACCTTATTGCTCGATCTCATGGGGCGTAAGGTAAAACTAAAAACGCCCTTGGAAAAAGTCACAGCCGTCGGCTAATTGCCTGTGACGGAGACGATACGACCGGATGAAGCCATTTCACCCGGACTGCGGTAGCGTGGGAAAACCATATTTTTCGACCCCCTACTGCTTCTTTCTCAAATCTGTAAAGCAATCACGCGTAGGATTTTTAATCGTGCTAGACGGAAAAAACATTCTCATAACTGGTGGAACAGGCTCTTTTGGGCGCGCTTTCATTAGATCAGTCCTGAAGCAACATAGCCCAGCTCGGGTGGTTGTATTTAGTCGTGACGAATTAAAACAATATGAAATGCAATACACGGAAACCGGCCTGAATGAGCCGTGCATGCGCTATTTTATTGGTGATGTTCGTGATGTTGACCGACTGGAGACGGCTATGCGAGGCATAGATTACGTCATCCATGCGGCTGCGCTGAAACAAGTTCCCACAGCAGAATACAATCCGTTCGAATGCATCCGGACTAATGTCATGGGTGCGGAGAACGTCGCCAACGCGGCGATGCGCGCTGGTGTCAAAAAAGTGATTGCATTGTCGACGGATAAAGCGGCCAGTCCCGCCAATTTATATGGGGCAAGCAAACTCGCGTCTGATAAAATATTTGTCGCAGCAAATAACCTGAGTGCGGCAAATGGAACGAAGTTTTCAGTTGTGCGATATGGCAATGTTATTGGGTCGCGGGGCAGTGTTGTTCCGTTTTTTCAAAAATTACTACGTGATGGTGCCACCGAAGTTCCGATTACGGATCCCCGGATGACCCGTTTCTGGATCACCCTTAATCAGGGCGTTGAGTTTGTTCTAACGTCACTGGATATGATGAAGGGCGGTGAGATATTTGTCCCGAAAATACCAAGCATGAAAATCACGGATACCGCCGAGTCCATTTGCCCAGGCATGGACCAGAAGACCGTTGGTATTCGACCAGGCGAAAAATTACATGAAATTATGATTACCGAAGATGATGCGCGAACCACATTTGAGCTAGATGATCGATATGTCATTACACCGTCGTTTAAGGGCTGGACCACGGAACCGCTGGCCGGTGAAGATGGAATTCGCGTTGCCGAGGACTTTAGATACTCGAGTGACACAAACACAGAATGGTTAACTATTGAAGCTCTACGTGAAATGATTGGTGAAAGCTGAGCATGGCTACTAATACCCCTTCGGCGCCGGATTTTCTGCCCTATGGACGTCAAGCCATCGACGAAGATGACATTGCCGCCGTTGCAGCAGTCTTGCGTGGAGATTGGTTAACAACCGGCCCTGCCGTAAAAGGATTTGAAGCCAGTCTGTCGGCAAAAATAGGAAATACACATGCGATAGCGGTTAGCTCGGGTACGGCGGCTCTGCATATAGCGGCGCTCGCTTTAGATTTAGGACCGGGTGATACGGTGATCGTTCCCACCATTACGTTTGTGGCAACGGCCAATGCAGCTCTCTATGCCGGTGCAGATGTTGTCTTTTCGGATGTCGACCCTGAGACAGGTTTAATGGGAGTGGAGCAATTGGAAGAAGCTCTTGAACGTTCAAAAGAGAAAAATGTGAAAGCGGTTTTTCCGGTTCATCTCAATGGCCAGTCTCCAGATATGGAATCCATTTTTAAGTTAGCCCGCTCTCGCGGCCTCTTTGTTGTCGAAGATGCCTGTCACTCGCTCGGTGGTTCCTATATCAAGTCGGATGGTGCGATCGTCCCCATTGGAAGTTCGGAGTTTTCTGATATTTCGATCTTTTCTTTTCACCCGGTTAAAACGATTGCAATGGGCGAAGGGGGGGCACTGACATGTCGAGATGGACGCCTTGCGGATCGAATTCGACGCCTTAGAAATCATGGCCTGGAACATCGAGGGGAACATTTTAGAGATCCTGATGGTGTAAATAAGCCGTGGTTCTACGAACTTCATGAGCTGGGGTATAATTACCGAGCGAGTGATATCCATTGTGCGCTTGGAGCCAGCCAGCTTAAAAAGCTTGATGGTTTTGTCGCCAGACGCCGCATGATTGCTGATGACTATGATCAGGTCTTATCGGAGCGCACAGGCAAAATCAGACCGCTGGGCCGTAACAATAAGTGCCTGCCGGCTTGGCATCTTTATGCCGTTTCGATTGATTTCGGTTCGATTGAGGGCGGCCGCGGGTTCATCATGAAGGCTCTTCGTGAAAAAGGAATTGGCACGCAAGTTCATTATATCCCCGTCCACACCCAACCGTTTTATACAGACATGTATGGAAGCCAAGAGCTCCCGGGTGCCAACTTATATTATGATCGTTGCCTTTCACTTCCTCTGTATATCGGCCTGGAAGGGTCTGGAGTTGAGCGTGTCGTCGAGACTCTTAATTCGGTTTTGGACTCCAGATCGTGATTTTAGAAACTTCTCTAACGTCTCCTCGACTCGAGCTTCGAAGTCTTTCGGTTGCCGATGTGACGCAGGACTACGTTGACTGGTTAAACGACCCAATTACAAATCAGTTTTTGGAAGTTCGGTTCACGACACAGACCGTTGGCACGGTAAAAGAGTTTGTCCAGAAGATGGTGGAGTCGCCAACTGATTACTTACTTGGAATATACTTGAGAGCGGCAAACCAACATATTGGAAATCTGCATGTAGGTCCAATTGATCGACATCACGAAAGCACCGCAATAGGTCTGATGATAGGTGGTCGCAAGTTTCATGGACAAGGTTTCGGGCCTGAAGCCATTTCAATGATTTCGGAGCATTGTTTTCGTCAACTGGGGTTAACCAAACTATGGGCGGGTTGTTACGAATCGAACCAGGGATCACAGAAGGCATTTAAAAAAGCGGGCTTTCATAATGATGCGACCCTGAAGGACCATTGCGTTTATGCCGGCTCTCGTGAAAATGTTGTGATTTATTCAAAGTTTGGCTCGGCCGCCGAATGACAAACCGGACACTTTCCCGTGTTTTTGTTTTGGAGAAAACGCCAATAAGTGATTTAGACGATGGGCCGACGCCACCCGTTGCTGGGGATCTCATTATCTATCTCCGCGAACTCCAGGATTTGTATGGGCGTCACGGAGAAAGCCTAAAACGAAGGGGTGTCACGACCATATGGGGGCCGTCACTTTTAAGCAGAACCGATTTTTTGGAGATCGATAAATTTGTCGACGATTACCAAAACAAATGGTTTGTCGTTGACGGTAAAGACATAAGCGCGGACGGTCAGCTATCACTTGGTATATTCGCTGGCGGTCGAATTGCAATGGCTCAGAAACCAACTCTCATTGTGATGTTGGGGGAAATTTGTCGCCTCGCATTTCGAGGCATAACGGGCCAAGCCATCCTTGTCTCCGACATCTGTGACGGCGAAACGCAGTTTAACGATTATTTTCACCATCCGGACATTAATCCCCGCCAGAAGCTTATGCAAAAATTGGCCCGAGCTCAAGGCTGGGAGTATCAATTTATTGCCCCCAAGAAACAGTTGCCTAATATAAACCGAACATCAAGAAATCCCGGCCGCTTGAAGCCCTACCTAGATATTCTTCGTAGATTTGCTGGCGGTCTGCGCCCTGGCTTCTTGGCCGCGAGGCTTTTTGCGCACAAGCGAAGATCGACAGAGAAACGAGTCTATTTCTATCTCAATCATGGCATCAAACACGTCGCAACCGCCTTGTCGCATCGACCCAATACGCGAGTATTTTGCGATCAAATCGGCGTTCCAGGCACAACAGTACTGCGTTACGATCACCATTTTCCGGCGATCGAAAGTGAGCTGACGAAAGCGGTTGGTCGAATGCAAATCAGATTGTCTGATCTGGAATGTCAGCCTGATTTGTTTAGCCTGAAGGGCCTTGACTATGGACCTATATTATTAGCTGGTTTACGCGCCTATCTCGAAGGTGAATTTCGTCTCGATCTATTCAGAATGAAACAAGGTCTGCGGCTAATTAAGTCATATCATATGGATATGGTCGTCGTTTGCGGAGACATCGCACATATGTTCGTGGCGATGGCGAGAGCTCAAAAATATGGTTATGAGTCGATTTTTATTCATCATGGGATAAATTTGTCAAAAAGCGGTTTGAGAGACTCTCACGGTAATCACCAGGACACCGTCTATATTGTTCCCGGATCCGACCATATGGATGATTACGGCGCAAAACTCGCGGACGATCAAAAACCGGAAAGGCATGTCTTGGGAAGTCCGGCAATGTTGGAAGTTGAACATATCCAGGGCGGACCTATGAAATCGGGAACTCCAAGAATACTTTTCGCTAACTTTCCAGCCAAGTATGCGAACTCGTGCCGATCCGTATATGACGCCGACGTCTACATGCGCGACATTCTGGCTGTGTCGAAAAAGCTTATTGATAGAGGATATAGAATTTCATTCCGTCCACATCCTGGCGATGATCTTGCATATATTGGCGAAATGCTCTTGGAGTTCGGAATATCGGATAGCGTCAAAATCGACACACTGCCAAGCTTTGCAGAAAGCTTAAAAGACCATGATGTATTTGTGGCGAATACGACGACCTGCATTTACCAGGCTCTTTACGCGGGTTGGCCGACAATCTTTTATGACCCTAAACCAGATTCAGACTTCTTGATTGGGCTACCCGTGGCAGCCGACATCCCTTACGCCTTGGCAAAAACACCCGGCGAACTCGAGCAACGCATCTTGGATGCAGAAGATAAATCCAGTGATATAGCAAAACTGCCCGAGCTTTTTAGAACCAAACTCGCACCTCGGTTCATTGGTGACACGGGTCAGGGGTCTTTGGATCGAATCGTTGACTTATTGGATGCAAAATTGAGTAGGGAACCCGTTTGGCAGAAACCGCCTCACAAGACAACGGCGTCCGCCGCATGACTAAAATGGTTGTCCTCGGCCTTGGTTCCATAGGTCTGCGACACGCGCAAAATTTTTGGAACTTGGGCGTACCCATTTGTGGATATGACCCTGATTCAGGGCGCTGTAATCTTGCTGAAAGAGCAGGAATTGAGACAACTTCAAACCGAGAAGAGGCTTTTTCTGGTGCCGACGCAGTCGTCATCGCCAGCCCAAGCGGTTGCCACTACGATGACTTGGCGGAGTCACTTGATCGCAATCTACATGTCTTCGCGGAAAAACCGCTGGCTCATACGGACGTCGGTTTATCGGCGTTCTTATCGGGTTTCGAAGAAAAAAACCTGATCGTCTTCGGTGGTTTCAATATGCGTTATCATCCGGCATTCGTGGCTGCGCGTAAAATGGTTGCGGACGATAAATTGGGTGAAATCCTGTGGGCTCGATTCCAAATGTCGGATTACCTACCCAACTGGCGCCCACATACCGACTACCGCACCGGTTACGCCAACAACCCCGTATCCGGCGGCGTTCTGCTTGATGTTATCCACGAATTTGACGCCGCCAACGCTTTACTTGGGCCGGCAGAAACCATCGCCGCTGTTGCGCGCAAAACGGGATCGCTGGAGCTCGCCTCAGAGGATTGTGCAGATGTTTTATTGCAGCACAAATCCAATGTTGTCTCAGCGATCCATGTTGATTTTGTCACGCGGCCAGGAAACCGACACTTCGAAATTGCGGGCACGGAGGGCCGTTTGAGGGTTGATCTTAACGCCCGTAATTTGAAATTTACGGATAAAAGCGGATCGGAAAATTCACAGGCGTTCGCTGGGTCATCGGACGATGATTATATGCGCGAAGCCGAAGACTTTCTTCACTGTATCGAAACTGGATCCGAGCCCGCCTGCAATGGACGCGAGGCGCTGGCTGTTCTCCAGCAGGTGCTGGCGGCCCGACAACTCGCGGCGTTACCGAAGTCATGAAAACAGTAGCTATTATTCAAGCGCGAACCGGCTCAACCCGATTTCCGGGAAAAGTCCTGGAGCCCTTGGGGGGTCTGTCCATATTGGGTTGGACCGCGCGTGCGGCGCAGGCAATTCCAGGCGTAGACCGGGTTTGTGTGGCGACCAGCGACGCTCCTGGCGATGACCCGGTCGTTGAGTGGTGTGAACAACACGGGGTAACCTGCGTTCGTGGCGATGAAAATAATGTTCTTGTCCGGTTCGCCAAGGTAGCTGAAGTGGAGCCGGGTGATAACTATTTACGCCTTACCGCAGATTGTCCGCTGCTCGATCCATCGGTCTGTGGCATGGTTTTGGCCGCACTCGAAGCGAGCGGTTCCGATTACGCATGCAACGTCGACCCACGAAGCTGGCCAGATGGTCTGGATTGTGAAGCCTTCACTGCATCGGCCCTCGCCAGAACGGTTGAGCTCGCAACGGACGCGTTTGAGCTTGAGCATGTGACGCCGTTTATGCGTGCCCACCGTGAATTGTTTCAGGTAGAGCAGGTTGCTTGTCCGGTTCCGGGTGTTGCGGATGAGAGATGGACGGTAGATACGCGCGAAGACCTCAAATTTTTGGAAGCTGTGGTGCAGGCCCTACCGGTGAAGGGTTGTCCGCCTTCATGGCTCGATGTTTTGCGCATTGCGCGCAGTGATGTTGTTGCATCGCGCCCGCAAGTGCCCGCTGCAAGCACGCAAGCGCGCCCGAATTCCACGTCCCCTGCTGTACGTCATTATGAAAAATCGCAAAAGATGTTAGAGCGGGCGTGCAAGGTTATACCATTAGGTAGTCAGACGTTCAGTAAATCGCACATTCAATACCCTGCGGATGCCCCGATGTTTCTCGAGTGGGGTGATGGCGCTCAAGTCTGGGACATCGATGGCAACCGTTATATCGACTTGGTGTCCGGCTTGTTGCCCGTTGTCCTTGGCTATCGGGATCCTGATGTGGATGCCGCGCTCAGCCAACAGCTGCGTAAGGGGCTGAGTTTCAGTTTAGCGACAAAACTGGAAACAGAACTCGCGGAACGTTTGGTTGATTTAATTCCTTGTGCCGAAATGGTGCGATTTGGCAAAAACGGCACCGATGCCACATCTGCTGCAATTCGATTGGCGCGCGCTTTTACAGGCCGCGACAAAGTTGCCGTGTGTGGTTATCACGGATGGCAAGATTGGTACATCGGGGCAACGACACGAAATAAGGGTGTTCCGGGTGCTGTCTCTGAGCTGACCGAAATGTTTCCCTACAACGATATTGACGCACTCGACGCGTTGCTGAGTAGCCGACGAGATGAATTTGCGGCAGTGATTATGGAGCCGATGAGTGTCGTTGAACCAGCAGATGGTTATCTGGCTGCCGTCAAAGAGCTTGCGCATCGCCATGGCGCGCTCCTTGTGTTTGATGAAATAATCACCGGCTTCCGGTTTGCTATGGGCGGAGCGCAGGCGCTGTTCGGAGTTACCCCCGATCTTGCGTGTTTTGGCAAAGCCATGGCAAATGGGATGCCGATCTCGGCCGTTGTTGGCCGGACAGACGTGATGAGAGAGATGGAGAATATTTTCTTTTCTGGAACCTTTGGCGGCGAAGCCATGTCTCTTGCGGCGGCGATTGCGACAATTGATAAAATGCGAAATAAAGATGTGATCGATCAGTTGTGGAGGACGGGGAATCAATTGTCCGAAGCGGCGAGTAAACTGATTGAGGAAGCGGGCCTCACGACCGTGATAAGTTTTATTGGTGCGGACCCCTGGAAAGTTGTTTCGATTAATGATCACCCCAACGGGTCGAAAGCTGCCATTGAAACGTTGCTCATTCAGGAAATGCTGGCAAATGGTGTCCTGATAAATGCCAGCCATAACGTCACCTACGCAATGAGTGATGCAGATATTGAAGAAATTTTGGAGGCCTATAAAAAGACCCTGACAACCATTGCCAATGAGCTCGAGCAGGGAAATTTGGATCAACGCATGGGTAACAATATCATTCGACCGATTTTTAAGGTGCGCTCTAAAGCGTAAGACGAGATCCGTTGATGACCCCCGCCGTATCTATTCGTGCCGATGCAAATCCTAGAATTGGGTATGGTCACATGATGCGGATGCTCGCTGTCGCAAAGCAATTGCGTGAAACGCACGGAAATAGCATCCAATTTTTTTCTGCCCCAGATAGCGATACGAGCATCGTCCATGAGGCCGGGTTTAAGACATGCTTGTTGTCGGGTCCCGGGGTTGGTGTTGACGAGATGTTACAGATACTGAACCCGCCTAACGGCCCGGTTATTCTTGATTCGTACGAGGTTGATGAAACCGACCTGGAGCGACTTCGAAGCGCAGGATTTCGAGTGACGCTGTTTGACGACGGCAAACGGTTAACCAACTACCCTTGTGAACTGGTTATTGATTCTGCGCCGGAAGCAGCACAGTTGGGTTACAGCAGTTCGACGAACGCACACTTCTGTCTGGGAACAGATTATTATCCATTGCGCGAGGAATTCGTGAAGGCCAGGTCAAAATGTCGGGTTTTCGGTCCAATCGAAAATATCCTCGTTACATTTGGTGGGAGTGACCCTTTTGATCAAACGACAAGGGTCTTGTCTCTTCTAAAACAGACGGGCCTGGGATCTAAAATCACGGCGATCCTGGGTGGGGGATACGAAGGGGCAGCAGAAATCTTGGCAGCAACAGTTCCGGAAATTACGGTCCACAGAAATCCTTCAGATATCGCGGCATTGATGGCTAAATCCGATCTGGCTATCTCGAGTGCAGGCGGCACTGCTTTTGAGGTTGCCTATATGGGACTGCCGTCTCTACTTATGTCCTTGTCGATAGATCAGGAGCCCATAGCCCGTGCGCTCAATAATCAGGATTGCGCCTATAACTTGGGCCATTGGGATCGCTGCAGTGAAATGGAAATTCAAACGGCCATCGAAAAAATGTCCCGCGACCGCGACCGGCGCGAAAGGTATTCTCGCAACGCTAGCGATGTCGTCGATGGAAATGGGACAGCCCGAATTGCGTCCGAAATTTTGAGAATTTGGGAATCGAAGTGACGTCAGATTGTTCCGTTTTTCGCAATTCAGTTGCCACCGCAAAATCCAGCGCTAAATCTCTGCCGGGCTCGATATTTCGTGTTCGGACGTTCGTTCAAGCCGATCTCGACGACACGGCTCTTTTGGAGTCGGTGACCAAGTGGCGGCGCGATAACCAAAAGCCTTTCTTAAAACTGTTCTCGCCCACTGTTGATGCAACGAAAAACTGGGCAAGTGGAGTGTTGCAAAACAAAGATCGAATATTGTTTTTGATTGAAGATCACAACCGGCCAATCGGTCATATCGGGATTTGTGATTTTGGTGATGGGTTCGAAATCTGTGACGTGGTGAGAGGCGAAACCTCAGCATCCGGGACGATCGATGACGCCTTACTTAGTGTCATCCGGTGGGCACTCGATTCTGGACTTGCCTCTCTTCACTTGCATGTTGCAGCCGACGCGTTGGCCGCTGTCATGCTTTATCATAGGGTTGGGTTTGTACCTGATCAAATTGTC
>Ga0316204_10011160_pt1 | contig 11339 bp, 10 predicted proteins | sample 6monrhotite_MG_2_FD_205661 | JGI IMG/M metagenome (GOLD analysis project Ga0316204, IMG submission 205661) | Microbial mat bacterial communities from mineral coupon in-situ incubated in ocean water Damariscotta River, Maine, United States -... | ecosystem: Environmental > Aquatic > Marine >...
CCGAATGACCATCTGCAACATGGCGGTTGAACTGGGCGCACGCGCTGCATTGATCGCCGCCGACGACATCACCCATGCGGCCTGCCAAGGCAAAGCCCACAGCGACCATATGGACTATGACCTTGGGACCTGGAAGTCAGACGACGGCGCACAGTTTGACCGCGAAGTAGTGATTAACGGTGCTGACATCAGCCCGCTGGTTAGTTGGGGTACAAGCCCAGACCAAACGTTACCAATAGGCAGCAAACTGCCAAGCGAAATCGAAATGACTACACCGGCAGCCAAACAGGCACTTGCCCGCGCACTCGGATACATGGGCCTCAGTGAAGGCCAGTCACTGGCCGAAATAAAGATTGACCGAGCCTTCATCGGGTCCTGCACTAACAGCCGCATTGAAGACCTGCGAAGTGCCGCCCAAATACTCGGCGGGCGCAAAGTCGCCGACGGTGTCACCGCTCTTATCGTGCCGGGTTCCACCGCCACACGCCTACATGCAGAGGCCGAAGGCTTGGATAAAATTTTCATTGAAGCCGGGTTTGAATGGCGTCCCGAAAGCGGTTGTTCCATGTGTTTGGCCATGAACGATGACGTGGCGATGGACGGCGAACGGGTGGCATCCTCCACCAACCGGAACTTTGAAGGCCGACAGGGGCGCGGCGCACGAACACATCTCATGAGCCCGGCGATGGTTGCTGCGGCCGCGATCGCCGGACACATCACCGACGTTCGAGACTTTACAGAAAAGGGGGAATAAGAGCCATGCCATCCATGATCTCGGGCAAAGCCGCCGCCTTCGCGCAGCCCAATGTTGATACCGATGTTATAATGCCGAAACGGTTCTTGAAAACCATTACTCGCGAAGGGTTGGCGGACGGAACTTTTGCCGACCTGCGCTTCAATGAAGGCGGAGATATTCGCCCGGAATTTGTGCTTAACACTTCCGACTGGAGTGACGCCTCGATCCTTGTTGTCGGTGATAACTTCGGCTGTGGTTCTAGCCGAGAACACGCAGTGTGGGGCCTGAAGCAGTTAGGTATCGACGCCATCATTGGCACCGACTTCGGCGGAATTTTCTATGACAATGCCCGTAAAAACGGCCTTGCTCTACCCATCGTTTCGCAAGAGGCACGAAACAAATTGCTAGAAATGGCCAGTGACCTGAAGTCCGCTGAATTCAAAGTTAACATCATTGAAAAAACCATCAACACGACAGCAGGTAAATTCGATTTCGAAATGGGTGAAACGGTTCAAACTGCGTTGATCGAAGGTCAGGACGAAACTCTTGATACACTCAAATTGGGCAATCAAATTCGCGCGTTTGAGTTAGCAAACCCAAACAACATCAGATTGCATGTAAACAAATAGCTACTCTCGCAGGCAACCTTACAAAGAACCACGGAACGCCACAATAACCGGTACCCTAGCCGCCTTCCATGCAGGAAAAAAGCCGCCAATCAAGCCAATTGCCAGCGCAAGAAGAATGCCGTTTTGGAACAACTCCGGCGATAACTCAAACGTGAAAACAATCTGTGTGAAACTGGCACCCATTGTCGCAGTCGTCAGGCCGTCCATAAACGTATATGACACCAACGCGCCGATCACACCGCCGACCAGGGAAAGTACAATCGATTCTACCAGCGTCCCAACAAATGCTGACGTATTGCTGAAGCCAATTGCCCGCAGCGTTGCGATTTCACCGGCACGGGAAGAAACAGACGTATACATGGTATTCAAGGCCCCAGCGAGCGCACCAAGGCCCATGACAATACTAATAATCCAACCAAAATAGACAATGCCCTCAAGGGCTTTACCTTGTGTCGCAAAATAATCAGCTTCCGTATCAACATCCAAGATAAGGCGGGGATCATTTTCGATTAGATCCTTAATGCCTTTAATATTTCCCGGCTCAGAAAGCTTGATGCGCATGGTTTGAAAACTGTTGCCGCGATTAAACAGGTCTTGAACCATGCGAGCATCTGCCCACAGTTCACTTTCAAACGCCGTGCCGCCCGTAGAGAAAACCCCCACAACGGTCCAGCGAGTTTTACCGAAAGTAACTTCTTGGCCAAGTTCAAATCCGGTAAATTGGTTCAAAACACCTTGGCCGACAATAATTTCGCTGGTCCCGGGCACATACATCCTGCCCGACGTTATAGAAACCTGGTCCCTGAGATCAAAACCAACCAGTGAAATACCCCGCATAGGAATATTGACTTTGGTGCCACTGCTCTTTTTCCGACCATCCACAACAACGTATAATTCTGCAGAATAAAACGGTTGGCCACTTTCCGTGGAAGCAATACCAGGAGCAGTAGAGACAATGTTCACACTGTCGCGGCCAATAACGCTGTTAAGTTCGGACTGGGACCCGCTGCGCGTAACAATAGCGACCTCGTCCGACCCTGTGCCCGATAGCGTGTTTGCAAAGCCGTTGGACATAGCAAGAAACGACAGCAAAACAGCAACCACAACGGCCACTGCCAACACTGCGGCAAGCGACATCCACAAGCGCTGCGGTAAGCTGCGCACATTCATCGCAACAACGGTCCAGATTTGCGAAAGCATTCCCGTCATATCTAATTCCTACTGCCGCGAAAGGGCTGTTATGATGTTAAGGCGCAGCGCGTTAATTGCGGGCAAAATTCCGGTAATCAAACCCAGTACTACCATAATCACCGTGGCTTCCAAGATGATGCCCGGCGTAACGATAAGAACAGGCAATTGAATAGGGGCCTGATTGAAGGCGGCAACAGCAAGGTTTGTTGCAAGAAGCCCAAGCATGCCGCCCGAAACTGCTAGCAGCAGCGACTCAGCTAAAACCATGAAAAAGATGCGCCTCGACTTGAAGCCAAGCGTTTTCAGCACGCCGATCTCACTAGTTCGTTCTCGTATTGCCAATACCATCGAATTTCCGACGATCACCAAAATGATGAAAAAAGCCGCAAACACGACGGAACCAAGGATCAAGCTGAGGTTCCCAATTTGTTCGATAAAGGCTTTATTAAATACCTTTTCGGGAACGGTTTCGGTTTCGTAGGGCGTGTTGGCAAACATATCGTCAACTGCTTTCATAACCGACTCATTGAGTTTGGGGTCAACCGTCCGGATACCCAAAAAGCCAATGAAATCACGACCAAAAGACTGTGTTTCATTGAAATAGTCATAGTGAAAATAGACACTGTTAGTATCAGTTTGAGCGTCCTGCCCGGTATAAATACCAACGACATCAAACTCCCATGATGAACTGCCGTCTTCTTGCGAAAATATGTTGGAATTCACTGGGATGCGGTCGCCCACTTTCCAGCCAAAGGTTTTCGCAATACCTTCACCAGCAATAAGCCCTTGGCGATTGCGCAACCATTCCGCCTCCTGCTCAGGCGGCAAAATTAGTTCGTTGTACACCGTAAGAAAAGATGTTGGATCAGCAGCAAACATAACGATAATGTTCTGCGGGTCCTGATAATATCCCCCAAACCAATTCAAGTGCGTTACGTCGGTGATATTTTCCAGCGCTTTCACTCGATTAACATAGGAAATCGGCAATGGCTGGGTAAAATTAATTTTGTTAACCGCAATCAGGCGATCATCTGCCGCTAAGTCGACGCCAGAGTCTATCGCCACCTGAAAGGTTGTTAAGGTGCCGTATATAAGGAATGCTACAAACGTTGCAAACATAGTCAGGAACAGGCGAAGTGGTTTGCGCGTTAGATTTTTAAAAATCAGGTAGAAATCTTTCATGCTACCAATTCCTCATCGACAAATTCACCCTTGTCGAGGTGGATCGTTCGCTTGGCATACTTTGCCGCCGCAGGATCGTGAGTAACCATAACAATGGTCTTGTTGAACTCTCTATTCAACAACTGCAGCGTTTTCAAAATTTCATCGGCTGTGGCGCGGTCCAAGTCTCCGGTAGGCTCATCACATAGCATAAGCTTTGGGTCAGAAACGATTGCACGGGCGATGGCCACCCGCTGTTGCTGGCCTCCAGACATTTCATTGGGCATATGTTTGGCCCGGTCCAACAGGTCAACCAACGTAAGAGCTGTATCAACGTTTTTCTTGCGCTGCTTGCCGCTCAGCTTGGTAAGCAATAGCGGCAATTCAACATTGCGCGCCGCATTCAGCATCGGCATCAAGTTATAGAACTGGAAAATAAAGCCAACATTGTTGGCGCGCCATCGGGCCAGTTGCCCCTCAGACAGGCTGTCAACCCGGCTACCGTCAAACCACACTTCGCCTGAAGTTGGTTGGTCAACACCGCCGAGCATATTGAGTAGGGTGGTCTTACCCGATCCGGAAGGTCCCATTATCGCGACAAAATCACCCTCATCAATCGTCATGTTGAGGTCTTCAAAAATAGTGATTTTCTCTTTGCCCTTAACGAAACTTTTCGCGACGTTCTTGAGGTCAAACAGGTGCTCTTGGCTCATTTTTCTCTCCCAGAGAATAGCTATGGTCGGTCGATTTTCCTGATTATTTAAGGAAGGCTACTTTCACGCCCATATCAGGCAATATACGACTGTCTTTTTCTTCAATACGAATACGTACCCGCACCGTTGCTTTGGCCCGGTCGGCAGTTGGAATGATGGCAATCACCGAGGCTGGTATGGTCCAGTTCGGATAAGCATCCAGGTTGGCTTCTACTTTTTGGCCGTTAAAAACCCGGCCGATGAAAGCCTCATTCACGTCCACTTCGATTTCAAGCGAACCCATATCAACAATGGTGCAAATACCGGTACGAGTGAAACCGCCACCAGCCGAACTGGGCGAAACTATCTCTCCGGGCTGTGCGTTTTTCACCGTTACCACGCCGCCGAAAGGGGCCCTGATGGTGTGATCATTAAGCCGCTCTTGCTGTCTGCTGGCCTCAAGGCGTGAGACTTTAATGCTGGCATTTGCAGACAAAACCTGAGCCTCAAGCGAAGCCACGTTTGCCTGCGCTCGGGTTACATCTGCGCTGCTTGAAAAGTCGCTTTCTTTCAGTTCTGTAACACGGGCGAGCACCCTTTTGGCTTCATCCAAGTTAGCAACCGCACTTTCCATCTGCGCCTGCTGCACTTCGATTTGCGCCTGCGCAAACTTAAGGTTTACAGACGCCACTGCACTGTCCAGTTTTGCAAGAACATCGCCTTCTTTAACCGCCATGCCTTCTTCAACATACACGTCCGTGAGCAAACCCATGATTTCCGCAGAAACTGTAGCAATTCGCCGGGCGGTAATATACCCAGATGCATTCAACAGTCGGTTCGAAACAGGGACTGCACGAGCAACGGGCTGATCAACCGCCGGTTCAGCTGTCGCAGTGCTTTTTACCGCGCCCGTTGATGTTGACGCTTTGCCCCCAGACCTTGCTGCAATCTCCCGCGTGACTGGCGTAGCCTGTCCGCCGAGGTAAAAGAACGTGCCTGCTCCGCCAATAAGGAGAGCCACAATAACCAATACAATTGCTGCAATAACAGAAACACCGCCGGGCGCATCGTCCTCGCTGCGGTCGATCTTTAAATCGTACAAAAGCTTACTTTTATCTTCCATAAATCAAACCAAAGTTTCTGAATAAAAATGTGTAAATAGAATTTTCTGTAACTTATGCCCTATAACTAATGATATCAAATTTAATACACAGACAATTCCAACTGTACTAAAATAGATCCAAATGGCCCTAAGAAGGTACAAACCCGCAGTTTAGTCGGATTTATTAGCAATAACCTGTAATTCCCATTCCATACGTAGATAGTGTTTCCAAAAATTCAATGACTGTTGTGAAAATCAGAGCTGGAACCCACATGAACAAAAACATATTCAACGCCTTTTGTGCCCTTATCCTTTCATACCTGACGATGTCCGCTGCAAACGGCGAGGACTATGCCCTAGTGAACGGGCTTATTTTCAACGGCATTGATGATACAATCATAGAAAACCACATCATTTTTATCAGTGATGGGAAAATCGAAAAGATCGTTGGCCGCGGTGATGCAGTTAACGACCGCTACGCCGTGATCGACCTTGAGGGCAATTATCTGATGCCCGGCATGTTTGATGTTCACACCCACCTAAACAGCCTTGTGCAGGCGCGGCGAGCGCTTGTCTCGGGTGTTACAACAGTGCGTAGTGCCAGCGTTAAAGCATTTGAAGACGTTGCTCTGCGCGAGCTGGTGCGCAGCGGTGCAGTTGCAGGCCCGGATGTGGTTGCCGCCGGGGTCTATGTCAGTCCTAAGCTGGGCGAAACCATTCTTGCTGACCCGCGCTTGGCGGTGCTGGCAAACGGCGTCAACACCGACGAAGAATTGCGCACATTAGTGCGAGTTAACATCGACCGCGGCGCAGATGTGATAAAAACCCGCGGCACAGAGCGCGCTGGCCTATCAACCACAGATCCCCGACAACAAGTGTACACCGAGCGTCAGCTACGTGTGGTTGTTGATGAAGCTGCCAAACAAAATGTACCAGTGTTGGTGCATGCTCACGGCGACGAAGGTGGCAGGGCTGCTGTGCTAGCCGGTGCCCGCAGTATAGAGCACGGCAGCTATCTGTCGGACGAGACATTGGCTTTGATGAAAGAGCGCGGCACATGGCTGGTGCCGACTTATGTCACCATGAATGAAATGAACGAAGAGCAATACGACAATGTGTTGCGGTTGCGCGCCAAATATATGGTGCCTCAGCTGGAACGCGTTATCCGCAGCGCCCACAAAATGGGTGTGAAGTTCGCCACCGGCGCGGACAATTATTACGACGAAAAATCCACCAACCGCATATCGATTGAGGTCGAAAACTTCGTACGCCTGGGCATGACAAACTTCGAAGCACTGCAAACCGCAACTGTTAGCTCCGCCGATCTATTGGGCCTAAGTGAAACTACCGGGCAAATTACCGAAGGTTTTGAAGCAGACATGATTTTATTGGGCGCCAATCCGCTCACCGACATCAAAGCCCTGCAAGATATCCTGATGGTGATCAGTAACGGCCAAGTGGCGCTGAAACGTATTCCATTCGGGGTTAGCGACTAAACCACATCAGTGGTCGTGCGCAGCCCCCGCGCCTGACGGCACCCTTATGTTTTCTACCAAGTCCTGCACGTCTTGCGGTGTATCAGCGGTGAAGCGCTTCACCAAAAACGCTGAGCCAATGTTTATGAACATACCGACAAAGCCAATACCTTCCGGCGAGATACCAAATAACCAGTTTTCAGCAACATTCAACTCCGGTGACACAAACTTGAAGAACACAATGTAACTAAAGGTGAATAGCAGCCCGGCCAGCATGCCGACAATTGCGCCCTCCTTATTCATGGTTTTGGTAAATATCCCCATGATAATGGCAGGGAACAGACTAGCTGCCGCAAGACCGAAAGCAAAAGCCACCACTGACGCAACAAAATCAGGTGGATTGACGCCAAAATACCCGGCGATTAAGATCGCCACAATCGCCGCTAGCCTCGCGGCCCGAAGCTCTTGCGCGTCGCTGATGTGGGGCATGAATGTTTTCTTCATCACATCATGGCTGATCGACGACGAGATCACCAACAACAAGCCTGCAGCAGTTGATAGTGCAGCCGCAAGCGACCCCGCTGCCACAAGCGCCACTACCCAGCCCGGCAGCCCGGCAATTTCAGGGTTAGCCAGCACCATAATATCAAGGTCAACGTAAGCCTCGTTCGCATTGTCGGTCGATGCATTTGTAACCGTGCGCTCGCCCGATGCACCGCGGGTTTCACCGTCAAACTCTGGTCTACCTAGGAAAGGTGCGCCTGCGCTATATTGGATAACACCGTCGCCGTTTTTATCCTTCCAAGCAACAAGGCCGAGGTCCTCATAATTTTTGTACACTTCAGCAACTTCGCTGTACGGCGTGTCGTTAACACTGTTGATGAAGTTGATGCGCGCGAAAGCACCGACCGCTGGCGCAGTGGTATAAAGAATAGCGATGAAAACCAACGCCCAACCGGCAGACCTGCGCGCGTCAGACGCTTTTGGCACCGTGAAAAAGCGCACAATAACATGGGGCAACCCTGCAGTACCCAGCATCAAGGCAGCCGTAATCGCAAAAATATCAACCATGGATTTGGTGCGTTCGGTGTAGGCATTGAACCCAAGGTCCACCAGAACCGCGTCCAGCTTTTCGAGCACATGCATGCCCGAGCCATCTGCCAGTTCAGACCCAAGGCCTAGCTGCGGCACGGGGTTACCAGTAATCAGCATGGAAATGAATATTGCAGGTACCGTATAGGCAAATATCAGCACACAATACTGCGCCACCTGCGTGTAGGTAATGCCTTTCATGCCGCCCAACACCGCGTAGAAAAACACGATGGTCATGCCGATCATGACCCCCATGTCGATGTCCACCTCAAGAAAACGACTGAACACAATACCAACACCGCGCATCTGCCCCGCCACATAGGTGAAGCTGATAAAAATCAGGCATACGACAGCAACGAGGCGGGCAAGGTCCGAATAATATCGCTCGCCGATAAAGTCCGGCACAGTGAACTTACCAAACTTGCGCAGATAGGGCGCCAACAGCAGCGCCAGCAACACATAACCACCGGTCCAGCCCATTAGGTAAACCGAGCCGTCATACCCAAGAAAAGCAATAAGCCCCGCCATTGATATGAAAGAGGCCGCAGACATCCAGTCAGCCGCTGTCGCCATACCGTTAACCACCGGGTGGATACCACCGCCCGCTATGTAAAATTCCTTGGTTGATCCAACGCGGGACCAGATAGCGATACCAATATAAAGCGCAAAGGACGCGCCAACAAAAAGGTAGATCAGGGTTTGAGTGTCCATAGGTCTAATCCTCCACCCCAAATTCGCGGTCTATTTTTTTCATCCGGTGCGAATAGATAAAGATCAGCGCTATAAACACATAAATGGCCCCTTGCTGGGCAAACCAAAAGCCGAGCTTGAAACCGAAGAATTGAAATTGATCGAGGAAAGGCTGAAGCAGAATGCCAAAACCAAAAGAAACAACAAACCAAACAGCAAGCAGCTTGCCCAAAAGTTTCAGGTTAGCGCGCCAGTATGCTTTCGCTCTATCCCTTGCAGTTTCCGCATTCTCTGTTTGATCCGGTTGCCCTGACATTGGTCTCCCCCTCCGATACTATCGAAATCGCAACCATGCCCCCGCACAATTGCTATCTCGCGCACAATAGGAAGCTGTGTCGCATCTTGCAAACACCATTATGGGAAAAGCCGAACGCGCTTGTACTTCAACCTCTCACCGGGAGAGTTTTAGCTAGAAATTCTACAAAAACTACTGGAGCCAGCAACACCAATTGACTCGCCGAAAGCAAGCTTTGCAGGACCACGTAATTCCGCAACACTTTCTGGGTCGATCTTAATCGCTGTCATATCGCCCAAACGAAAGGCAAAACCTTCCAACGCCACGGGCACCGCAATATGAGGGATCAGGCGTTTTCCAACCGCATCGCCGTTTTGATCTACGAGCAAATAGGCTGCTTTATCGCCGCGATCATTTTTCACCAGCAGCATCGGCGGCATGCCGCCCATCATGCAAAGCTCTGCACAGTCACGGTGTACCTTGCCTGCGCCCGGCTTCATAACGCCCAGCATACATTTGCTGTCAACGATCTCGCCGACCAGCGACACATGCATCCCCGCTGACTCCGATGGCGGTGCCAAGGCGAGAGCAGGCGCTTCAACAACGCTTTCAGGCCCTTCAATTTCCATCATTTGCCAAGGACCACGTTCGATCATAAAGCCTTCTACTGAAACGGTTTTACCGTCCATGGGGGCCAGAATTACTGTCGCGCTAAGTTTACCCAACTGCACGATCAAAACCGGATGAGTGGCCCGGTCTGACGTGACAATCATCGGATAAGGCTCTGCTTTCACAACGCCGGTTATCGATACTTTGTCATACGCATTCCAAGTGCCGGTGCCTGCATCGCTGACCCCAGAAGAGACCAAATAAACGAAGGCTATTCCTGCGAGTAGGAACAATGGCACAATCAACCTGAAAAACGATGTTAACGCCTTCGGGAACGGAAGGTATCCAACGAAAAAGGGAGTTTTCATGTCGCCTCCGAATATTGTTCAGCCAACTTAACTAACGGCCTCGGTGTACCGGGCGGCAGCGCAACGGTATTTAAAAACAAGGTGCCATTTTCAATTTTCAATTCGTAAGTAGCCACTTTCTCTTCAAAGGGCGGCGGTGATGCACCGTCTTCCAGCTGATACTGAAACCCGTGCCACGGGCACGTAACAAGCCCGTCAACCATGCAGCCTTCGCCTAGCGGTCCCGCCTGATGACGGCACACATTTGATATGGCACCGAACTCGTCGCCTTCAGTGCGGAATATAGCCACACGTTCTTGGCCTTTGACCTCAATAACGCGGCCTACGCCGCGCGCAATATCCATGGGCGCAGGGATTTCAACCCAGTCGTCATTGCCAACATCTGTCACATCACCCGGCTCTGCGAACAAAGATAGGATATGCAGTCCACCAACCCAGGCCAAACTGGCAAATGGTACCCAGCTAGGTATATGCGACTGTTCAGCCTGCAACGCACCCAGCACCAGATGCAAAATTACCAACGCATATGCCGCGTACACCAACATATGCAGGCTTTTCCAGAATTTTGGGCCCAGAACAGCGTTCCAAAAATCGTGGCTGGTTGCGGCCATCAAGAAAAAGATAGTCAGTGCCACAAACCCGAGTGGCTGAAACGGGTAGTCACTCACTGTTTCAAATGTGCCTTGGCTGGTAAACAGAGATGTCAACGGATCCACAGCACCAAAGCCCTGATACCACATCAAGGCGAACAAGCCGTGCGCCAACACGATAACGAAAAAAGAAACGCCCATATGCCGCCGATTATAGAGAAGCGGCAGAAAACGCTTGTTGAGCCGGGCCAGTGGGCCTATTGCCAAGATGATGTTAAGCAGAATAAACCCGGTATCACCGAGCGCACGCAGCACCAATATTTCGTCACTGGGCGTCACCGCTACCGGCGTGCTTGCACCCGCGATTAATACGTTAGCCGCAATCGCGGCAACAATACCAAGCCACAAAATAATATCGTAAACTTTTTTATTGCGGTTCCATTGAACCGGCACAAAACCGTGGCTCATTTGAACACCTCAGACTGTTTCACAAGGGGGCGTGCATTTTCACTCGGCATGGTTCGCTTGCCGTCCAAAGCCTGCCACACCAACACAGCAACAAGCGGAACCAACACGATCCAAATCACAGCGTGGGCTTTTCGTTGCTCGCGTTTCATGCGGCTCTCCCTCGGGATATCCATTTTACCAGTAACAGCGGCCATAGGGCAACGCCAGCGGGCAACAGAAGCAGCCGAACCCGGAAGCCGCT
>Ga0316204_10011161_pt1 | contig 11337 bp, 10 predicted proteins | sample 6monrhotite_MG_2_FD_205661 | JGI IMG/M metagenome (GOLD analysis project Ga0316204, IMG submission 205661) | Microbial mat bacterial communities from mineral coupon in-situ incubated in ocean water Damariscotta River, Maine, United States -... | ecosystem: Environmental > Aquatic > Marine >...
CATTATCTCTGCCTGAAATCTCGGATATCCGGAATTTTCTTTCTCATAAGATATATTATGCGCCATATTATTTCTAGCAGGATTTGGTCGTCGCCCCTCCGGTTTGAGCGGTTCGGCGAACGTGATCGGCACGGATCGGAGCACCTGATGAGAAAAAGGTCGCCCATCATGTGAAGCCCACCAGTCTGCCTGAGGGCTGTGACGATCACCGAACTGGCGACGATGGCTACCTTGCCCGCTTCCTAGAGCCGGAGTCGACCCTTGCTGTGCCCGCTCCGGCCTAACTCGCCGCTTGGACGAGGACGGAACCAAGGCTTGCTCTATCCCCCCCGGGGGGATATTAATCACCAATGTCCCACGCCCATAACACCGACATCCTCAAACGTCTCGCCCGCGCCCGCGGCCATCTGACCTCCGTCGTCACCATGGTCGAGGAGGGGCGTGATGCGCTGACCATCGCCCAGCAGATGCAGGCGGTGATCAAGGCGCTGGAGAAGACCAAACAGGAGATGATCCTGCATCATATTGATCATCATCTCGTCGAGGCCAGCGACGCGCTGCCGAAGGATGTCCGCGACCGGCTCGCCGAGTTTCGAGAGATCAGCAAATACCTATGAACGGAATTTCCATGCACGACGAAGCTCTCAGCACCCTGCGGCACGACCATGTTTTTCTTGGTGAAAACCATGACCGCAATGCGCGCCGCACCTGGATCGTCATCGCGCTGACGGCGGCGATGATGGTCGGCGAGATCATTGCCGGCACGATCTATGGCTCGATGGCGCTCTTGGCCGATGGCTTCCACATGGCCACCCATGCCGGGGCGCTGGCGATTGCCGCTTTGGCCTATTGGTTCGCGCGCCGCCACGCCCATGATCCGCGCTATACCTTCGGCACCGGCAAGCTGGGCGAACTGGCCGGATTTTCCAGCGCCATCATCCTGGCGATTGTCGCGCTACTGATCGGCTATGAGTCGGTGATGCGTCTAGCCTCACCAATCACCATCCGTTTCGATGAAGCCATCGCCGTTGCCGTGCTCGGCCTGGTCGTCAATTTGGCCAGCGCCTGGTTGCTGCACCAGGGCGAGCATCACGGCCATGGCCATCACCATGGGCACGAGCATGAGCATGCAGATCATCACGACCACGATCATCACGACCACGAGCATCACGATCATGAGCATGCCGGGCACCACGAGGACCATAATCTTCGCGCCGCCTATCTCCACGTCCTCACCGACGCGCTGACCTCGGTGCTGGCGATTGCCGGCCTGCTCGCGGGCCGTTTTTACGGTTGGGTCTGGATGGATCCGCTGATGGGCATTGTCGGCGCCATCGTCATCATGCGCTGGTCAGTCGGCCTGATGCGCGGCGCCGGGGCGGTGTTGCTCGATGCGACGCCGGACGAAGCCATGTCGACGCGCATCCGCGATATCCTCGAGCGCGAGGGCGATGCCGTCAGCGATCTGCATCTGTGGCGCGTTGGTCCCGGTCACATGGCGCTTATGGTCTCGCTGGTCTCCCACCAGCCAAAGCCCGTGGAGCACTACAAACAATCCCTATCGGTTATTGCTCGGCTGTCGCATGTGACGATCGAGGTGCATGCGTGCGATGCTGTGTGAAGACAAGGATTCGTGAGCGCAAGTCTCATCGATCAGGGCGGCCGCTCGGTATCCTCTATGCCCGCGCGGGCCAGGCATCCAAATTTGCTTGGAGTCTGATTCGAACGTTCCCGCGGACCGATGGCAGCGCGCGGAATGCTGTGCAAACAGGCGGAAATGGGCGATCAGGTCCCAGGCTTTGACGGCAACAACACGGCGTTTTCGGCCGCTGATTTTCTTGCCAGTGTCACAGCCGCGCAACCCATCCTCCCCGCTCTGGCTGTATGTGACACCCGCCTTCGGCGTCGCCACCTTGCCCACCAACTCCCTCGCCGCCATGACTAGGGAGCTGGTGGTCCACAACAGACCGCGAGCCCGACCGCTGCAGAAATGGCGCTGCGGCGTGGACAGCAAAGAATTGAATCACAACCACCCGCAATCGCTCAACTATTATCGAAACCGGCTCTAGAACAGCCGGTTGGAGGCGGTGTATTCCCCACGCGTATTCAGCGTGACGGTGACGGCAACCTCCGAGCGGTTACGCCAAAACCAGCCATGCACGCCGTCGAATTCTGCGGCAAACTCGCCGGCGTCACCGCCTTCATTGCGGCCCTGACGATAGCTGATGAACTGTTCTGATGGGCCGTCACCATGCAGGTCGGAATTCAGCCCGGCCTGGTCCGTCGTCCATTCATACTCGGCCACGTCTCCGGCCAGCATCGTCAGTTTTACTTCCGTCGAACCGCCTGGCTCCAGGGAGATTGAAATCGTGTCGCGCCAGACCACTGCCACAGTTTCCGCAGCCGCTTCCGGCATCGCCTGATCACTTTCGGCCGCTGGCACAATCGCCGCATTACTATTGTTGGCAGGCACATCCGCGGGAACGGTTTCGGTTGCAATTTGCCTGTCGGCTTCAGCTTCTTCGGCCAGCTGCATCTTGATCTCGCCCATCGTTGTCAGGCCGAGCATTCCGCCGATCCGGGTCGGGTCGATGCCGTATTCAGCCGGCAGCACGACAGTCACCAGAAGGACGCCAGCGGCACCCAGGGCAATAGCGGTCGACTTCAGCAGGCTTACGGTCGAGGGAAGGTCCTCGCGTGCGGGAAGTTGGGAATTGAACATGGGAAGTCTCCTAGAAGCGGGATCAGGCGATCACATAGCCGGTGAGTTGATAGCCAATGAGAATGAAACCGGCGCACATCAGCACGACGTTGGCGGCGTAGGCGTGTCGCCCAAAACTGGTGGTCCGTCTCCAGAATCCCATCGCAATCAGGATGATCGCGAGTGCGAGAAACTGGCCAATTTCCACGCCGACATTGAAGGCGAGGAGATTGGGAAACAGACCGTCGGGCGCGATGTCATAGTCGAGCAACTTGGTCGACAGACCGAAGCCGTGGAACAGGCCGAAAATCAGGGTCGCGGCCTTGGTTGAAGGCTGGACACCGAACCAGCGCTGAAACGCACCGATATTGTCCAGCGCCTTGTAGACGACGGACAACCCGATGATCGCATCGATCAGATAAGCGTTGAGCCCGATATTGAAGAACACGCCGGCCAGCATGGTCGTTGAGTGGCCAAGCGCAAACAGGCTGACATATATGCCGACATGCTTGAGGCGGTAGAGGAAGAACACGACCCCGAACAGAAACAGGATGTGGTCGTAGCCGGTGACCATGTGCTTGGCACCGAGGTAGAGGAAGGAAATCAGGTGAACACCCGTAATTTCCTGGATATAGCCCTTATCCCCTTCCGTGACCCCGTGCGCCAGGGCGTCGCCGGCCATCAGCACCAATAGTGCGATGACCCATAACAGGCTCACACCCCAACGGGCGGCCCTCGGCGAAATCATTGCTGTATTCATGAATAACTCCGGTTCACGATTATTCCCTGCCGGTGAGTGGCGAGACTTTGCCACGTTGCCGTTCTCACGCTCATGTCTGATTTCCTTCCGGCAGCTTGCGATGCCTGTTGGTGAAGCCTCGAACGATCCGGAACAGCGCCGGAAGGACGATAAGCGTCAGCATGGTGGAGGAAATGATCCCGCCAATGACCACGGTCGCGAGCGGACGCTGGACCTCGGCGCCGGGACCGATGTTGAAGGCCATCGGTACAAAACCGAGGCTGGCAACCAGAGCGGTCATCAGGACCGGTCTGAGGCGTGTGAGAGCGCCTTCGCGGATCGCCGTGTCCAGCGGCTTTCCGTCGTCCATCAAGGATCGAATGAAGGTGAGCAATACGACGCCGTTCAGCACGGCGACCCCGGAAAGCGCAATAAATCCTACCCCTGCTGAAATCGACAGCGGCAGATCGCGCAATAGGAGTGCAGCGACGCCTCCGGTCAGCGCCAGAGGCACGCCGGAAAACACAATGGCGGCGTCCCCCACAGAGCGGAACAGGGCCAACAGAAGGCCAAAAATCAGAACCAGCACCAGGGGCACAACCAGACTCAAACGATTGGCCGCCGAAATCAGCTGCTCAAACGTACCGCCATATTGAACCCAGTAGCCGGGCGGAATCTCCGCTTCATTGCGAACCAATTCCTGAACCTCCCCGATGAATGATCCAAGGTCACGGCCACGCACATTCGCGGTGACGACAATGCGCCGCTTTCCGTTTTCCCGACTGATCTGGTTGGGCCCGATTGTCAGCTCGATATCGGCGACTTCCCGCAGCGGAATGAATTCGGTGCGGCCCTCACCATTGTTGGGCAGGGGAATATTGAGACGTTCCAGGCGCGACACATTTTCGCGCAAGGGCTCGGGCAGCCGGACGATGACATCAAAACGCCTGTCACCTTCGAAAATTTGTCCGGCCCGGCTCCCCGCCAGTGACGTGCGGATCACGGACTGAACATCTTCCATCGTCAATCCATATCGGGCCAGTGCCTCGCGGCGCGGCTCGATCTGCATCATCGGAAGCCCGGTTGCCTGCTCGGTGGAAATGTCCTGGGCCCCCTCGACCCGTTCCAGCAGATTTTCGATGCGCTGACCGACTTCCAGCAGCGTGTCCAGATCATCGCCGAACACTTTCACTGCCACATCCGCCCGAACGCCGGACAGGAGTTCGTTGAACCGCATCTCGATGGGTTGGGTAAACTCATAGCGATTGCCAGGCAGTTCATGCACGGCCGCACTGAGCTGATTGACGAGTTCTTCCCGGGGCAAGCGAGGGTCGGGCCAATCCTCACGCGGCCGCAGCAGGATGAAGGTGTCGGCGACGCTCGGTGGCATCGGGTCGGTTGCCACATCGGCTGTCCCCATTTTGGAAACGACACGCTCGACCTGTGGGAAATCCCGGATGCGGCGTTCCAGCAGTGACTGCATTTCCAGAGCCTGGCCGAGACTGGTTCCCGGAATCCGCAGCGCGTGCAGGGCAATATCGCCTTCGTCGAGCTGCGGGATGAATTCAGAGCCCATCCGCGAAGCCGACCAGCCCGCCACCGAGACCAGGACGATAGCAAGGGCGACCACGGCCCAGCGCAGTCGCAGGGCCAGTGACAGGACCGGTGCGTAAAAACTTGCCGCGCCGCGCATGACAAAATTCGGCTTTTCCTGAACCTTGCCGGAAACAATCATGGCGACTGCTGCCGGAACGAAGGTCAGTGACAGGATCATTGCCGATGTCAGGGCAAACACGACCGTGAAGGCCATCGGATGAAACATTTTCCCCTCGACACCTGTCAGGGTGAAGATCGGAATGTAGACCAGCGTGATGATCAGCACGCCGAACAGCGACGGACGTATGACTTCCGCTGCCGCTTCGGCGGTTTCGTGGAATCGTTCGTCACGCGTCAGGATTCGGCCCAGTCGGTGCTGTGTCTCGCCGAGGCGTCTCAGACAATTCTCGACGATGATCACCGCGCCATCGACAATCAGGCCGAAATCCAGCGCCCCCAGGCTCATCAGATTGCCCGAAACGCGGTTTTCGACCATGCCGGTGATCGTCATCAGCATGGAGATCGGGATGACCAGGGCCGTCAGGATCGCGGCGCGGACATTGCCGAGTAGCAGGAACAGCACGACGATGACGAGAAGCGCGCCCTCAACGAGGTTTTTCTCGACTGTCTCGATGGTGCGATCCACCAGCTCGGTGCGATTGTAGATCGCGACGGCGCTCACGCCCGGCGGGAGCGACAAGGATGCTTCCTGCAGGCGAGCAGCGACGTTCTGTGCGACCTGACGGCTGTTCTCCCCCATCAGCATGAAGACCGTCGCGAGAACAACCTCCTCGCCGTTCTCGGTGGCGGCACCGGTGCGCATTTCCTCACCGAGGATGACATCGGCGACATCGCGGACAAGCACGGGCTGCCCGTCCCGATTGGTGATGACGGCGGCCTCCAGATCGGCAATGCTCTCGGCCTGACCGGAGGACCGGATCAGAAGCTGTTCGCCATTGTGCTCGACATAGCCGGCGCCGGTGCTTGAATTATTCCGGATCAGGGATTCGACCACATCATCCAGTGTCAGGCCGTAGGCCGCCAATTGATCCGGGTGCGGTGTGACGTGGTACTGCCGGACATAGCCGCCAATCGTATTGACCTCGACAACCCCCGGGGTTCGCAGCAGCTGCGGACGGATCACCCAGTCCTGTAGCGTCCGAAGGTCTTCCGCCGTCCACGCCGAGCCGTCGTCCCGCATGGCGCCCGGTTCGATTTCCAGCGTGTACATGAAAATTTCGCCAAGCCCGGTCGTGATCGGCCCCATTTCCGGTGTAATTCCTTCCGGGAGCTGATCTCTGACCCCTTGCAGACGTTCATTGACCAGCTGCCGGGCGAAATAGATGTCGGTCCCGTCCTCGAAAACGACGGTGACCTGTGACAGGCCATAGCGCGAAATCGAACGCGTATAGCTCAGGCCGGGGATGCCGGAGAGTGCAGTTTCGATCGGGAAGGTCAGCCGTTGCTCGGCCTCGAGCGGTGAAAACCCCTCGGCCTCGGTGTTGATTTGCACCTGGACATTGGTGATGTCCGGGGTCGCATCGATGGGCAGGCGCTGGAAATTCCAGACCCCCAGTGCCGAGACCGCAAGGATCAAGAATAGAACGAGCCAACGATACCGGATCGACAGCAGAATGACGGATTTCAACATAATCTTGTCCTAATGGTCGTGGCTGGCGCCGGATTTTTGCACATCGGCAGTGATCAGGAATGCGTTCTCGCTGACATAGACCTCACCCGGCCGCAGCCCGCCGAGGACTTCCGTCCAGTCACGAGACTGGCGGCCCAGCTCCAGCATTCGCACCTCATAGGTGTCGTCAACGCGGGCGTAGACCACGGTAAAGTCCCTGAACCGCTGCAGCGCATCGGTACGAACGGCGAGCGGAACCTCGAACGTGCCGACCTGGATAATGGCCGTTATCCGCTCGCCCGGGCGCCATTGACCCGCTTCATTGGGGAGCTCCACATGCGCAATGGCCCGTTGGCTGGTCGGATTGACCATCGGGGACAGGAATTCGATCTGCGTGTCGACGGAACGATCGCCACTCGTACTGGCCACCGTCACACTCTGACCGGCTGCGAGGGCCGCGAGATCACCCGGATAGATGAAGAGCTCCGCGTGGAGCTGGCTCGGGTCGGCAACCACATAGAGCGGCGCGTCACCGGTCGGCGCATTGAGGGTCGCACGTCGCTCGATGACGACGCCATCAATCGGGCTGGTGACCGAATAGGTCTGGAGGCTGTCATTGGCGGTGACGCGGGCCAGGGTCTGGCCAGCCCTCACTGTGTCGCCAATGCTGGCACTCAGGGCAACGATACGACCGGGCAACCATCCGCGAAGTTCGGCTCTGCCTTCCGGCATCAGCTCGACCTCGCCGTAAACCTCAACGGTTTCACTCAGCATGGCCGGTCCGGCCGGTGTGACGACGACACCGCCAGCGTCCGCCTGCTCACGCAAAATCGTTGTTCGGCCCTCGTGGGATTCGTACTGCCAACGACCGTTCACGCCCGACATCCGGGCGGTAACCATCACGTCGAAAGAATGGGGTTCGGTCACCACGCCGGCGCCGATCAGATAGTCGTCCCGGGGCGTGAACTCGAACCGGTCAACAATGCCGCCAAGGCGGGTCAATTCAATCACCGCAGTGACCTGGGAAGGGGCGACCGGCGCACCGTTGAGATAGGGGAAGAGCCGGAATTCTGGGTCAACGCCATCTTCAAAAATGGTCAATTCCAGTGCGAAATCACCCTCCCGAAGCATCCGCCCGCGATGGGGGCCCCGCTCATATTCATCGGCAGCGCCTTCAAGAGCGGTGACACCTTCCGAATTACTATTCGCTGATCCTGGCGAACACGAGGCGGCGCCCAGGACGGCGAATGAGAGAAACAACCATTTGAATGGCGAGTTAGGGGTCATTTTCATTATCGGGCTCCCGGGCCTTGCGGCACGATTTGGTCCAACTCGCCCAAGCGGCGCAGTTGAATATCGGACTGGTGTACGGATTGGATCGCGTCGACGCGGCGCAGCTGGGCATCTATCAGCGCGCGTTGCACATCGTGAATTTCAAGAAAGGAGAAATTGCCGCGTGCGAAACCGGTTCTGGCCTGTTCCAACGATGATTGGAGGCGTGGCAGAACGGCGCTATCGAGTGAACCCAGTTCGGCCGCTGCCCCTTCGCGGTGCAATTGCAGACGCTGAATGTCGCGTTGCGTCTGCCTTTGACGGGCGGTGAAATCGGCGTCGATGGCAGCGGTTTCCGCACGGGCCGAGGCGATGTTCGACCGGTTGCTGTTCCAGACTTGAAGCGGAATTGAGAAACGCACACCGAGCGCGACATCGTTCGACGACTGATAATGACGCACTTCCAGCCCGACATTGGCATCGGGCACGGCCCGGGCGGTTTCCATCCCGATTTCGGCATCGCTTCTCGCTCTCTGCGCTCTGAGCAGGGCAAGTTCCGGCGTGTCACCGGCTTGCGTCTGCGACGTGCTGATCGGTACTTCGTAGAATCCGTCTGCATCAACGGTAAAATCAGATGTGCCGCCCCAATAGGACGCCAGCGCCATCGTATCCGAGACGACACGACGCTGCGCCAGATCGGCCTCGATACGCGCTTCCGCGAGACGCGCCTCAATGCGGTCGCGGGTCATCACCGGATCACGGGCGGCCCGTACGCGCCGATCAACGACCTCGGCCAGTTCGGCAAGTGCGATAACGCGTTCTTCGGCAACCCGCGCCCGGGCAATGGCCGCCTGAACCTCGAGATAGGCCAGTTCCACCGTCTGGATGAGGTCACGCCGGCGAAGCTCGGCCGTCACGACAGCGACATCACGATCCCGTTCGGCAAAAGTCCGGCGTGCAACCAGATCACCGCCGCGTTCCAGCGGCTGCATGATTCCAACTGCTGCCTCGCCCTCGTTCAGGAGATTGTGGTCTCCGGTGCCGAGCACGCCCTCGGAACTGAAATCGAGGGTTGGATTTGGCCGTCGGGCGCCAGCATCAATCAGGTGACGCCGGGACTCGACCCGGGCCTGGGCTGCCGTCATCTCCGGGGCGTCGCCCAGGGCCAGCGTTACAGCCTGCAGCAGCGACAACCGGGGTGGAGGAACGTCCTGGGCATTGGCGGGCGCCGACACCAAGGCGAATAGCATCGCGGCGAGCGCGAGCATGCGATGAATCATGGTCATGGAAAAATCCTGTATACGAATGCAGATCAGCTTCCGGCCGGAACCGGGGGAGCGCATCGTCGTCTCGTTACAGAATCTGTTTGGGAGGGCGCGGCAGGATCGCGGGCACAGGCCCGATAATCTGATCGGAGTTTTCCAATCGGCGTGAGATCGGCGCGAAGGTAATGTGGAGCTTCATCTCCGCAACGCGGTCTGGCGCCCCATCCGTGGCCGTATGAACATGAAAAATCTCACCCTCGGAGTCGATGGGCGTGATTTGCTTCACTTCGAATGTCGAATGACCGTGGTCACGCTTCGTCTGGGCGTGAGCCGCCTCTACATCGGCGGAATGATCAGAAAGCGAACCATGGTGCGCCCGGTCTGGACTGGCCGAGTGGTCGACCGTTCCGTGATCGTGAGGCGAATGGATATCGTGCGAATGCGCCATCGCACCCGATACCGGCCCAAGGCCAGCAAGGAGCAAAATCAGCACAAGGGTCACGAAATTTTTCATTGATCACTTTGGATTCGAATGAATCCCTTGTGCCTTCCCGATACGAGAGGGTCAAGTGGCAGCCCGCACTCTGGATCCGTCCCACCGGAAGCTAGGCCGATCAAGCCTGCAACCTGCCAACCGCTCCATTTTCACGAACCGCGATCATTGAACCTGATCACGAGCGAGACATCGTCGGTCTCGACCGCAATCTCGCTCGTGAGTCCTTTCGTGCCTGGTGAAAACTAAATGCGGTCCGATTATGCCGCTGATCGGCCACTGGGTTTCAGGAGCCCGTGAATTTTCGGCCCAAGATCGATATGATTGAGTTCATCGGCCGATCGCGCCAGCCAGTACGCATATCCACCCGGGCTAGCGACAATCGGTGCCTGGCCGCGGGCGCCTTGAGTAAATTTTTCCGAAATGATAGCTGCCGCCACCACCGCGCCAATATCGCCGAACGCGTATCGCAGCGCCTTCCAGGCATGAGCACCAACGCCCATGATGGACAGACCAGCCAGTGCCGCTTCAGAGATCGTCACCCAGTCCCAGTTTTCCACCGGCAGGGCCTGATCTCCAAGCTCAACGATGGAGGGACAGGCTTTTAGCACTGTGCTGGCCGAAACGCGGTACTCAGCCAAGTGCGCCATTGTCCAGCGAGCATTATCTGCCTTGGTCCTGCGCTTTTCCGAAAAATGCGCAGGCGCAGAGGGTGCCGCAAGACCACCAACCGATCCGCCAACTCGTGTTTTCGATAGCTCAACAAGTTCTTCGGTAGAAGATGGGGGTTTTGTTGTTGTTTTATGGGTGAATCTGGATTCATCCGTGGATGATGTTTTTTGCTGATCCTGTCTTGATGACTGGCCATCGAGCGGGCGCCTGGGTCGAAATAGCTTGGCGATCGCCTTCTTGACGGCGTGTTCAAGCGGACGTAGCAGCTCCACCACCGCGTCAAGCACGGCGAGCGGGACGCGCTTGGGTTCGATGAGCTTTGCTGCCCGGGCTAATTCGGCCGCATATTCATCCCAATTATCATTGGCTGCACCGGGTGCCTCGTCCATATCGCGCCTGGCGGTCCGAATATATTCCGAAATCCTTGCCACGAGGGCCTTCGCTGTCCTCCGGCGCTGGATTGTTGCGTAGCGTTCGGCTTGAGCGCGTTCAGCCAGGGCGATGAGCGCCGGCACGCGTTGGGCAAGCGGGCGAAGGTCAATGCCATAGGCTTCAACGATCCGCCCGGTGGTCGAATCGCGCCGCCCCCATCGTTGCTGGGTCGGGCTATCGATGAAGCAAATGAAGCTCGCTTTGCGTAATTTGGTGAGCAGGATCTGGAGTTGGCGTTCGGAGACATCCAGCCAAGTCAGCATCAACTCATTGGAGGGCCACACCGTGATCGGTCCACCTGTCCAATCGACATCGTGGCTCAGGCTAATGAGCTCGTCCAGGAGATACCAGGCGCTAAGCGGCAGATTGATGTCACGGTTCAGGTGCTGGCGAACCCATTTGAGTTTGTTGCGCACATCGTTGCGGGCGTGCCGCTCGCCGCCAGCTTCGTAGTCGTGAACGAGTTCGTCATTGATGACGTCCTCGGCAAAGGCCGCGCGGCGGCCTGTTTTTCGGCAAGATTCCATTGTTCGGCTC
>Ga0316204_10011162_pt1 | contig 11335 bp, 10 predicted proteins | sample 6monrhotite_MG_2_FD_205661 | JGI IMG/M metagenome (GOLD analysis project Ga0316204, IMG submission 205661) | Microbial mat bacterial communities from mineral coupon in-situ incubated in ocean water Damariscotta River, Maine, United States -... | ecosystem: Environmental > Aquatic > Marine >...
AATGTTAAACCACGCACATACTCCATCGAGATATAAGGTACAGAATCTAATTCACCATAATCATAAGTACGTAGCACTGCGGGGTGTGTGATTTTTCGTGCTAGTTTAATCTCGCTTTTCATCGCTTCTAGAAATGCATCAGCACCTTCAACATCAGAGACCTTCAACATCTTCAACGCAACCAGATCATTCAAATCATGGTCATGCGCCTTATAAACTACACCCATTGCGCCGGCACCTAATTCTGAAATTATTTCGTAACGACCGCCAAGTGACATGCCTGGCACAATATGTATACGTTTAAGCGCGGTACCTCCACCTTCGGTAAATTGTGTGCCATGTAAAGTTTCACCTTCAGATTCAACTTCAAATTGATCTACATCATTAGGTTTTAAACAATAAAATTTTCCTTTGCTTACTGCTCCTTTACCAACGATAGCTTTAAAATCGGGAGTTTCAGAAGTTAATCGTTTCAGTAGCGTCGGCGTAATAAATATATAGCCTGAAACTGATTCGTCTAATAACCTGTTCAACTGTAAAACACTTGACCCAAGTATATTTTCAGAATGTCTTTCACCGAGCAGAGCACTACCAATCACTGCGTGGCCATCACTTACAGCGGCGGCTATACCCTCCCCTTTACTCATTAAACTATTTAGTACTGCACCTGCCGTAGAAAGTGCACGCTTATGCTCATCTTGACCTTTAAAAATAATCACAACAATATGACCCAGCATCCCAATCAGATGACCACCGTGAGCCTTGCCTATTAAATGAATGTTTTTCAAGCTGGCATTTAAAAGACTAAAAACCTCTTCAGGTCCCATTTTGTCAGCTTGCTTGGCAAAACGTCTTAAATCTATTCCTAATAAAGAGAAGTTACCGGCCTCAGTTGTAAAATTTATCTCGGGAAGGTTGCTGCTTTTATTTTCAACTGAATCAGGCAAATATTTGGCAAGGTCTGTCATATATCCCTGCATATCACTCTTTTCTCGGAGGTCGCTTAATAAAATATCAAATGAAGATGTCAACTGAGCCAACTCGTCTTTACCCTCATTTGCTTCAAATCGTTGTTGATAGTTTCCACGTGCTGCTGTCTGTGCCGCAACAGCGAGACGTCTCACTGGCGCTAAAACACCTCGAGATATTAATAGGGATAAAGGCAAGGCCAACAAGATACTTATAGCCGTCACGATAAGCAGTACATTTTCTATCGCACGAAAATCTGCAGCGGCTTTATCAATCGAGGTCAAAGCAATAGTGAGACCATTAGAATCAACGTCACTTGTACTCGCAATTGTTGCTAACCATACTCCATAGGTCAGTTCAATTTCTATTGGTTCTTTACCAAGTGCAGAATTAATTGAAACATTATTAGCTATTAATAGAGCAAGATCTTCATCATTAAGCGTACTTACAATTGCTTTTAATTTATTATCAATGTTTGTTAGAAAGACAAGTTCGGAGCCACTTATATTTTTTATTTCATTGGCAAATTTATTGTCAACGACTAGGCCCGTTAAAAGAAATCCAACCAGATCTTCTTGATCTGCTAAAGGGACTACTGCAACTTGAAATATACCTTCTTCACGAAACCAGTAGCCTGTTGCAGATTCAAGTGATTCAATAACACTGCCTACCAAGGCATCACTAGACATATCCGTCCCAATGACTTCTTCTTCATCTGTATGCGCAATGGCCTCACCATCTCCATTAAGCACCATTGCAAAATCAAAGCCTAAGTCCTGCTGCCGTTCTATCAATAAATCAACAATAGATTGTGTATCTACCTCACCACCTAGTCCTAAATCACTACCCGCAGCTTCAGCGACATAACTTGAGAAATAAGGATCTGAAGCAAATATTTCTGATATCAATTCGAGCTGTTGAAAACGCCGCGACTCAAAACCTTGCTGTACGGTACGAATATTTTCCAGTGATGAAATAACCGCGCGCTCAGCAATTGCATTACCTCGGTAATAGGTTATCCCTGCGGCTAAGCCAAGTATGATAATCAGTAAACCACTAAACGCGAAGAATATCCTGTGTCCTAATGTAAGTTTCATGGCTAATATGTCTTCTTTTTAGTTTTACGGTATGACTTACCGGCTTTATTAGAATGTTTTGGAATTCGACGCTTTGTTAATTCCAAATTAAAATTCTCTTGTTCAACTGCTTTAGAAAAATCAAATTTCTTTTTAATAAGCTTAGCTCGTGGATGCCAAATAAATAGTTTCCCAGAAACTTCCGGCAAATCATTTAATGTGAATTTTCCTTCGCTTGATGGTGTTGTGTAATAAGGAGAATCAAAAACCAGAATATAAGCCACCATGGCATGATGTACATTGCAGTAAACCCTCACAAGACCAGGCTTTTCAAATTTATGAGAACCTTTATCTCCACCTGAATAGAGACCCAAGTCAAAATTATTATTTGTTGAAGTGGAAAATGCATTATGTAAAATTGGATCAAAATTTGGGAAATTTACTTCAGTACCTACTGAGATAGGTAAAACGCGTGGAGAATATGTCTTTTTCTCCATCTTCATTTCTTTTGTTTCGGTATTAAGAGGTGATGTATTTTCTACTTGATCAGGAACAAAATATATTACAGCGTCAGCATATTCACTTGGCTTTACCGACTTACCTTTCTTGGTGATCGATATCACACCATTGTAGTCAGCTGCATATAACTGAGGTACTACAGAAAATACAAAAATGGGTACTAGAAAATAGCGATAAAACATTAGCATTGCTTCGTGTCCTGATTTTTTAATTATTTAAATCCATAGTTTTATAAAGAACCATACTACCTATTGGTATCGATTCTTCCCCATTACCATCACACATCATCATTCGAATATTTATAGCTAAAATAGTTTCAAACTATTCCAGACTAATACACCCAGCTTAGAAATAGAGTGTTAACTGTCACAAGACAACCACTACACCACAGCCGAGAAAACACACTTATCTTCAAAAATATTAATAATTCTGTTAACTATGTTTTAATTATTCACAAAATATGCTATTAATCAATAGATTATAGCTATATTCTAATGTTTTTTATTACATTTTAGTCAAAATTATGAAAATTGAGTATTTATAAAACAATGGCACACGCTATTACTAAAATATCTAATCAAGCACATAACCTCCTTACTATGTTCTTAGCTTGTTGGCTAATTACTACTTCAGGTTCGATAAACGCTTATGAAGTAGGTAGTCGCCTCTTGGCAACCGGTGGCGTTAGTCAAATAGAAGGTTCTGCCGGTAGCGGCATTGTTCCTTGGGCTGTATTACCTGGTTATGGGCAAAAAGATGAATGGGGCGGAGAAGTTTTTGCTACTCATGTTAATACCGATGATTATGACCTTTCTATGATTGGAGTAAGTGTTGCTATTAACAATAGAGTCGAACTGTCACTAGCCACTCAAATACTCGGTATTGATTCTATAGCTCAACCATTAGGACTCCCCGATAATGAACTAAAACAAACGGTTGCTGGGGTTAAAGTTAAATTATTTGGCGATCTTATCTACACCACACTGCCTCAAGTCAGTCTCGGGATTCAATACAAAAAGAATACTGACTTTGATGTACCAGCATTAACAGGTGCAAAAGATGACCATGGTGTAGACTTTTATGTTGCAGCAACAAAACTTTGGCTTTCTGGAATTAACGGCTATCCCATCCTATTAAATACAACCGTCAGATCTACCAAAGCGAACCAATTAGGCTTATTAGGTTTTGGTGGTGATTTAGATGATAGCCGCAGCCTTCTGTTTGAAGGCAGTGTAGGTGTATTACTACGTAGGGATCTATTACTTGGCTTTGATTATCGACAAAAACCAGACAATCTGAGTTTTGCCAAAGAAGATGATTGGATGGACCTATTCCTCGCCTGGTTCCCTAACAAGCATCTCAGTATAACCGGCGCTTGGACTGAGTTAGGAGATATCGCAGGACAAAAAAATCAAAGTGGTTTTTATATCAGTTTAGAGGGCTCATTTTAAATCTAATGAAATTTAAAACTATAAACTCGATTACTCACTGTATTTTGTTATCTCTTGTTTCAATATCCATACACGCTGACACTTTATACAAAGAGCTAGGTGAATCGGAAGGCATCAACAAGTTAGTAACTAAAGCCGTTGAAACCTCACACACTGATCAACGCATCGCTTTTCTATTTGAAGATACCGATGACGAAGAACTGATAGTACAAATTAGTGATCAAATCTGCTTTCTTAGTGATGGTCCCTGCGAATACGACGGCCAAGAAATGGACGAAGTCCATTCAGGCATGGAAATTACAGAAGCAGAATTTGATATCTTTGTTGCTATTGTTATAGATGCGATGGAATACGCTGATATTTCTCACTCAGCCAGAAATAAATTACTGGCCTTACTAGCGCCAATGCGCGAAGACATTATTAACCAATAAAGTAGAAATCTACTTTTTAGGTCTTTTCCATTTTGGGATCATTTTTTGTTCTGAACGGCTAATCGCTAGTTCATCTTCAGCCACATCTTTTGTCACTGTTGTACCTGCGGCAATCGTCGCTCCATTATCCACTTTAACTGGCGCTATAAGCTGCACATCTGATCCCACGAAGACGTTATCACCTATGATTGTTTGGTGCTTATATGCACCATCGTAGTTACAGGTAATCGTACCAGCACCAATATTTGTATCTGTGCCAATATGGCTATCACCTAAATAAGTCAGATGGTTGACCTTACTACCTTTACCAATATCTGTTTTTTTGAGTTCAACAAAATTACCAATATGCACATCTTCATCCAATGTTGTATCGGGCCGAATTCGTGCAAAGGGTCCTATGTTGCACCCATTACCAATGACCGCATTATCAATCATAGTATTTGGTAAAACATTTACATTGTCTGCAATAATCGTATCTTTTAAATAACAATTTGCACCTATAGTGACATTGTTACCAAGCTTCACTCTTCCTTCTATAACGACATTGATATCAATTTCATTATCACGTCCAATTTCAAGTTCACCACGCAAGTCGAAGCGTGCAGGATCACATAACCCTACTCCTCTATGCATAAGATGGTGTGCTTGAACTAATTGAAAATATCGCTCCGCTTCTGCAAGCTGAGATCGGTTATTAATACCTTTTACTTCTATATTTGACTCAGCTAACACAGGAGCAATAATGATCTCATCTGCTACAGCCTTAGCAACAATGTCTGTTAGATAGAATTCATTTTGTTTATTGTCATTATCAAGGGCGTTTACCCAACGCTTTAGTAAATCAGCCTTAACTACCATGAAGCCAGTATTAATTTCAAAAATTCTTTTTTGCTCTTCTGTCGCATCCTTTTCTTCAACGATAGCGACAATATTACTACCTTCATCACGTATGATGCGACCGTATCCATGTGGGTCTTCAAGATGTGTAGTAAGCAGGGAAAAGCCGGTGGTAGATGCAGCATCAACCAGTGTCTTAAGACTTTCTTCAGTAATAAGCGGCACATCACCATAGAGAATTAAAACATTATCAACATCCGGGATATCTGGTAAAACTTGTTGCACAGCATGACCCGTGCCTAATTGTTCTTTTTGCTCGACCCAATTTACTTGAAAATCCTGCAACGCATTAGGCACCTGCTCTCCACCATGTCCATAGACGACATAGATATCCCGATGCGATAAACCCATGGCTGTTTGGTATACATGTTCGAGCAATGATTTGCCTGCAAGAGTATGCAAGACCTTAGGTTTATCAGAATACATTCGCGTACCCTGACCAGCAGCTAAAACTACGATACAAAGACCCATGAGTCGTTTTTCCTTAGTACAAAAACATGAATTTGGTTTTTAGAAGATTATATCCGTGCTGACGACTGGGATATAGGATTGATTTTAGCGTGGCAATGAAATTACCACGCTAAATTCGATAGGATTAACGACCTGCGCGTTTGCGTAAACGCTGAATCGTTTGTAATTGAGCTGCTGTTTCAGCCAATGCGGCTCTTGCCTTGGCATAATCAATCGCTTCGCCTTTATCATGAAAGGCATTTTCAGCTTCTTCTTTTGCCTTAAGAATGGCAGCTTCGTCTAGATCTTCAGCGCGTTGTGCCGTATCAGATAGAACGGTAACAACCTTAGGCTGAACTTCCAACATTCCACCAGAAACATAGAAGGCAGATTCGTTACCTTCAGTATCTTGAACACGTACTTCACCAGGGCCCATCTTGGTCACCAATGGTGCATGACCTGGTGCGATACCCACTTCACCTAGTTCAGCAGGAGCGAACACCATATGAACTTCACCCGAATATATTTCGTGTTCAGCACTAACGATATCGACTTGAATTGTATCCGCCATAACTATTTACTCACCTTATAAGGTTTTAGCTTTTTCAATAGCTTCGTCAATTGTACCAACATTATAAAATGCCTGCTCTGGAAGCTCATCATATTCGCCGTCAATAATTCCTTTAAAGCCACGTAAGGTTTCTTTCAAAGGAACATAAACCCCATCCTGCCCGGTAAATACTTTTGCAACAAAGTAAGGCTGGGTTAGAAATCGTTGAATCTTACGAGCACGGGCTACAGCTAATTTATCTTCTTCAGACAATTCATCCATGCCAAGAATCGCAATAATGTCACGCAATTCTTTATAACGCTGCAGTGTGTTTTGTACTCCACGAGCAACATCATAATGTTCTTGTCCAACAACCAATGGATCTAATTGACGACTGGTTGAATCTAATGGGTCAATCGCAGGATACAAACCCAATTCTGCAATCTGACGAGACAATACAACTGTAGAGTCTAAATGCGCGAAGGTAGTAGCTGGAGATGGATCGGTTAAATCATCCGCAGGAACATATACCGCTTGAATAGATGTAATTGATCCTTTCTTGGTTGATGTGATGCGCTCTTGTAGTTTACCCATTTCTTCAGCAAGCGTTGGTTGATAGCCCACCGCAGAAGGCATACGGCCTAATAGTGCTGAACATTCCACACCAGCAAGAGTGAACCGATAAATATTATCAATAAACAACAATACGTCACGACCTTCTTCACGGAATTTCTCAGCCAAGGTCAAACCAGTCAAGGCAACACGTAGACGGTTACCAGGTGGTTCATTCATCTGACCGTAAACCATCGATACTTTTGACTCTTCAAAATTCTCAACGTTGACAACACCTGACTCCTGCATTTCATAATAGAAGTCATTACCTTCACGAGTACGTTCACCGACACCAGCAAAGACAGAAAGACCTGAGTGCTTGGTTGCGATGTTATTAATCAACTCCATCATGTTTACAGTCTTACCAACACCCGCACCACCAAACAACCCAACCTTACCACCCTTAGCAAACGGGATAATCAAGTCGATGACTTTAACGCCGGTTTCAAGCAATTCTGTAGAAGGGCTCAATTCAGTAAATTTTGGAGCATCACGATGAATAACCCAATGTTCGTCGGTATCAATAGGACCGACTTCGTCAATTGGTTCACCTAATACGTTCATGATACGACCGAGGGTCTTGGTACCGACAGGGATAGAAATAGCCTCACCTGTATTGTTAACCGTTAAACCGCGCTTTAAGCCATCAGTCGAACCCAGAGCAATTGTTCTAACAACTCCGTCGCCTAATTGTTGTTGAACTTCAAGAGTGGTATTTACACCTTCTCCTTCAACTTTCAAAGCGTCATAGATTTTTGGTATCGCATCGCTTGGAAACTCGACGTCCAATACAGCACCAATAATTTGTACGATTTTTCCAGAACTCATCGTTTTCGTTCCTCGTGTATTTTCTCTAAATATCTTAATTAAAAATCTTTCTTTGACTTATACCGCAGCTGCACCAGCAACAATTTCAGAAAGCTCCTGAGTAATCGCAGCTTGTCGCGCTTTGTTATAAATCAACTCTAATTCATCAATAAGCTCACCGGCATTATCCGAGGCGCTCTTCATTGCTACCATTCGTGCTGACATTTCACAGGCAATATTTTCCACTACACCCGTATATACTTGCGACTCAATATAACGCGTCAGTAGTTGGTCCAGAACTTCTTCTGCATCGGGCTCATATAAATAATCCCAATGATGACCATAATCTTCACTCTCCACAGCCTTCCCCGGAATCAATTGTTCCAGATAAGGTTGTTGCACTATCGAGTTTACAAACTTATTTGAAATAAGATGCAATTCATCAATGCTGCCTTCTTTATAATTGTTCAACATGATCATGACTGCACCGATCAATTCGTCGAGACTCGGCTTATCGCCTATATGTGTTATTTGCCCAACAATATTGGCACCAATTGATCCAAAAAATCCAGCTGCCTTACTGCCAATAATACATAACTCAATTTCCTTACCTTCGCCGTCCCATGTCTTGAATTGCTTCATTAACATGCGAAACATGTTTGCATTCAGCCCACCGCATAAACCACGATCGGTAGAAACAACAATTACACCAACACGTTTAACTTCATCGCGTGCAACAAGATAAGGATGCTTGTATTCAGGATTGGCATGAGCCAGATGCGAAATAACATTACGAATTTTCTCAGCATACGGACGTGCAGCCTTCATGCGATCTTGTGCTTTACGCATCTTACTCGCAGCAACCATCTCCATTGCTTTGGTGATCTTCTGAGTGTTTTTTACACTCGCGATCTTAGTTCGTATTTCTTTTCCGCCGGCCATTTACCAAGTACCGTTTTCTTTGAATTTCGCGATGGCATCTTTCAAGCCGCTTTCGATATCGTCATTAAAATTACCTTCAGCGCCAATCTTATCCATTAAGGCAGATTGTTCGCTCTTCATGTAATCATGTAATGCTTCTTCGAATGCACCGATTTTTTCAAGTTCAACATCATCCATAAAATCATTTTCAACAGCGAACAGACTGACGCCCATATCAGCAACATTGAGTGGAGAATATTGTTTCTGTTTCATCAATTCCATTACACGTGTACCACGTTCTAGCTGCTTGCGAGTTGCTTCATCAAGGTCAGAAGCAAACTGTGCAAAGGCTGCCAACTCACGATACTGCGCCAAGGCTAAACGAATACCACCACCCAACTTCTTAATAATCTTGGTCTGTGCCGCACCACCAACTCGTGATACTGATAAACCCGCATTAATAGCTGGACGGAAACCAGAGTTAAACAAATCTGATTCCAGAAAGATCTGACCATCTGTAATCGAAATCACGTTGGTCGGCACGAATGCTGATACGTCACCGGCTTGCGTTTCAATAATAGGCAGTGCGGTCAAAGACCCCGTCTTGCCTTTTACTTTACCGTTAGTCAGCTTCTCAACATAATCCGCATTAATACGTGAAGCACGTTCTAATAAACGGGAATGGAGATAAAAAACATCACCTGGATACGCTTCACGACCTGGTGGTCGTTTTAATAACAATGACATCTGACGATATGCCCAAGCTTGCTTGGTTAAATCATCATAAATAATCAGTGCATCTTCACCCTTATCACGGAAGTATTCGCCCATCGAACAACCAGAATAAGGAGCAGCATACTGCATTGCTGCAGACTCAGAAGCAGTAGCAGCAACAACAATGGTATGTTCCATTGCACCATGCTCTTCAAGTTTACGTATAACAACGTTAATTGAAGATGCTTTCTGACCGATAGCAACATAGATACATTTAACACCGGTGCCTTTTTGATTAATGATGGCATCGATTGCTACAGCCGTTTTACCTGTTTGGCGGTCACCAATAATTAATTCACGTTGACCACGCCCAACCGGAACCATCGCATCGATTGATTTCAAACCTGTTTGTACAGGTTGGTCAACAGACTTTCTTGCGATTACACCGGGAGCAATTTTTTCAATCGGTGAGGATTCTGTTGTATTGATGTCGCCCTTACCATCAATCGGATTACCTAATGCGTCGACAACGCGACCTAACAAGGCTTCACCAACTGGGACTTCCAGAATACGTTTAGTACATTTAACAACATCACCTTCGGAGATGTTCTCGTAACTACCCAGAATTACCGCACCAACAGAATCTCTTTCCAGATTAAGTGCCAAGCCAAATGTGTTGCCAGGAAACTCAATCATCTCCCCCTGCATTACATCGCTTAACCCATGAATTCTGGCAACACCATCAGCAAGACTTACAACCGTACCTTCGGTACGTGCCTCGGTGTCAAGATCCATTGACTGGATTTTCTTTTTAATCAGGTCACTAATTTCAGTTGCACTGATAGACATATGTCTTTCCTCTATTTAATAACTATTGCGCAAATACACTATTTAATTCTTTTAAACGACCGCGAAGAGACGCATCGACCACAGAATCACCCGCTCGAATAATGACGCCGCCAATCAAATCTTTATCTTCATCTGTATTGATATCGATTTTCTTGCTGAGTCTTTTCGAAATTGATTCAGAGATTGCTGTTACTTGAGCATCATCTAATGCATAAGCCGAAATCACATCAACCTCACTAATACCTTCTGCAGCAGCACGCTTCTGTTCATACAGACTGAAAACTTCAGCCGCAAGACCAATACGCTCAGCATCAACCAAAACCTTGGTAAAGTTATTACCTGTTTTACTGAGCTTGTCGCCACAAATATCAGCAATAAACTGATGTAGCTGTTCACTACTTAATTTCGGGTTATTGATAACGCCATGCATATTCTCATCAGAAACGACCACACTAAGCAGGTTCAACATGCCAGACCATTCAGCAAGCTTGCCTTCTTCAATCGCTTGATCGAAGGCTGCATTCGCATAAGGTCGGGCAATGGTTGCTTTTTCTAACATCTTTTAATTCCTGTCGCTTATAACTGCTTACTGATCTTCGCCAACACTTCATTATGAGCAGCGTGATCAACTTCTTTCATCAGGATTTTCTCCGCACCGGCGATGGCCAAGGCTGCGACTTGATCTCTAAGATCTTGTCTGGCCTTTTCTTTTTCTTGCTCGATCTCGCTCAGTGCATTTTCCTTGATGCGATCTGATTCAGCTTTCGCGTCATCTTTCGCTTCATCAACTATTTCGTCGTGGCGCTTTTGTGCTTGCGCGATAATAGTTGCTGCCTGCTCTTTACCTTTGTTTATCTCAGCAGATGATTTCTCTTGTGCTTCAGCAAAGTCTTTTTGACCCTGTTCTGCAGCAGCAAGACCATCTGCGATACGTGTTTCACGTTCTTCCATTTGTTTTAGCAGCATTGGCCAAACAAACTTCATCGTAAACCAAACGAAGATAGCAAAAGTTACAAGCTGACCTATTAAGGTTGCATTAAAATTCACTTAAATCACCTATATGTCGGATGACTATTAAAGCCGTTGTAA
>Ga0316204_10011163_pt1 | contig 11334 bp, 11 predicted proteins | sample 6monrhotite_MG_2_FD_205661 | JGI IMG/M metagenome (GOLD analysis project Ga0316204, IMG submission 205661) | Microbial mat bacterial communities from mineral coupon in-situ incubated in ocean water Damariscotta River, Maine, United States -... | ecosystem: Environmental > Aquatic > Marine >...
TTATCAGGGTCATCAATTATATTTACAGTAGATGCCAGTAATATCCCTTCAGGATTTAATGTTTATCTCGAAGATAAAAACAACAATTCATTTACTCAATTGGATATAGTTAATAGTGATTATAGTGTGAATCTAGCTAGTGATTTGGACGGGGTTGGGCGTTTCTTTTTGCATCTTTCCTCTACAGCTTTAAGCATAGATGATATTAAAACAGAACACATTAGCATGTATCTATCTTCTAACAATAATTTACGTATTGTCGGAATTCATAATGAGGCTACAGAAATTAGAATATATAGTTTATTAGGAAAAGAGGTTCTAAGAAGTAAATTCATAGGAAATGGAGTTGATGATATATCACTATCGAATTTAAAACAGGGAATGTATATTGTTAAAATGAAAATGGAAAATGGAAACTTTATCAAAAAAATAATTAAATGATACTATTTATAAGCTGAAGTATTTTCTCTACAGCAAGTCCTAAATCCCTATTTTTGCCTGCAAATTCAATTCTTGAAAGGATTTCGAAAAGAAACGACTTAAGAAAAGTAATACGTAGGTAAACATGGGGATTTTAAATTCATTATTTGGAGGAGGAGAAACAAAACAGGTAAGTAGCAATGTAAATTGGATTCCTATGAATAGCATTGATCAAATTGCTACAATAAAGGAACAATCTAAATCTGAGGTAGTTTTGCTTTTTAAACACTCCACTAGGTGTGGCATAAGTAGAATGGTTATCAAACAATTTGAGAAAAAGTTTACTGAAGACATGAAAGATTTAAAAGTATATTACTTAGATCTTTTATCGTATAGAGACATCTCAAATGAGGTAGGGTATACCTTTCAGATTATGCATCAATCTCCGCAGCTTTTGATTATCAAAAATGGAGAGGCCATTGCTAATGCATCTCATTACGATATTACTACTATGGATCTAGACTTCTAGTTTAATTTATTTTACTGGCTTATGCTTCAAGGTATTCAAAGCCCTATTTAAACTCCTCATCGTAACCCCCATATAACTGGCTATATCTTTTTTCGATATTATTTTATCAATCCCAGGATACAACTCTTGCAGTTTTAAGATATTATCTTCAATAGGGTATGACTGCTGATAGGAATGTCTTGGTGCTTTATAACTTATTTTTTTCGCCATTGCTTTTAAAATAAGCCGACTAAAATTTGTATCGGTGTCTAATAACTTATTAAAGTCTGTATATGAAATTTTAAATACTTCCAATTTTGTAATGGACTCGACACAGCAAAAACTAGGTTTTTCACTAAAAACTTCCAGCTCTCCAAATTCCATTCCAGTGCTTAAGAATTCTTGAATAAAATCCTTACCGTTTTCATCAGACAAATAACATTTAACAATGCCACTTTTTATAATATACAAATATGAATATCTTTTATTCTGTTGAATTATTTTTTCCTTTGGAGAAATCAGTTCTGTTACAAAAAAGTCAGGTCTTTTTAAGACTAGTGATTCAATGTAGGCTAACAGTTCTGAATGTGTTCTGATCATTTTTTTATGAATTAGGACATCTGTCCTTTACAAAGAATAAAATAAGTAAGTCCTTTGCACATGTAAAACTATAAAATAAAAACTCATCATAATGCAAATAAGTCAATTATTGAAACAGGTTGAATTTATTAAAGAAATAGATAAGATTAAGTATATACAACGAAAATCAAAATTGTTCAACAGCAATCGAAATGAAAATGACGCAGAACACAGCTGGCATCTGGCAATGATGGTACTCGTGTTGGCAGAACATGCAAATAGTGATATTGATGTTTTAAAAGTATTAAAAATGGTATTGATTCATGATATCGTTGAGATAGATGCAGGTGACGTTTTTATATTCGACACCAACAAAAATCATAGTAATACACAAGAAGAATTAAAGGCTGCTAACAGAATTTTTGGAATCCTTCCTGACAATCAAGCTCAAGAGTTTATAGAAATTTGGTTAGAATTTGAAGAAGGGAACACCAATGAATCCAAATTTGCAAAGGCAATGGATCGTTTTGAACCCGTATTACAGAACATCTCTAACGATGGGGGTACTTGGGTAGAACATCAAGTGAGTCATGAAAAAGTACTTGACAAAACAAAAGTGATGGAAGAAGGTTCATCAGTAATTTGGGATTATTCAAAGGAGCAAATCGATCAGTTATTTAATGCTTAACCTATGAACCAGAGGAAAAAGTCGATATACTCTAAAGGTTTTGTTTTAATCTGTATTAGCTCGTTATTATTTTCAGCGAGTTATAACATGCTTATCCCGGAATTACCGAATTACCTCACTAGTCTAGGAGGAGCAGAATATAAAGGGCTTATCATCTCATTATTTACGTTAACAGCTGGACTTTCGAGACCTTTTAGCGGAAAATTATCTGACACTATTGGTAGAAAACCAGTCATGATTATTGGTGCAGTTGTATGTGTTATTTCTGGATTGTTTTATCCTGTCTTAACAAGTGTCTCTGGCTTTTTATTTTTAAGACTTGCACATGGTTTCTCAACAGGTTTTAGTCCAACTGCAATAGCAACATACGTTTCCGACATTATCCCTAAAAATAGGCTAGGGGAGGCTATGGGTATTCAAGGAATTTGCTTTAGTACAGGGCTAGCACTAGGTCCCGCATTAGGAAGTTATATAAAACTGTTTACCTCCTATGATATGCTCTTTTATAGTTCGTCATTTATGGCATTAATTTCTATCATTTTAGTACTTAGAATACAAGAATCACTTAATAATAAGGTTTCATTTAGCATGTCCATCCTTAAAATATCGAAGAACGAAATTATTGCTAAGGAAGCTATCCCTGCAGCCATCATAACTTTTATTAGTTACTTGGGGTTTGGGATTATTCTAACGCTAATACCGGACTGGAGTGAGCATTTAGGATTTATAAATAAAGGAATCTTTTTTATAGCTTTTACTATTTCCTCATTATTCATAAGGGTTATAGCCGGAAAAACCTCGGATATATACGGGCGAAAAATCGTAATCATTATAGGTCTGCTTATATTGTTGTTTTCTTTAATACTACTAGGTATTTTAGATACTATGAACGGTCTTTTGATAGGTGCAGTTTTCTATGGGTTTGCAATGGGTATTCTGTCACCGACCATCAACGCATGGACCATAGATCTAAGCAACCCTCTAACGAAAGGAAGATCCATTGCTACTATGTACATTGCATTAGAGGCTGGTATCGGGCTAGGCGCTTTATTTTCTGGCTGGTACTATATGAACATTATGTCTCGAATCCCGATCATACTAATCAGTTGTTCTTTCTTTGTTCTTATCGGTTTGATTTATATGATATTTTGGAGAGATCATAAAAAAACCTCGTTATAACTATAACGAGGTTTTTTACTTTATTATTAGTACTATTATTTTGCAGGTAGAACCTTTCCAGTACACTCGCCAAATCCAATTCTAACTTCCTTATTTTGACAATGAGCTCGCATGACTACGGTATCATTATCATTGATAAATTTTCTTTCGGTTCCATCACTTAATTTCAAAGGGTTTTGCCCTCTCCATGTAAGCTCTAGCATAGAGCCATAACTATCTTTTGTTGGGCCTGAAATAGTTCCACTTCCCATCATATCTCCGGAGTTTACCGGACATCCATTTACGGTATGGTGCGCTAATTGCTGCGCCATAGTCCAATACATATATTTAAAATTAGAGTTTGCAACTACAGTTTCTTTTTCTCCTTCTGGTTGTATACCCACTTGTAAGTTTATATCAAAGCTACCTTTTCCCTCGTGGTTTAAATAAGGAAGTGGAGTAGGATCTTGTTTTGGATTCTCCACTCTAAAAGGTTCTAACGCATCTAATGTCACAATCCAAGGTGAAATAGTTGATGCAAAGTTCTTTCCTAAAAACGGGCCTAAAGGCACATACTCCCATGCTTGAATATCTCTTGCAGACCAATCGTTAAATTGAACCAGTCCGAAAATATATTCTTCAGCTTCTTCAATTGGAATTGTTTCTCCTAAACTGTTAGAAGCTGTAGTTATAAAAGCCATTTCCAATTCAAAATCTAACAATTTGGTAGGCCCAAATAACGGTGTGTTCGTTCCTTCTGCAGGTTTCATTTGTCCATGTGGTCTCCTTATTGGTGTTCCAGAAGGTATGATAGATGAACTTCTACCATGATAGCCAATAGGTACATGTACCCAATTTGGCATTAATGCATTCTCAGGGTCTCTAAACAAGCTTCCAACATTAGTAGCATGTTCTTTACTCGCATAGAAATCAGTATAGTCACCAACACTTACAGGTAGCAACATTTCAACTTCATCCATTCTAAAGATTACTTTGTCTTTATGTTCAGCATTGTCTCTTAATTTACCATTTTTCACATCAAATATGTCCGCAATACGGTTTCTAACCAATCGCCATGTCTTTCTCCCATCTGCAATAAAATCATTTAAATTATCTTGTAGAAAAATGTCGTCCGTCAAAGGAATTCCATCGAAATATCCAAGTTGATGAAGCGCGCCTAAATCAATGGCATAATCTCCAATTCTACTTCCTATAGTAATAATATCGTCTTTGGTAATGAATACTCCAAAGGGTATATTTTGAATAGGAAAGTCAGAATCCACAGAGGTTTTTAACCATGATTTTCTTTTGGGGTTGTTGGCAGTTATTTTCATTGAGAAGTATGTCTTTAATTTTTATCAAATATAATAGAAAGATATAATTATAAAAATGATTTTTCACTACTTTTGGTTTTCTTAATTAAACTTTAACAATGCAACGAGATTCTCAAATTTTTGATTTAATACAAGACGAAAAAGAAAGACAAACAAACGGGCTTGAACTAATTGCTTCGGAAAACTACGTGAGTGATCAGGTAATGGAAGCTGCTGGCTCTGTTTTAACCAATAAATATGCAGAAGGGTATCCTAATAAGCGTTATTATGGTGGTTGTGAAGTAGTAGATATTGTAGAACAAATCGCTATCGATCGTGCCAAAGAATTATATGGTGCCGAGTATGTAAATGTGCAACCTCATTCAGGTTCTCAGGCAAATACAGCTGTATTTGCGGCCTGTTTACAACCAGGAGATAAAATCTTAGGGTTTGATCTTTCACATGGAGGGCATTTAACTCATGGATCACCTGTAAACTTCTCAGGTAGATTATACAAGCCTAGTTTTTATGGAGTAGAAAAGGAAACAGGTGTATTAAATTATGATAAGATTCAAGAGATTGCCGAAAAAGAGCAACCTAAAATGATTATCGCTGGAGCTTCGGCTTATTCAAGAGATATTGACTTTAAAAGATTTAGAGAAATTGCCGATAGTGTAAATGCGTTATTATTAGCAGACATTTCACATCCTTCGGGAATGATTGCAAAAGGAATCTTGAACGATCCTTTACCACATTGTCATATTGTTAGTACAACGACACATAAAACATTAAGAGGCCCTCGAGGAGGATTGATTATGATGGGGAAAGACTTTGAGAATCCATTTGGGCAAAAACTTAAGAGTGGAAAGTTGAAAAAAATGTCAACATTACTAAATGGTGCTGTATTCCCAGGGAATCAAGGAGGTCCTTTAGAGCATATTATTGCGGCTAAAGCAATTGCTTTTGGAGAAGCTTTAACTGATGAGTTCTTGCATTATCAAGTACAAGTTAAAAAAAATGCAGCCGCTATGGCTGAGGCTTTTGTAGAAAGAGGGTATCAATTGATTTCTAATGGAACAGATAATCACATGATGCTTATAGATCTTAGAAATAAAAATATCACTGGTAAAGAAGCTGAAGCCGCTTTAGGTAAAGCTGAAATTACAGTGAATAAGAATATGGTCCCTTTTGATGACAAATCACCTTTTATTACTTCTGGAATTAGAGTAGGTACCCCTGCAATTACTACAAGAGGTTTAAAGGAAGAAGACATGGTTACAGTAGTGAAATTTATAGATGAAGTCATTGAAAATTTTGAGAATGAGGAAATTTTATCTGAAATTTCTAGTAAAGTTCATGACTTTATGAGCCATAGACCTTTATTTCAATAATCAATCTATCCTTAAATGTAGCTCAAACCAGCTAATTACACATCACGAAAAGGTACTTTATGTGTCAATTATGACTTTGAAGTAAATAGCATCTCTTTGTGCTTCTTTCTTTAATTATGAAAATGTTGGTGGTCATGATATTCTTGATCGAATATTAATAAGCAAGAATGAACAGGGTGAATTACACACTATAGATCTGAATGATTTAGGAAAGGTATTTATTTCGTCAAAATAACAATAGGGTATATGTTTACAACAATCAAGTTAATTCGAAATTAATTATTATCTGCTGCTCTGTCAATAATGTTTTCTGGTAGTGATTTTTCTGTTTTAGCACCTAATTTTTTCAACTTCTCTACACTGTTAATTAAGTTCCCTCTTCCTTCTACCAGTTTATTCATAGCCGCATTATAATCTTTTTTAGAATCGTCTATTTTCTTTCCAATACCAATAAGATCTTTTAAAAGGCCTTCAAACTTATCATATAAAGCACCAGCTTGACGAGCAATTTCTATTACATTTTTCTTTTGGTTTTCTTGCCTCCACAATGAAGAAACCGTGCTAAGCGTAGCCAATAACGTGGAAGTAGAAACTAACACTACATTTTTATCAAGTGCCTCTAAATATAAATTATTCACTTTACCCAAAGCTAGCATTAACGCAGGTTCAATGGGAACAAACATCAACACATAATCAGGAGAGTTAATTCCATAAAGGTCAGCATATTTTTTCTCACTCAATTCCTTAAAGTGCTTTCGAATACTCTCAATATGTTTTTTTAAGTGCTCTTCCTTTAAAGATGAGTCTTCTTCATTAAAATATGCTTCATAAGCTGTCAAAGAAACTTTAGAATCAATAATCAAATGTCTATTATCTGGTAAGTTTATGACAAAATCTGGTTTTTTAAGATTGTTCTCTTCATCTCTATAACCTCCTTGTGTTGTGTAATGAATATCCCTGGTCAGGTTCGCTTTCTCCAACAAAAGTTGTAACTGTGTTTCTCCCCAATCTCCTTGAGCTTTGCTATCTCCCTTTAAAGCTTTGGTTAGATTTACTGCTTCTTTACTCATTTGTAAGTTCAACTCTTTTAAACCAATAATCTGTTGTCGCAGTGCAGCATGATAGTCAATACTTTCCTTATGAGTCGTTTCTACTTTCTTTTCAAATCCCTCAATTCTCTCCTTTAAAGGATTTAAGATCGTCGCTAAGTTTTCTTTGTTCTTTTCTGTAAACTTGGATGATTTTTCCTCCAAAATTTTATTGGCTAGATTTTCAAATTCTTTAGTGAATTTCTCTTGCAGCTTTTCAACATCTTTTTGATTCTCATCATATTTCAATTGCAAGTTTTGTAACTGACTCTCTTGCTTTGTATTTTCAATAACCAATACTTCTTTAGCCAATTGTACTTCTTTTATCTCTTCCTGCAATTCATTGATCGTTCTTTCGGATTTTTCATTTATTTCTTGCAAGCTTTCATTACGCCCTTCCAAGCCTTCAGACTTTACTTTAGCAAGTAATCCTCCTACAAATATTCCTAATAAAATGGCTATTACCGTGATTAATAAGTATATGATCAGTTCGTTCATCATTAAAAAATAAGTCCTTAAATTTAGAGCTTTTAATATTGACAATGAAAGGAATTTCTAAATTTATCTTTACAACGATCTTAGGCTGGAAAATCGCAAATGATTTTCCAAGAGGTTTAAAGAAATATGTGGTCATAGCAGCTCCTCATACAAGCTGGCAAGATTTCCCTATCGCTATACTAGCCAGGAATGTAAGTGGGGAAAAGATAAATTTTATTGGTAAAGATTCCTTATTCAAAGCTCCCTTTGGTTTCTTCTTTAAAGCATTAGGTGGGGCTCCTGTGGATAGAAGTAAGAGTAATAATCTGGTCGATGCTATTGTAGATATTTTTAATTCACGAGAGGAATTTAGGTTGGGGCTTTCTCCAGAAGGTACTCGAAAAAAAGTAGATCAATGGAAAACTGGATTTTATTACATAGCTAAAGGAGCTAATGTACCTATTGTTATGGCTACTCTAGATTTCGGCAAGAAACAGGTGAAAATATCAGACCCATATCATGTTACGGGAGATATTGAAAAAGATTTTGAGCATTTTTACTCTTTTTATAAAGGAGTAGAAGGGAAGCACCCTGAATTATTCTAATCCTACTTAAACTTTTCCGCAACTTTTTGTGCAATACCAACAATAACTTCAGTCGCTTTTAGCATTGATTCAACAGGTATATATTCGTATCTTCCATGAAAATTGTGGCCACCAGCAAATATATTTGGACAAGGTAATCCTTTATAAGACAACTGAGAACCATCAGTTCCTCCACGAATTGGCTTGATTAAAGGCGTAATTCCAAGGTCCTGCATTACTTCTTCAGCAATATCTACAATATGCATTACAGGTATCACTTTCTCCTTCATGTTATAGTATTGATCCTTAATTTCTAGTTTAATAAGGTCAGCTCCCAAACTAGTATTCATGTCATTGGCAATCGCTTCTATTTGCTTCTTTCTTTCTAGAAATAGATCCATATCATGGTCTCTGATGATGTATTGTAATACCGTTTGCTCCACTTTACCATCCATTTGATATAAATGAAAGAAACCTTCATATCCTTCTGTTAGCTCAGGGGTTTCAGTACTTGGAAGTTTATTAATAAATTCACTTGCAATCAGCATAGAGTTGATCATTTTACCCTTTGCATATCCAGGGTGTACTATTTTACCTGTAATAGTAACTTTCGCTCCAGCAGCATTAAAGTTTTCATATTCCAGTTCTCCAATTTGCGATCCATCCATGGTATATGCCCAATCAGCTCCAAATTTCTCGACATCAAATAAATGAGCGCCTTTCCCTACCTCTTCGTCAGGTGTAAAACAAATTCTAATTTTACCATGTTTAATTTCTGGGTGTTGAATAAGGTATTCCATAGCAGAAACAATCTCAGTAATCCCAGCTTTATCATCTGCTCCCAACAGTGTGGTACCATCGGTTGTTATGATGGTTTGTCCTTTGTATTGTATAAGGTCCTCAAAATAATAAGGAGAAAGAACGATGTTTTGAGTAGCATTCAAGACAATATCTTTCCCATCGTAATTTTCATGAATCTGCGGATTCACATGAGCTCCGGTAAAATCGGGACTTGTATCAATATGAGAAACAAAACCAATTGTTGGCACCTCATACGTTAAATTACTAGGTAGGGTAGCCATAACATAACAGTTATCATCTAAATCTACATCTTGCATTCCAATGGCTTTTAACTCCTCTGTTAAAAGCTTCGCAAGGTTCCATTGTTTTTCTGTTGATGGAAATGCAGGATTATTAGGGTCAGATTCGGTATCTATTGTGATGTAACTAACGAATCTATTAATGATGTGTTCTTTTTGCATGAATGTAAAATTGAAATTCAAAAATAATGTTTTCACAATTATTTAAATCGTATTTTTTCGACTAAGTCAATGCCTTTGCACAGGCGCTGTTCTACTAGAGAATCGCCATATACTTCTAGCTTCGCATGAATAAATTTCCCATCACTCTTTGTATTAACAAATACATTACATATGGTGTATGAAAAATTGTTTCGTACTCCTTTAGCAATGGTATAATAGGATGGATATGTATACAATTGAAATGTTTTATTTTTTTCTTCTTGAAGTCCAGTATTTGTATAGCTTGTCTGAAAATTCTTTAAAAAGGCTGCGTCAAACTTTGTTTTTTGTTTGATAAAGGTGACATCTACTATTGTAGTTTCAGTCAGTTGTTTTGTAGTATCTGCAAAATAAATAGATGATTGTGTGTTATCATAATACAGGTTTACCTTCCAATCTTTAGGAATCGGCATAGAAAATTTATTTTCAAAATCTGCGACATCTTCTAGATTTCCTAATGATTCATTGCAATTAAAATCTTTAGTCAATGCAGATGAATCCTGACAAGCTATGATCATCGAAAATGCACCAATAACCAGTATGCACAATTTAAAAAGTTTATTCATTGGGTAATTCAAGTTTTCCTAATTTTCCATTTCCAGACAACCAAGCAGTAGTTTTATCTACAAATTGTATGGTATAAAATTCCTCTTTGCTAACTTCTTTCCAAGTTACGCCACCATCTTTTGAATATGATATTCCTGTTTTTCCAACCGCAAAAACCTCTTTTCCTTGGGTGTTAGGAACATATTGAACACAACTTTTATATGTTGGACCTTGACCGTCTGCAACCGTTGTCCACGTAATTCCACCATCGTTTGTAATCGCTTTGTTATGCTCATTAGCATCAGGTTTTAAATAATCACCTCCTATAACAATTCCATGCAGTTGATCTGCAAAATCTACAGAATAAATCCCTTGTGGTCCATCACCTTGAACCATAGGAGTCTCATATACCTTCCAGGTCAATCCCTTGTCTAATGATCTAAACACACGTGCTTTCGCTCCTCCTGTAACTATCCACACGGTATTTCCTAAAACCTTGATATTTGTATTACTGGCGGCAAAGGCTGCCTCACCCTCTACAATTTTAGGTAAATCTTGACAAGGTGTCTTCTTCCAGCTTTTTCCTCCGTCATTGGTTAATAAAATTGATAAGCAATCCTCCGTAGGATCTCCCATAGCGATCCCATCTAATTCATTGAAGAATTTCATAGAATCATAAAACACTTTTTCGTGTTCTTCTATATATACTAAATCATGCTCCACAATAGTTGTTTTGTATAATAATGCCGGATTTGAAACACTTAATATGAAGAAATCATTTCCGTTACTCGCCGCACTTCTGAATCCAGGAATTATGGTATCCTGATAACGTACCGTTTTAATCACTGTTTTTTTGCCTTCTGCGTGATATCCCAATTTCCCTTTAGAGCCTGCAAACATTACTGTATTTGTATCTATAGCCACTATGGTCCGGATACTTGTACTATCAACTTTAATAGTTTTAATTTGTACTTCCTCAATATCTCTAGGCGTATATTGTGTTGTACATGATATTATTACAAAAGCACTTAAAAAGAGTAGAATGAGTGGTTTCATTTTGATATATTTATAAAACGAAAATACACAAATCATTCGTTCAATAATGAAGAAAGCATTAGTAATTTCTGGAGGCGGGAGTAAAGGAGCATTTGCAGGTGGTGTAGCACAATATCTACTACAAGAAAAAAAGAAAGAATATGATCTTTTTTTAGGCACCTCTACTGGTAGTTTATTGATCTCGCATTTAGCGTTGGGGGAGGTTGATGCACTTCAAAAAATCTA
>Ga0316204_10011164_pt1 | contig 11333 bp, 9 predicted proteins | sample 6monrhotite_MG_2_FD_205661 | JGI IMG/M metagenome (GOLD analysis project Ga0316204, IMG submission 205661) | Microbial mat bacterial communities from mineral coupon in-situ incubated in ocean water Damariscotta River, Maine, United States -... | ecosystem: Environmental > Aquatic > Marine >...
CTGAGTTTCCTTGTTTGTAATTTGATCGGCGCCCTCAAGCGACGCTTCTGCATTCCGCAAACATCGAAGCTGTTGTTCTCTTTCATCCGACAGGTGCCAGCAGAAGCGCCGATCAAGCTCATCTAATGATGCATCAGCGGCAGAGGGGGCGTCGCGCTGCGAAAAGAAAAACCAAAGGAATAACGATATCGCCACCAGCAATAGGCCTGAAAGAATGAACCTGATCATGCGGCATTCCGATCATCGCAACAGATTCAAACCATAATAGCGTTTTGACGATCGACAAGCCGCACCCGCCAATTGCCTCGCCCCGCAACCCCGCCTAGCTTGATCGTCCGGCAAGCAAGGGCAGATAAATGGCGGTTGAACGCAAAGTCGATGAGACCTCTCACGTCTACCTGATTGATGGGTCGGGCTATATTTTCCGCGCCTATCATGCACTGCCGCCCCTGACGCGGTCCGATGGAACGCCTGTCGGGGCTGTTCAGGGCTTTTGCAACATGTTGTGGAAGCTTCTGGAGGACCTCAAAGGCGACGAACAACCCAGCCACCTCGCTGTGATTTTTGATCATTCCGGTAAGACCTTCCGCAACGAAATCTATCCGCAATACAAGGCCCATCGCCCACCCGCACCGGAAGACCTGGTGCCCCAATTTTCGATCATTCGAGATGCGACGCGGGCATTTGGCGCACCATCGGTTGAGATGCAGGGGTTTGAAGCCGATGATCTGATCGCCACCTATGCGCGGCAGGCCGAGGCGAAGGGCGCGAAAGTCACCATCGTCTCGTCGGACAAGGATTTGATGCAGCTGGTAGGCCCGCGCGTCACCATGTTCGACACCATGAAGAATAAGCGCATTGATCCCGACGGCGTCGTCGAGAAATTCGGCGTCGGGCCGGACAAGGTGATCGAAATTCAATCCCTGATGGGCGACTCCTCTGACAACGTTCCGGGCATTCCGGGCATCGGGCCAAAGACCGCCAGTCAGTTGATTTTGGAATATGGCGATCTGGAAACGCTGTTGTCCCGCGCCGGAGAGATCAAACAGAATAAGCGCCGCGAGAATTTAATCGAATTTGCTGACCTCGCGCGCATCTCGAAAGAATTGGTGACGCTGAAAACTGATGTCCCGGTTGAAAATACACTCGATGAGTTTGGCACTGCCGACCCTGATCCGGACACGTTGGTCGGTTTCCTAAAAGAGATGGGCTTTCGTACCACCACGCGCCGCGTCGAAGAAGCGTTGGGCGCGCCCGCCGCCGATCCAACAGGAGATGCGACCGCCCCGATTGATCGCTCGACATATGAGTGCGTCACCACCATGACGGCGTTGGAAAGCTGGATCGAAGCCAGTTTCAAAGCTGGCGTCATCGCGGTTGATACAGAGACGGATCGCCTTTCGGCGGTCGCCTCCAATCTCGTTGGCATCTCGCTGGCCACGGCACCGGGAAAGGCTTGCTACATTCCGCTGGACCACGGCACGGCGGGCGATCTGCTCGGCGGTGGAAATCGTCCCGACCAGATTGATTTGAAAGACGCGGTTGCGGCCATGAAACCTCTGCTGGAAAGCCCGGCAGTTTTGAAAATTGGCCAGAACATCAAATATGATCTTGGTGTTCTGTCCCGCTATGGCGTGCGTGTTGCGCCCTATGACGACACCATGCTGCTCTCTTATGTGATCGATAGCGGATTGCACGGACACGGCATGGATGAGCTCTCAGAGCTCCACCTTGGCCATACGCCGATGAAGTTCAAAGAGGTCTGCGGCACAGGTCAAAAACAAATCAGCTTTGGCGAGGTTGATCTGCCTAAAGCCACCGAATATGCCGCCGAAGATGCTGATGTGACCTTGCGTTTGTGGGAAATTCTCAAACCCAGCGTACCGGGCAAAGGCAAGGTGACGCTTTACGAAACCATCGAGCGCCCCATGCCGCAAATCTTGACGGATATGGAGCTGGCCGGCGTAAAAGTGGACAAGGCACAACTCTCGCGCCTGTCGTCCGACTTTGCCCAGAAAATGGCGGAGCATGAAGGCCGCGCCCATGAATTAGTAGGGACCAAATTTAATCTCGGCAGCCCGAAACAGCTCGGCGAAATTCTGTTTGACCAGATGGGCCTGCCCGGCGGTAAGAAAACAAAAACCGGCGCTTGGTCGACCGATGTATCGGTAATGGAGGGCCTTGCCGCTGAGGGTCATGAGCTTCCTCTATCCATCCTGAGCTGGCGTACCTATGCCAAGCTCAAATCCACTTATTCCGATGCGCTGGGCGCGGCAATCAATCCAAATACAGGCCGGGTTCATACGTCCTTCTCGCTGGCCTCGACCACGACCGGGCGACTGGCATCTTCCGAGCCAAACTTGATGAATATCCCAATCCGCACCGAAGAGGGTCGCAAAATCCGCGCAGCCTTTATCGCCGAGCCCGGAAATGTGCTGGTCGCAGCGGATTATTCTCAGATTGAACTTCGCCTGCTCGCCCACATCGCCGATGTCACCGCGCTGAAGGACGCATTCAAACGCGGAGATGATATTCACGCCATGACCGCCTCGGAAATGTTTGGCGTTCCCATTGAGGGCATGGACCCGATGGTGCGTCGACAGGCCAAAGCGATAAACTTCGGCATTATTTATGGTATTTCCGCCTTCGGTCTGGCGAACAATCTGGGCATTGGCCGCGATGAAGCGAAAAACTTCATCGAGAAATATTTTGAGAAATTCCCGGGCGTCAAATCTTACATGGATGAAAAACGCGAAGAAGTGAAAGCCAAGGGTTATGTCGAGACGATTTTCGGTCGCCGTGCTCATCTGCCCTCCATTCGCGACAAAAACCCGAACATGCGCCAGTTCGCCGAACGCCAAGCCATCAACGCCCCGATTCAGGGCTCAGCCGCGGATGTCATTCGCCGCGCGATGATCCGCCTGCCCGACGCGATAGAGCAGGCCAGATTGAAAGCCCGCATGCTGCTTCAGGTTCACGACGAATTGGTGTTCGAAGTTCCTGAAGACCAAGCAGATGATCTGATTGGTCTGGTTAAAAACGTCATGCCAAAAGCGGCTCTGCCAGCGATTGATATTTCAGTGCCGCTGGACGTCGATGCCAAGGCCGGACATCACTGGGGTGAGGCGCACTAACCCGCCTGCTTGATGATCGCCATTGTGCAGCGCGACAAGCAGACCAGCTTGCCCTTTTCGTTGGTGATGCGGATCGTCCAGACCTGTGAGGTTCGCCCCATCGTTTCCATTTTGGCTTCGCCATAGACAAAACCGTCGCGGACGGGTCGGACATGATTGGCGTTGATTTCCATACCGACAGCAGCGTGGGTTTCGGGGTTCTGCGTGCAGAACGCCCCGATGGAGGCAAGAGTTTCCGCCAATGCCACCGATGCCCCGCCATGAAGCAGGCCAAAGGGTTGGCGCGTGCGATCATCAACTGGCATTTTGCCCCGCACCCAGTCATCACCGGCCTCAGTAATCTCAATTCCGATTGTATCCGACATCGTCTGGCGGTCGGTGAAATTCATATGCTCCAGCGGAAACCGTCCGCCATGCCAAATGACAGCCATTGCGATATTTCTCCTTCACTTGAATGCCACCATCCGCATGATGGCTTCAGCTGACAGATATATAGGGATAATTTTGCAAATGACGTCGGCAAATGCACCCTTGGCCATTTTTGCGCACCCCGGTCACGAATTGCGGCTCTTGCATTGTCTGAGTGAATTGAATGCGAACTGCCTTTATTTGACCGATGCATCGGCCTCGACTGGCAAGGCGCGTCTGCATCTGACGGACAAGACATTAAGGCAAGCCGGAATACCGCCGCGTTTGGAATATCTAACCCAACCGGACGGAGAATTTTACACGGCGTTGAAAAACAGCAACGAATCCCTCATCAGGGAGAACACACAGCACATTTCGGTCATTCTCGCGCGCCTCAATCCATCATTCGTAATTACGGATTCGGCCGAAGGCTATAATCCGGTTCACGATATTTGCCATTTCATCAGCCTCGTTGCCTGCAAGCAGGCAGGTATTGATGTGTTTGATGTCGCGTTGGATGGCGACCCGGTTGATCTCGATGGGAATGAGGAAGCAGATTGCCATATTTTCAAACTTGGTTCGCGCTCACTCGATGCCAAGCTTACGTTCATTCGAGATTATGCCGACAATGCCGGCCCGCAACTGGCCGGAGAAGCGCTGGGTTTGTTGGAAAAATTCGGCGATCACGGGCAAGCTATGGAAATTCTGAGACCAGCAAAAACATGGGTGAGCTTCAAAACCGCATGTCAGGCCGAGACTCCATTTTTTGAAGCGCATGGTCGACGCCGTGTTGAGGAAGGTAAATACAAATCCGCACTGACTTTTTGCGATCATCTCGAGCCAATGATTGAGCGCCTCTGGTCGCCAACATGAGGATATTGCTCACAAACCACGCGTTATCGCGCCGCGCCGGAACCGAGCTTTATGTTCGCGATCTGGCGCTCGGCCTCCTTAATGCCGGGCATGAACCCATCTGTTTTTCTCCGGAACTGGGCGAAGTGGCAAAAGAAATTGCAAGCCACGGCATTCAAACCACGTGCGATCTAACGGCGATTACGCGTCCGGATGTGATTCATGCTCACCACCATAATGTTGCGGCGCTGGTATTGTCTTTCTTTCCCGAAACTCCAGCGCTTTTTGTCTGTCATGGCGTGAAGCCCTGGCAAGAAGCGCCGCTGGCGCGCTTTCCCAACGTTCGAAAATATGTGGCAGTGGACGAGCCTTGTCGGGAATTTCTGGCAAAGGCGCTTCATTTGCCGTCGGATCAAATTGGCCTCGTTCCGAATGGTGTGGATCTCGAGCGTTATTCCGCCAGCGCTCCCGCTCTTTGCGATCCGGAGCGACAGCGCCGCGCACTATTGATCTCGAATATCGCCCAACCGTCTGATGTCGAGCCCTTCCGGCAAGCGTGTGTGGCGAATGGCATCACACTGGATTTCGCCGGAGCGCAGGGTTTGGTTATGGACCGTCCCGAGAAAGCCCTGCCCCAATACGGAATAGTTTTTGCCAAAGCGCGCGCGGCGCTCGAAGCAATGGCATCGGGGTGCGCCGTCATTTTAGCGGATTATGGCCAAACCGGGCCCCTGGTGACCGTTGAGAATTTTACGAAATTGCGTCCTAACAACTTTGGCTTCAGGGTCATTGACCAGTCGCCGGAGGTCTCGATTTTGTCAAACCAAATCCAGTCCATAGACTGGCAAAACGCGGCGAATGTTACGTCAATCGTTCGTCAAAAAGCCGGATTTTCCGATTCTGTTTTTCGTTATCTGTCGCTCTACCGCGAGATTTCCGGAGACATTTCGGTGTCCACCGGGCAATCAATGGCCGCCATGCAGTCATATCTGGCGACCGTGATACCTCAACTTGCCGAACGCGATGATCTGGCAGGCCGCCTCTATCAGGAGGTGTTATCTCGGATCGGTAGAGACCGTAGCCTAGCCGCCTGCATTAGTAGCGTTGAGCAAGACGAAGCGCGTTGGGCAGATTTATTGCGGCGCGCGATGACGCTCGACCCTGAAAATCAGACACTAGCTGAACAGTTGAAAAAACGTCGCTGATTACCAGCGAGCGACGAAAGAAACCGCTGCGAAATCTTCAGCCTCTTCCCACTTGTCGGTGCCGTATTGATAGGCCCAGTCGCGGCGGACATAGGCCAGAGCGACATCTGATCGATCATTGAGTCGATAGGCCACGCCTGCCTGAACGTCGCCGATTACGCTGTAGGGGGTGATATCGATGGCGCGCAGGGGGCGTCTCATATCAGCCGTGTCGTAGAAAAGCGCCTGACGCTCCGCTGCCGCAAAAAGGAACCAGCGAGAGTCTGCGCCGCGACCGTCACCGACCCGCAGACGTGCGCCAACGCGAGCTTCAGTGCCCTCGGGTGTCAGAGCCACACCGGCATAGGGCGTAACAACGGCATCGCTCGCACTTGCCTCCACAGGCGCAGCCAACCGCACGGTAGTCGTCAGCCGTGGCGCGTCGTCGGCAGCGAGACCGGCCCGTTGAAAGGCCTCCTCCGCCCGCGTTTCGCCTTCGATAATGAGCTCGCCCGGCCCAGGTGGGTCGGCGAGCACAAATCGCGTTTGCGAGGAGGCAAAGTCACTGCCATAGGATTGGCGAACACTCATGATTGCGGTCGCTGTGCGCGCCGTATCATGGGAGAGTTGGGGCGTTGTTCCGGAATCAAAAGACGCCAGAATAGCCGCTTGCGGATCCCAATTTTGCTCTAGCGAATCTACAGGCCCGACCATGCCGGCCATCAGACCGCCAATGGCAACACCTCCTGCGCAAAAGAGCTCAATCGTGCGTCGCATACTTTCTCCCCTGCCAAATGGTTAACAGGGTTTGGAGAATGCGTCACGTGCAAACCCGAGACCATCAATCTTCCTGTTTCAAGCAAGCCCGTTAGTCTGATGGCTCTATTTCAGGGGGCAGTGAACTTTTCAAAGAGGGCTCTTGGGAAACCATGGAAAGAATCCGCTCGTCCGCGCAATATAGTCTGCATAGCCGGGCCGCGTTTCTGCCATGCCGCGTTCAAGCAGAGGCGCTCCGCTCCATTTCAGCAGCGTCCAACTCAGGAAGATCGGTCCGGGCAGCGCCAGCCAGCCCCATGGGGCCTCGGCGGCAATCATAAACAGCCCCCACCAGACGCAGAAGTCTCCGAAATAATTTGGGTGTCGCGTATAGCGCCACAAGCCAACATCCATAACCTTGCCCTCATTCTCCGGCTTCTTTTTGAAGGCCTCCAGTTGGAAGTCACCGATTGTCTCGAACAGAATGCCGATCACGGCCAGAACGATCCCCGCAATAGCCAGATAACCAATACCGCTGCCATATTGGCCAAGCTGGACAGGCAGGCTGACCATCCAGAGAAATACGGCTTGCGGCAGGAAGACAAAGAACAAGCTGGCTTTTGCAAACCCGAACCCTTTGGGCTCAACCCGCGCCAAGAGATTGGTGTAGCGCTTGTCCTTGCCGTCACGGCGCCAGCGACCAAACAGGTGAAGGCCGAGCCGTAAGCCCCAAACGCCACAAAAACCGACAAGCACCAGTTGGCGCGTCGTATCAGCTTCAACCAGCCAATAAGTCGAGATCGCAATTATCACCATGCCGAAGGCCCAGAAGGCATCGACGAAGCTCACATCCTTCAGGCGCAGCGCCAGAAGCCAGAGGCAGAAAAACAAACCCACGGAAATTGCCAGATTGATGCCGACCAGTGCGGGCATTGATATCGTGTCCATTATCTTCTCCTCTTTTGCATTAAACTAGCTCGCATTGGTTCCAAGTCATGCCTTGTTGAAGACATTGCAGGCCAGATTGTTTGACCTCGGTCACGGCGCAGGCATAGTGAACAGCGTTTACTACCGGGAGGCATGGGAAATATGGCAGACGTCGACTTATTGATCATTGGTGCGGGTGTGTCTGGCATTGGCATGGCGCATCACCTTCTGGCGCGGTGCCCCGGTAAAACCTATCGCGTGATTGAGGCGCGGAACCAGATTGGCGGTACGTGGGATCTTTTCCGCTATCCGGGCATTCGATCCGACAGCGACATGTACACGTTTGGCTATGCCTTTAAGCCGTGGGTCGATGGCAAGGTTTTCGCCGATGGTCCCGCTATCCGCAATTATGTGTCCGATACCGCGCGCGAAGACGGAATGATGGATCATATCCTGTTCGAGCGGAAAGCCACGTCTGCACGGTGGAGTTCTGCTGATGCCTGCTGGACGGTGAAAGTCGCCGGGCCAGACGGAGTTGAGCATCATACCGCTCGGTTTTTGTTCCTGGCGTCGGGTTACTATCGATACGATGAGGGGTATTTGCCCCATTTTGAGGGTGTAGAAAACTTTAACGGCGATTTCATTCATCCTCAGAAATGGGATGAAAATTATGATTTTACCGGCAAAAAAGTAGTGATTATCGGATCCGGTGCAACCGCTGTGACGCTCCTGCCATCCATGGCCGAGGCGGCCAGCCATGTCACCATGCTACAGCGTTCGCCGACCTATATTGCGGCTCGCCCGACAGTGGACCGGACGGCCAATTTCCTGCGTAAAATTCTGCCATCAGGGCTCGCCTATTCGATCACGCGCTACAAAAATATCCTGCAAACCATGTTTATCTTCCAGATGGCGCAGCGCTTTCCAGCGATGGTGAAAAAGGCGGTTCTGAAAGAAGCACAAAAGGCGCTCGGACCAGACTACCCGGTCGAGAAACACCTCGCCCCGTCATATAATCCATGGGATCAGCGGTTCTGTGCGGCACCCGATGGAGATTTTTTCAAAGCCATTCGGTCTGGCAAAGCCGACATCGTCACCGAACAGATCGATCATATTACTGAAAACGGCATTCAGTTGAAATCCGGCGAATTCCTTGAAGCCGATCTCATCATTCCTGCCACGGGGCTGAATCTCCAACTGATGGGCGGAATAGCGCTCAATATTGACGGCAAATCCGTCGAGCCGCCCAATCATCTTGTCTATCGCGGCATGATGGTCAGCAATGTACCAAACCTTGCCATGGGTTTTGGCTATACCAATGCCTCATGGACGTTGAAGATTGACCTCACCTGTGAGCGCGTTTGCCGGATGATCAATTATATGGACAAGCGCCAACTTCGGTATGCGATGCCGGTTCCCGACCCGCAAATGGAACGCGAGCCATTGCACCTGCTTGATTCCGGCTATTTTCAACGGGCAAGAGCGGATCTGCCAATGCAGGGACCGAAGACGCCATGGCGTCTTCATATGAATTATTTCTCGGATATGATGGCGATCCGTTTTGGAAAACTGGAAGACGGCGCCATGCAATTTGGTAATCCAACAGAAGAAAATCAGAAGCAGCCCAATCTGGAGGCCGCCGAATGAGTAGACTGAATCTATCGGGGAAGACCGCCATTGTGACCGGAGCGGCCAGTGGCATTGGTGCTGCGCTCGCCAAAGCCTTGGCCGAACGTGGCTGCAATCTGGCTCTGGCCGACATCAACGGAGCGAGCCTTGAAGAAGTCGCAGCTGGTCTGCGTTCAAACGATCGCCGGGTCACAACAACCGTATTGGATGTCGGCGACGAGGCTGCGATCAACGCGTTTGCCGATGAGGTTCGCAAAACCCATGGAGAAGCGCACCTGTTATTTAACAATGCAGGCGTCGCGCTGGCTGGAAATTTTGATCAGGTTTCCGCGGAGCAATTTGACTGGGTTATGAACATAAACCTCAACGGCGTTGTTCGAATGACGCGCGCCTTTTTGCCCCTTATTCAAGAGCAGAATGAGGGTCATATTACCAATATATCCAGTATATTTGGTGTTATCGCGCCCGCTAGGCAAACCGCCTATAGTGCATCGAAATTTGCAGTGCGTGGCTTCACCATGGCTTTGCGTCACGAGCTTCAAGATACGCCAGTTGGTGTGACGACCGTGCACCCCGGTGGGGTCAACACCAATATCGCCAAATCTGCTCCAAAGGGCGCGAATGTAACCGACAAGGAATACGAACAGGAACAAGCCGTCGCATCCAAGGCATTGGTGATGCCGCCATCCCAAGCCGCAGAAATTATCCTGCGCGGAGTCGGGCGCCGAAAGCCACGTGTTTTCGTCGGCAATGATGGTCATATATTGATGTGGCTGGAACGCCTGTTTCCCACCCGTTACTGGCGGATGGTACAGAGTCGACTCAAATCCTGATCGACTGGTACAAGCGATCAATGCCCTATCAATTGAAATTCGAATGGGATCGGCCCACCACCACTGAACAGGCTTGTCCGATTTGTCGGGCTGAAGGCCCTCATCCGCATAAAGTCACATCATCCACACCGGCCAGTTCCGTCGGTCAAGCGGATTACTTTAAGTGTCGGAACTGTTACGGCGTTTTCGCTGTTCCGTTTTCCTACCCCGATTACTCAGAAGATTATGATTTCGCCGATTATCTGAGATTTTATCAGGAAATGGGAGCCGGGCTTGAAGCCATGACCCAGCCTCTGGATCTGGCGATGTCCATTCGCCCGGCGAAATCGCTCATTGATGTCGGTTGCGGCGTCCCATTTGTGGTCGACTATGCCCGCCGGGAATATGGCCTTGAGGCCGAAGGACTCGATCCTTCCAACTATGGTCGCCGCGGTGGAAAACATCTTGGCGTTGAGGTTATTGGAGAATTGCTGGGTGAGGGCTCACGTTTCGATGGGCAGTCTTTTGACATTCTCTATTCCAGCGAAGTGGTTGAGCACGTCAAGAACCCGGCGGTCTTTCTCAAAACGTTGGTTCGCCATCTCAGCCCTGATGGCATTCTGATCCTGACGACGCCGAATGCCGAAAACCTTGGTCCGGGCACTGATGCTCTTACAAATGTATCCATCGTCTGGCCGGGCGTTCACCACGCGCTTTTCACGCCAGCTTGCATGGAAAAAGCGCTCATGGCGGCGGGTTTGAACCATTGTCATATCTCTGCTGAGACAGGACATGTCGTAGCTCTTGCCAGCCGTTCGCCGATGGTGATCCCGGATGCGGTCCCACCCGCACGATTGGAATCCTATCTGGTCCGAGATTTTCCGGGCCTGCCATTGTTAGAAGGCGGAAACCTTTTCCGACTTCTACGTCAGGCCGTAGGTCTGGGCCGATGGGCAGAAGCCGAGGAGCTTAAAGATAAATTGAGCGCACGTGTTATCGCGGACTACGATTGGGACATCCATGATATGGCGCGCCTGGCAGAGGCGGCAGCAAAAACCCCCGCGCCGGGCCTGTTCGCGCCTTTTCCGTATTTTGCGGGATGCCTCCCCTTCTATTTCGGCATGGTTGAATTTCAGAAACCCGAACGAAATCTTGAATCGGCGGTGCGCTTTTTTAGCTGCCAGATCGCTATTGGTAACACGTTGACCGGTGGTGACCCGCTCTGGTGGGGCGAAATTGCCCACATCCATCAACCGGCCGCCTTCAATCTGGGAATGGCGCATCTGGTCGGCAGACAGGTGGAACCCGCCATCGCCGCCCTAGAGCACAGCCTCCAACGGCCCGCCGCCGGAAGCCTGGCTTCTCTGGGCCGCCGCAGTGTCGGTCTGGAAACAACCGCACGCCTGCAATTGGCGCTCGCTTATGCCAAGGCCGGCCGGATGGCCGAGTCGGACCATGTCTTTGAGCAGGCAAGGACGCAGATCGACATCGATCCGGCCTGTGCCTACCTGCAGAACATGGCAAAAACGCTGCACACCTCGATAGCGGCTTTGCGTTAAACTGCGTTGGCAGCTTCCAGCGCTTGTTCCAGATCCGCAATCAGATCACCAGCGTCTTCTATGCCACAAGAC
>Ga0316204_10011165_pt1 | contig 11333 bp, 7 predicted proteins | sample 6monrhotite_MG_2_FD_205661 | JGI IMG/M metagenome (GOLD analysis project Ga0316204, IMG submission 205661) | Microbial mat bacterial communities from mineral coupon in-situ incubated in ocean water Damariscotta River, Maine, United States -... | ecosystem: Environmental > Aquatic > Marine >...
GGTGTGGTGAGCAGGTGCGGGATGTTAACTAAATAATACTATTCTTATATTACTGAAAGGTTTTTTTGTTGGAAAGAATCTTGCGTAAAATACCTTTTTATTACTCTATTTGTTTATATTTATGAGTCGTGTATTGTGTTGAGAATAACGATAATATTAATCTGAATATACTTGGGAAGTTAGATATACAGTCCAGCTATGTTAAGTAAGTGGATAGGCTTATGAAAAACGGCTATAGAAGATATTTTTTTCGCGTAGCATTTTTCCTGATATTTCTTCAATTATTTGGCATCTCACTCGTTTATGCCGACAATGGTGCGCTTGATGTAGGTATCTTTCCGCGTCGTGGCATCAAAATCACTCACACCATGCAGAAGCCTTTAATGGACTATCTCTCTGAGAAGATTGGTCGTCCGGTCAATCTGCATGTCAGTAAGGATTTTGCCACTTTCTGGAAGGCCTTTATTGATGGCCAATATGATCTTGTGCATTTTAATCAATATCACTATCTACTCGCGCATGAGCGATTAGGGTATGAAGCAATATTACGAAATGTTGAGTTTGATACCCCTTATGTTTCCAGTGTCATCATTACCAGGAAGGACAGCGGAATAAATCGTTTATCTGATTTGCGAGGTAAAAGAATTATGTTTGGAGGTGGCCCACAAGCCATGATGAGCTACATTCTGCCGCATTGGTTACTTCAGCAGGCAGGGTTAAGTAAGGGTGATTACACAGAAATAACAGCTAAAAACCCGCCTAGCGCTTTAATTGCGACCTATAAAGGAGCGGCAGACGCAGTGGGTACAGGAAGCGTCGTCTTAAAAATGGGGCTGGTGCAAAAAATTATTGATGTCGACAAAATGAAAATTATCAAAAAGACTGAAGCGATAAGTTTTCTTCCATGGGCTGTACCAGGTGATATGGAACAAGAATTAAGGGACAAGATCCAGCATGCACTTAGTACGCTAGAGAGTACTGAGAAAGGCCGTGATATTTTGAAAAAAGTTCGCGTTAGCCGGTTTGAGAAAGCCGTTGACGCTGACTTTGATAGCGCACGAGATTTCGTCAGAGAGCTTTATGGCGAAAGCTTTGAGGTCAAATGATTCCCAAGCAAAGCACTCAAAAATTTTCCCCCAGATATAGCCTGGGTGTACTGTTTTCCTTTTTAGTCATCATCCTGCTGTTAATTAGCCTGGGTGTTAACTCTTATTTTCAGTATCAAAAGACGCTTGATAATAGCCTGGATAAATTACGTAATTCAGGCCAGACAATGGCAAACCTCCTGTCAGAAATAAATGTTGAACCTCTATTAAGCTACGATTATATCTTGCTTGAAAGTAACGTAAAGGATGCACTGGCACAGGCGCATATACTCTATGTTGCCATTGAATCCGGAGATGGGCACATTGCTGCTCTGGAAATTAACACCAGTAAACTTAATGCGAAGTTTCCTGAGGTTAATGAAAAAGTCTTTACGAGTCTTGGTTTTCTGCAATCAAAAACTGATATTGCACATCTCAGCGCGGTAGCTATGCATGAAAATCGATTGCTTGCGACCGTCTTCATAGGCATGGATAAAAGGCACATTGAAAATGAAGCGATGGATACCTTTCTTGTTCAGTTCAGTATCTCATTAGTTGTTGTTTCGCTTGTTGGTCTCTTTATTTTCATCTTGTTCAGATCACTGGTCACATCCCGAATCAACGCATTGGCGGAAGTGGCAAGTGCAATTACTTCAAGTGACTTCACTCAGCATATTGAAATTCGTGGCAGTGACGAGCTTAGCTTTGTTGGACATCTCTTTAATAGTATGACGGATAAGTTAAAGATTTCTCTGGATGAACGAGATAAAGCATTAGAAGAAACCATGAGGCTAAATTACACGCTGGAAGAGCGTGTTGAGCACCGGTCTCAGGAATTAAAAATATTAAATACTGAATTGGCTCACCAGGCCATGCACGACCCTTTAACCAATCTTCCCAATCGACTACTCGTGTCTGAACGGTTACATGCTGCGATACTGCAGGCCCGACGGAATAATGAACGTGTCAGTGTCTTCATGATTGATCTAAATAAATTTAAAGAGATCAATGACACCCTGGGGCATCAGATCGGTGACATGGTGCTCAAGTCTGTGGCATCTCGACTACTTCGAACACTGCGAGAAGGCGATACCATAGCGCGTGTTGGAGGTGATGAATTTATCATTATCTTGCCAGATACAGATATTGATGGAGCTACATCTGTTTCCCAGAAGGTTGAAGAGCAGATGAGCAAGCCGATTACTATTGGCGATAGCCGGATGGTTATCTCTGCGAGTATCGGGGTATCGATATTTCCTGATCATGGTGAAGATGTCGATACACTCATCAGGCTGGCAGATATCGCGATGTATGACTCTAAATCAAACGAGAGAATGTTTGCTGTCTACGACCCATTAAAAGACACCCACAGTCGTGACCGGCTGACGCTTATGGCAGACCTTCGTGATGCAATAACCGACAGCACCCTTAACCTTTATTATCAGCCTCTTGTCTCTCTCTCTACATTCAAGGTGATTGGTGTTGAATCACTTTCCAGATGGACGCACAAGCGATTTGGTGCCATTCCTCCGGATGAATTTATTCCCATTGCTGAAAATAGTGGACTGATCAAACCTTTATCTAAGTGGGTATTACGCTCAGCCTGTATTCAAGCCAAGATATGGCAAGAGAAGGGCTTAAATTTATCACTAGCTATTAACCTGTCTGCCCGTGATTTACTTGACCCAGATCTACCGAGTTTATTTACAAGCCTGCTTAAGGAATACAAATTACCTTCCAGTTATTTTAAGTTTGAGATTACAGAAGGTACATTGATGAGTAACCCAGACAGGGCGATGGAAATTATGCTGAGCCCTGAGTTTTCTGGAGTTGAATATTCCATTGATGATTTTGGAACGGGCTATTCATCATTGGCATACATTAAAAAGCTACCCGTGCATTACCTGAAGATAGATAAATCTTTCGTGATGGATATGACGAATGACCCAGATGATAGAGCTATTGTGGAATCCACGATTAAGCTTGCACATAGTCTCGGTATTAAGGTTATCGCTGAGGGAGTTGAGAGCCAGGATATTGTTGATCTTCTTGTGAGTATGGGGTGCGACTATGCCCAGGGGTATTTTTACTCCAAGGCCGTTCCAGCAGACGAGCTAAGTAATACAAAAAGCCGAATTGATGATGGCCAGCATGCTCCTAAAACGGGCAATGTAATTAACTTTCTAGATCATTAACAATTGAAAAAGCTAAGAAGGAATCAATGAAATTTCAAGGATATACAGATCCCCCCATTCTCAATTATGAGGGTGAGTTGCCTTTGGTTTTCTAAAGACTTTCTAGCGTTACACTTAACGTAATAAGAAGGTATGAGAAAATGAACGGAAAACAATATCCCGAAGAATTGAAGAGAAGCAGTCAAGCAAGTAACCGACTGAGGATATAAGGCTGACCTTTCCCCTCTACTACCATGGGAACAGTGAGATTATTTAAATATTAGACTGCTCACTTCAAAAATTCAGCGGGTGAAATATAGCCAAGTGAACTGTGTGATCTAACATTGTTGAAATCTTATGCTATTGTTTTACTGACCAAATAAGAAGTCAATATCCCAGCATTTAACTACTGCTGTAGGGTTGGTTATGGGCAATCATGGGCATAGTGTTTTCTTGCGTTTCATTGTTCTTAGCTGCAAGTTTTCTTCGCAATAGATACGGCGAGTACTTTTATTTTTAATAACAAGCCCTTCAGCTTAATAGCTATTATGATTTGTTCTTCTGTATATCGCTTTTTCATTGTGGGACCTCCACACTGCTAGATTAACTGGAAATCTCATCGATGGGGTGGTTCTAAATTACGGGAGATAGGTCAAAGTGAAAGCGACTATTGCATTTTACATGGCCACAAAAAAGAACTAGAGTTGTACAGATGTTCAGTGTCGACTTGATTTCATGGGCATATTTTTTGGCACATTAAGTCAATAATTAATAAATTTTTTGATCGATAAGGAAGTCAATCAAATGATACGGCCACTAAAATGTTTACGCGCAAAACGATTTCTCTCGAGTTGCTTGTTGCTTACCGCCCTTGTTTTTAACTGCTTTTCGAATACGCATGCAGCAGATCAGATGTGGACAGGCTATCGCCTCTACCCTCATCCTTCTGATCCGCGTGAATGGGGAGTTTATGTAAATGGCCACTGGAATGACGACATTACTGGTTATTGGCCAACATTTAATCAAGCGACTCATAGTGAATGTATCGAGCATTACCCCGGCTATGCAATTTCAGATTTGGCGACAGTAAATTATATTAACTCTGGTGATAACGGTGATCTTTTTGCGCATGTTACTTGTGATTACCGTGCCGGTTTAGCTCATTCCAATGTGGGGTTTTATTTTCGTAAGCCGTGTAAAGACCTGGGGGAAGTTGCTATTCATTTCCCCAATGGGTCTGTTTTTTGTGTGGCTGATCCAATAAATCCTGAAAAAAACCTGGGTGGACAGTGTTCTTCAGAGCCAGGTGAGGGGCCAGTTGGTTTAGGTACTAATCCTATCAATATTTCAACAGGTAACAAATTTCAACGCATTCAACTTCTGCCTGGGGTTCCAGGGCGACTCCCAAGTATTAGCCTATTTTACAACTCATCGTTACTGAGTAATCCCACATTACCCGTCTCTCAGAATGCAGTATCCAATTGGCTAACGACCTTTAGCTCATCAATTAGAAATGAGTCAATGATCTTTCGTTTGGTATATGCAGACAGTGACGTTATAGCTGCCTCTAATGGCATTGAAGTTGAGTCTATTGTTCGGCTGGATGATGGAAAAACAATTCGATTCACCAATTATTTTGATAGCAATAGTTTGTCAACTAAAATGCTCGATTGGAGGCCAGTGCGCTCAGATACTCGACTACGATTGGTTACTGTCGAAAATGAGGCAGGAGGGTTTGCCGGTCATCAATTAGTTTATCCAAACGGGAGAAGAGTTAATTACGATCTGACTGGGAAAATTATAGGGCTTATTGATACCAATGGCATGAGTCTTACTTTTAGCTATCCGATAGATTCAAATCGCTTTTCTTCGATCACCAATCAATTTGGTCAACAGTTATTGCTTACATGGAACAACTACGGCATATCCAGTATTCAAAATTCTGCAGGTGCTATTAACAACATAGAGTTTGATGCCGATGGAAATCTAGTTGCAATAGTTTATCCTGATTTAACGCCAGCAGACCCCTTGGATAATTCCAAAAAAACGTTGCACTATGAAGATGCCCGTTTTCCATCACACTTAACACGATTGTCGGATGAACGTGGAATTGACGCGGCATCTTGGAGCTACGATGGGCAAGGACGCGCCATCTCGAGTCAACGCAGTAATGTAGAAAAATACGCCATATCATACGGTGAAAATTCAACGACGGTTACTGATCCATTAAGCACTCAGCGAACCTATGGTTTTTCTACAAAGCAAGGTTTATCCAAAGTCAGTGATTTTGCAGGTGGTGTTTGTACACACTGTAATACTGGAAGTGCTAAGCGTTATAACTATGATGAAAATGGTTTTCTTCTCTCAAAACTAGATGTTGAAGGAAATGAAACACAATACAGTCGAGATGCCATCGGTTCTGAAATTGTACGAACAGAGGCATTTGGCAGTCCTAGTCAACGGACTATCAGAACAGAGCGTCATGCTAACTTCCCGCTAAAACCAAGCAGTGTAACTAGAGGTGGGCAAGCTACACATTATCTTTATGATGAAAATGGACGTTTGCAATCAAAGCGTATCGTCAATCTAACACCGTAATCATTGTTTGGCTGTTTATGCAGCAAATTACTAAGAATTATAAACAGGGAAGTTTATATGAATGCAGTTCTCCAACGTATTTTTTATATGGCTTGTGCTTGCTTGCTGACGTTTCCAAGTCAAGCCTATGCTGATCGCACAACCACCTATACCTACTATGATAATGGCCTATTGCACACCATTGATGGACCACGTAGTGATGTTGTTGATACCGTCACGCATACCTATGATGCACAGGGCAATCGCGCTACTACGGTCAATGCATTAGGTCACATTACGCAATTTACGCAATATGATGGTGCAGGGCGTTTGTTACGCATGGTGGATGCCAACGGGCTGGTTACTACATACAGTTTTCATCCACGAGGTTGGTTGCTCAGCCAGACAGAAGATGAGGGCGCAGATGCGCGCCTTACCTCATACGATTACGATCTCGCTGGGGACCTTATCAAACTGACTCTGCCAACTGGTGGTTTCATCAGCTATGCCTATGATAATGCTAGCCGCCTGGACATGATCACCGATAGTGATGGCAATAAGATTACCTATCAGCTCAACCCCTTGGGTAAGCGCACGCAAGAAACCATTCACGACCCGGCAGGTACTTTACGTCGTGTACATACCCGTGACTACAATCAACTTAATCGCTTAGAAAAAGATCTTGATGCCGAGCTCAATCCAATACAGTACGACTATGATCCCAATGGCAATCTGATTAAGCGCACCGATGCGCTCACACGCAGTGCCAGCTTGGAATACGATGCACTAGATCGTCTAAAAAAACAGATCGACCCGGCATTAGGAGAAACCGATTACCAATACGATGCACGAGATAACCAGACCTCAGTAACTGGTCCTAATGGCAATACCACCACCTACAACTACAATGGCTTCGATGAGAAGATCCAACAAAACAGCCCGGATACTGGGATTACCTCATATGGGTATGATGATGGGGGTAATCTGATCAGTCAGACCGATGCGCGTAACATTCAAGTTACACACCAATATGATGCACTGAACCGCCGGATATCATCCACTTACCCCAATGCTGAACTGAATGTCATCTATACCTATGACCAAGGCAGCAAAGGCTTAGGTAGGCTGACACAAGTCGATGATGCGGTTGGCACACGTCAATACAGCTATAATCCGCAAGGGCAAGTAATTACTGATAGCTATACCGCGGACGGTGTTGAATCTGTGGTTGATTACACTTATGGCCCGCTACGTGAAATCACCCATATTACTTATCCTTCAGGAGGTCGCGCTCACTATACTCGCGATGACTTGGGCAAAGTCATACGACTAAGTTGGGAAGATGTTAGCGGCAGAACCATCGTCTTGGCGGATAATCTGGGATATGCTCCCTTTGGTCCGATGGAATCTTTACAGTTTGGCAACGGCCTACAGTTACAGCGTCAATACGATCTAGATTACCAAATCACCGGCCAATCACTGGGAGGCATTCTTAACGACAACTACCAATATGATGTGGTTGGCAATATCAAAAACTGGTCTGATGCGCTTGTAACCAGTAATGATCAAAACTTCACCTATGATCTGCTAGATCGAGTCGATACGGCTGCAGGCCCTTGGGGGGATCTGGATTACGATTACGATCCAGTGGGTAACCGTACCCAGCTTGATGATTCTGTACAAACCTTACTTTACAGTTATGCTCTCGATAGAAATCAGCTAGAGAGTATTCCCAGTCAAGCCCGCCAGTATGCCTATGATGCAATGGGCAATACCCTCTCTGATGGCCAGAGAACCTTTACCTACGATGATGTGGGCCGCCTAAAAGACGTGGATAACGGTGACACGGTAACCTCATATCGTTATAACGCTCAAGGAGAGCGGGTGGTCAAGATTACCGATACCCAAAGCACCCACTTTCGTTACGATCTCGAAGGCCATTTGCTGGGTGAGTATCGGGTAGATGGTAGCGTTATTCGAGAGTACGTATTCCTGAATAATGAGCTGCTTGCACAGGTTTCTCCTGAGCAGTCTGATAACGGTTTATGGCAACTTGGTGGTAGCTACAAGATCAATTATATTGCCCAAGAAAATGATGCTACGGATGCATTATTGATTGATACGGCCAATGCAAAAATATGGGTTAGAGAACCAAATAAGCCAGTTTTTCATTTTGATCTAACTGATACGGGATCGAGATGGTTTGAGTATGCTGATTATCAAGGCAATCCACGATATTACTTTTCATGGAATGCTACAGATGAAAATACGAGTGGGCCTACTGCGGTATCTGGATCTATTACCCTGAAAGGAGACAGTGGCACAGGATATTTATTTATCTATGAGCCACCTCCTAGTCAGCTAATATTTAAAGCCACACAGAACCCTGATGGGAGTTTTGATGATAGTTGGCAAGTAGCAGAGAATACTGCGCACTGGACAATAGATTTATCAACCCATGAGGTTGAGTTGCAGTTGACCAATAGTGAATTGCTGAGATTTACACCGGATCCAGAAAATTGGGTTGTTATGTCAAGCTGGAGCGTTGATGGCGCTAGCACTACCCATGGCTTCAGCTATGAACACGATGGCTTAGTTTATGTTGGTAAAGTTATCGTTGGTGCCACATCTATCAGTAGTGTATTAACTATTACACCTGAGGACAGTGAGGCACGCACAGCCTATTTTAACTTGAACCATGCTGTAAATGCGTCTAGCGATAAAATTGCCTATTATCATAATGACCACTTGGGTACACCCAGAAAACTGACAAGCCAGCAAGGTGAGGTTGTGTGGGAGTCTGTGCGACTGCCTTTTGGTGAGACGATGGTTCTTTCCAGTATGGTTGAGAATCCTGTGCGGTCCCCGGGGCAGTATTATGATGGTGAGACGGGGCTGCATTACAACTACTTCAGGGACTACGATCCAAGTACAGGGCGGTATATTCAGAGTGATCCGATTGGTTTGGCTGGTGGGCTAAATACTTATGCTTACGTTGGTGGGAACCCTGTTAATTATACTGACCCACTTGGTCTCGCAAGGTTTGCCTTTAGACCTCTTGATGGAGACGGCCCTTATTATAATAGTAACCCAGTACCTTCAGGAGTTAGTAATCACCATAGAGCGCATGAGCAATTATGGTTTGATGACAACCGTAATGAAAACATAGGCTTTTTTGCTGGTGATGGTAGTGGCTTAGGGCCTCAGTTGTGCGGTGAAGATGGAGAGGTTCGGCCTGATGTAAATCATACACGTAATGAATATGATTTTTTTGGTCCTGTTTATGATGACGACATTATGAGACGTGCTTTGAATAATGTCAGAAATAACTGGAATGGTAATACATATTGTTTAGCTGGACGTAACTGCCAACATTTTGCAAATAGATTAAGGAGAGAATATCGTAATCTGACGAATCCACCTAAATGCCGTATAACTCGTAGGGGACTTAGATGCAGCTAGGAATATAGATGAACAAAAAAATCTACATTGCCATATTGTTACTTCCGCTCCTAATTCTGGTCCTTAATGAAATAAATGAGGTAAATGCTTTAATATGGCTTGGAATTGATACAGTTTATTACTACCCAATTTATCTGCTCTTTGGTGATATGTTCAAAGTCATTGAAATGGGGTTATTAATTCCTAGTGTATGGGGACGTATTGTAGGTTTCATTTTTTACTTAGCCATCATGATAGGGATTGAGCTATTGGTAAGAAAGCTAAGAAAGAAGTAAAAAATGCACTAGGCGAAAAATTCCATATCAAGGACGGCTTCGCCATAACCAGCATGCAACCTCCGGATTAAATAAGAAAACTATGATTCACTATTGACCTAGAACTGCGACTAGTTAGATTACAACTACTTTAGGGACTACGATCCTTCCACGGGTAGGTATATCCAGTCTGATCCGATTGGTCTAGAAGGAGGGTTGAATACGTATCTCTACGCCAATGCAAATCCTACACGGTTTGTTGATCCTGATGGCCTGGCCGCATTAAATCCAGTTTCAGGCGCAGCAGGAGGTTTTGCAGTTGGTGGCCCAATTGGAGCTGCCATTGGATTTGGCTTGGGATCTTGGGATCCTTGGGTGCCTATGAGTTCTGGAAATGGTACAACAACAAAGAAGAGCCGAATGAATGTGAGGGCAAGAAAGATAAAGAAAAGAATTGCAGAGCGTTATACGATGCAACGTTCCGATCTTGCTGGGGAATTACTAATCCAAGAAAACGACAGCGTTGCTTTGAGACGGCAAAAGGCAATACGGTACTCAGGTGATTTGTTTGGATTTGTAGGTAGTTTAAGTAGTGTATCTTTGTATTGTCTTGCTACTTGGGCAGATAGTTCAGTTGAATCAATATCGTCAATAATGCGAAGCACTAACTGATAGATGGCTAAGTTTTCATTAGCTGTCTTTTCAGACCAGGTACTTTCTCTGGTTTTCTCGGCACAATACCTTTCGATGATTGTTGATAGGACGATAGCTGAATCAGCTTTGGTGTCTTCAGTTCCATCCATTTCACGAACGAAGTTAGCTGCGATCTCTGCTTCTTTTGCTGGATCAGGGTCTTCTATGGTCACCTTAGTCCCTTTTAGGGACTTAAGGGAAATAAGGACGAATGAGTTGTCTAAACGTTTCTTACTCAATTTCTCAAATATCCCTATAGCTTCTAACCCTAGTGATAAAGCCAAGGCCTGAGCCTTGCTCCTGTCATTAACATCTAGAGCTTTCTTAAGCTCTCTTTTACCAAATACTGGCTGTAAATGCAGAGGAATACGGATACGGAAATAGAAAGAGTGAGACCTTTGAAGTAAATATATAGCATGACCTGTGTACCGCCGTGTGTACCAAAACACCAGTCACAGAACTTAGAGGCATAAAAAAACCCATTATTAACAATGGGTTGTCTTATTATGGTGGAGACGGCGGGAGTCGAACCCGCGTCCGCGAATCCTCTGCCTTCGGATCTACATGCTTAGTCTGCTAATTATATTTAACCGCATACTGCCCAACAGACAGGGCACGTAATACGGCGGTTCCGGTAAAGTTTTAACAAATCTGCCCCGGACGAGCTTCAGTGCGATCTTATGAGCAATGACGCCTGAGATGATCCGAAGATCGCTGGACGCATAAGCACGGCTCCAGTCAGACGGCAATCTACCGGTTATTAAGCGGCGAGTGCGTAGTTGTCGTCGTTGGCAACTATAAGTTTTACAGATGGATTTACGAGGTACTCTGTTCCTCGGCATGCACCTAAGGTTTTGCAATCCACGTCGAATGCCGTGTCGTCCCCTAAGATGTTGCCACAGTTTCCTGTGGGCTTGTGTTGATTATACGCTTAAGCGAGGCTAACCGCGCTTAAAGATTCGTTCCTGGTCGCGTTTCCAGTCCTTTTCTTTTAGGTCGGCACGCTTGTCATGCTGTTTTTTACCTTTGCCTAAGCCAATGAGTAATTTTGCACGACCTTTTTTCCAATACATTTTCATTGGAACCAG
>Ga0316204_10011167_pt1 | contig 11332 bp, 11 predicted proteins | sample 6monrhotite_MG_2_FD_205661 | JGI IMG/M metagenome (GOLD analysis project Ga0316204, IMG submission 205661) | Microbial mat bacterial communities from mineral coupon in-situ incubated in ocean water Damariscotta River, Maine, United States -... | ecosystem: Environmental > Aquatic > Marine >...
GCGCCACCAAGTGATTGATCTTTTCCCACACTAAGAACCAGCGATCAAGGCTTGCCTGGGACGCCAGCCCAGCCATGAACAAGGCTTCGTCGTCCGCCATACCTGATGTGGCAGGCGCTTTGCCCGCCGCGGTCAAGACCATGCGCTCCAACCACCAGCGCAACAAACCGGTGACGGTGCGAAACGCATCGTCGGCGCCCGCGCGCGCCACCTTGTCGGCCAACGCATGCAAAGCTTGGACGTTCAGGCGGGGTAAGGTGTGAAGCAAGGACAGCAGCTCAGCATACAGCTCCAAGCCGCCTTCTTCCACTAAACCCAAGGCATGACCGATGGAACCGTCCGACAGCGCGGCGAGGCGCAAGGCGTCCTCACTTGATACATCGGGGGCATAGGTTTGCACCAAGCTGGTGAGCAAGTCGGGCTTTAGGGGCCGCAGCTTAAGAGTCCGACACCGCGAGCGAATGGTCGGCAGCAAGCGCCCGGGATTATGGCTGACCAACAGCAACAGCGCGTTTTTGGGCGGTTCTTCCAAAACCTTGAGCACCGCGTTGGCGGAATTGGGGTTCATTTCATCCGCGCTGTCGATCACCACCACCCGCCAGCCGCCTTCGGCCGGGGTCAGGCGCATGAACGCGCCCACTTCGCGCACGCTATCGACGTCGATGACGGTCTTCAGCTTGCCAGTCTTTTCATTGACGCGGCGCTCGATCACCAACATGTCGGCGTGGCCGCCCGCGACGATACGCTGATAAACCGGGTTGTCACGCTCGACCTGCAAACTGCTTGGATCAGCGGCGGGCAAGGCATCGCCGAACAAGCTTGGTCCGGTATCTTTCTTGCCGTTGGCCAACACAAAACGCGCAAAGCGGTGCGCCAAGGTCGCCTTGCCGATGCCTTTTGGCCCGGAGATCAGCCACGCGTGATGCATACGCCCTGAATTGTAAGTATCCAAAAGCAGCTGTTCGGCCTCATCATGGCCTTGCAATTGAGTGTTTTCGATGGGCCGCGGCGGCCACTCTTCGGGATCGAAGTCCTGATCCATCACAGCTCGATCCCCAATTTAGAGGTGACCGCGTCATGCACCGCCATCGCCACCGCGCCAATGTCGCCGGTGGCGTCGATCACATGGCAGCGCGCCGGATTTTTCTTGGCGATTTCCAAGAACCCTTCGCGGAGACGATTGTGAAATTCCGCGCCCATGCGTTCGTAGCGGTCTTCGCCTTCACCGCGCACATTTGCGCGCTCAAGACCTGCCTCAACCGGCAGATCGAAGATCAGCGTCAAATCAGGTTTGGTGTCGCCCACCACCAAGCGGTGCAAGCGACGAATGATCTCGCGGTCCATGCCGTGGCCATAACCTTGATAGGCCAAGGTTGAATCGGCGAAGCGATCGCACAGCACCCAAATACCGTCTTTCAGCGCCGGCAAGATGACTTTTTGCAGGTGTTCATGACGCGCGGCGTAATTGAGCAGCGCTTCGGTAAGCGGCTCCCAGCGATTGGTTGCGCCGTTGACCAAAAGATTGCGGATGTCTTCACCACCGGGCGAACCGCCGGGTTCACGGGTGATGAGCACAGTTCGACCAGACGCTTCAAGAGTGTCTTTTAAAAGGGTGATCTGCGTGGATTTGCCCGCGCCTTCTCCCCCCTCCAGCGTGATGAACCGGCCCCGCGTCATCGCCTTGTTCCCTTTAGCTCTAGAAAGACCCGCCGCCCCACAAGATGTAATCAAGCGCCGCGCCTAAGCGTCCCACCAAGCCAAGCTGCTCGACGGCTTCGCCTGCGAGCAGCGCAATCTCGATGGGCGTCACGTCGGGCGCGGTGATGCTCAGCGTGCCGATACGCTGGCCTTTTTGCAGCGGCGCCGGCACTGGGCCTTCGAACGAAACTTTGACCTTCATCTCGCGTCGCGAACGCTTGGGCAACGTCAGCGTCAGATCATTTTCAATGATCAACGGCACGCTGGCTTTTTTCCCCAGCCAGACGCTGGCGTCGGTGACCACATCACCCGCTTTGAACAACGCATAATTGCCGAACTCGCGAAAGCCCCATTCCAGCAAGCGCTCAGACTCACTGGAACGCATTTTTTTCGACGACAATCCGTTGACCACCAAAATCAAGCGACGGTCTTTGCCGCCATCTTTGCGCACCGCTGATGCGGTCAGGCCATAGCCACTTTCTTGGGTGTGTCCGGTCTTCAGGCCATCTGCGCCCATATCTTTGTAAATCAATGGGTTGCGGTTGGATTGTTTGATGCCATTGAAGACAAATGTCTGTTCAGAATAGTAGTGATAATACTCGGGAAAGCGTTCCGCCGTGAGCTGCGCCAAAAACGCCAGATCGTGCGCCGTGAGGCGATGTTCTGGGTCCGGCCACCCGGTGGAGTTCTTAAACGTCGATCCGGTCATGCCCAGTTCGCGCGCTTTGTCGGTCATTTCTTGGGCGAAGGCTTCTTCGCTGCCCGCCAGCGCTTCCGCCACCACGATGCACGCGTCGTTGCCCGATTGCACAATGATGCCGCGGATCAGGTCTTCGACGCGAACGCGCATGCTAGGTTCTAAGAACATGGTCGAGCCGCCGGTCTTGGCGCCGCCCTTACGCCAGGCATTTTCGGACACATAGAACTTATCATCCAAAGACAATCGACCATCTTGCAAGCGTTCGAACACCATGAACAGTGTCATCAGCTTGCTCATGGACGCCGGCGCCATACGCGCGTCGCCGTTTTTGTTCATCAACACGGCGTTGGTCGTGGTGTCGACCAAATACACGTGGCTTGCTGGCGTATCTAAGGCCCGCGCGGGTTGCACGTAGACCATTGCGCTCAAAATGGATGCGGCGAGAACGGAGCGAGATAAGTGACGAGACAAAAACATACGGGACGTCTTACAGCTTTAAGAGGATGGGGAATCGGCTCAACTTTACGCGCCCTATAGCGTTAGGGCTAGCCCCCTATAGGCGCAAAACATGTCAACTGTGTGTTGATTAATTGGCGACGTTTTCTTCCACCACGGTCTGGGCGCCGCCATATCCGGCGGCAACCACTTGCGGCAACAGTTCATCGACTTGCGCCACCGTGCTCAAAGGTCCGATGCGCACACGGTAGAAGTCGCGTCCGCCTAGGGAAACCGAAGTCACATTCACATCGCCTATCGTGGAAAGGTGTTCTTTGACTTTATTTGCATTGCTTGCATTGGAAAAAGCCCCCGCCTGGATAAAAAGGCGCGTCGGCGACACCGCGACTTGCGCAACATCGCCAACCTTTGCGGGCAACACAGCCTCTGTGACAGGTGCATCGACAAGGACCACCTGCTCCACTTCAGCTGGTTTTATAGCTAGCTGTTCAGGAGCTGCTTGCGGATTCACGTATAGCTTGGATTGCACTTTTTCGACTGGCGGCTCAGGCAAAGACTGACTGGCGACAGCTTGGGAGCCGACACCTTCAACCTTGATCGGCGTTTGCGCGGCGGTGAGTTGGGCTCCTCCAGCCTTGGCGCGCTCGGCCAAGATGCGGCTTTCCTTAGGCAAGATTTGCACCCGCACTTGCGCGGTGCCAGCCTTTTCAACGCCCAACAGCTGTGCGGCGCGGCGCGACAAGTCGATGATGCGACCGGGCTTGAACGGACCCCGATCATTGATGCGGATCACCAACGAACGGCCATTGACCAAATTGGTCACCCGCACCACGGACGGCATCGGCAGCGTCTTATGCGCGGCGGAAACCTCCCATTGATCGAAGGTTTCGCCGTTGGCGGTCGGCTTGCCATGGAAATTGGGGCCGTACCACGACGCAATTCCAGTGCGGTCGTAGGACATGTCTTCACTGGGATAGTACCACTCGCCCTTAACCTGATAGGGCTTTCCGACTTTGTAGTCGCCTTGGCTCTTGTTGGTTTCGCCCAGACGCTTTGCGGTGTGCATGACGAACTTGGTTTCCGCACACGCAGACAGCATTCCAACAGTTATGGCAACAAGGCTCAATTTGGTGATCAGGCGCATGGAAGTCTCTCAAGCCGAATAGGTATTCGTTTGAGTTTGCCACGCCAGTGCTTTCGGAAGTGTAAACGCCTTATTGATCTAAAGGCCTTTTTTCACTCGCTCCCACAGCCCCACCGACGGATGGCCATCAGGCGTCAGCCCTGCGGCGCGCTGAAAGTCGCGGATCGCTTCACGGCTTTTGGGGCCCACCACGCCATCCACGCCGCCGGTGTCAAAACCAAGCGCGCTCAGGCGTTGCTGCAAATCTTTGCCTTCTGCGTGGCTGAGACCGCGACCGCCTTTGGGCCCCAGCGTGGTGAACGCAGGCAGTCCAACAAGATGATCGGCCAGCTGACCAATGGCCAAGGCGTAAAAGATCGAACGGTTCCACACCATGATGGTGCGGTAATTTTTATAGACCAAGAACGCCGGGCCTTGCGCCCCCGCAGGAGCGATGACGCTGGCTGTCATGTCCGTGTTGGCGGGGATCGGTAGGTTCCCGCCGCCGACTTTTCGCACGCCCAAAGTTTGCCATTCGGCCAAAGTCTTGCGCACCTTCATGTCGGCGAGATTGAAATCGAAACCTTGCGGCAAAATCACTTCGCGGCCCCAGATTTCATCGCCCTTCCAGCCCGATTTGGTGAGGAAGTTGGCGGCTGATGCATACGCGTCGCCCTGATTGCCCCAGATGTCGATTTTACCGTCACCGTCATAATCGGTGGCGTAGGCGTCAAACGTTGTCGGGATGAACTGAAAGTGTCCCATGGCGCCCGCCCATGAGCCTTTCATGCGCTCCGCCGAAATATGGCCCTGGTCGATGATTTTAAGCGCTGTGAGCAATTGTTCGCGAAAGAACGCACTACGCCGTCCGTCGTGCGCCAGCGTCGCCAAGGCCGCGATGGTCGAGAAGTAGCCCTCAGCGAGCCGTCCAAAATCCGTTTCCAAGCCCCAAAACGCCACCAAAAAGCGCGGTTGGATGCCGTATTTATCGCTGATTTCGGTCAACAACTTGGCGTTTTCGGCAAGCTTTTGCTTGCCCTTGGCGATGCGCTGGTCGTTGACCAGTTTTTCCATGTATTTGCGAAACGTCCAGGTAAACTCCGGCTGGCGGCGGTCCAATTCAATCACCCGAGGGATCGGCTCCACCCCCGTCAGCGCGGCGTCCAATGTCGCCTCGGATATGCCCTTCGTGCGCGCTTCATCGCGCAACGCGCTCAGCCATTCGGCGAACGGCTGCTGTTGAACTTGCGTTTCTGCCCACGTCGGCATGGACGCGATCAAAATGAATACGGCGACGAGAGTGATGAAAAGCCTGTGCATGGGTGTGGTGCCCTTAGGTTCGAGAATCTCTAGTTGCTCACTTGTGCCACAGCCCCGGTTTTAGGGAAAGGACCGGGAAACGGCTCATCGATTTTGCCACGCGCCCATGCGAAAACAAGCCCCACCCATTCGTACAGCGCCTCATTGACCATACCCAGGCCGCCCGGCCATGTCGGCGTCCACGAAATTTGCCCTCCCGGCAAGGTTAGATAATCGGTGGGGTGCGCGATCACCGTCCAACCGGCTTTGCGGTAAAGCCCAACTGCACGCGGCATATGCCGCGCCGAGGTGATCAGCACCCACGGCTCAGATCCCGGCTGAAGCTGGCGAAAACTCATCTGCGCTCCCTCTTCGGTGTTGCGCGAGCTGTCTTCGAACCACACCGCACGGGTGTCCATGCCGGTTTCGCGCAAGAACCGTTCTGCCACTTCGGCCTCGGTGGGCTTGCGGTCGAACACCCGCCCCTGCCCGCCCACATACACCAACTTGGCGTCGGGATGCGTACGCGCAAGGCGTATAAACTCGCTTAGGCGTTCAACGCTACCGCCCACCGACACCTGCTCGCGCTCACGCGTCATGACGGTGCTGACGGTTCCACCCAGCACCAAAATGCCGCCAATGGGCTGAGTATGATCGCGCGCGGTGGCGAAACGATCTTCCAACGCATTCACCGCCCATACACCGAGCGGAAACATACCGAAAGCGACGTAACTCAGTAGCACAAAGCTCAGCAACAAACGGCCCTTGCGATACCAGCGCCGTGTCATCAGCAGCATCATGCTGAGCAGCAGCCCTGCGATAAACAGCGAGACGGGAGTGAGAAGAAAGGCGAGTAGTTTGGTGAACAGAAATGTCAGTGTGGAGACGTCCAAGATGCCCTCAGTTGGCGGCTCCTGCCGTTTGCAGCCGCGCGATCATGTTTTTGTACAGAACGCGATACTGCTCCAAGCCCTTTTGACGGTCAACGGAGCTGAATTTCTTTTTCGTGTGCTGCAATAATGACTGGCCAAATTCGGTGCGTACATTGACCTTTGCACCTGAACTCAACAACACATCGAAAGATGCCAATGAGGCGCCGTTCACCGCCGTAACCAAAGCGGTGTGTCCGAGAACGTCTTTGCAGTCGACATCAACGCCGTGGGCCAGCACTTCGCGCACTTCATCGGGCTCATCGAGAAACACCGCTTCATGCAGCTGCGGACAAGACCAAGTTTCCGCCCGGGCCGTGGTGGCGCTGAGCGCAAGTAAGGCGCTGGCTATACGAAAGGCGGTGATGGTGTTCACGTAAAACCTCCGACCTGAAACGCTCAATATTCGTAAAACGTGGGGTGTTTGGCGGTATTTTCAACATTTCTCGTCGTCATCAAGGTCGCTCACAAAGTGTTGATGGAACAAGGACGATGTAAGCACCTGGAAAAAAGCAGATAATTTTTCTATAATGTTGCGTCTTACGTCACAAGAACGTGGCGAATACGGGTAGAAACCCTCTGTGAAATGCTATTGCCAATCACACAGAGTGGCTTTTGATGATCGACAGTCAGGTCCGCACCAGTTATGGATCCGCCGACGCCTCTTCATTGGGGATCGGACCGTCCTCGCGTCCTAAAGCCCGCGTCGCCAACGTTGGCGCACCCGCCCCCAAAGCCACGCAAGGTCCCGGCTACACCACTTATGTCACCACCCAGACCACCTTGCTGGCCGCTCAAGAAGCAGGCAACGACACCCTTGTCCGTCGCGACAGCCCTTTACGGGTGCAACGTGAGCACGCCGATGAAAAAAATGCGCAACGACAAGGCCAAACGGGCTCTGGCGGCGCCGAAGGGTTAACCGAAGACGAACAGCAACGCGTTCAAGAGCTCAAAAAAATCGACCGCGAAGTGCGCGCCCACGAACGCGCCCACCGCGCGGCGGGCGGAACACTGACCGGCGGGGCGCAATTCACCTACACCCGCGGCCCCGATGGCCAACAGTACGCCACCAGTGGCGAGGTCTCCATCGATACAGGGCGCGAACAATCAGCCGCCGCGACGGCTGCAAAAATGGAAGCCGTGATCCGCGCCGCGTTGGCTCCGGCCAACCCTTCCAGCCAAGACGTCGCCGTCGCCGCCCAAGCTCGACAGGTTTTGAACGAGGTGGCTCAAGAAGCCCGTGAAGAACGGCTGAACTTAAATGAGACCCAAAATTCGCCTGTGCGCGCTGAGTTGAGCAAAGCCAATCAGGCCTATCGCAACAACGGCGCCGAAGACGGGCAATCGTTTGCCACCAACCAAGTCCGAGACGCCTTGTTTTTGAATGCGCAACAAAGCTTCAACATCATCATCTGAAACTTTAATTTAAAATCTCAAGCAATTGATTATTCTGGTTTTAAAACCATTTTACGTGAGCGAGGCACGCCTTTGCGCACCAAGTGAAATGTCAAAGCTTCATTGAGAATTTTACGTGTGCTCATTCCGGTTTTTTGCGCCAGATACTTGAGCCTCAAGTACGTCTCATCTTCGATCCGCAACGTCAATGCGACGTCATCCACATGATTTTGCGGATCTGGTCGCGCGTTCGTTTTGAACGGCCGCGCGCCAACGAAATTTTCCATGCGCAACCGTGCGGTGGAAACCGTTTGAGGCCGCGGCGACGGGTGTGCGACGGGTGGCGTCTGGTGGTGTTGCGGCTGGTGGTGTTGGGATTGGAAATCTTGCGGGTGCGGCTGTGCGCCCCAAGCCAAACCAGGATTGTTGTGTTGAGTAGCAGCGATGGCGGGCATCGCCTCACCCTTGCGCGCCAGCAACAGCGAAGCGTCAAGGCGCGCGACAGGACGCGTTGTGGGGCGAGATGCGGGTTTAATGCTGGCCATGTTCGTTTTCTCCTGCCCTTCTTAAATCACTTGACGCACTTGTCGACGACCGAACACACGTGGTTCATGGCCCCCCGATCGACGCTCAGACTGCGTTTGCGGTTTCATATTTTGGCGTTGGTCGGGATGAACATCGGGGCGCTCATCGGGCGAAGAGGCGAAACCATCCCAGATATTTTGCTCACTCGGCGGCCTGTTGAACGCCAACGGCACGGGATCGGGTACGCGCTCCAACGGTTTGATTTGGGTGAGTGGGACGTGCTGCGGATCGGGGACCTCAGCAATCATTTCGGGAGGATCTTCGTCTTCATCGCTGAATTCGGGTTCCGCCTTCGACAGCGCAAACGGCTGCTTGCCCGTGGACAGGCCGTCGTGGCGATTGGCGGCGTCCAAACCGATCGCCGTGGGCGTCACCTGAGCGTTGAGCCGCGCATTGATGTATTCCCACAAGCCCAGAATCTCGATGGCCGATTGGCCGTTTGGCTCCAATTCCATGGCCGTACGGCCGTCGATCATGGCGGACGCAAATAAGGTGCGGTGATGAACGGTCACCGGCGCCACGGTGCCGTGTTGGCTCAGCGCGATGGCGGCTTCAAAGGTGATTTTAGCCCGTGGCGAGGCGTCATTGAGCACAAACACCATCGGCTTGGCGCACGATTCAACCAATTTCACCGTCGCCCCCACTGCGCGTAAATCATGCGGGCTGGGCTTGGTCGGCACCACCACATAATCGGCGATGCGAATGACTTCGTGAATGGCTCCGGTGATGGCTGGCGGCGTGTCGATGACCACCGTGCGCACCCCCGCTTGACGCATATTATCGAGGTGATCGCGCAGCTCATGCAACGTGGTTTGCACGAACACAGGGGTCGGATTTTCACGTTCGTTCCACCACGCGGCGAGGCTGCCTTGCGGATCGGTGTCGATGACGGCGACGGGACCATGACCACTGCGTTCGGCTTGCACTGATAAGTGGCCCGAAAGCGTGGTCTTACCCGAACCGCCTTTTTGCGAGACGACGGCGATGACATGCATGGAAGGTCTCCTTAGGCTTCATCTGACTTTCGATAAGCTTAAGGTGATGGGCAGCGCGGCGACTATGACGTCAATCACTCGATAAAATTGACGGTAAATTCACCTAAAAGCGCTTGATGACGAAACTGGTGATGTCGTCTGACTGCGGCGCGCCGTCGGTGTGGCCGCTGACGAAGGCGAACACGTTGTCGGTCAGCGCATGCGCGGACAACGAACGGTTTTCCAACAAGCAGTCGATCAAGCGCTCTTCACTGAACGGATTGCGTTCGGCGTCGAACGCTTCGGTCAAACCGTCGGTGTAAATGAACAGCGCATCACCCTTTTCAAGTTTGATTGCGTCTTGTTGGTACGGCACGCCGTGCTCAAACCCCAGAACCACGCCGCCGCCCGTTTCAACTGGCGTGAGGTCACCGTTTTCGCGCACCAGATATGGCGGCATATGGCCGCCGTTGGCAAACGTAAAGTCCCAGGTTTCGGGGTTGAGCACGCCATAAAACGCGGTCACAAACATGCCCGGAATGTCGTGACCGATCAGCAAACGGTTGACTTCGGACAAGCACGCCGCCGGCCCCGACTGGCCTTGCGCGGCGGCGCGAAACAGCGTGCGCACCACCGCCATATAGAAGGCGGCGGGAACGCCTTTGCCCGACACATCGGCCACCACCACGGCGATGGATCCATCGTCGAGGTCGAAGAAATCGTAAAAGTCGCCCCCCATTTCCTGCGCCGGGGTGGTTTGGGCGAACACCTGCAGATGTTTCGAGTTGGGAAACTGGGCCGGGAGGATGCGCTTTTGAATGGTGCCCGCCAAATCCATTTCGCGCCGAATGGCGGCCAGTTGCGATTCGGCGCGCCACGCTTTGCGGCGCACTTCGCAGTCGGCATAAACTTTTTCCAAGGTTGCCAACAGGTCGTCCATCGCTACCGGCTTGGTGAGAAAGTCGACCGCGCCTTGATTCATGGCGGTGCGAATGGCGCCCAAATCGCGGCTTTTGGTCACGGCGATACGCGGCACCCGCAGACGTTTGCCCTTAAGTTTGCGAAAAACGCCCAATCCACCAATTTCTTCACTGTCGATGGTCACGGCGGCGATGTCGATATCGTCCAAATCAGCCATCATTGTAAGCGCTTGGGCTTGATCGTTGGCAAAAACGAAACGGGTCTCATCATCACCGGTGGCGCCGCCGAAATGGGCGCGGATGTGCTGTTCGAATTCAGGGTCGTCGTCAATAATCAATGTCTTGGGCATCGCCCAGGCGTCTCCATGTTCACGGGCCACCCACGGCCCTATTGCTTTGATAACACCAAACGCAGGTAAAGCCAAAAACATCCAAGGGTTACAAATAGATGAAAAGCGGTTGAATATGTGGCGCGTTCGTGCCTGAATCAGCATTAGGCATCAAAAAAATCATATGCATCTGCCTACACACACTAAGTTTTATGCCTGAGGGGGCCTGAGGGGGATATATGGCGGCCAAAGTTGTCTGGACCGATGATATGAGTGTTGGCTGTCCAGCGCTCGATAACGACCACAAAATCCTCATACAAGCGCTTAACGATTTCATTGACGCCTTGGAAAATGACGAAGGCGTGTTCGTCACCGATGGCATTTTTTCGGTGCTGCTGGACTACACCAATTTTCATTTTTCCCGTGAAGAAGCGATCTTGGAAGCGTGTCATTACGACGATTTGACGCGTCACAAGCAGGCCCATATTGAGCTTAAAGAGCAGTTGATGGACGCGCGGCGTCGCTACATGCTAAATCCGTCTTCCGATTTGGAAGAAGAAATCCGCGAGTTTCTGCTCAACTGGCTACAAACCCACATCCTCATTCGTGACATGGACTACAAAGACGTCGTGGCTAAATCAGGACAAGATATCGATACTATTTTGGCCACAATCCATTAGTATCCTCGACCTCAACCTTCCCCCACGGCAATCGGATTAAAAACATGGGACAAGTCGTCAAATTTTTCGGATGGCTGGTCATGGGCATCGGCGCCACGCTGGCGGTGTTCAGCCATTTGACCATGGGGTTTGTGTACGGTTGGGACAAACTGGCCCAGCAAATTTCAAACGACCCTACCGGAACGGCGCTGTCGGTTTTGGCTTTGGTTCCGGGTGGGCTGCTGTATGGGTTTGGCGTGTTGCT
>Ga0316204_10011168_pt1 | contig 11332 bp, 9 predicted proteins | sample 6monrhotite_MG_2_FD_205661 | JGI IMG/M metagenome (GOLD analysis project Ga0316204, IMG submission 205661) | Microbial mat bacterial communities from mineral coupon in-situ incubated in ocean water Damariscotta River, Maine, United States -... | ecosystem: Environmental > Aquatic > Marine >...
AACAAGGCTGAATCCCTGCTTCCGAGAACGTCCAGGTGAAGTTATGGGACCAATAATAACGGGAGTGGGCAACTTCGAAGCAAATTTCGAGTAACACCGCCGAATATATATTCATGGGTTCGGCTCCGCCCGAAAGCCCCGGCAACCATAAAGCCGGCCTGTAAATTTTGTGCCGTGGATATGAGAATATCGGAAGGATGGGAACTTCGCGATGACAATAATTTCAATTGCGCATTCACACCATGACTAGCGAGATATTTGCAAGCCGTATCTGGCGGAAATTCGGTTGCCTTATCTTCATCAATTGATACGATGTGGACCTCATTAGCAATTTTGATCAAAGGAAGCGATGAGCGTAATGCATTGGCAGATTCAATACTCCCATTCCAACAGATGATAGCCGGATCCGTAAGATTGATTCCAATACAATCATGAGGTTGGAGCAATATTGGCGTCCGTATGTGACTTAGTAGCTCTCCGAATAATGTTGTTGATCTGTTTTTATCAGAATTGCCGGGCGGCCGTCCCAGAATCGCGATATCGCGTAAGGAACTCTCACGTGTGATCGCATTGACCGGATTACCTTCAATATGATTGAAATCCCAGCTTATGTTCTCTTTGTCTAACCGCTCTCTTATTTGCATACGGATTTTTTCCCCGCGCTTTTGAGCCTCAACAATGAAACGATGCTTGGCCGCCACGCCCCCATAAGCGTCCAATATATTAAATGAACTGACTGATGAAACATGGAGGCAACTCAAATGGCCCTCAATTGCACGGGTTACATCAAGCGCCGCTTGGGCCCACGGATCTGGGCCTTGATCATCAATATACCACAGCACGGACTGCATAATATTTATTCCTTCCAACCAATCACATAAATTACTATCGGATATCATTTTTTCCTAAAGCTTGATGCAAACAGCGCCCAAAAATATCCCCAACTCAATCCAAACATCCACCCCGCAACAACATCACTTGGCCAATGCACGCCCAAAGCCACTCGCGAAATTCCGATAGTTGTAGTCAACAGCAAAGCCGCTGACACCAAGTAAATCCCTGCATGCCGTTCGGGTCGGATCTGAGTAAACAGCATGGCCATTGTTAGATATACAATTGCGGAATTAGCCGCATGCCCACTGGGAAAACTCATGGAATATCGGGTTGTAAGCTGCTCAACAACCTCGGGGCGCGGTCTACCAAAATGGTCTTTTAAAAGCGACACGATCGCCATTCCACCGACCGTCGGCGCCAATAATACCAAGGCAAAATAGTAGGTTCTTCTTGCAACCAGATAAGCAGCAACCAAAATGACAAGAGCGATCAACAATTTGGAGTCTCCCAAAATTGTGATCGCTCGAAGAATATCTGGAAGCCAGACGGGGCCAGACAATATGCTGGGATCTGACGAAGAGCGCAACGCGAGCAAAATGCTGTTGTCTATTTTCTCCAAATGACCTGCGGCGACTTCCGACCAGAGCCAGAGAAAGAGTATACCTACAATCGAGACGCCGCCGATCAAAAAAGCAGTTCTTTGAGCCGCCTTGGCTCGGGGAACCAAAATTCGAGCTATTCGCATTTTGACCCCCGCCCGATAATCGATCCAATATCACTGAGACTGAACATGGCGCTAATCATCCAGCCTTATTTATGTCGTTATAACCGAGGAGCCGAAGTGCGTTGATTACCACCACAAGCGTCGATCCTTCATGCATCAAAACGGCAGGGCCAATCCCTAATCCTAATAATGTCGCAGGTATCAAAATCGCCACCACGCCCAAACTAACCCACAGATTCTGCCGAATTATCCTACTCGTTGCGCGGCTAAGACCAACAGCGAAAGGCAACGTTCCCAAATCATCTGCCATTAGCGCTATATCTGCAGTTTCAAGGGCGACATCTGAGCCCGCGGCTCCCATCGCAATTCCAACTGTTGCATTGGCCATAGCGGGAGCATCGTTCACACCATCGCCCACCATTGCAACACCGCCTTTACGGCTCAGCTCGCCAATCTTTTTTACCTTATCTTCCGGCATCAGATCGCCAAACGCCTCATCAAGGCCAACTTCACGCGCTATGGCATCGGCAATTTTCTGATTATCGCCAGAAATCATCATCATTCGCGCTATCCCAAGGGAACGCAGTTTCTTGATCACCTCAGGTGCAGCCGCCCGAGGTGTATCCATAAGGCCAAGAACACCAAGATAATCATCGCCGCGCTTCACAATCATCGTACTTCGCCCGCGCGATATCATTTCAGTGACTTTGCGCGAGACTTCATCGGGCAGTTGATCATTGCTTGAGTCCAGAAATAGTCCCGCCTTTCCTATCGAAATATTCTGGCTATCAATTTTTGCAGAAACGCCCTTCCCTGTTATGCTTCTAAAATCTGTTGCAACAGGCTCCCATGTTCCAAGCCGGTTTTTGGCTTCGCGCACAACAGCTTGAGCCAGAGGGTGGTCGCTATGCGTCTCCACTGCGGCGCAAATAGCGATAAGTTCTTCTACACCAATTTCTCCGAAGGGCGCTGTTTCAACCAATTCTGGCTCACCAATGGTAAGTGTCCCGGTTTTATCGAACGCGATGGAATTGAGTTTGCCCAACATTTCCAGTGGCGCGCCTCCTTTTACAAGGACGCCGCCGCGTGCTGCGCGAGCGACCCCGCTTAAAACAGCGCTAGGGGTTGCAATAGCTAACGCACAGGGGCTCGCTGCGACAAGGACTGCCATCGCGCGATAAAAGCTATCAGTTGGAAGTTCGTCGATGATCAGCCAGGAAAATCCGGTTGCAATCGCCAGCAAGATCACAAGCGGTACAAAGATGCGTTCAAATTTATTGGTAAAACTTTGCGTCGGCGATTGGCGCGTCTCTGCATCATTCACCATTTGGACAACGCGGGCCAATGCGGATTCAGACGCTAAGCGCGTCACTTGAACTTCAAGACTACCGGATCCGTTAATTGATCCAGCAAAGACCCGATGTTCAGACCTAACTTTATCAGCAGCCTTGGCTGCTGCTTGGATGTCGTCGACGGGGAGCTTATCAACCGGAACACTCTCGCCCGTTATGGGCGCCTGATTGACGCTGCTCGCACCTTTAACGACGAAACCATCTGCCGGAAGTCTCTCGTTGGAACGGATAATGACAACATCGCCAATCACCAGTTCAGCGACCGGCAACCTCAACTCCTTACCGTCTCTGCGAACAACAGCCTCGTCAGGAGCAAGATCGGATAGCGCGGCAATGGCATTGCGTGCCCTAGCCATCGCATAGTTTTCCAACGCATGGCCAATACTAAACAGAAATAGTAGAAACGCCCCTTCGGCCCATGCTCCCAACCACGCCGCGCCGGCAGCGGCGATGAGCATGAGAAAGTCAATTTCGAATTTTTTCCGGCGGATCTTTTCGAAAGCTTCAAGGAGCGTAAAATATCCGCCAAAAAAATATGCAGAAACCAAAAACCAAAAACCCACTGACACTGGCAACGATGTTATTTTTGGCCCAAGCCAGCCAATTAGCAGTGCCGCCCCGCAAAAAAGCGAAAACAACATCTCTGCCCGGCCACCCAAAATTCGATCAAGTAAGCTGTCATGCTGATGGTTGTTCTCGTCATGGTCATGGCCACTCGCCATGGCTAATCATCCGACCTGGAGAGAACGTCAACCTTTTCAAGGCTTACAAGACCTATTCCCCTCAGGTCCTCCAGTTGGAGATAGAAATTTTCCAGTTTTGAGCGCGTATCAATGATCTCAAAAACGATCGGCGGATTGTCTCCAATTCCAAAAGGATGATGTCCATGCACAATCGAGGTTGCTGAAAAACCTATCGAACCTTTTAGTACTGTACCACCCGCAAGACCGGCGGTGCGTGCCCGCGAAATAATTGCATCAACGACGGTTTCATCGCCGTGCATTGCGGCCTCATCAGTATAAATACGCATTAGCGCCATTGTTGTAGTTGTGACCATGTTTACACTCCTCTCTGAATCGTTTTCACCTACATTCAGGTTTCCCCTCGCCGAAAACGACGAATGACAGGTAGATTTTCCCAACTGGGTAAAAGGCCGCGAATGCGGTTCAAAGGACCAGACCAGTCGGGCGATTTGCGGCCCAATATAAGTTTGGTCACGGCAGGGAGTACGAAGAGCGTTAGGATCGTGGCAGTGATCAAGCCGCCGATAACAACGATTGCCAAGGGTTTTTGCACCTCTGCGCCGGTTCCCGTTGCAATAGCCATCGGAACGAAACCTAGCGACGGAACAATTGCTGTCATCAGAACCGATCTATACCGCTCACTCGCACCTTCATATATTGCCTCAGTCAACTCCTTGCCTGATTCAATCCGCGCCTGGATACTGGTCATCATAACCAGCCCGTTAAGAACGGCCACACCGGCTAAGACTATGAAACCCACGGCTACGGAAATCGAAAAAGGCAGGCCGGTGACCGCGAGCGAAAATATACCGCCCGCAATCCCAAGAGGCACGGTCGTAAAAACAGCAACCGCCATCCTGAAATTTCCCAAGGCCATGACAAGCAATCCAAAAACCAACAGCGCTATGATGGGAACCACAAGACCAATTCGGGCCTGCGCGGCCTGCAGGTTTTCAAATTGTCCTCCCCATTCGAGATAAGCACCCGGCGGAAGTTGGACATTGTCCGCGATTTTTGCCTTGGCTTCGGTTACCATTGACCCAACATCGCGCCCGCGCACGTTGAGCTGGACGACAACACGGCGCTTGCCATTTTCTCGGCTGATCTGATTCAATCCTTCTGTCTCCTGAAGTTTGGCAAGAGAGCGTAGCGGAACCGAAGAACGGCGGCCAAAGCCGTCTTCAGGCAACATCACTGGTAAAGCGCCAATCGCATCAAGATCATCGCGCACAGCGTCCGGTAAGCGGACAACAATGTCGAAGCGCCGGTCACCTTGAAACACAATCCCGCTCTCTGCGCCGCCAAGTGCAGCACTTACAGTTTTAGCAACTTCGTCAACGGTCAACCCGTGAGCGGAAATAGCCGCTTTATCAAACTGAACATCGAGTGTCGGGAAGCCCTCTGTTTGCTCAACACGAACATCAGCGCTACCCTCCAGTCCTGAGAAAACCCGCGCAATCTCGTTCGCAGTCGCGCTAAGTTGATTGAGATCATCACCAAAAACTTTCACGGCAATATCTCCGCGAACCCCGGCGATGAGCTCATTGAAACGCATTTGAATGGGCTGACTGAACTCATAATTCTGACCAATCAGATTGGATAATTTGGCTTCCATCTGTTCAACAAGCTCTTCCTTTGGCAGCGACGGATTGGGCCATTCATCTTTTGGCCGCAAGATAATGAAAGCGTCGGAAATATTGACCGGCATAGGATCGCTGGCCACTTCTGCTGTTCCCGTTTTTGAATACATGAAACGGACCTGCGGGAATTTTGAGATTTCTTTTTCAATCTCCTTTTGCATCTCAACCGATTGACCGAGCGATGTTGAAGGTATCCGGATTGATTGAAGCGAAAGATCCTGTTCGTCCAACTGCGGCATAAACTCACTGCCAACAAACAGGAAAACGACAAGAGAAAACCCGAACACGGAAAATCCGGCAATGGTCGTTCTAAGTGGCCGAGCCAAAGCCTTCACCAGAGCCGGCAAATAGCGGTCTTTTGACCAGCTCACCATCCGCACTTCTTTCTCAGAAACGCGTCCGCGAATAAGCAGGGCAAGCAAAGCTGGCACCAATGTCAGGGACAAAATAAACGCAGAAGCAAGCGCTAGCATAACCGTCACTGCCATGGGTGAGAACGTCTTGCCCTCAACGCCTTGAAAAGTGAGCAGGGGTACAAAAACCAGTAAAATAATGGCTTGGCCGAACAAAGATGGTCGGATCATTTCGCGAGTGGAAGCGATCACCTCTTCCAACCGCTCACCGAGAGACAAAATGCGTCCCTCTTCATGCTGGCGGTTGGCCATTCGGCGCAGAAAATTCTCCACGATAATAACGCTGCCATCAACAATGAGGCCAAAGTCAAGCGCGCCAAGGCTCATGAGATTTCCTGAAACCCCAAAGCGGTTCATACCGATTGCCATCATCAAGAAAGACAAGGGAATTACCAGCGCGGTAATTAAAGCAGCGCGAAAATTGCCCAGTAACAGAAACAAAGCAACGATGACCAATAATGCGCCTTCAGTGAGGTTCTTCTGAACCGTACTGATCGTCGCATTCACGAGCTTGGAACGATCAAGCACTACTTCCAATTCAATATCAGGCGGCATGGTTTTTGCAATTTCTGAAAGCCGCTCACCGGTTGCGGCAGCGACTGCTTGACTATTTTCGCCAAGCAGCATGAGCGCGGTCCCCACAACCACTTCCTTGCCATTTTCTGTCGCGGCACCGGTCCGCAAATCTCCACCATTGCCTACTGTCGCAACATCCCGGACGTGGATAGGCACGCCTTCGCGGCGCGCAATGATCGCATTTTCAATTTCTTCAACCGTTTTGATGCGCGCATCTGCACGAACCAGAAATGCTTCTCCGCCCCGCTGAACAAAATTTGCTCCAACCGACAGATTAATGCTTTCAAGCGATTCTGCCAGATCATCAAAGCCTATCCCATAAGAGGCCATTTTCGCCGAAGATGGTGTGACCACAAATTGGCGAGCATAGCCGCCAATGGAATCTATGCCAGCGACACCTGACACATTGCGCAACTGAGGTCCAATCACCCAATCCTGCAGGGTTCTCAAATAGGCAGCTTTTGCAACTTCATCATCGAGGCGTTCGCCTTCAGGGGTCAAATAGGAGCCATCGGCTTGCAATCCGGGGCCGGACGTTTTGCCTGATTTTTCGGAAGGCACATAGTTGACGGTCCACATCAATACTTCGCCTAAGCCCGTTGAAACAGGACCCATTGTGGGTTCTGCGCTCGAAGGTAGATTTTCGCGTACTGTGGTCAAACGCTCCGCAACTTGCTGGCGCGCAAAATAAATATCAATATCATCGGAAAAAATGGCGGTTACCTGAGAAAATCCATTGCGCGAGATCGAACGCGTGGTCTCTAGGCCGGGAATACCTGCAAGCGAGGTTTCCACCGGATAGGTTACAAGCCGCTCTATATCGAGGGGAGCTAGCGACGCATCGACAGTATTGATCTGGACCTGATTGTTAGTGATATCGGGCACAGCATCAATCGGTAATTTTGCAAGATTGAAAATCCCGAAAGCAGCGACAGCGGCAATCAGAAAAACGATGAAATAGCGATTGCGTACAGATAGTTCGACGAGACGTGCGATCATGATTGCCGCTCCAGATTAAATTGTTTGATCAATGTTCTGCTTCGCCGCGACCAAGCTCGGACTTCAGCAAAAATGCGTTGCGGCCAGCGATTTTAGACCCAACAGTTAACCCTTCGAGAATTTCAACACGGTCACCGCTTCGCGCCCCTGTCCTTACAGGGCGAGCACGAAAACCTGCCTTTGTACGGAAAAAGACAACCTCTTGGCCTTCAACGGTTTGTACCGCTTCGGTAGGCACGATGAGCTTGGAGGCGTCTGCGTTACTCTCACTAAGCATGATTTTTACACGGACATATTCGCCCGGGACCAATCGCGCACCAACGCTCGGTTCAAGAACCACAATTGCAGCTCTGTTTTCCGGATCTGCAGCGGGTGTGACAGCCAGAACCCGCGCAGTTATTTCTCCGGTTGGGCTGTCAATCGTTGCTGTGTCGCCGGTTTTAATCTTGCGCGCATCTTCTGCCGGAACCGCCGCCTCAATCTGAATACGATCTGGGTTGGCAATGCGAAATAATTCATCTTGAGCGGTCACATAGGAACCAAGGATTGCGGGTGCTGACGTAATACGACCGCCAATGGGGGAGCGCACCGAAATGAAGCGCCCACTAACCCCGGATGCTGCCGCAGCTTGACGCGCGCGGCTTGCCTCCGCAGCCGCTTGTTGGTTCTCAGCGCGCGCGGTTTCAAGATCAGCTCGGGCTGTAATTTTCTCATCAAACAAGCGTTGTTCGCGGACAAGCTGGGATCGAGCCAGCCCGGCACGGGCAGCAGCGGAAGTAACTTCTGCGCTGATCCCCGCTGCTTCACGGCTTTCAATAGTCGCTATGGTTTCACCGCGTCTCACCGGGTCACCAAGGCGTTTTCGGATACTGGTTACTCGTCCCTCTGCACCAGCGCTCAATATGGCTTGGCCTTGCGGCGATGGTGTAACGCTGCCTTGTGCGATAATCTGGGCATCCAGTGAACTTGGTGTCAGCGCAATGATTTGGATTTTAGAGGTCTTGACCTGCTCCTCTGTCAGCTCGACAACGCCTTCTTCATCAGCGTGATCCTCCTCTTCTTCAGCAATCGCAGCCGGTGCTGCTGGGGAAAGTAAGTATTTTCCAACCAGCACTCCGGCAATTGCGACAATTACAATGGCCATGATGGCCGCCAGAAACATTTTTTTATTGTTCATTGGGCTTGCCCCTTAGATGATGTGTCCGCGGCCGATGACCGCCTTTTGGATGCGTGGTCTTTGTTGATCGACGAAGATGAAATAATGCGAGGTTGATCGTGATGAGCTGATTCCTTCAACGCAATGGCGGCGAGCATATACAAGCCGGACAGCACGGTTATGAGAATTAATACGCCAACCACAATTATGGTTTTATTTGATGTGAACTTGGACACTTATTCAGCCCCCAACCGTAGCAACGTCGTTACAGATTGCGCGCGCGCCACCTTTGCTTCGATCAAGCTATTTTCCACGCTATCTCTGGCTGCAGCGGCATCGAGAACATCAATCAGATTGAATTTTCCATAGCCATATCCAAGGCGCGCTAGTCGCAGCGCCTCTTCAGCTTGCGGAAGCGTTTCATTTTGTAGGGTTTGCACGCGGGTCTTCGCCGCCCGAAGTCTTGCCTGGGCAATTCCAAATTGTCTGTTCACCGAAAGTAGTTGGAGTGACCGCCGCGCTTCTGCAGAACGAAGGCGCGCACGCGCAATATCAACATTACCCTGGTTGCGATTCCAGAGCGGGATTGCAATGGAAGCGCCGACAACGAAAGCGGTATCATTGCTTTCTTCAAACCGTCTAAATCCTCCGCTCAAGGTCACATCTGGAACTGCGTTTGCGCGCTCCCGCTTAATGATTGCTTCGGCGGCATTGGTATTTGCGGCCGCCAGTTGAATTGGCAGAGCCTGAACCGGATCAAAGTCAATCATGTCAGGCTCACCCAACCAGATTTCCTGAACGCGCTCTGGCGGCGCTTGTCCGCCCCAAAGAGATGCAAGCGTGAGCCGCGCAGAATAGGCTTCTGCCTCGGCAGATTGCTGAGCGGCCTGTGCTTCTCCAAGCGCGCCTTGCGCCCTGATAGCTCTCAATGGCGGATCGCGTCCGACTTCAACAAGAATTCCTGCGATGCGCGCTAGTTCTCGATTTCGTTCGACGACACGGTTAGCTAGCTCAAGCCTGTTTTGTGCAGCAACGGCGTCGGTATAAGCCAAACGTACTTCAGCGGCCAATTCTGCTCGTGCTATGCTTGCCTCGATCTCAGCCACGTTGGTTTCTGCTGCTGCAGCGCGCCGCCGGGCCCCGCGTTTTCCGCCAAGCTCCAGTCGCTGGCCTACGGCTACGGTCATTTCTGTGGACCGTAAGCCTTTGAAAACGCCCGTGCCGGCAATATTTTCTGCCTCCACGGATATTTCCGGGTTTGGCCGGAGACCTTCTTGCCGTTCGTTGCCGCGCGCAGCATCTACCTCGGCCTGCGAGACATTGATTACAGGTGATTCAGCGCCTGCCAGTCGCAAAGCCTCCTCGAGACTAACATCGCTCGGCTGCGCCAATAGGCTTGACCCGCTCGATACGGCAAATAATGCCGTAGCCAGCAGGCGCCAACGCGCCTTTTTCCATTTCATTTTGAAAATACTCCTCGCTTAACTAATTGAGATAACGCCTAGAAAAAGGCGCACGTCAGAATTAGTTCAGGCGCGAGGAGGCCGTTTTAATCGGGCAGAATGTGCCGACAGGGCAAATTGATCGGCTTCGCCGTGGAAACTGGCATTTGTGAATCCAGCCGACATATCGTAATTTACCATCCGGGCAGCGGTTACACTGCCATTGTGGCAATGACCATGCGGACAAACGCCGTGTTTGCTCTGCTCTTCCGGAGCGGGAATTTTATCGGACGTTTCGAAGCCAGCTGCTATCTCGGTAATTTCGCTGTACGATGCATCTGGCGCGCACTCAGCTGCATCAGCGACATTCATCCCCATGACAAGAAGCATGAAGGCTAACGCCATGCCGCGAAGCAGTGCTGATCCTTTAAACTGAGATAGACTCCGAGTAATCATGCCACGCCTACTGTAATATGATCTTGTTCAAAGCAAGACAATTTTGAAAAATCTGTCAATATTCTAAAGGGTTGCGTGTAATAATATAACATATTCAAATCGTTCATCCCTAGAAAAAAACCTAAAAGAAGCGCCGCACATTTTTCCGATATTGGCTGTAACTGTCGCCATATTGGCTTTCGAGCCAGGGCTCCTCCAAAAACGGAGCCAAAATATAGAGCATCGCCCAACCACCAAGCAAAATTGAAACATTGGTATCATTTAGAATTATCGCCCAGCCCAACAATCCTAGCCATGTCACAACATAAATGGGATTTCTGCTCCATGCGAACCAACTGGACGTCATCAACCCGAGTTTCTCTCCAAAAGCATTGCGCCAACCCAGCTGTAGCGTAATCCATAAAGCCAGCCCAAAACCGGCGGTGAACAGCGTCCCTCCCAATAAGTATCGCACCAACCCGGCAGTTCCTGGCTGAAACTCAAAGCGCAGGATGGAGAGAGCAACAAGCGGGTATAAGAACAGCCGGAAAAGGATCAGAAAACATCTGTGTTGCCAAGTTTTCTTGGCTGGGGGTGGCCAAAATTGTACCCGATCCGGAGCTGCAAAAAATAGTCCCAAAATTGTGATCGTCAGGATCGCAGCTGCAGAAATCACAAACAGGATGAGAGACAGTTTGTCCACGCTATGCACCATCTACAGCTGATGTTGATTGAGAACGAAGTTCGGAGTTTGCTTGCAAAACAATTGATGTGGCTGATCGCAAAAACAACGAAGCCAGAAGTAAAGCGACAAACAGATCTGGCCAAGCTGATCCTGTTATTCCGACCAGCACACCCGCGCCGATCACGCCAACATTGCCGATTGCATCGTTACGCGAACAAAGCCAAACGGAACGCACATTGGAATCACCATCGCGCCACTTCATCAAAATGATAACGCTCGCCACATTGGCCAAAAGTGCCAATATCCCGATTATTCCCATTGTTTGCGCTTCCG
>Ga0316204_10011171_pt1 | contig 11326 bp, 9 predicted proteins | sample 6monrhotite_MG_2_FD_205661 | JGI IMG/M metagenome (GOLD analysis project Ga0316204, IMG submission 205661) | Microbial mat bacterial communities from mineral coupon in-situ incubated in ocean water Damariscotta River, Maine, United States -... | ecosystem: Environmental > Aquatic > Marine >...
CCAGCTTGTCCACCCCGATGTCGTCCGCGATCACCAGCAGCACGTTCGGGCTGGCGGACACCGCACCCGTGGCGTACCCGGCGGTGGACCGCTCGCCGCTCGACCGCAGAGTCAGGAAGACGGCCAGGAGGGCGACCCCGGCGAGCAGAGTCAGGACCAGGCGCAGTGTGCGGTTCTTCATGAACGGGCGTTCCTTTAAGGACAGTCGTCGGCGGCGAACCACGGCAGTGTATCCGCGCTGTCCGCCAGCGCATCCAGCTCCGAGAGCAGCTCCGAGAGCGCCTGCTGCGCCTCGCCCTCCAGCTGCGCGTCGGCGGTCAGGTCCTCCGCCTCGAAGCGGTCGCTGCTCAGGTTGAAGAGCCCGCTGTCGGCGAGGCACGCGCTGTCGTCAGGTATCGACGTGCGGCCGGTGAGCTTCCAGTCGCCGCTGCGCAGGGCGAAGTTGCCGGAGCCGTCGCTGCTGTAGGCCTCGGCGTAGTTGACCTCGCGGACGGGGCCCTCGACGTCGCTCAGGAGGGGCACGAGGCTGACGGAGTCGAGGCCGGTGTTGGACTGGGCGCCCACCGTCTCCGCGATGGTGGCGAAGAGGTCCACCACGTGCACCGGCGCGTCGCTCGTCGAGCCCGGGTCGCTGATCAGCCGGTGAGGCTGGCGGCAGCGCAGCCCGACCCCGGGGATCACTGTGCAGTCGTCCGGGTTGCCCTCGTCGGGCGCGAGGCCGACGATGGCGGCACCATCAGCGATGATGAGGGGCACGCGCACGCCGCTCTCATAGAGGGTGCCCTTGCCCCGGTCGTCGTCGAAGTCGCCTTCGGCGACGCGGTAGTCGGTGCCGTTGTCGCCCACGAAGATGACCAGCGTATTGGCGAGGTCGTCGATGCTGTCCAGCAGCACGCCGAGCTGGCGATCCATGCACTCGACCATCTCCTCGTAGACCGCCGGCTGGTTCAATGCCTGTGGCGGGAGCCCGTCTTCAGCGCGGTAGTTGCAGCCGCTGGGGGGCAGCTCGAAGGGCGTGTGGGGGGCGTTGAGGGTCAGGCTGACCATCCAGGGCCGGTCCTGCTGCGCGATCCAGTCACGCGCGGCGCCGATGGTCTCGATCGTGGCGTACTTCGAGACGGTCCGAATCTGGACCGGATCCTCCACCGCGCAGCCCTCACAGCGATTGTTGAACACGGCCACCCAGCTGTAGTAGCCGCCGTCCTCGGAGTCCGCGTCGAGCCCGCCGGGCACGCTGCCGTAGAACCGATCCCAGCCCTGGACGAGGGCGGGGGTCTGGAAGGAGAAGCGCTCGCCGAGGTGATCGCCCCAGTCGTCGCCCTCCGACCAGTCCTCGGGGATCGCGTTCTCTCCGAGGTGCCACTTTCCGAACATTCCGGAGGTGTAGCCCTCGAGGCCGAGGGTCTCGGCGATGGTGAAGGCCGAGTCTTGCAGGTTGGAGGCGCCCTCCTTGCCGATGGGCTTGCCCACGCCGGTGCGGAAGGCGTGGTTGCCTGTGAACAGCGCTCCGCGGGTCGGCGAGCAGCTCGGGTTGGCCCACGCGTCCGTGAACCGAACGCCCACGGACGCCAGATCGTCCAGCACCGGTGTGTCGGGCAGGTACGCCGCCTCCGCCCGGTAGCCCGGCACGTCGTCCGCGTACGCCCCCATCTTGTCCACGCCCATGTCGTCCGCGATGATCAGCAGCACGTTCGGGGTCTGTACGGGCACGCCGATGGCGTGCCCCGTGGTGGAGTGCTCACCGCTCTGACGGAGAGTGAGGAAGAGCGCAAGAAGCGCCACAGCGACCAGTAGAGACAGCGCGAGGCGCAGGTAGCGATTCTTCATAAATGGAAGAGTACTGCCGGAACCTTGTCTTTAAAAGGGGCCGGCTACTCCTCGTCGCGCTGGGCGGCGAGGAGCGCGCCCGCGCCCAGCAGCAGCGGAACCATGCGCCGGTAGTTGCTGCCCAGCGCGTGGTTCAGGCTGAGCACGCCCGCGCCGACGGCCAGCGGTGTGCCCACCGCCGAGGCGACCAGGGCCACGCCGCGGATCGCCTTCCAGTAGGGAGCGAGCTGCGGGATCAGCGGCAGCAGGCGGCCGATGGGGCCCGCGCCGAGGCGGACGACCCAGGCACCGACCCGGCCGGCGCTCCAGGCGCTCCCGGCCGTGCTCGCTCCGAAGACGGAGGGGAACCAGGAGGGCCCGTTCAGGCGATCGCGCACGTCCGCGTCCATGGCCTCGAGCGCCGCGGGCTCCACCGCGCCCAGCACCTCGAACCGCAGCCGCTCCAGCTTCTCCCACGCGTCCGCTGAGTCGTCGAGGAGGCGGGTCAGCTCGAGCTTCTCGGCCACGTCGTCGACGATCTCGTCGAGGGTGGCCTTGCTGGCGACGAAGCCGATGGGGGTGGACCAGCTCCACCACAGCAGGGTGGCGCAGCGCTGGGCCAGCTCGGAGCTGGTCCTGGCCTCGCCGGCGCTGTAGCCCGTGACCTCCAGGAGCGCGCGCAGCGCCTCGGGGGGCAGCTCGCTCAGGGTGTCGACGAAGGCGGCGCGGGGGATGGAATCGGCCATGAACGGACCTCGGGCTCGTGGTACCAGGGTAGTGGAACACTGCGAGCCGCGCACTTATTGCGCGAACCCGGGCTCGCCGGACAGACGGCCGGCCGCCACGATGAGCAACATCAGCTCCTTGTCCAGGGGGTCCTCGCCGGCCATCAGCAGGTGCAGCAGCTCCACGTAGGAGATCTCGGCGGTGTAGGGGCTGCCGCGCAGCAGCTCGGCGAAGCAGGCCGCCACGAAGGCGAGGCGGAAGTCGGGGCTGGCCGCGGCGAGCTCATCGTGGATGAGGCGCGCGGGGAAGCTCGTCTCCCACTCGACGGCTGCGGAGTCGGCGCCGGGCTTCTTGTTGCGCAGGCGGACCGTGGCGATCTCCTGATCGCGGTATCCGTCCTTGAGCACGACATCGTAGAGGGCGGTGACGCTGTGTCCGGCGCCGATCTCCCCGGCGTCGACGGCGTCATTTCGGAAGTCCTTGTCGGCGATGTCGCGGTTCTCGTAGCCGATGAGGCGGTAGCCGATGACCGCGTCCGGGTTGAACTCGACCTGGATCTTCACGTCCTTGGCGATCACCTCCAGGGTGCCGCTCAGGTCGTCGCCGAAGACCTTCTGCGCCTCCTGCTCGGAGTCGATGTAGAAGTAGTTGCCGTCCCCATCGTTGGCGAGCTGCTCCATCAGGGTGTCCTGGTAGTTCCCCATCCCGAAGCCGATGGTGCTCAGAGTCACGCCCTGCTTCGCGTAGCCGGTGATCTGCGTCAGGATCTGCTCGTGGCTCGTCGCGCCCACGTTCGCGTCCCCGTCGCTCAGCACCACCACCCGGTTCTCGTGGCCAGCGACGAACGAGGCCATGGCCATCTCGTAGGCGAGGTCGATGCCGCTGCTCATCGCCGTGGAGCCACCCGCGAAGAGGCCGTCGATGGCGTCCTCGACCGCGGCCCGCTCGCTGACCGCGGTGGGGCCGAGCACGCGGCTGATGCTGCCCGCGTAGGTGGCGAGCGCGACCGTGTCGCCGCGCTCCAGGTTCTCCACGAGGTGGGTGAGGGAGTACTTGACCAGCCCCATCTTGTCCGGGGAGGACATGGAGCCCGAGGTGTCCACCAGGAAGGTCAGGTGCACCGGCTTCCGATCGGCGTCGGAGACCTCGCGGCCCTGGACGCCGACCCGGAGCACGTGGTGGCTGGCCATGAAGGGGTTGGGCGCCGCCTCCATGTTGACGGCGAAGGGGGCGTCGCCGGTGGGGCCGACGTAGTCGTAGTCGAAGTAGTTGATGAACTCCTCGGCGCGTACGCTGGCGGTGGGGGGCAGCACCCCGCTGTTCAGCTTCCGCCGCGCGATGGTGTACGACGCCGTGTCTACGTCGATCGAGAACGTCGAGAGCCGGTCCCGCTCCGCCAGCACCAGATCGTTCACGCCGTAGTTGGTGTACGTCTCGGTGCCCTCCACGTCCCAGGGGAGTGACGCGGTGTTGCCTGCCGCGGGTATGTCGGCCTCGGGCTCGTCGATGGCCCCCCAGCCGTCGCCGTCTTCGCCGAGCTTGTCGTTGCCTCGAAGCCTCTGCTCCTCCTCGACCGGGCTGGGGTCAACCGAGGGCTCCTGCAGCCCGACCAGCGAGTCTTCGAGGCGCCCTTGCCTGGAGGACTCCCACTCGGCGCTGACGGGCTCAGACGACGGCGGCTCAGCGCAGGCGGTCAGGGCGAGGGCGAGGACGGCGTGGGGGAGCAGGGCGCGGGCGGTGTTCACGGGAGTCTCCTGGCGTGCGCCAGGGGAACGCCGGGCGTCGCCAGTGACTTACACATTGAATCAGGCTTCACCACCGCGGAGCTTCTTGGCCTCGCGGCGGGTGGAGATGGCGCGGGTCAGCAGGGTCTCCATCTCCACTTCGTGGCTGCCCTCTTGCTGGGTCGAGGTCTGCCGCAGGTGCCCCTCGATGGCGTCCAGCGCCTTCTTGAGCGTCACCTGCAGGGACTCCCGCGCGGCCTCCAGGGCGCCGCGCTGCTCGGCGACGCCCAGGTCGGCGAGGCTCTCGATGGTCTTCTCGAGGATGCTGACCAGATCCGACTGGCCGTGATCGACCTGCTCGACGTGCTGCAGCTCGTTGAGCAGCCTGGCGGCGCGCTCCTGCAGCTCGGCGGTCACGCCGCTCACCTCACCGGCGACGTTCTGGGTGCTGTGCTGCAGCTGGCCGAGCGACTCGCGCACGCGGCCGGCGAACCAGATGTCGTGACCGACGGCCGCAGGCACCGCCATCACGCCCATCAGACCGCTCAGGGCGACGGCGAACCCCGGCAGCCCGACGAGGTTGGCGACCCCCGCGACTGCCAGCAGCAGCCCCGCCCAGATGACCGTGTAGATCGGCAGGGTCGGGCTCATGGAGACCGCGCGCACCGTCAGGCGCATCGAGCGGTACTCCGAGACCTTCTTGCGGGCCCGGTTCTGATCGGGGGCGCCGTAGAGGGGGATCGGCAGGCCCGACAGCGCGAGCTCGTTGATGGCGTCCGGCGACACCTCGAGCCAGCCGGCGATCTTGTTGATGATCACCGGACGGAGCTTGCGGGGGACGGCCACCACGATGTACGGCGCGTCGAAGAGCGTGTCGTTGGGCTGCTGCTTCGTCGCCCCGGCGACCTTGGCGGCTTTGGTGGCTTTGGGGGTGTGACGCCACTGGGGTGGGCGCAGCGGCGCGGGCGGCAGCGCGCGGACCCGGCGCTCCGGATCCGGATCGAGCAGGGCCATCAGCAGCCGGTCAGCGCGGTGGTCCAGCCCGGCGACCTGCTGGGAGGGCGGCGGCGGCGGCAAGAAGTTGCCGGCGTTGTCCTTGGCGCTGACCGGGTCGATGCCGGTGAGCGCCCGGTACAGCACCGCGCCGAGGCTGTAGAGGCTGGACGCGCCCGTCGGCGCGCCGCCGAGGCGCAGCTCCGGCGGGATCAGCTCGTCGGCGAGGCCGGCCGTGTCCTGGCCCGGGGCGCCCAGCGGCGCGAGGCGGAAGATGTCGTCGTCGTCGAGCACGAAGTCTTCGGCGGTGAAGCGTCCGCCGATAGCGCCCGCCAGCGTCAGCAGCACCGGGCCGTACCAGCCGGCCAGCGCGATCACCTCCTCAGAGGTCAGGGGGCGCTCCAGCTCCGCCAGCGACGCCCGGGCGAAGGGCCGGATGATGGTGCTGTCGGTGCCGGTGTAGAGGGGCTTCATGGCCGCCGGTTGCTCCGCGAGCGTCTGGTGGGCGTGCAGGAAGTCCCGCTGCTGGAGGGGGTCGGCTTCGGGGGTCAGCCGGAGGATCTCCACCGGCGTGCCGTCCTCGATGGAGACGCCCTCCCAGTGCTGGACGCCTGGTCGGGGGGGGAGCGGCGCCTCCGCGATCCAGTGGTTGCCAATCGTGACGCCAGCCTGGATGGGTTCAGCGAGGACTGCGAGCTGTTGCATTTTGATCCCAGGGCGTCCTGATTCTACGTGCTTCGCCCCAGGGCATACAACCATGCTTCAACAGGCGGTTGCGCGCGAGGCCGCTGGGGGGTTCAATGGACGGACTATGAGTGGCAACCACGAACCCATCGCTGACCCTACTGACGCTCCCGAAGCCGGCCTGTTCTCAGTGCCGCCTGACCTGAGGGCGGACGAAGTCCCGACCCCCGCCAACTTCCCGGAGCTCGAGTTGACTGAACCTGAGGTCCAGCAACCTGTCGCTGTCTCTACACACGCCGCGACCGGGCTGGCCCCCATCGGCGAGGCCATGATGGAGATCATGCGCCTTGCCCATGAGAAGGGCGCCAGCGACGTGCACCTCACCGTCGGAAAGCCGCCGGCCTTTCGCGTCAACGGGGCGATCGAGTTCCTGGAGCGCGAGCCCTACGAGCCCACGACCCTGGGGGGCATGCTCTACGGCATGATCACCCCGCTGCAGCGGGAGCGCTTCGCCAGCAGCCACCAGCTCTGCTTCGCCAAGGAGATCGAGGGCGTCGGCTTCACCCGCTTCAACTTCTACAGCCAGATGGGCAACCCCGAGGTGTCCATCCGTCTGGGACGCTCCAATGTCCCCAGCTATCGGGAGCTGGGGGTGCCGGAGGTGATGAGCGAGCTCGTGCGGGGCAGCGGCGGCCTCATCCTGGTGACCGGCCCCACCGGCGTGGGCAAGACCTCCACGTTGAACGCCATCATCGGGCGGCTGAATCACACCGAGCGAAAGAAGATCATCACCATCGAGGACCCGATCGAGTTCATCCACCCCGCGGGGCGATCGATCCTCGTGCAGCAGGAGATCGGCGTCGACGCCGAGAGCTTCGATCAGGCCGTGACCCACTGCATGCGCCAGGACCCCGACATCATCGTCATCGGGGAGATGGTGAACCTCGGCACCATCGCCGCGGCGCTCACCGCCGCGGAGACGGGACACATGGTCCTGGGCACCCTGCACACCCAGGGGGCCGCCGGCACCATCACCCGCATCATCGACGTCTTCCCGCCTCGCCAGCAGGCCCAGATCCGCAACCAGCTCACCAACAACCTGCGCGCGGTCATCAGCCAGAAGCTCCTGCCCCGCGCCAACGGCAAGGGCCGGATGATGGTCTTCGAGCTGCTGGTGGTCAACGACGCGGTGCGCACGCTGATCCGTGAGGACAAGATCCGTCAGATCGCCAACGTCATGCAGACCGGGCGCTCCCAGGGCATGCAGCTGATGGACCACATGATCCGGGATGCCTGGATGTCCGGAGATATTTCCTACGAGACGGCCGTAGCCTCCGTGTCCGACGCCAAGGTGCTCAGCCGACGGCGTTGACGAGCGAGGTGAGCATGAAGTGCCCGTTCTGCAGCGAGCGAATGGTCGAGATCGAGTCCGGCGGCGTACACGTCGACCGCTGCGGGCGCTGCCACGGCCTGTTCTTCGAGGCCGGTGAGCTGACGACCTACACCGGCAACCCGGGGCTGGAGTACCAGACCCGGGACCTGGCCCGAACGATGCCCGACGATGAGCGGTGCCGGCGCTGCCCGGCCTGCGCCGGCACCATGAAGCAGCTGCCCCGGACGGCGGGGCACTTCGACGTCTGCCCGGACTGCGGCGGCTTCGCCCTGGACGCTGTGGCGGTGGCGGCGCTGGCTGCGATGACGGTGGCCGCTGTCGAGGCCGGCAAGCCGCTGTGGGAGCGCTTCGCCCAGTCGCTGGACAGCGGCGCCGAGGAGGTCATCGGGACCGCCATCGATGTGGGGGCCGAGGTGGTCTCCGCGGTCGGCCGTGCCCCATCAGTACCGCCTGTGTCGTCTGCGCCAGAGGCTGCGCCGGACGTCGAGCTGCCGGACGTCGATCTGTCGGGCGCCGGCGAGCTGGCCGAGGGCGCCCTGGACGTCGCTGGCGGCGCCCTGGAGCTGCTCGGCGGCTTGCTCGGGGCCATGGGCGAGCTGCTCGGCGGCCTGTAGCATCAGCTGCTCGACAGCTACTCGGCGGAGACGATGCTCGGCTGGTTGACCCGCACCTTGACGCGTACAGGCTGGTGGTCGGAGAGCGGCTGGGCGTAGTCCAGCACCTCGACCTCGAGCAGCTCCAGCGAGGCGGTGTCGCCGTCCATCAGATACACCCGATCGAAGCGCTCGCCGCTGGCGGCGGCCCAGATGTAGGGGTTGTCCGCCCGGTAGGTCGGCTCTTCGCTGTCGGCGATCAGCGCCGCGTCGCGGAGGCCCGCCCCGGTGAGCAGCGCGGCGACGGCGTCGTCGGCGGGATCGCCCTCGTGGAGGTTGAAGTCGCCCAGGATGATCGCCGGGCCGGGGGCCGCCGCGACCAGCGCCAGCAGCTCGCGGGCCTGAGCCTCGCGGACCTCGCCGTAGGCCTGCCCGGCCTGGAGGTGGGTGACGTAGGCCCAGACCGGTCCGTAGTCGGGCACGTCGAGCTGGGTGACCAGCACGCCCTTGCGCTTGAAGCGCTCGACGCCCACGCTGGCCTCGAAGGTGTGCAGGGCCATTGGGGCCCCCGCGGTGAGCTTGCCGGTGACGGCCAGCCCGCTGTCCACCTGCACGTCCGGCAGGCGCACCTCGCCCTCGAGGTGCTTGTGGGCGCCCCGCCACACCTCCTGGAGCCCGACGAAGTCGTAGTCGCTGAAGTTCAGGGCCTCAGGGGCGGCGCTCAGGCGATCGCCGCGGTCCTTGGACAGCGGCCAGGCCAGCCCCCAGAGGTTGGCGCAGAGGACATCGATCTCCATGGACGGCGCGGCATCGACCGGACCGGCCAGCGCGGCCGGAGCGAGGAGGAGAGCGGAGAGGAGAGCTGCAGTCATGCGATGAACCATGGACGGACCGTAGCCCCGAACCCACGGGGGTCGCCGGGCCTTCCAGACCGTGAGGATCCTAAAATCCCGGCGCGGGCGATCCGATCTGTCAACGATATGAGCCTCTCCGATCCCCTGCAGCAGCTGGATCCACTGGCCCCCATCCGAGGTCGGGGGCGGCGTGAGTTCCGTCGACTCTTCCCCACCTCCGCGTTCGACGCGACCGTCGCCGTGGTGGGCGCCTCCGGCTGGTGCCTGGGCGCGCGGGAGCTGCGGGACCTCTCCCTGAGCGGGCTCGCTGTGTCCGTCCAGTGGTGGGAGCGGCGCCGGGTCGCGATCGACGAAGCGGTCACGCTGACGCTGGTCCTGCCGCAGGGCTCATTCACGCTGCACGGCCGCGCGCTGGCGCTGCGGCGGTCCCGGGAGCGTCGGCTCCTGAAGACACTGGCCATCGAGCTCACCAGCGACGTCGGCTACGGCAGGGCCCAGCCCGCGCTCTGCCACTACCTGCTGCAGCTCGCCGAGCTCACCGACGCCCCCTACCTGAAAAACAATCGGGTGATGTCGGCCGAGGCCTCTCGTTAGCCGAGGCCCGATCCGATCCATCGCTTGGTTCGGGCCGATTTCCCACTTTCTCCACGCCCCTGTTGGAGGAGGCAGCCGGATCCGATCCAAGAGCTGAGGAGGTACTGGCTATGAAGCGCGTCATGCTCGCACTCGGGGTGTTCGTCACCGCTGGACTTGGCACAGTCGCGAGGGCAGATCCGGGCTTCATGCTAGCGGACCTCCCGACTGTCATCGGGGCTATCGACGAGTCCCTGGTGACCCACGTTATCTGGACGCATCAGGCGGACATCAAGAAGTGCTACGAGGACGGACTCACCAAGAATCCGAAGATCGCCGGGATGCTGGAGATCAAGTTCCTGATCGGTGAGGACGGGGCGGTGATGAACTCGGAGATCCGCTCCAGCACGCTCGGCGACGAAGAGGTCGAGGCGTGTATCCTGGACAGCTTCTTCCACATGGACTTCCCGGAGCCGCGCCGCGGCCGGCCCTATGTGATGAGCAAGTTCACCTTCCAGCCGCTCTAGAGAGGATCGGGGAGGGCCGGGATCTACTCTCGCTCTTCTCCGCTCTCCTCCAGGGCTTCGAGCCGAGCCTCCAGCGCCGCCAGACGCTCGGCCAGCGCCGCACGCTCGCTCTCCGCCGCGCCCTCCAGATCGCGGGAGCGGATCGCCGCCCTCGCGGGCTCGATCTTATCGGACAGCGCGGCGATGGTCTCCGCGCGCTCCAGCGCGTCGAGCTGCGCGAGCGTGTCCTCGTCGCCGACCTCCGCGAGCAGGGCCACGCCTCGCTCGCGGGTGCGAACGTCCGGGCTCTCCAGCATCGGCTCCAGCGCCCGGGCGACCCGGGCGTACTCGAACTCGGCCAGCTCGCCCGCCTCCCGGCTCACCAGCAGGACCGCCGCCGCCGCCGCCTCGTGCCGCAGGCGCCGGGGCGTGTCGGGGGTGACGTGCCGCAGCACCGCGCCCAGATCGTCCAGGCTCCCGCGCTTGCCCAGCACCGTCGCGGCGCTCCGGTGCGGGTTGGCCCAGTAGTCCGGGCGCTGACGCAGCAGCTCCCTGGCCACCGTGCGCGCCAGCGCCGGGTCCACCTCGCCCAGCGCCTCCATGGACCGCCCCGCGATCCAGGAGATGGGATCCCGGCGGGCCGCGCGGGCCAGCGCCCTCGCGACGCCCTCGCCCTTCGCGGCGCCCAGCGCGTCCGCAGCCGCCTCGCGGACCTTCGGGTGGGGGTCATCCAGCGCCTTGAGCAGCGCCTCCTGGCCGCTCGAGAGGCCCCCCAGCGCCGCCGCCGCGTCCCGGCGAACGGCCATCGCCTCGCCCGGGTCCAGCAGTGTCTCCGACAGCAGCTGGACCGTCTCCACCTCGGCGCGGCCGGCGCCCAGCGCCTCCAGCGCCCGCAGCCGCGCGTAGGTCGTGGTGTCGGCGCCGGGCGTGGACAGCTGCGCCCGCCACTGCGCCCGGGTCTGCTCCACGGTGATCGTGCCCAGGATGGCCGCCTCCGGGTCCACCGCCACGTAGGCCGGCGCGGCCTCCAGCGGCAGGGAGAACTCCGCGTCGGCGCTCGTCATCCAGAAGCGCTCCGTCACCACGCCGTCGGCGGTGCCGATCGCCAGGTCGATGGGCAGCCGGAACAGAGGCTTGTTGCCCTCTGGATCGTGCGCCTGCTTCGCTGACACCCGGAGCACGCCGTCCGCCCAGGTGGGGGTGACCGTCAGGGTGGGGGAGCCGGGCAGGTGGGTCCACTGGTCGAAGAACCAGCCGAGGTGCTGGCCCGTGGCGTCCTCGAAGGCGTCCTGCAGATCGTCGGTGCTCACCAGCGAGTGGGCGTTCTCCGTGGTGTAGCGGCGCATGGCGTCCCAGAAGGCCGCGTCGCCGTAGGTGGCCCGCAGCATCTGGAGCACGGCCGCGCCCTTGACGTAGACGGCCGCGTGCTCGCCGTGCTTGCCCTCGGGGGTGGACCACCAGCGGCTGGACATCG
>Ga0316204_10011172_pt1 | contig 11326 bp, 11 predicted proteins | sample 6monrhotite_MG_2_FD_205661 | JGI IMG/M metagenome (GOLD analysis project Ga0316204, IMG submission 205661) | Microbial mat bacterial communities from mineral coupon in-situ incubated in ocean water Damariscotta River, Maine, United States -... | ecosystem: Environmental > Aquatic > Marine >...
CTCCAGAATGGAAATGGCAGCCTTCCTTGTTGCTTGTGCACAAAGCGGATTAGATCGAGAAGAAATTTTATACCTCACACAAGCAATGACTGCATCTGGTGAGCGCATGCATTGGGACGAATCGATCGTTGTTGATAAACACTGTATCGGTGGTATTCCCGGTAATCGCACAACCATGATTATCGTACCGATTGTTGCTGCACATGGTTTAATGATGCCCAAAACATCGAGTCGCGCCATCACCTCTCCCGCGGGTACCGCTGATACCATGTCAGTTCTGTCCGATGTCAATTTAACACCTCAGAAAATGCATCAGGTTGTGAATAAAACCCATGCCTGTCTTGCCTGGGGTGGTCGCGCTAAACTAGCGCCAGCCGATGACATATTGATTTCCGTTGAACGACCGTTAGGTATCGATTCTGAAGGCCAAATGCTAGCATCGATTTTATCGAAAAAATTGGCTGCCGGAGCAACGCATTTACTCATCGACATTCCTGTTGGTCCGACGGCAAAAGTACGGCATATGAATCAAGCGCTGCGATTACGCAAAATGTTTGAATATTTAGGCGATCGTCTAGGCATCCACCTTGAGGTGGTGATCACTGATGGCAGTCAACCCATTGGCAATGGTATTGGCCCCGTATTAGAAGCGCGTGATGTGATGCAAGTGTTACAAAACCACGAAGATGCACCTGCAGATTTAAAACAAAAAGCATTACAACTCGCAGGTCGCATATTGGAATTTGATCCTGATGTGCGAGGTGGACAAGGATACGCCATAGCGCGAGACATACTTGAAGATGGTCGCGCATTGAAAAAAATGAATGAAATTATTAATGAACAAGGAAATATGAATGCCAATTTTGAAACAGCACGTTTAAGTGTTGAAATTAAGGCGGAAAAAGATGGTTTTGTCACGAACATCGACAATTTTCAACTTGCAAAAATTGCCAGCCGCGCTGGCGCACCGATGGATAAACAAGCCGGTGTTGCTCTACAGAAAAAATTATCTGACCAAGTTAAAAAAGGCGATGTGTTGTACCAAATATTTGCTGAATTCCCTGCTGATTTTAAATTTGCACAAACATTAGCAACAAAAAACAATGGATATAAAATAGGTACAATTGATCAAGTTATGCAATCTTACATGGAAATATAGCGCTACAAATGAAACCCGTTATATACACATTCCCAAGCTATTTAGAACAAGGCAAAAGTATTGCTCAATCACTCAACCTTCCCTACTACGAAGTAAAGACGCACCACTTTCCAGATAAAGAAAGTTTAGTCACCGTACCTGAAATAAAGAGTGACCATGTTATTTTTTGCTTGAGTCTTGATTACCCTAACAATAAATTAATCGAATTATTTTTCGCTTGTGAAACTGTACGTAAACAGGGCGTTAAAAGAATCAGCTTAGTTGCACCATATCTTTGCTATATGCGACAGGACAAATCCTTCCATAAAGAAGAAGCTATCAGTCAACAGATTATTGGTCGATGGTTCAGTGAATATTTTGATGATGTTATTACGGTTGATCCACATATGCATCGAGTAACATCACTCGATGAGGTTATCCCAAACACAAATAATAAAATTATAAGTGCTACAACATTACTCGGTGAATTTATTAAATCATTAAATAGTAAACCGCATTTACTTGGTCCGGATGAAGAATCATTACAGTGGGTTAAGCAAGTCGCCACAATTTGTGATGCAACCTATTCTGTTGCCACCAAGAAAAGATACAGTGATGTCGATGTTAACATTCAGCTCCCAGATCGCGACTTTTGCGGAGAGCATATTATTCAAATTGATGATGTGATCAGCACAGGACATACCGTTACAGAAACAGCCAAGCAACTTTATTCAGCTGGGGCAAAACAAGTCGATGTCATCGTAACGCATGCACTATTCACTCATGATGCAATGGATACATTAAACCAAGCAAAAATTAAAAATATTTGGAGCAGCGATAGTATTCCACACAACACGAATACCATATCTCTCACCAACTTATTATCTAAGCAAATAAAGTTACTTTTTTAAATCATGCCTTTATTATTTCTCTTTGTGTTAACCATAATGCTTATGGTTGTTATACAACTTGGTGTATTTGGGCTTGTATTAACAAAACTTGGCCTCTCAGCAAACTCTGCGGTGTTACTCCTAGCCAGCACATTATTTGGGAGCCTGATTAACCTGCGTTTATTTGATATTAAGTCGTCTTTTTATGAGTTACCGAAAGATTTTCCGATACCACGGTTTATGTTTAACCATGCAGGTTTAATCAAAGGGAAAACCATTATTGCCATTAATGTCGGCGGTGCGTTAATTCCGCTCTCTTTTTCTCTCTACTTGTTTTCACTGCACTCACTGAATATATTTGATGTTAGCCTGGCAATCCTTGTGGTCACGACATTAAGTTACAAGTTTAGTCGGCCGATAAAAGGCTTTGGTATTGGCATGCCTATTTTTATTGCCCCAATTAGTGCCGCACTATCTGCGTTAATCATTGACCCTGCGCACAGTGCTCCACTTGCTTATATATGTGGTACCTTTGGTGTATTAATTGGTGCTGATCTACTGCATCTTAAAGATATACAAAGAATGGATTCACCCATTGCATCTATAGGTGGGGCTGGTACATTTGATGGCATATTCTTCACCGGCATTTTTGCCGTCTTGCTGGCTTAATTAAACCTAACACAGCTTTTCGAGATCAATGCTTTTTGTTTTTAAATATAAGTCCTGCGCCTTGTTACTTCCATGCATTTCAAAATCCCGGCGGAATATGAAAGAATAGCGTTAAACATGTATTAATCATTCTGACTAAGATCAGCGTTTACTCACACAGAATAACAACAGGTAAAGTGCCATGAACATCCTTGAGCAAGAAATTCTCGGCAACAACTTGTCAGAATGGTCAATCGCCGGTATTGCGTTAGTCGTTACCGTATTAGCTCTGATGATAATACGAAGACTCATTGGCCGCCGTTTAAAATCACTGGCCAAACTAACCGATAGCCATTGGGAAGAAATCTTTGCCGCTCTCGTCACGAAGACTAAATTGCTATTCCTATTGGTCGTCGGTGCTTTTGTCGGTTCGCTTTTTGTTGAAGTTCCTACGCACGTTCGCCCTGTTTTTTCTTCACTCTTAATTGTTTCTCTGCTTGTGCAGACGGGCATTTGGGGAAGCTCTCTGATTAAGATATTGCTGGAATCATACAGGCATAAAGCAAAGGAAAAAAATCCGGGAGCAATCACTTCTATAAATGTAATTGGCCTTATCAGCAGATTTACATTGTGGTCGAGTATCCTGCTACTAGCATTGAATAATCTAGGTGTTAACGTCACTTCGCTGATTGCCGGATTGGGCATTGGTGGCGTCGCTGTGGCACTAGCGCTGCAAAACATCCTCGGAGATCTATTTGCCTCACTCTCTATCGTGCTCGACAAGCCATTTGTTAATGGTGATTTTCTGGTGATCGGTGAGTTTATGGGAAGCGTAGAATACATTGGTCTTAAAACCACGCGCATTCGCAGTCTTTCAGGTGAGCAACTGGTTTTTTCCAACTCGGATCTACTCGGTAGTCGAATACGAAATTATGGCCGCATGTTTGAGCGCCGTGTTGTTTTCAGCCTTGGTGTCACTTACCAGACCCCGCGTGACAAACTCAAACGTATCCCCATAATCATCAAGGAAGCCGTTGAGGCGCAGCAAAATACCCGCTTCGATCGTAGCCACTTTATGAAGTACGATGATTACTCCCTGATGTTCGAGAGTGTCTTCTATGTGAAGTCAGCGAACTACAACATTTATATGGACATACAACAGGCGATTTATTTCGATATCCATGAACAATTTGAAAAAGAAGAAATTGAATTTGCTTATCCAACACAAACATTATTTGTAAATAAGGCCGGTAATTAAAGGTAAATTAAGAAAATGAATCAGCATGCCCAAAAATCCATTCTTATTACCGGTTGCTCTAGTGGCATTGGCTTGTGTGTTGCTAAAGCATTACATAAACATGGTTATCGTGTTTTCGCAACCGCTAGAAAAAAAGAAGATGTTTTAGAACTTAAATCTTTAGGTTTAGAAAGTTTACACCTGGATCTAACTGATTCTTTATCCATAAAAAATGCTGTGAAAGAAGTGTCACATCGTACCAATGGAACACTTGACGCTTTGTTTAATAACGGTGCCTATGGCCAAGCAGGTGCCTTAGAAGATATCTCACGCGAGGTATTACAGGAACAATTTGAAACGAATGTTTTTGGTTGGCATGAGCTTACTAATCTGGTTCTTCCTATTATGCTCAAACAAGGACATGGACGCATCATTCAAAACAGTTCGGTGCTGGGTATTATAGCCTTAAAATTTCGAGGTGCGTATACCGCCAGTAAATACGCAATTGAAGGTTTGAGCGATACCCTAAGACAAGAATTAATGGGAACCAATATTTTTGTCTCTCTTATTGAACCTGGTCCGATCGAAAGTCAGTTTCGAGCTAATTCTTTTGCAATGTATAAAAAATACATTAATAAAGAAACGAGTCGATTTAAAAACGAGTATGAAGCAACTGAAAAAAGATTAGGTAAAAAAGGTTCAGCCGTTCCATTTACCTTACCGCCTGAAGCGGTATTAAAACGTGTGATTCACGCGTTAGAAAGTAAAAAACCGAAGCCACGTTATTACGTTACGACCCCGACTTATTTATTTGGTTTTTTAAAACGTATTTTTTCAGCAGGGTTATTAGACAGACTATTAGTTAAAGTTTAACTTCGTATACCTTTACCAATTTTCAATAAGTACAAACAATAACTAAATAACACAGCCACAAAGAGAATAATAATACTAAAGGCTGTTGTTAGATCAATGTCTGACACACCCAACATGCCATAACGCATTGCATTTACCATATAGAGAATTGGATTAATTAAAGACACGTTTTGCCAAAACTCTGGCAACATTTCTATTGAGTAAAATATCCCACCTAAATACGTTAACGGAATCAACACAAAGGTCGGGATAATTGAAATATCATCGAATGAATTTGCATAAATAGCATTGATAAAGCCACCTAAAGAAAACAGTATGGCGGTTAAAATAGAGACCGAAAATAAAACAAAGTAACTATGTATGTTTAAGTCCGTAAATAATGTAGAAATTAATGCGACAACAAAACCCACAATTAAGCCCCGGGCAACACCACCGATAACGTAACCAATTAGAATTAAATAATTCGGCATGGGTGAGACCAGCATCTCTTCTATAAAATGAGAAAATTTAGACATGTAAAACGAAGCCACTACATTAGCGTAAGAATTATTAATGATCGCCATTAAAATAATGCCGGGAATAATATAATCGATATAACTAAAGCCTTCTATATCGCTTAATTGCGAACCAATAAGTTGCCCAAAAATAACAAAGTACAATCCAGTTGTAATAACGGGTGGCACAACTGTTTGCAACCAAATACGCATGAAACGTAATATTTCTTTGGTTACGATAGTTTTAAATGCGGTAAATTGTTGAGAAAGATTCATAATGATCCCTCTTCAACCAAATTAACAAACAATTCTTCTAATCGATTACTTTTACTTCGCAAACTACTAATCTTAATTTCTCGTTTATCGAGCTCAGCGAATAAGTTATTCAAACTATATTCCTTAGAAATTTCAACTTCAAAGGTTGTTTTGTCTACTTCTTTTATTTGGCATCCATTATGGCTTGTCCAATTATTTAACTCGCCAGATAAGTCTTTTTCTGTATTCAAGACAAATGTTTCAACATGAAGTCTTGCTAGCAGTGATTGCATATCCGTATTTTCAATCACGATACCATCATTAATAATGGCAATGTTTTTACACAAATTTTCAGCTTCTTCTAAGTAATGTGTGGTTAAAATGATGGTCGTTCCTTGCTGGTTTAGCTCACGCAAAAAAGTCCACATAGAACGACGAATTTCAATATCAACACCTGCGGTGGGTTCATCTAATATGAGAACTTTTGGTTCATGTACTAGCGCACGCGCAATCATTAAACGACGTTTCATACCGCCAGATAATTCACGCCCTATTTCATGACGTTTTTCCCATAATCCCAATTGTTTTAAATATTTTTCTGCTCTTTGATAGGCTTCTTTACGATTAATACCATAGAAGCCCGCTTGATTAACAACGATTTCAACGGTGGGTTCAAATTGGTTAAAATTAAATTCTTGTGGCACTAACCCGATAAAGCTTTTTGCTTTTTCCAACTCGCTATCAATATCATGTCCAAATATTTTTACACTACCGCTCGTTTTATTCACTAAAGAAGCAATGATACCGATAGTAGTGGATTTACCCGCGCCATTGGGGCCCAGCAATGCAAAAAAGTCACCTTGTTTGACTTCTAAATTCACACCGCTCAATGCCTGCATACCATTTTTGTAAGTTTTGCACAGGTCACGTATTTCTAATGCGTTCGTCATATTAAATGCTTTGTCAGTTTAATCGTTTAAATGTGGTGTAACACAATGCTATATGGTTACTATCAATATGATTTTCAATAGCAATGTTGACAGTTAAAATCATCATATTGCTTCTCTTATCATCGTACTTCTTATGGCGTAACATTATAAGGCTTTTAGATTTATAACATACCCTTACCTAAAAATAAGTAAATTCCCTTCTAGCATATCTCATTCGGCTATTAGTCAATCTATCAGAGCGGGGGTAAATCATAGGTACAAAAATAACCTTAAATCAATATAGTGTTAACGAGTGATATTGGCCATTACGAAAAGGTTTGTTTTCCACGGAGCATGGATAATATCATTTTCTTCAACATTCCCTGATAAATTACTTTTACCGGACATGATGTTTTCATGCTTATTTTATGTTTTTACCCTTCAGGAGAATCTGTATATAACCATTCACGTGCAGCTTCTGTTATCGCAGACACTGCTGGATGGGAAATTTTACGCTCTACAGAAATAGCATAAAATTGTTCACGTAACTCGTCCGTCTGGCCAATAGAAACCACGCCGTACTGTTTTTCAACTTCTTGAGCAATGGGACTTGGTGCGATAAACACACCAGCTCCTCCCTGACCAAAGGCCTTCATTAATGCACTGTCATCAAACTCACCAACAATGCGTGGATGTAGATGGCGATCATTAAGCCAGTTAACGAGGCGACTCCTAACTACTGTGTTTTCACCAGGTAACAATAGTGGTGCTCCATCCATATTTTGTGGAAAGTCTTTACCCAACGTGCTGGCTAGTTTGGGTGAAGCAAAAAAACTGATACCGCAGTCACCAAGGGAATGATTAAAACCGCTTACGTTCACGTTTGGTGGAATCGGGCCATCTGAAATCACTAAATCAATATGGTGGACGGCAAGTTCCGCCAATAATGTTTCTGTGCTGTTCTCTCGACAGATGATACGCACATGCTCAGGTAATGCTAACGCTGGAGCTAGTAAACGATAAGCAATTGATTTTGGCACCACATCGGACACACCGACTTTAAATACCAACGGCCGACCACTTGGTAGATTATTGATCATTTCTTCCAACTCACCACCGAGTGAAAAAATTTCATCGGCATAACTCAATACCAATCGGCCGGTTTCTGTCATCTCCAGGTTTCTTCCGACGCGGTTAAATAGCGCCTCTCCCAGATTGTCTTCCAATATGCTGAGTTGTCCACTAATCGTCTGCGGAGTGAGATGTAGGTTTTCGCTGGCTCGCGCAATACTGCCCGACTTTGCGACAACCCAAAAATAATGCAGGTGTTTATAATTAATCATCACTTCGCCTATACATCGAATAATACGAATAATATCACAGTAATATTCGACTTTTCCTTTAATTTAAACCGCCTTAGTCTTTATTCCAACGAACGAAGCATAGGAGGCAACCATGCAACTCGACATTCAAGCCCGTAATTTTCAACTGACTAAGGCTTTACGCAATTACATTAAACGACGTCTCGGTTTTGCGCTGAGTAGCAAAAATAATCATATCCAGCGCGTGCAGGTTAGGCTCTCAGACATTAATGGGCCACGCGGTGGAGCAGACAAGTGCTGCCATATTCAAGTGCTGCTCCCGCATATAGCTGACGTAATCATCGAAGATACTGAGACCGATCTCTACGCTGCCATTGACCGTGCTGCTGATCGTGCCGGAAGAACGGTTGAACGTCGATTAGCGCGACAACGTGACAAGGGTCGATCAGTTCGAATGCATCGAGTTGAAGACATAATAGAATTACACGAAGCCAGTTAACCTATTTACCGATTGGAGATAACTATCAATGAATAATACATCAATAGCAAATACCTCCGTCCGCACACAAACGGAGGTTGTTTCATATAATAAGGTCATACGTAACACCTATACTTTGTTATCCATGACTTTGTTATTTAGCGCCTTAACGGCGGGCGTTTCAATGTCATTGAATCTTCCTCATCCCGGCATACTGATAACGCTTGCTGGCTACTTCGGTCTGCTATTCGCAACGGCAAAGTTCCGTAACAGCAGTATGGGACTGGTTTTCGTCTTCGCACTAACAGGATTCATGGGTTACACACTCGGTCCTATTCTTAATAGTTACCTAGCACTACCAAATGGTAGTCAGCTGGTCATGACCGCCATGGGTGCTACTGGCGCCATTTTCCTTGGCTTATCAGGTTATGCACTCACGACCCGCAAAGATTTCAGCTTCATGGGTGGATTTCTGATGGCCGGTATCATGGTGGCGTTTCTTGCTGGGTTGGGTGCGGTGTTCTTTGAAATGCCGGGCTTGTCATTAGCCGTTTCCTCCATGTTCGTATTGCTGATGGCAGGGCTCATTCTTTATGAGACCAGCAACATCATCCACGGAGGTGAAACGAACTATATTATGGCAACGGTGACCTTATTCGTCTCTATCTTTAACCTATTCACCAGTCTGTTACATATACTGGGCTTTATGAACGGCGAAGAATAGTGACGGTCTATAAAATGTAAAACAGGAAGAGACATAGTATGAAGAGGAAAATAAAAACGCACCGGCCTGTCATTGCGCTGCAGACAAAGTCGATACCACTCTACAATAAGACGAATATATTTTATCTTACCACTACACTGATGGTACTAAGTGGCATTATAATTACGTCACATTTTTAGTATCTAATAAAGCAATATGGCCACGTATTTGCGTGGCCATAAAATGGTGTAAGTAAAAAATATGACGAATACCTCCAATACAACTAATCAAAATACTCCTGCGCATAAACCACGCCCAATGATTGATCTGATGGTCAGCATTGTTATTCCATCAGTCATCCTGATGAAATTCAGTGGAGATAGTGACCTTGGAGCGAGTACGGCTCTAATCGTTGCGCTGGCTTTTCCTTTGAGCTGGGGCTTATTCGAACTCATTAAGTATAAAAAATTCAATTTTATTGCTTTACTTGGGTTAGTCAGTGTATTGCTTACCGGTAGCATTGGCCTACTGCAACTTGATCCACAGTGGCTGGCGGTTAAAGAAGCGGCTATTCCCGCATTGATTGGTGTAGCAGTATTAGTTTCCACTCGTACCCGTTATCCACTGATCAAAACGCTACTCTATAGTCCGACCATAATGAATGTCAGCAAGATCAAACAAGAACTCGACAATCGAGGAAATACTGCGGCATTTGAATCTAGACTATTGAACGCGACCTACTTTCTTAGCAGCACTTTTCTTTTTTCAGCTACGATGAATTACATCTTAGCCAAATGGATTGTGACTAGTCCTGCGGGTAGTACCGCTTTTAATGAAGAACTCGGGCAGATGACATTACTTAGCTATCCTGTCATCGTTATTCCATCGATGATTATGATGATGGGCATTTTTTATTACCTATGGCGAACCATTCATAATATGACCGGGCTTTCACTAGAAGACATAATGGTCACACCTCATTCGGATTCAGAAAAGGCATGAATATTTAAAAGAAGTTGTTAGTTGCTAAAGCGGTATTTAGACCATTATTTAAAGGTTAATGACATTTTTTAATTATTCATACAACCTATATGGCTTGTTCATTTGCCACTATGTCTTTAATGTTAAAATCATAATCATCTTTACTTAAGATATTTTTAATCTCAAGCTTTTGTGCACCCGATTTCCATTTTGGATGAGCTAAGTTAATTAATTTAGGCACAGGGAATGTTTCGCCCTTACTGTTTTGAATTAATAAAATAATTGGTCGAAGTTTACTTTTTTCACTAGCAGATACCACGATACCGACATGTCCCAGATTTAATTCCACCACACATCCTATTGGGTATATTCCTAAACACCTTATAAAATTTTCAATAACATCTTTATCAAAACCTTTATTTACCCATTCGTACATATTCTTTAGTGCATCATACGGCGATATTGCATCATGATAGCAACGGTCACTGGTGATGGCATCATAAACATCTACTATGGCGACAAATTTTGTAAGATTGTTTATCTCATCCGAATCTAAACCGGAAGGATAGCCTTTCCCGTTCTGTCTCTCATGATGATGTTTAACGATGTCTAATACTTCGCTCGGTACATCACCTTGCTCTTTTAAGATTTGATAACCTTCCATAGGATGGGTTTTCATTATTTCAAACTCATCAAATGTCAGTTTGCCCGGTTTATTTAATATTTCTAACGGTATACGAATTTTGCCTAAGTCGTGTAATAACGCACCCAGCCCAAGAATTTCTAATTCGGCTTTTTCCAAACCTAAACTTCTTCCAAAACTTAATGCCATAATACAAACATTCATACAATGTATTGAGGTATATTCATCGCGCTCTTTTAAATTGGTTAACCACATCATGGCATGCGGGCTACGCGTTATACTATTAGCGATTTCAGTCACGATTTCTTTAGCATCTTGGGTATTCACCGCATTGCCAAGACGAATATCGTCAAGTGCACTATCAATGAAACTTTTTGCCCGAGTGTGTAGCTTACGGCCAATTTTTAATTCTTTTTGAAAGTTATTTTGTTCTAACTCAGCAGATTTTGATTCATGTTCAATAGAGTTGCTGGCTGAAAAGTTAACAGGGGCCGCGGATGAGAGACTTTTTAAATTGGGTTTAATTGACTCTAAAGATTTTTCTGCGTCAACATAAACAAACTCACAAATTTCTTGAAACTGGGTAAGATCATCATTATTGTCAATCAGCACGCCCTGTAACAAAAAGGGGGTGTCTGTCCATGGGCGGTCAAGCTCACTGACAAACATACCGTGCTTTAATTGAGCAACATCAACCTTGATCTTCATTTGAAACAACCCTAAAGGCGTCTATAT
>Ga0316204_10011173_pt1 | contig 11326 bp, 9 predicted proteins | sample 6monrhotite_MG_2_FD_205661 | JGI IMG/M metagenome (GOLD analysis project Ga0316204, IMG submission 205661) | Microbial mat bacterial communities from mineral coupon in-situ incubated in ocean water Damariscotta River, Maine, United States -... | ecosystem: Environmental > Aquatic > Marine >...
AGAAAACAACGCTGACCGGGCTCGTTGTAAAGCTTCTCACAGTATCGCTTATCAGTATTAGTCTTGCTCTGATTTTTACGGTTATGACCTCTTACGTGTTGAGCGGAACCGTGCTGTTCGGCCATCGTATGGAAGGTAATTTCGAATCAAACGTATTGTTTGTGGTCTTTGTCCTCACCTTCCTGCTGACTGCAGCAAGTATGTCTGTAACGCAACTTAAGGGAACGACCCTGGAAGAACGCCAGGCCAAGGCCCGCGCAAAGAACCAGAAGAATGCCAGTATCGCTCAGGCAAAGTCAGTCGCGAAACAAAACAATAAACGGGCTGCGGACGAAGCCAAATCCAACGAGCGCGACCTGGATCGCGCTATGGCTGGAATCAGTGAATTTCATATTGACGACGAACAAAAAACGAACGATGAAAATGAGACGGATGAGCGTCTGAAATCGGCTATCAAAGGTGACACTGACGAAGCCAAAGGTGGCCCAACCGTCGAAACGGATGGTCGCGAAGCCGTTGAAACCCTGTCGCCGCACGCTGAAAAACAAAAAAAATATATGATGGAGTTTTTGACCAGCACGCTCGATGGCGCAAAAACCGACCATAAAAAGCTCGATAATTTTAACAAGTTTGGCGTTAATCTCTTTCTGGCTGGCGCTTGTGAAACGTTGGCACAGTCGAGAGACCTCGATGTTAAATCGCGCTCCAAGGTCCTTGCCGACAGCGTCCGCGTCATGGGCTTCAAAAAATCCCATGCCGCAACCTTTGCTGACAAATACGAAGACTATTTGATGCAGGATCCCAGGTATATGCAAATGTTCCAGGCGGGCCGCAATGCAATGAACACTTACTATCAGGACGAAGATGCAGCTGGGCGACACATGGAAAGTGCGCTAGGCGAATGGAACAAACCCAAACAAAAAGCTGAGCAGGCCGGACCTGTTACCGTCCTGTTCACCGATATTGCCGGTTCTACTGCTATGACACAGGCCTTGGGTGATGCGGGAGCTCAGAAGGTCGTGCGTGCCCACAACCGGGTCGTTCGTGATGCCCTGACAGACTGGAACGGAAAAGAGATCAAACATACGGGTGACGGAATTATGGCTTCCTTTTCCCGGGTCACGGATAGCGTCGACGCGTCCATCCAAATGCAGCGCCATACAATGATCCACAATCAGCAAAACCCAGACCTGCCGCTTCATTTAAAAATTGGCCTTAATGCCGGTGAGCCAATTGCCGAGGATAACGACTTGTTCGGCACAGTTGTTCAAATGTCTGCGCGTATCGTCGATAAAGCCCAGGCAGATGAGATTTTCGTATCGGATATCGTACGCGGAATCTGCGTCGGAAAAGCTTTTAAATTTATCAATCGTGGTGGATACGCCATGAAGGGATTCGACGAAGACCCCACGCTGTATGAAGTTGTATGGCGCGAAGAAGCGGCGGCAGCGGAATAATTTCAATTTTTTTCTAATTGCCCTTGCAGGCATATTTTCTCCTACCTATGTCTATTTTGTTGATGGATGCCTATTGAGGGTCCAACGACAAAACAGCCCGATGTCGGGCCAATCCGAGATTGGCAATTTGCGATCTCAACAACACCATGTAGCTCATTAAAGGAGAATATGGCTATGCGTACACTCGATTTATCACCCCTTTTCCGTCATTCAGTTGGATTTGACCGCATGCAGCGGCTCATGAACACAGCGTCAGAATGGGATTCCAACGCGCAAGCGTACCCGCCCTATAATATCGAGCAGATTGAAAGTGATCAGTATCGCGTGACGGTCGCAGTTGCCGGGTTCGATGCCAGCGAACTGGATATTACGACTAAGGAAAACACCCTGAGTATTACCGGCAAACTGTCCGGAACAGATGGTGACGAAGTTACCTATTTGCATCGTGGAATTGCGGGACGCGCTTTTGAACGTCGTTTTGAAATCGCTGACCACATCAAAGTGACCGGTGCGGAATTGAAAAATGGAATGCTCTCGGTGGATTTAACCCGAGAGGTTCCAGAAGAGAAGAAACCGCGCAAAATATCAATTGCAACCGCGGCGATCGAACACAAAGAAGCTGCCTGACGCCTCCTACTCGTTAGACAGCCAACTGAAAGCGCGCCTCTCCCCCCTGGAGGCGCGCTTTTTAGGGCATTCCCGGCGATTTTTTGAATCGCCTGAAATGCCCTAACTCATTGATTTTACCGCAAAACCACGTTCGCGAATGAACCTATTCGCTCCGGTTTTGCTCTAGTGACTACGGCAGCTCATATTTACCAAGAATGGCTCGCCTAGCCTCATCAATGGGGGTCGATTTGCCCGTTGTAACATCGACCAAAACTTCAACCACATGCCCTGTCGCTGCAGCTTGCTCTTCTGAAGGCGCAAATAAGGCCAGTTCGAAGGTGATGCTCGTGGTGCCAATTCTACCAACGCGCAACCCGGCCGTAATTTCATCGGGGAAGCTGAGTGCTTTGTGAAACCGGCATAGGCTCTCTACAGCTTGCGCATTTTGCCGCCCATCGTTCCATTCCAGCCCAAACTCTTCGGTCATAAATTTTACAACGATGGCTTCGAAAAACCGATAGTAGACCACGTTATTGAGATGCCCCAGCATATCATTGTCGCCCCACCGGGTCGCAATTTTCATATGATAGGGATAGTCCTGTCGATTCGAGCGCTGAATAAGTGAAGACACGAAACATTCCTACCTGGCGCGACCTTTGAAGCCCGAAATTTATAATTTAATACCAATGAGTTAGGGGATTGATAGCAGATCCAGTGCCAATTAATTAGGGGCTGTCGTTACCGACAGCCCCTTTAATTTTATTTAACTCTTCATCCCTGTCAAACTCGCCTGAATTTACTTAATCAGTTAAGCTTGGCGAACTCTACTAAGACTGGTCTATGTGGGTCAATAGAAGAATGACATTTATCGTAAGTTTAGGTTACAATCGTACGTATTAACAAAAAAAGCCGCCCCATACGTTGGAGCGGCGAGTTTAACAGGGAGACAATAAAGTCTATGGATGTTAAATCATCCAAACCTTATTATAATTGATAACCTTTAATATTGGATGAATTTAGATGTCCAGATATGTTCATGGTTTGGTCTCTTAATATGCATCTGCGAGGCATGACAAAAGTGGCTAAATTTATACTCGAAAGATTTTAAAGAACCCCAATGAATAAAAACGAGCTGATCACCGGCGTCTCTATTTTCCTCCTATTGAGCTTCGTATTGATTTATTACGACGCCTTCGAAGTCATTCACGACGTTACCCGCAAGTACGAAGAATGGGAACTGGACGAAATTATCGTGATTAGTGTTTCGTCTATTATCGGATTGCTCGTAACACTGCTGTTGATCTTACGCCGACGCACAAAGGAACTCGAGTTTGAGAAAGAAATCACTCTCAACGCTTCGGAAGCCAAAACCCAGATGGTTATTACAGTTAATCATGAACTCCGTACGCCGCTAACATCCATAAAAGGTGCCATCGGATATCTGGTTGACGATATGGACCAGAAATTTGATCACTTAACCTGCGATTTACTGGAGTTGATCAACCGCAATGTACACAGACTGAATACCATTATTGAAGATACGTTGAGCATCGAACGGATCAGCAACAACATCGAGGCTTTTAATTGCGCCGAAGTGAGCGCAAACAGATTGGTTCGGATAGCCTTCGACGAAAACCAAATGAGCGGATTAGAGAAGGGGGTTTCGCTATCCATCAGTGGCCCAGGAACCGATCAGGCCGTCTTTGTAGATGAAGGCCGGGTGATACAGATATTTGGGAACCTGATTTCCAACGCTGCAAATTATACCAATGCGGATGATCATATTGAGATCGGTTGCCGTCCAAATGAGGACGCAGTTGTTTTCTTTGTAGAAGACCACGGCCCCGGCATTCCCCATTCCTTTGAGCGCCATGTTTTCGAGCGATTTACACGTGTAAATGCGTCTCAAACCGGTAAGAATTCTGGCACCGGATTAGGGCTGTCTATATCGAAGGCTATTGCCGAAGCGCATGGCGGGTCGATGTGGTATGAGAGTGAACCTGGGAAACGAACAACTTTCTATTTCAAGCTTCCGAATTTCGTTGCCGGAGCAGCGGAAGTTACGACTTAAAGAAGCTCTCAGCCCCTTCTCTGGCTTTTTCCTTGAAGGCGATCTTGTCACGAACCCGCGCAATTTCCGCTTCCAGCTCTTCAATGTACTCACCCAGTGCTTCGATCGACAGAACATCCAGGTCCTTTAACTGCTTTTTTTTGTGGACAGGCTGTAATTCTTCTATATCCATTTTTGCTCCAATTCATGAGAAATTCGATGGTGTCTTGTCTGTTAACAGACAAACTACTAGATACGATGCAGCTAAATCAAATATCTGTATTTAAGGACCGAGCATGACGCTACCCGCTGTAATGACTTGTATTGAGATTCCGGAGCCCGGTGGACCAGACGCGCTGAAAGTCACAACCCGTCCTCTTCCTGTGCCCACAGCAACCGAAGTGCTGATAAAAATCGAAGTGGCTGGCGTCAATCGACCAGATTGTATTCAACGATCGGGAAACTACGCGCCTCCTCCCGGCACGACAGATATTCCAGGCCTGGAAGTCTCTGGCGAAATCGTACAACTGGGCGATGAAGTTCCAGGCTGGTCCATAGGTGACAAAGTCGCTGCATTGGTTGCGGGTGGCGGTTATGCCGAATATGTAACCGCACCCTATCAACAATGCTTAACCATACCTTCTGGATTGACGATGGTAGAAGCGGCTGCGTTGCCGGAAACCTTCTTTACGGTGTGGACAAATGTTTTTGAGCGCGGAGCATTGAAACCAGGGGAAACGCTTATGATACACGGAGGTTCCAGCGGTATCGGAACCACGGCAATTCAAATGGCCAGCCAATTTGGCGCCCGCGTTCTGGCTACAGCAGGCAGCGCCGAGAAGTGTCAGGCATGCCTCGACTTGGGAGCTGAACGTGCCGTAAATTATCGGGACGAAGACTTTGTGAAAGCTGCAAAGGAATTCGGCGGAAAAGGGGTCGATGTGATTCTGGACATGGTTGGCGGCGATTACATCCAGAAAAACATCAAATCACTTGCGCCTGATGGCCGACTTGTCCAGATCGCATTTCTTCAAGGATCGACAGCAGAAGTTAATTTTATGCATGTCATGCTGAAACGCCTGACCCTTACCGGATCGACTTTGCGACCTCAAAGCGTTGAGCGCAAAGGTGAGATTGCTCGTGAGCTGGCGGAGAAGGTTTGGCCCTTAGTGGCATCCGGCGCTATCAAACCGGTAATTTTCAGAACATTTGCCCTGCAAGATGCGGCCCAGGCTCACGCATTAATGGAATCCAGCCAACATATTGGAAAAATCATGTTAAAGACCTGAAATCAGGGCTTTCGTTGTTTGACCCGACAGCCCTACGAGGTTTATAAAGACCACAAATGATCACTAGATATCTGTGATCAGCGCAAAAACATCTGGAATGGGAAAAAGATTATGGCGCATCCGCTGATGCCAAAGGCGAAGGCCGTTTGGCTTGTTGATAATACAACGCTCACTTTTGAGCAGGTCGCCTCGTTTTGCGGTTTGCATGAATTAGAAGTTCAGGCGATTGCCGATGACGAAGTTGCGACGGGTATGCAGGGCCTCGATCCGCTCGCGGCCGGCGAGCTGTCTGCGGAGGAAATCGCCCGGTGCGAAGCGGATCCGCTTGCATCGCTTAAAATTTCCAAAAGCGATGTGCCGGAAGCTCGGGCAAAAAGGAAAGGTGCACGCTACACACCTGTTTCCAAGCGCCAGGACCGACCAAATGCAATTGCCTGGCTCATCAAGAATTATCCAGAACTGAGCGATGCACAAATTTCCAAACTGGTTGGGACGACAAAGCCAACCATTAATTCGATAAGAGATCGTTCGCACTGGAACACCTCTAATATAACACCGCAAAACCCGGTTGGACTTGGGTTGTGCAAAGGAAATGAACTGGAGCGTCTTGTGGCGATTGCCCGGGCGCGCGCTGGCACAGTTCATACACCTGGCGCTGCGGCGATCGCCCCGGATGGTGTTGTCGGGCAGGCGGAAGCCCTTGCTGCCCCACCGGCACCAAAAGAACATACCGTCGAGGACGTTTTTGGCACTCCCGCAACGGCACCTGACGAACAGTAAAAATAATTTCTAGAGCATTTCCGGCGATTTTTGAATCGCCTGAATTGCCCTAACTCATTGATTTTCAACGCAAATCCATGTTCGCGAATTAACCCATTCGCTCCGGTTTTGCTCTATTTCCAAAAAATGCCCGTTGCAGGAAACTGTGACGGGCTTTTTTTATGTGCGGTTAAAACCTAATGTCAGATTAATCAGCGCAATATCAATACAAAATACAGCCCATGTACTATAGTAAACATATCATTTTTATTAAAAACATACCAATTTGTCTATTCACTTTGTGTAAATTAACCAACTAATCGGTCAATACTTCATATTCACGTATCATCTATTTGACCGTTTTTGACTAAGTTTATTGTTTTTCATCGTTTTACTAACAAATCTTCATTACCTACTTGCGTTCATACCTACCAATTGATCCTATCCGCAAAATATTCTGCGAGGATCATATAATGAATGCGCTAACGAAGGACCCTTGGCTGTTCACGCCGGGGCCGCTGACAACGTCTGCCGAAACAAAAGAAGCGATGTTAAGAGACTGGGGGTCCCGAGACGCCACGTTTATCGAAACCAATCGACGTATTCGATTGCAGCTTCTTGATCTAGCCGACGCCACTGATACGCATGCCTGCGTTCCGGTGCAAGGCAGCGGTACATTTGCCGTGGAAGCGACATTGGGTACGTTGATCAAAGACACCGATAAAACACTGGTATTGGTGAATGGCGCCTATGGCACCAGGATCGTTCGAATTCTAGAAGTTTTGGGCAAGAGCACCCTCTCCATCGAAACGGCTGAAGACACGCCCAATGATCTCATTCAATTGGCTCAGCAGCTTGAGCACGACCCAGACATTACACATGTGGTTGCCGTGCATTGTGAGACAACGTCGGGAATTCTCAATCCTTTGTCCGAGATATCAAACCTTGTATCAAAACACGGCCGCAAGCTGATCATCGATGCCATGAGCGCCTTTGGGGCCCTGCCCCTAAGTGCCAGGGAGATACAGTTTGAGGCGCTCATTGCGTCCAGTAACAAATGCCTGGAGGGCGTTCCCGGCCTAGGATTTGCGATCATCGAAACCCAAGCGCTGGAAGCGTCAAAAGGAAATTCACCCTCTCTGTGTCTCGATTTATATGACCAATGGCAAAACATGGAAAAAACGTCCCAGTGGCGATTTACACCACCAACTCACGTGATTGCTGCGCTGGATTGTGCGTTGGCACAATTGATAGCAGAGGGTGGCCCGCCGGGGCGCCTCGCACGTTACACGAACAATTGCCGGGTTCTCGTGGCTGGCATGAAAAAAATGGGATTTGAACCCCTTCTTCCGGACGCCCTTCAAGCGCCTATAATCATTACCTTCAAAATACCCTCCGACCCGAACTTCATTTTCGAGCAGTTCTACGATCATCTCAAAGCGCAGGGTTTTGTCATCTATCCCGGAAAGCTCACCGTCGCCGAAACATTTCGGATGGGGTGTATTGGGCATATGCATGAAGAACAAATGCTCAGTCTAATTTCCGCCGTAGATAGAACCTTGGATCGAATGGGGATTTCGACCCCTTTAACTTCGAATTCCCTCACATCGCCTAACTAGAATTAAGGAAAAATCCATGACCGCCAATTTAGCAAAACAGATACTTGACGAACCCCTACCAAGCAAAGCGACCCGGTTTCGTGCGATGCTGCAATCCAGAGAGCTCGAATTTCTTATGGAAGCGCATAATGGACTGTCAGCGAAAATCGTCGAGGAAGCCGGCTTTTCAGCGATCTGGGCGTCCGGCCTATCCATGTCTGCTGCGCTAGGTGTCCGCGATAACAATGAAGCCTCGTGGACGCAAATTCTGGAAGTTCTGGAGTTTATGTCCGATTGCACCTCCATCCCGATATTGGTGGATGGCGATACGGGCTGGGGCAACTTTAACAACATGCGCCGTGCGGTAACCAAGCTGTGTCAGCGCGATATTGCGGCTATTTGTATCGAAGACAAAATTTTTCCAAAAACAAACTCCTTTCTGGGTGAAGGTCAGCCGTTGGCGGATATTGATGAGTTTTGTGGCAAAATCAAAGCCGGAAAAGACAGTCAGACCAATTCCGATTTTTCGATCATCGCCCGACTTGAAGCGCTTATCTCAGGCCTTGGCATGGCAGAAGCTCTCAAGCGCGCGGAAGCCTATCATGCTGCGGGAGCCGACGCGGTGTTAATCCATTCAAAAAAATCAGATGCCGAAGAAGTGCTCGCTTTCACCAAAGAGTGGGCAAATCGTTGCCCGGTCGTCATTGTTCCGACCAAATATCCATGGACGCCGACTGACACGTTCCGTGATGCCGGTATCTCGGTTGCGATCTGGGCCAACCACAACATGCGCGCATCAATTACCGCGATGCGTGAAACGTCGCGTCGCATCTTCCGTGAAGAATCAATCGAAGGCGTCGACAAGGAAATCGTCAAAGTAAAAGAAGTCTTCGAACTGGCCGGTAACGACGAATTGTCAGAAGCCGAAAAACGATACTTGCCATCAGATTCAGAGAGCCGAAAGGCCATTGTACTGGCCGCCTCACGGGGCGCAGCGTTAGGTCCTCTGACGCAAGACAAACCGAAATGCATGATCGATGTACGGGGGGAACCCTTGTTGGGGCGCCTGATTTCGGCCTTAAAGAATTCGAACATAAAGGATGTAACGGTTGTACGTGGTTATAAGAAAGACCAGATAAATCTCCCGTCCATCACCTACGTTGATAACGATATGTTTGAAAGTACGGGAGAAGTTGCCAGCCTGGCCTGCGCAAAAGAGGCGATTGTCGGGTCCTGCGTGATTGCCTACGGTGACGTTTTATTCAGACAATACTACCTGGACCAATTGTTCGATCATGACGCAGATATCGTGATTGCCGCCGACGTTTTGTGGAAGGAACGCAAATCGAGCGACGCGGATTGGGTCCGCGATTTCGTCTCAATTTCTCCCGAGGCACCGCAAGGTTTCATTGATGATGCTCCTGTATATCTGAAAGCCATGGGACAAGACCTTGAGGAACCGAATATTGATGCCGAGTGGATTGGTCTGGCAAGAATGACGGAAGCAGGCAGCCGGATTATCCGCGCTGAAATTGACGCTCTGCAAAAAGAAGGTCTACTGCACTCGGCGGGTTTGGTTGAGCTTCTGGACCGGGTTGCTAAAAAGGGACATAAGATCGGGGTCGTATCCGTGCCCGGTCAATGGTTAGATGTGGATGATGCGTCAGACTTAATTGCTGCAGGACGGTTTTTGTGATCGAAGCTGGTGACTTTCTGGAACCCGCGAAGGCCAGGGGATACGATTTTTATACAGGTGTCCCCTGCTCCTTTCTGACGCCCTTTATAAACGCGGCATTATGCAATCCCCAATTGACCTATGTGACCGCGGCCAGTGAGGGGGAAGCCGTGGCAATTGCCGCCGGGGCTTGGCTGGCAGGGCGTAAAACCGTTGTGATGTGTCAGAACTCGGGTTTGGGCAACGCCGTGAACCCACTGACATCACTGAACTATCCTTTTCAGATTCCAACTTTGTTCCTGACCACCCTGCGCGGCGCGCCCGGCCTTGCGGACGAACCCCAACATGAACTCATGGGCCGGATAACCCATCAGCTTTTGGATGTTATGAACATCCGTCACGCCCCCTTCCCCACCAACAAGATCGAGGTGGGAAGTACCCTGGATGAAGCGGAACGGTCCATGCTGGAAACAGGCCTGCCCTACGCGCTGACGATGCCAAAGGGGGCTGTGCGCGACGGCGATGATCAACCCGGCCCCGCATCCGCAAACCCTACGGGTAAGGTGCACGACCTAACAGTCCAGGGAAATTATCCGACACGGTTTGAAACACTGGAAAAACTCTTAGACCTTGCTCCTACATCAGCTGGTATGATTGCGACCACAGGCAAATGTGGCCGCGAATTGTTTACTCTGTCTGACCGCGAGCAACACCTCTATCAGGTCGGATCAATGGGTTGCGCCGCTGCTATGGGCCTAGGTGTCGCGCTCAACACGTCCAGAAAAACCATCGTCATTGATGGCGACGGTGCATTGATGATGAAGATGGGATCGCTCGCCACGATTGGTTCGTGCGCTCCTCGCAATCTGCTTCACATCGTGCTGGACAACGGCACCTACGATTCTACCGGAGGGCAACCAACCGTCTCGTCCGGTGTAGATTTCGCACAGATTGCCGCGTCCTGTGGATATGCTCATGGATATAAATGTACCTCTCGGTCCGGGTTTTCCGAAGCGGTATCGACAGCCCTAACCAGCGATGGACCGCATCTCATTCATATGAAAATTGTACCGGGTTCCGCCAGCAATTTGGGCCGCCCCACCGTTAAACCGGCTGACGTGGCAAGACGCTTTCAGACATTCCTTCAAACCCCACAGTAAGCGCTAATCGAACTGGTATTCCTCGTCCAGCGCCATTCTTAACTTAAACTCAACCTCTCCGGCGACTCGCAGGTCGGGGAGAAATATCTCCTTGCGCAAATGACGCACGTCTTTGCTCGTCACTGGCCCGACAAACATCAACCGGTGGCGAACGCTATAGCGCGCAAGCTTGGTTCCGAAGACTTTCTGCAAAACGTAAAAGGTCAGGTAATGGTTATCGACAAGGGCGAAAATCGGGGTTTCTGATTTGCGGACAATGTTGATGAGGTCGAGGTCAAAGAGTTTATCACCGTTGACCAGCGAATGCCGTTCTGGGCCGTCCGAAAAAACGAAATCATAGGCGCGGTCTGGAATGTCCGTGTATTGAACACCCCTGAACATTTTATAAAAACCGTCGATCTTGGGACTGTGGATAATCTCGACAAGATGTTTCACTTCGTCTGGTAAATTTGAATTTGCTGTCGCCGTCCAGCCTTCATCTTCTTCCATCGATGTAATACGGCCTTGTGGTGCACCATCGCGTTGGTTCGCCATTAACGCATGCGCCAGAACAACTGTTGAAAAGCCGGTACCAAATTCCAGAACTTCACGCGGCCTTCGCTGTCGGGCTTGCTCATAAAGTGTTAAATAGTCTGACATCGAGGCGCCGGTGACGGAAGACCCTTTGGCATAGTCCTCAAGGGCCGCCCAAAGAGCAGGTATCCGCCGCAATGTTTCTTCCGCCTGTTT
>Ga0316204_10011174_pt1 | contig 11325 bp, 8 predicted proteins | sample 6monrhotite_MG_2_FD_205661 | JGI IMG/M metagenome (GOLD analysis project Ga0316204, IMG submission 205661) | Microbial mat bacterial communities from mineral coupon in-situ incubated in ocean water Damariscotta River, Maine, United States -... | ecosystem: Environmental > Aquatic > Marine >...
GACTGAATTCGGTGATCAGTTTGCCGTCTCGGCCAATCAGAAACTTGTGAAAATTCCAGGTCGGGTAGGTGCCGGATGCGGCCGCCAGTTGCTCAAAAAACGGGTGCGCATCACCCTTTTTGACGGTGACTTTCTCGAACATCGGGAATTGCACCTTGTACGTTAGCCGGCAAAACTCCTGAATCTCCTCCTCGGTACCGGGCTCCTGGCCCATGAAGTCGTTGGACGGGAAGCCGAGCACGACCAGACCCTGGTCGCCGTAGTCCTGGTAGAGTTTCTCGAGGGCGTCGTACTGGGGTGTGTTACCGCACTTGGAGGCTGTGTTGACGACCAGCACAACTTTTCCGGCGTAGGTATCAGCCAGATTGACGACTTCATCAGACGCGAGTCGACGGAAGTCCTGGTTGAGCAGCGCATCGTCGGCTGCCAGCGAAAGGCTTGCGGTCATAATGAGTAAGGCTCCGGCGAGGTAACGCATGATTAGAACTCCAGTGGCTGTGCCGCACCAGCAGGTGCGATCTTTGGTGTCCTAATCGTGCCTCTTCGGCGAGCGATATAGTAGTGTTTACCTGTAACAATTCGTATCTGTGATACTGCAATGGTAGTGATAGGGAATGGTCATGAGCACACCCAAAATTGAGGCGGGTTCGCGGTTTCCAGCGGTCGCCGCAGCGCAGCGAGATGGCGATGAGGTCAGTCTCGCCGCAACAACGAGCAGCGCCAATTGGAAAATGGTGGTCGTCTATCGAGGCAGGCATTGTCCGCTGTGCACGAAGTATCTGAATGCGCTCGAATCTCACCGTAATGATTTGCTGGATATTGGCGTTGAGATAGTTGCGGTATCCGCAGATAGCAAAGAGCAGCTCAACGAACACCTTTCTCGTTTGGATATCAGCTATCCGATCTGCTACGGGCTGACCATCGAGCAAATGCAAACGCTGGGCTTGTACCTATCGCAACCGCGATCGGATCAGGAAACGGATCACCCGTTCCCGGAGCCCGGTTTGTTTGTTATCAATTCCGAAGGCGATGTTCAGGTCGTCGACCTGTCCAACAATCCATTCGTCAGGCCAGATCTGGATACACTGGTGAGCGGACTACAGTGGATACGCAATCCTGATAACAACTATCCGATCCGGGGGACCTATAAGTGAGCCATAACAGTACTTCCACAAGCGCAGCTATCGAGCTTGTTCTCGAGCCCACGGCCAAAGACCTTGGTGAATTCACCGTGCGTCGTGTTTTGCCCTCGGCCAAGCGTCGAATGGTCGGGCCGTTTATATTCTTTGATCACATGGGACCGGCCGAGTTTGCGCCCGGTGAGGGCATCCAGGTACGCCCGCATCCGCACATCGGCCTGTCGACGGTGACCTATCTGTTCGAGGGCGAGATCATCCATCGAGACAGTTTGGGGTTCGTACAACCCATCCAGACCGGGGCAGTCAACCTCATGACCGCCGGACGGGGCATCGTGCATTCCGAACGCGCCGGCGAGGACCTGCACAGCAACTCGCGGCTGCACGGCATTCAGACCTGGATGGCGCTGCCGCTCGAAGACGAAGAGTGCGCACCCGATTTTGTTCACATTCCGGCGGATCAACTACCGGAACTCGAACTTGATGGCGTTACCGTGCGTGTCATCCTCGGCGAAGCTTATGGCCATACTTCACCTGCAGTTGTGCTCACGCCGACGCTATACCTGGAGTGCAGGATGGTAGCGGGATCGGAGCTGTTGCTGCCGCAAAACTACGAAGAAGCTGCGTCATATGTGGTCTCGGGAAAAGTGCATGTCGATGGCCAACAACTTGCCGCAGGCACGATGGCCGTGGCGCGTCCTGGGGCATCCGTCAAGCTCAGTGCCAGCGACGAAAGTCATGTGATGGTTATCGGTGGCACGAATGTCGGTGAGCGGCATATCTGGTGGAATTTCGTTGCAAGTAGTAAACAACGAATCGAAACGGCGAAGCAGGACTGGAAACTGAAACGTTTCGATGCCGTTCCTGATGAAGACGAATTTATTCCCCTGCCGAGCTAGGAATTGACGAACAACGTCTGGGTTGGATAGGCAAACTCGATGCCGGACTCGGCAAAACGCCTGAATATTTCGAGATTCACGGCTTGCTGGATGTCCATATAGAGCGCGTAATCGGAAGACTCGACGTAGTAGACGATTTCGAAGTTTAGCGAGAAATCACCGTATTTCTGAAAGTGCGCACGGTCGAAGCGGGCCGACGCCTGTTTGACAATGACATCCTGGATGATGCTCGGTATTTCTGCGAGCTTCTCATGGGGTGTCTGGTAGACAACGCCGAGCGTGAATACGATGCGGCGCTCGACCATCTGTCCGTAATTACGAATACGACTGTTGAGTAAATCGTTGTTCGAAAACACCAGCTGCTCACCCGAAAGACTTCGCATCCTTGTCGTTTTTAGACCGACCTTTTCGACGTTGCCGTAAAAGTCATCGATGATCAGAAAGTCACCCAGGACGAATGGCTTGTCGAGCACAATGGACAGCGATGCGAACAGGTCGCTGATGATGTTTTGTGCAGCCAGTGCAATGGCAATACCGCCAACGCCGAGTCCGGCAACCAGCGCCGTGATATTGACGCCGAGGTTGTCCAGCACCAGCAGGAAAACAATCGCCCAGACAAAAACGCGTGTCAGGAAACCAACGATGTCCATCGCAGCTACCGCGCCTGCGTCTTCCTCGAGTTGCTCTTCGCGCCGCAACAGCATGAAGCGCCCGAAGCCGGCAACGGCCCATATGCCAAACTGGATGAGCATGCCAATTACCAGAAGTCGGCGAAACACCAGGTCAAACGATTCGCCGGCATCAATGATCTGCAACGCTACGTTCATCGCAATGAGTAGCAGAAACCAGCCCTTTGACTGGCCGACGACATGCCTTGCGACTTTAAAGAATACTCCGTCATTTGAGTCGGCAAGCTTCTGCAGGCGTCCGCGTAAAAGTCGGCGAACTATGAAAAGCAGCGCCAGCGTTGCAATGAAGACGACCACGGCTATCGACCAGTCATGCAATGAATTGCCGAGTACCTGGTAGTCGAGCCAGCCGAGGATAGTCATAGTGGTCCCTTACAGGCACATGTTCTTAGAGCGCCAATTATTACATAGGGGCGCGTGGTACGTTTGTTTCCTGGGCGGCACTTGCGTCCGCAACCGATTCCGATTGGCAGGATCCGGAGCGCATCCGGTTTCTGATCGCACAATCGACATTGTAGGTGTCCACCGAGTGCAGGGTGCGCGCCTCCGGCCATGACGCCAGTTGGTAGCGAACGGCGAAGCCGAAACGAAATGATGCGCCTTTTGCCTTGTCCGGTGTCATCTGCAAATACCGCGACTCAATGTCGATCGACTGGGAGACGAAGTCCTGCAGGTCGCGAGTGACTGAGATACCCGGAGGAATATCGATAGGCATCGCTGTCGTGTGTACGGAGGAATTGTAGTAAACGGTTTGCGCGCTCAACGTCAAATACTCGTCGGTTGTATTCGCAAACGTAACCGTATTTCCATCGATGCTAACGCGCAGTTCCGCATCAGCGATGTCGTAAGTCGGATACAGGTCATCGAAGTCGCGTGACAGGATAGCAACATCGATGGGTACCTGAACGGGCTGATTGTCCGCGACCACAAGCTGCGCGGGACATTCGGCTTGCAACAGGTAGCTGTCATAGCTGCGCATATCGCAGCGCACGTGGTAGAGGCGAGTGGAAGGCCGCGTCCCTGCGGCAATACTCTCCATGTTCGATTGCAGATTGAAACGCAATGCGCTCAGTGCTGCAGTGGCTGCTGCGATGCACTTGCGCGCATCGCAGGGCAAAATTGTTGCGGCTTGCAGTTCGACTACTGACGCCGGCGTGTCGTCCACTGCTTCGAGATCGACCAGCTGCGTAAAGTCGATGTCGTCCTGGTAGTACTCCGTTAGCCCGCCGATGGTTGCTTGTATGTCGAGTTCAAGCTGAGCTGTATCTGCGCGCAGGGCGTGCAAGCCTTCGTTAGCCGCCTGCAATTCGGCACGCGCGTTGCGAAGTTCGTCAGCATAAGTCGTAAGCAGTGAAATCAGCTGACGCTGATCGAGATCGCTATTCAACAATGCCTCGTCGACTGCACGGTTGAACGCTGGCTCGTCGAAGGTTGTTTCGTAGCCGTAGGAGATATCCTTGATCTTTCCTGCTGTGCCGACGGCGATGCTGCCGTTAATGATCTTGTCCAGCATGCCCGAATCTTCGTCGCGAAACGGGTTGATCGGGTTGCAGCGATGCGATTCGGTATAAACCTGCGGGGTGCATTCGGCAACGCGAGTGTCAAAGGCCGGAGTCAGGTCATTCAGGCGCACGAGATAGGAAGACTCAGATGGCTCGTCCGACGCAGTAATAGTCTTGAAGATCCAGCTGCCGTCCTTGTTGTTGACGAGCTGGGCGTAGATCGGCCGCGTACCCATAAAGTAGTTACCGGACTCGACGATCTCGGCGGCCCGCAGGTCTTCCTTTGGCGGCTGTCCACCGCAGGCGGCACACAACATGAGCAGGCTCGCAGCCAGCAGGTTTCGTATGTGACAAGGTTTGATCTTCATTCGCCTAAACATAATCAGGGACGGTGACCGCGGAGTATAAACAAACAGACGCGGCTTTCAGGCGAGAAATGTGTCGCATTCTGGCGACTAAAGTGATTTTTGCGACGCAGGTCCGGCCGCAGTGTTTTTGATGCAAATATTAGGCGCGAAGCTCGAGACCTGTCAGAATTATGCACCTATGCGCAGCTCAAGATTACTTTTAACTGCACTATTCTGCTTCTTCTGCATTGCAGCGCTGGCGGCATGTAATGCGGCCAATGATGATGCGCCTGCTGATGCGCCCCTTGATGTGCCCGTCGATGCGCCTGTTGATGAAGCAAGTACTGCGGCGGAAGATTTGCCACCGATGCCGTCCAGTCTCATCTGGCAGTCCTGGCTTGGGGACTATGACGGCATGGTCGAACGTCGCGTGGTCCGCGCGTTAGTACCTTTCGGCGGTTACCAGTACTACTACGAAGATGGTCGCCCGCGCGGTGCGAGTTACGAACTCCTGCAGCGCCTCGAAAAATATATTAATACTGAGACCCGGCGCCGCAATATCAAAACCTATGTAGTCGCTATCCCCATGCACAGGGACGAGATGATTCCGGCTCTTTTGGCAGGGCACGCCGACCTGATCGCTGCCGATCTCACCATTACATCGGAGCGGTCGAAGCTCGTGACCTTTGCCCGGCCGATGCTGACCAACGTTAACGAAGTGATCGTGACGGGGCCGGGAGCCGCGGCTATCGTCTCGTCCGATGAGCTGAGCGGCGTAGACATCGTCGTGCGTCGTTCCAGTAGTTACTTTGAGCACCTTGAGCGACTGAGCGAGGACTTCAAAAATCGAGGTCTTGAGCCACCCGTCATTCAGACTGCGGATGAGATTCTCGAAGCCGAGGATTTGCTCGAAATGGTCAACGGCGGAGTTATCCCGGCCACGGTAATGGACGACTACAAGGCAGTCTTCTGGAAGGGCGTGTTCCCGGATATTGAAGTGCGCGAAGACATTGCGATCAACCAGGGCGGCTCGATCGCCTGGGCTATGCGCAATGACAGCCCAATCCTCGCGGCGACCATCGAAGCCTTCCTGCGGAAGTACGGTAAGGGCACCATGATTGGCAACGATACTTATAATCGCTATTTGTCGAATGCAACGGCGGTACGCTGTTCGCACTCACGCAGAGCCCTTGACGAAATTCGTTCTCTGGCTGAGTTATTCCAGAAATACGGAGAGCAGTTCGACTTCGACTGGCTGATGCTGGCTGCGCAGGCCTATCAGGAGTCCGGTTTCCGCCAAGGCCGCAAGAGTCCGGCAGGCGCGGTAGGCCTGATGCAGATCAAGCCGTCGACTGCTGCGGACAAAAACATCGGTATCGATGACGTTACGATCGCTGACAACAACGTGCATGCTGGCGCCAAGTACATGCGATTTATCGCGGATCGCTATTACAGCGATGACAAAATCGACACCTTGAACCAATGGCTCTTGAGTCTGGCGGCCTACAATGCCGGGCCTGCCAAGATCAATCGCTACCGGAGCGAGGCAGTAGAGAATGGTTATGACCCGAATCGCTGGTTCGATAATGTAGAGATCATTGCGGCACAAAGAATTGGTAGCGAAACCGTGACCTATGTCAGTAATATTCTCAAATATTTTGTGGGCTACCAGCTCACTCTGGAGCGCGGCGTCGTTCGCCAGCAACGTTATGGAGAGGATCTTGAAGGCTGCGTCGTTCAAGTCGACACGAACTAGCCGGGTTATCCTGCTGCTGGCTCTGTTCGCATGCCATAACGCATTTACACAGGACCTGGAGCCGCGGCGCTGGACGCCGCTGCCTGCCGGCAGCAACGTGGCTGCGCTCGGCTATGCTCGAGCCGAGGGCGATATCGCTTTTGACCCGGTACTGACCATTGAGAATGCCACGGTCGAAGCGGACGCATTGCTGCTGTCCTATGTGCACTCATTCAAGCTCGGCGACAGGAGTTTTCGGGTTGACGCCGTGTTGCCCTGGCAAAGCAAGCACTGGGTGGGGCTGCTCGACGGTGAACCGGCCGAGGTGACCCGCACGGGCCTGGCGGATCCATTGTTACGGCTGTCGGTCAACCTGCTGGATTCCTCAAGTGCGCCGAATACAAGAACGGTTGTCGGTGGCGCCATAGCGATGTCGCTGCCCCTGGGTGAGTACAAGGAAGATCGACTACTGAACCTCGGCCAGAATCGCTTTTCAGTGCGCCCGCAGATAGGGGTTTTGCACACGCGCGGACCGTGGTCATTCGAGGTAACCGGATCGGTGTTCCTGTACACCGACAACGACGAGTTCTTTAATGGCAACAAGCGCGAGCAGGGTCCCTTGTACGCTCTGCAGGCGCACCTTGTGCACGTTTTCAAGCCGGGTCTGTGGGCCTCTGTCGGCATGGCTTATGGTGCTGACGGCGAGTCGACCATCAACGGCGAGAGCAAGAACGATGCTGCAAGACAGTTCCTGGCGGGCATTAGCGTCGGGGTCCCGATCAGCAAGCGGCAAGGACTGAAACTCGCCTATGTCCGAAGTCGCTCCAACACCGATGTTGGCGGTGACGTCGATACGCTGGCGCTTGCGTTGACGACATTCTTTTGATCAGTACAGCCCACATTAGGCTCTGTAAGCGCGGTATTACCATCGCGCTGCTGTTTCTGGTGGCCGGAGCATTCATTCAATCTCCCGCTCGCTCACAGGAGTTGATGTCCAGCGATACTGTCGGCTCCGACCTGACGCTTTGGTATCAGCAGCCCGCAGCAGAATGGAATCATGCTTTGCCTGTAGGCAATGGTCGCCTTGGTGCGATGGTTTTCGGCACAACGGCCGCGGAACGCATTCAACTGAACGAAGAGACCTTCTGGGCGGGTGGGCCGTACGATCCGACCACCACGGGCGGTGCCGCAGCGCTACCGGAAATTCAGCGACTGTTGTTTGCAGGCGATGTCGAGAAGGCGCACGACCTGTTTGGCCGGACCATGATGGGCAAGCCTTATGAGCAGATGAAATATCAGTCGCTCGGCGATCTCTGGCTGTTTTTCCCAGGCCATGAAGAGGTAACAAACTATCGGCGCGAACTCGACATCGATGCAGCCATCAGTCGGGTTTCATACCGGGTCGCAGGTGTTGGCTATACGAGAGAGGTGTTCGCGACCGCGGTCGACCAGGTCATTGTCGTACGACTCACTGCCGACCAGCCAGGGGCATTGTCATTTTCGACCGAACTGCACGGCGCGCGAAATCAGTCTCACTCTAACTATGGAACGGGCTACTTCCAGTGGGATGGAGTGCCACCGGATGGTTTGAAGATTCATGGCAAGAGCGACGACTATCTTGGCGTCGAGGGCAAGCTGCGTTATGCAGCTCGTCTGGTTGCGAAGTCCGACGACGGCGAGGTCGAAGTGGACTACAAGACGCTGCATGTCCGCAATGCGACCACGGCCACCCTGGTTATTGCAGCGGCGACCAATTTCGTCAATTACCACGATGTCAGCGCAGACCAGGTAGCCCGCGTCGATGCAGTGCTGCAGAAGGTGGCGAGCCGTTCCTACGAGCAATTGAAAGCCGATCATATGGCTGAGCACCGCGCCTGGTTCAGGCGGGTCTCAATGCAACTCGGTAGCGAAAGCCCCATCCGCTTGCCGACGGACGAGCGCATTGCACGCTTTGCGGATAACCCCGATCCTGGTCTGGCGGCGCTTTATTATCAGTTCGGCCGTTACCTTCTGATTGCCAGCTCGCGTCCAGGCACGCAAGCGGCCAATTTGCAGGGCATCTGGAACGACATGGCGAACCCCTGGTGGGACAGCAAGTACACGGTCAATATCAATCTGCCGATGAACTACTGGCTGGCAGAGTCCGCGAACTTGTCCGAGTTGACGGGTCCGCTTCGGCAGCTAATCCAGGATGTCTCTGTAACCGGTGCAAGCGTGGCCAAAGAGCATTGGGGCGCAGAGGGATGGGTGCTGCACCAGAACACCGATATCTGGCGAGCGACCGCGCCGATGGATGGCCCGTCCTGGGGTGCATGGCCTGTCGGTGGTGCGTGGCTAACGACGCATCTTTGGGAGCACTACCTTTTTACCGAGGACGAAGACTATCTACGCGAGGTCTATCCGTTGTTGAAAGGGGCGGTCGTATTCCTGTCCGATATTCTTGTTGAGCATCCAGAGAACGGCTGGCTGGTAACGGCACCGTCGAACTCACCGGAAAATTTTCCTGCACGACCCGGCAATGGTCGGTTTTTTGATGAGGTAACCGGCTCCTATTTGAAAGCGCGCACGATGGCGGTTGGCCCAACCATGGATATGGCGATCATCAGGGCTGTGTTCGAAAATTTCCGGCTTGCAGCGACGCAGCTCGGCCGGGACGCAGAGCTGCTTGAAAAGATTGGCCGGCAACGCAGCCAACTCGCCCCATTGCAAATCGGCAAGCACGGGCAGATTCAGGAATGGATACAGGACTGGGATGAGATCGAGCCCAATCACAGACATATCTCGCACCTGTGGGGGTTATATCCGGGATCGGCGATATCGCCCGAGGAAACTCCGCAGCATGCCGAGGCGGCTGCGGTGACGATAAGACGCCGCGGTACCGGCGGCTGCGGCTGGTCGTACGGCCACAAAATAGGATTCTGGGCGCGGCTATACGAGGCGGAGCCCGCGCTCGCCGAGTTCAGGGCGCTGTTAACGCAATCATCGCTACCCAATCTTTTTTCACTCTGTGGCCGGGCATTACAAGTGGACGCAAACTTTGGAGCGAGCGCTGGTATCACAGAACTGCTGTTGCAGTCGCAGCGCGGTGTGCTGCAGCTATTGCCGGCATTACCGGCAGAATGGTCGGCAGGATCGGTCCAGGGACTGCGTGCCAGAGGCGGCTTTCAGGTCGACCTGGATTGGTCAGACGGGGCTCTCGACTCAGCCGTACTTCACTCGGACTTGGGTAATAACTGCATTATAAAAACCGACCGGCGCGTGCGCATCACATCGGCAGGCGAGGCGGTGGCTGTCGACTCCTCGGACGGCAAGCATGCTATTTTCCAGACTGTTCCCGGTGCTGCCTACCGCCTTGAGTTCGAAGACTAAGCCGACTAATAAGTAAGAGAGGATCATCATGTCTAAAATCAGAATTGTTCTATGCACAATCGCAGCTCTCATAAGCTCGGTCGCATATGCAGACGACCTTGTCGTCATTAAAGCCGGCTCCCTTTTTGATTCTCGCAGCGGCAAGGTTACGCGCAACGCCCTGATCTTTGTCGAGGGCGAACGGATTGTTGGCGTCGAGAGTGCGAGTACCGACATTCCGGAAGGCGCACAGATCATCGATTTATCGTCGTCCTTTGTGATGCCGGGTGTCATGGACATGCATACGCACATCGTTGGCAACCTGGATAACTACTTTTTCGCCGGGTACTTCCAGTCACCGCATCGGGCGACCATCGGTGGTGTCGTCAATGCCGAGAAAACACTGCTGGCCGGATTTACGACCATTCGCAATGTCGGTGCCAGTGACTATGCGGATGTAGCGGTGCGCAATGCGATCAACGCCGGTGAAATACCCGGGCCGCGCATGGCGGTGTCCGGGCCCAGTCTCGGTATTACCGGCGGTCACTGCGATAGAAATTCCCTGAACTCCTCGTTCGAGGAACGCGCAGACGGTGTTGCCGATGGCCCCTGGGCAGTGCGGCAGCAGGTGCGCCGCAATGTGAAGTACGGCGCTGACCTGACCAAGTTCTGTGCCACCGGCGGGGTTTTTTCCAAGGGCACCAAGGTTGGTATGACGCAGTACACGCTCGAGGAGATGCAGGCGATCGTTGATGAGTCGCACACGCACGAGCGCAAGGTCGCCGCTCACGCGCACGGCAATGAAGGTATCAAGCGCGCCATTCTTGCCGGCGTCGACTCCATTGAACATGCAAGCTTCCTCGATCGTGAGGCCGTGCAGATGGGCATCGATCGCGGCACCTACTTTGCACTCGATATTTACAACACCGAGTACACGCTGGAAATGGGTGCGGCAAACGGCGTACCGGAAGAGAACGTCAACAAGGAACGGGAAGTCGGCGAAATCCAACGGCAGAGCTTCACACTGGCGGTCGAAATGGGCGCCAAAGTGGTGTTTGCCACTGATTCTGGCGTCTACCCGCATGGCGACAATGGCAAACAATTTGCGCGCGCGGTTCGCTTTGGCATGACACCGGAGCAGGCGCTAATGTCCGCCACCTCGTTAAGCGCCGAGCTGTTGGGCTGGGACGATCAGGTCGGTGCCATTGAGGCAGGTTTGTACGCTGACCTGATAGCAGTGCACGGGGATCCGCTGGATGATATTCGTGAAATGGAAGACGTCGACTTCGTCATGAAGGGCGGGGTGGTCTACAAGCAGAAGTAGGCGCGCGTTTGTCTCGTAACAAAAATGTAATGCAAACGTAATTGTTGTGTAACGCGCCGCTGCTTCACTTGCCTGTCGAGGGTGAGTGGTGAGGGCGAAATGGCGCGTAGTTCGATAGTTGTGGTCGAGACTGATCCGCTCGCGCGCATGCGAGTTGCCCGCGAACTTACTGAGCTTGGCTATGTGGTCGTTAGCCCGGGTGTTAGCAGCGAGCACGCTGAACTCCCTCACGCTCTGGCGTCGGAAACAGTCAGTGCCGGCGGCGTGTCAATCGATACGGCTGGACATCGCGCTGTCGTTGACGGTGATTTCGTTTCTCTCGCACCGCGCGAGTATCGTCTGCTG
>Ga0316204_10011175_pt1 | contig 11324 bp, 11 predicted proteins | sample 6monrhotite_MG_2_FD_205661 | JGI IMG/M metagenome (GOLD analysis project Ga0316204, IMG submission 205661) | Microbial mat bacterial communities from mineral coupon in-situ incubated in ocean water Damariscotta River, Maine, United States -... | ecosystem: Environmental > Aquatic > Marine >...
GGTCTGGTGTATGCGTCGGTTGGTATTACCGTTTTTCAGGTGCCTCTTCACCGGCGCTGGTCTAATATGGATTTATGAACGTGTTTCTGGTTACAAGATCCCTCATCCCCCGGTTCGCTGCAGCGCTGTTTGCCATGGCTTGTATTACGGCTGCCGTTCCCTCACCGGGACTGGCGCAAAGCCTGGTCACCACCAAACATGATTCCAGCCAGCCCATCGAAATAACCGCGGACGAACTTGAGGTTCAGCAGGAAAAACAGCTGGCGACCTTCAGTGGCAACGTTCAGGCTGTACAAGGTGATATTCGCCTGCAGGCGGCATCCCTTCAGGTCCACTACCGGGCGCAGGATGGCAACGCTCAGGTTCAGGGGGCCATTTCGAGCATTATTGCCCGGGGCGAAGTCTTCTTTTCCTCACCCGGCCAGACAGCCCAGGGCGACAGCGGTATATACGATGTGGATAACAGCACCATCACGATGGAAGGAAAGGTTGTACTGACGCGCGAAGATAACGTTGTGCGTGGCAACCGTTTGGTATTGAACCTTGCCACAGGAAGGAGCAAGGTATCAGGAGCACCTTCCGGCAGTGGCGGTCGTGTGCGCGGACTTTTTGTTCCGAACAAAAAAACAAGCCAGTAGGCGATCATTCCGGCTGAAACCGGCGGGCAAAGATACCCTGGCCGAATCGACGGAATCAGCCTTACGGGGCTGGCAAACAAACAGATTATTCTTGATGTGGTACAACTGGACGGCATGACAACAGACACAACAAATTCCGGCCCTCAATCCGGCGGCCCCTCAGAGGGCCCTTCCGGTGGGGATTTGAACAATGGCCCCCGTCTGGTCAGTGAAAATCAGGGCCTGCAAGCCCGGCAAATCGGCAAAAGTTTTAAAAAACGGCCCGTTCTGAGAGATATCAGCCTCAGCGTACAACGCGGCGAAGCTGTGGGCCTTCTCGGTCCCAACGGTGCCGGCAAGACAACCAGCTTTTACATCATTACCGGTTTGATCAGTGCGGACCACGGCACTATATCTCTTGATGGGCACGATATTACCGATCTGCCCATGTACCGACGGGCGCGATTGGGCGTCGGATACCTACCGCAGGAAGCGTCAATTTTTCGCGGACTTTCTGTGGAAAACAATTTGCGGGCGGTTCTGGAAGTTGTGGAGCCCGTCCGGGACAAACGTGAGGCTATTCTGGATGATCTTCTGGCCGAATTCTCCATTTCACATCTCAGACGGGCACCGGCTATGGCCCTCTCTGGCGGGGAACGTCGACGTGTCGAGATTGCCCGGGCCCTGGCGTCGCGCCCCAGCTTCATGCTTCTGGATGAACCCCTGGCAGGGATTGACCCCATTGCGGTTGGCGATATCCGTGACCTTGTTTCCCATCTCAAGGACAGGGGGATTGGCGTCTTGATTACCGATCACAACGTCCGCGAGACTCTGGATATCATTGACCGGGCCTATATCATTCATGAAGGCCGTGTCCTGATGGAAGGCGCGCCCGAGGAGATCGTTGCACACGAAGATGTTCGCCGTGTGTATCTGGGCGAACGCTTCAGTCTTTAGGCTTTTTTTTCATGGTACTCTCGCCGAAAGTTGAACTCCGCCAAGGCCAGCAACTGGTCATGACGCCGCAGTTGCAGCAGGCCATCAAGCTGCTGCAGTTCAACAATATGGAACTGACCGAGTACGTCGAAGCCGAGCTGGAAAAAAACCCGCTTTTGGAAATTGTCGATCCTGACGCCCCGCAACGTGGTGACGTCAATGACGAAGCCCCCGCCCGGGAAACCCAGGCGGAAGCTGCCGCCGCAACCGCACAGGCCGATGGCAGCCAGGACAGCGAAGTCCGCGACAGCGTGGATATGTCTGCAGGGGAAAACATTCCCGAAACCAACGATGCCCCGCTGGATGTCGCCGATGGTGATATGTATGAGCCGGATGCACCGGAGGTCGGTCCGCAAAACGATTATACAGACCAGGGCTCGAACGAACTGAGCATGAGTGGCTCACAGATGTCCAGCAGTGGTGGCAGCAGTGACTTTACCGGCAATGACTTTGGCATCGATCAGAACATTGCCGAGGAAATTTCGCTTGCAGACCATCTCCGCGAGCAACTGAATGTTGATGTTGAGGACGCAGTCGATCGCATGATCGGTGTTCATCTGATTGATCAGGTTAACGAAGCCGGATACCTGATCGGAGATATCGACGCCATCGCAGAAATGGTTGGCTGCCCGGTGGAGCAGGTCGAAGCGACCCTGAAACGCCTGCAATCCTTTGACCCGCCAGGCGTGTTTGCCCGCGGCCTGCCAGAGTGTCTGGCCATCCAGCTGAAAGAGCTGAACCGCTTTGATCCAGCCATGGAGATCTTCCTGGACAATCTGGAGCTGGTCGCGCGACACGAAATTGCCCAACTGGCCAAGCTGTGCGGCGTGGACAGCGAAGATATCGCTGACATGATTCACGAAATAAAGGACCTTAACCCCAAGCCGGGTCTGGCCTTTGGCAGTGAAGTTGTCCAGCCCGTGGTGCCGGATGTATTTGTCCGCCCCAACCCGGGTGGCGGCTGGCAGGTAGAACTGAACAGCGAAACCCTGCCCCGGGTGCTTGTGAACATGCGCTATCACGCGCAGATCACGGGGACGGCCATGCGAGAAGAAGACAAGGCCTATGTCACCGACAAACTGAATTCAGCTAACTGGCTGGTCAAATCCCTGGACCAGCGGGCCAACACCATATTGCGGGTGGCCACGGAACTTGTCCGCCAGCAGGATAGTTTTCTGGTCAACGGTGTGCGCTTTCTGAAGCCATTGAACCTGCGCGATATTGCCGACGTCATTGAAATGCATGAAAGCACGGTCAGCCGGGTCACCGCCAATAAATATCTGGCAACACCACGTGGCATCTATCCCATGAAGTATTTCTTCACGGCGGCCATTGCCTCGACATCCGGCGGGGAAGCCCATTCCGCTGAATCCGTGCGCGACAGAATTCGCGAACTGATCGAAAACGAAGCACCGAAAAAGATCCTTTCCGACGACAAGATCGTCACTTTATTGAATGCCCAGGGGCTGGATATTGCCCGTCGGACAGTGGCGAAATATCGCGAAGCCATGCGAATTCCGTCATCCGTAGAACGACGACGCCAGAAGAAGATGAATGCCTGACAACCGTCTGTATTGTCGTCCAAAGCCGGGGAAACAAACAGATTGTCGATAAATATTGTTTTGAATCAACGTTGTACGAGTAGTGGTTGACAGCGGATAAGCGCAGACCTATTTTCCGCGCACCCTGAGACCAGGGACTCATATGACATCATGATTTTGTTTTCACCGGCTTAGTATCAAGGAACCGGGATTTACCCTATGCAGGTTACCGTTAAAGGCAAACAAATGGACGTGGGCGAAAGCCTGCGCGGCCAGGTTGAAACGCGCCTTGAAGGCAGCGTCTCCAAATATTTCAACAACCCGATTGAAGCCACTGTCGTCTTCGCCAAAATCCGCAATGGATTTGAAGCCGACACCAGTGTGCACATCGGCTCCGGCATTACGCTGCAATCTCACGGCGAAGGCGACGATGCCCATGTGGCATTCGATTCAGCCCTTGAACGTCTGGAGAAACAGCTGCGTCGCTACAAGCGCCGGATTAACGACCACCACAAATCACCACGCGGCAAAACCACACCGGCGCTGAGTTATGTGCTGGCACCGGAAGCTGAAGACGACAGCGACAGTGAAGCTGATGCACCGCTGATTATTGCTGAAGGCACAACAGACCTGCCGGAAGTCACAGTCGGTGAAGCCGTCATGCGCATGGACCTGGCTGATGTACCTGTGTTTATGTTCCACAACAGCGCCCATGGCCGTCTGAACGTCGTCTACCGTCGTGCTGATGGCAACGTTGGCTGGATCGATCCTTCGCCAGCCGGGCAAGACAGCGAGAGCTAGGATGGAAATCACAGAAATCCTGAAGCCTGACAGCGTGTTTGCCAATCTGAAGGCAGGCAGCAAAAAACAGGCTTTACAGGAGCTGGCCCAGTATGCGGCCAGAATTACCGGTGCGCAGGAACGGGCGATATTTGACGTTCTACTGGAACGTGAACGTCTGGGGACAACCGGGGTCGGCAATGGCATCGCCATCCCGCACGGCAAACTGGCCCAGCTGGAAAAACTTCAGGGCATGTTCGTGCGGCTTGAAGTCCCTGTCGATTTTGAATCAATTGATGACCAGCCCGTTGACCTGATCTTCCTGTTGCTGGCCCCCGAAGAGGCCGGCGCCGATCACCTGAAGGCCCTGGCCCGGGTCTCGCGCCTGTTGCGGGACAAAAGCATGTGCGAAAAGCTGCGCGGCACTGAAGAAGCCGACGCCCTTTATGCCCTGTTGTCTGAAACGGCCCAGACCAACGCAGCCTGACCTGCCTCTAAAGTATCAGCTTCGCAAACGCCGCGCCGGAATATAGACTAACCTGATGTCAGTCTGTTTTTCCCGAAAAAACCCGGCCCGGTCTGCGCCGTGAAAATTCACGCCGCCAGCCTTGTGGCCTTTGCGCTGTTCCTGCCACTACAGGCAACGGCGGAGCAGCGACCCGACTTTGTCCTGCCCGTAGACTGCGCCATCGGCAAGGAATGTTTCATCCAGAATTACGTCGATCTGGCCCCCGGGCCGGATGTACAGGACCATGCCTGCGGAAAGCTCTCCTACGACGGGCACAAGGGTACAGACATCCGCGTCACGGACCTGACCGTCCTGCAGCGGGGTATCCCTGTTACAGCGGCGGCTGATGGCCGTGTAAAGGCGACCCGGGATGGCATGAAGGATATTGATGTCCGTACCGGTGGCATGGAAGCCATCCGGGACATGGAATGCGGCAACGGTGTCATTCTGGATCACGGCGGCGGCTGGCTGACAAAATACTGCCACATGCGCCGGGGCAGCGTTCTCACTGCAAACGGCAGTATTGTAAAAGTCGGTCAAAGACTTGGCCTGATGGGCCTGTCCGGCAAAACAGCCTTTCCCCACCTTCACTTTGAAATCCTGCGCGACAACAAGTTTGTTGATCCGTTCACCAGCCTGCACCAACGTGATCCCGCAACCTGCTCAAAGGAAAATGAAAAGGTCTCGCTGTGGCAGAAAGAAACGGCCGCAGCCTTCAAATACATACCAAGCGGCGTCATTCGCAGCGGATTTGCCACTCGCAAGCCCGACATCAAGGCCATTGAAAATGGTGGCTTCAACGATATGTGGGCCTCTGTAAGGGTGCCGGTATTGCTGTTCTGGGTCCAGATGTATGGCATGCACACCGGAGACAGGACGGAGTTTGTTATTTTTCGCCCGGATGGTTCCGAACTGGCCCGCACCCGCGACGTCCACAAGGACCGTCACAAGGCACAATGGTATTCATTTGTCGGGAAGCGCCGCCCTCAGAGCGGCCAATGGCCTGCGGGGCGGTACATTGGCAAATACAGGCTGACGCGCCAGGACGCAGACGGGACCTGGCAGCAAATTATTTCGATTGAACGGGAATTCAGCCTTCTGGATCGCTGAAATCAGCCCCTAGTGGACACTGACGGGCGTGTAGTCGTGTGAAAGGGCAGCGGCAAACGCCACTTCCCGATCCGCGAGGATCGCCAGTTCTGTGCCATCGGCGGAATAAACAGCATAAGCCGGATCACCGTCGATGGTGACCGCCTTGACGTAGGCAATTGTCGGATCGTCCAGTGCCGCCATTGCGGCCTGAAGGTCTGGTGCCAATGATATTTTGTTGTCGGTATGCATTCCGGTTACCCTAACCACAAATAGTGAAAAATTCGTTATTCAGCAGCATTTGAGACGTCAATTGCACCTTTTTGGGCCTTTTTGCCACTTTCGATCTTGATCGTGCGCACAGGCGCATCGACCCTGGGGCGTTCCAGTGTCACATGCAGCAAACCATTGTCGGTATGCGCGCCGCTCACTTCGATCCCTTCTGCCAACACAAAAGCACGCTGAAACTGACGCGAGGCAATGCCGCGATGAAGATAGACACGTTCCTCATCTTCTTCCTGGCGGCGACCGCGGATCACCAACTGGTTATCTTCGATTGTCACTTGCAGATCATCGAGAGAGAAACCGGCGACAGCGACAGTAATCCGAATGCCGTTTTCACCAATTTGTTCAATATTATAAGGGGGATAGCCTTCACCGCCAGCCTTGGCGACACGATCAAGCGTCCGTTCGATTTGTTCGAAACCAAGTAGCAGGGGGCTGTTAAACAGGGAAACCCGGGACATATTGCGCACCTCCTCCTTTGAGCGAGAGCGATAAAACAAATACATTCGCAAGAGCGAAAAAAGTAACTACCGCCAGATCAATCGACATTCCGACCCCGAACATGGGCATCAGATGTTTTCCGCAGGCGGACGACGCGGCCCCGAGGGCACCGCTGTTCTGATATTTAGTCACTTTCGGCGCTTAATCAAGGCCGCTTGTAATCAGGCTGATTTAATACCTCTTTTGACATCACTTTTGACATCTCCGGGGGGAATGACTTGATTTTCTGTCCGCCGACAGACAAAAAAGGGGCAACAACTCTTATCGGATGACCTTTCCGGTATCCCCACAGTTTCCCCAAAAGTTTCCAAGGACCCCCCTGACATGAGTAACCTGAACGCAGCAGAATTGACCGTTGGTGTTGTTGGCACCGGCGCCATGGGCCGGGGCATCGCCCAGGTTGCCATTACCGGCGGCATGAAGGCCTTGCTGTTTGATGCAGCCGAAGGTGCCGCAGCCAAAGCGGAAGAGTTTATTCACGGCATGCTGGACAGGGGTGTCGACAAGGGCCGCATGGAAGCAGCCGATGCCGAGGCCGCCAAATCACGGCTCAGCGTCGTCGACAGCCTTGAAGGCCTGGCCCCCTGCAACCTGGTCGTCGAGGCGATTGTTGAAGACCTTGGTATCAAGCAGGAGGTTTTTACCGCGCTTGAAAACATTGTCGCCGACGATGCCATCATTGCCTCCAACACCTCATCGATCCGGATTGCCTCAATTGCTGCGGCCTGTGAACGCAAAGACCGGATTGCCGGGCTGCATTTTTTCAATCCGGTCCCGCTGATGCGCCTGGTCGAGGTTATCCGGGCACCACACACCAGTGATAAAACAACTGATACGCTGATGGAAATCGGCAAGTTCATGGGACGGACCCCGGTAATTGCCAAGGACGGGCCGGGCTTCCTGGTAAATCTGGGCGGCCGGGCCTATACCACTGAGGGCATGCGCCTGCTGCATGAAGGTGTCGCCTCGCCAGCGCAAATCGATGCGGTGATGCGAGACTGTTGTAATTTCCGCATGGGCCCTCTCGAACTGGCTGACCTGACGGGTATCGACGTCAACTTTCCGGTCAGCAAAATCATTTACGACGGCTATTTCCAGGATCAGCGACTGGCAACCTCCCCCATCCACGAAGCCATGCAGGCGGCCGGACTTCTGGGACGCAAAACCGGCGCCGGGTTTTATACCTACGACAGCGATGGCACACAAAGTGGTGGCGGCGCCCCTGCCGATCACGTCACGGATGCGGCGCCCGCCCCCCGGGTTGTGATGTTCGAAGACGATGAAGAACTGAAAGAACTGTTTGTCCAGGCCGGGGCTGAAGTGGTTTATTCGGATGATGAGCAGAGCCCCATCGTCTGCGCCCCCATCGGCGAAGACTGCACTTCTGCTGCCGTACGGCTGAACGCAGACCACAGCCGTCTGGTCGCTGTCGACACCCTGACCCCTTACGACAAACGCGTTACCATCATGACCACCCCCGGTGCCGACCCGGCCATCCGGGACGCTGTAGCCGCCCGCCTGGCGAATGGACAGGGTGGTTCGGGGATCAAGGTCACAGCTATCAATGATTCGTTTGGTTTTATCGCGCCGCGGATCCGGGCCATGATCGCCAACCTGGGCTGTGAAATGGCCCAGACCGGCGTTGCAGCCCCCGACGACATCGATACGGCCATGACCCTTGGCCTGAACTATCCGATCGGCCCGATGGCCCTGACGGACGCCATGGGGCCTGAAATCGTTCTGGCATTGCTGGATGCCTTTTATGGTCTGACCGGTGATACACGCTATCGCCCCAGCCAGTGGTTGCGACGGCGCGCTTTGCTGGGTCTGCCGGCTGGCACGGTCTGATACGCCCCGATCATTATAGTTAAACTTTGCGACCCTGCCCGGACCTGCATTCGGGCAGGGAATCAAAACTGTAGCTAAATCCACCTGTTAAGACTATATTAAGCATAAGCGCCGAGGGCGAAGTATCGCCGGGCGTCTGATTCTATCCCTGAAGCCAGTGTTGGCTGCCGGGATTTCGCTTCGTCAGACGCGCCACAGCAAGTGGTTTCGGTTCAGGATCGGCTAACAAGCCTGTCCGCAAGAAGCAGTATGCTCTGAATTTTATCCTGCAGAAGGCTGTTCGAAATGTGCCTGCATTTTCGCGCGTGTTGTTACGCGCGGACGTGTGACGTGTCGTCACGACATGTGTGTCTCATAACGGAGCCTGGATTTGGTCAGTCTGATCAACGATGCCGGCCTGGTCGGCTTTCAGACGCTTAACGCCCGTAGCGGGGTGGTTGAGAGCGAACGCCTGCGCACGTCCAGCGGGCTGCGCTTTGCTGTGTCCGAAACCGAAACCACCAAGACCACACTGGATTCCGTCGAAACTGCCCTTGGCGAAAATGCCGGTCTGAAGGCCCGCCGGACAATCCTGACCGGAACCGACACGGTGCTGCAGGCCGGGGTCAATGCCGCCAACAATGTCCGCGATACCCTTGTTGAACTGAACGCCATCGCCATCCAGGCCCAGGCCACAAACATTGAAACCGAAACCCGGGACGATCTGATTGACCGGTTCGAAATCTTGCGCGACCGTCTGGCCGGTCAGGTCGATCAGGCCAATGTGAACGGCGTCAATGTTGTGGCGGAAAACGCTCCTGATTTCACCATCAAGGATGGAGAAGGCAATAACATCAGGATCGAGTCTGAGGATCTGTCAGCCCAGGGACTGGGTATCAGTCACATAAAAGTTGACCTGGTCAGTGAAGCCACCGCCAGTGCCACATTGCTAAAAACGGCCCTGACGACCCTCGATGCACGACAGGCCGCGCTGGAAGAAAAAGCCGATGAAGTGGGCGATGCCCTGAACAAGGTCAAAACGGCAACAGGTTATATCCCCAACGGGGTCGCCGAACTTATTGACCCGGACATTACACTTCAGAATGCCGAACTGCGTGCCATTGATATCCGTCAGCGCCTGGGCGAAACGGCCCTCGCCATCGCCAACGTCGACGGCTTTTCTCTTGTCGGCCTGGTCAAGGCCGACATCGGCAGCATCCGGCAATACAGCGAAAACAGCAGCGATAAACCCGAGCCAAAACCGCCTGATGACTGATTTCCATTCGCTACTGATAATTCTGAAAACAAAAAAGCCGGAACTTCAAAAATATTGAAGTTCCGGCTTCATGCATATTTGGTGGAGCCAGGCGGAATCGAACCGCCGACCTCTTGAATGCCATTCAAGCGCTCTCCCAACTGAGCTATGGCCCCGAATATATGTGCCGCTGCACCTATGGGTCGGTGCGGGCTGGGGGGTTTAATGCCTCCAGCGCATCAGGAAATCAAGAGCAAAGACCACAGAACTTGAAAAATTCTGCAAAAAACTTCTCTGCGCGGCTTTCCTGAAGGGTCTTATTCGACAGTGTTGGTCACGACCGGCGTATCCAGAACAGCGGTCACATCATCTTCGTCGTCGTCATCTTCAACAAAAACATCACCGACGACGCCATCTTCTTCACTATCCTCGGTATCGTCTTCTTCGATACCAACGGCGGTCAGAAGTGCGGCCTCGTCATCTTTGCTCTCTGCTTCCACCTCAGCCTTGGCGACGACAACAGGAGCTGGCTTGGCAGCTGCAACAGCCTTTGTCTTTGATTTGGCCGTCGATTTCCCGCTGACAATTACAACCGTCGCTTCACACTTGGGGCATATAATCGGTGTCCGTGTGAGATCATAAAAACGGGCGCCACATTCCGTGCACTCCCTTTTTGTTCCCCATTCCGGTTTCGCCACGTGCCTCTACCTCCGACTTGCATAAAATATGTGAACTGCATTTTGCAGTCTGCGACGACCCTTTGCCACGATCACTGGTCGCTGTCAAAACGTTTTGTCATGAAATTCTGGTGCAAAACAGCTTTTCTGTACAGAATCAGAAAAAACTTTCTTTTTACCCTGGCTAATCCTTGCCTGGTGCGGGTTGGGGATTCGCCGTCTCCGGTTCTGTATGCTAGACAATCGGCATGAAATTTATGACCCGGCGACCTTCCCTTCTGATCCATTTCCAATCCAGGTAATTCCGTGCCCCCTCTTGTCTCCCATCGCGCCACCGCCCTGAACGGCACCATCACGGTCCCGGGCGATAAATCCATTTCCCATCGGGCGCTGATTTTTGGCGCCCTGGCGATCGGCGAAACCCGGATTACCGGTTTGTCCCGCGGTGAGGATGTTCTGGATACAGCCGGTGCACTGACTGCATTGGGGGTCGGGATCAATATGCAGGATGATATCTGCCTGGTTGAAGGGCGCGGTATTGGCGGACTGGCCGAACCTTCAGGCGTAATCGACCTGGGTAATTCCGGCACCGCTGTGCGCTTGCTGATGGGCGTCGTCGCCCAGCAGCCGATCAAGGTTCACTTTACCGGCGATGCTTCCTTGTCGGTGCGCCCCATGGCCCGGGTAATGACGCCGCTGAAATCACAGGGCATTCGCTTTGAAGCGCGACAGGACAATCTGCTGCCCCTCAGCGTGCAAGGACCTGAAACGCTTTTACCCGTGCAGTACGCACTGCCCGTCCCGTCGGCCCAGGTCAAATCCGCAATTTTGCTGGCTGGTCTGGGTGCACCGGGTGAAACAACCGTAATTGAAACCGAGCGCACCCGCGATCACACCGAACGTATGCTGACCTGGTTTGGCGGCAAGGTCGCCACCCGCACCGGCGGCGAGGGAGAGCATATCGTCACCGTCAGCGGTCAGCCTGAACTGGTTGCAGCGCCTGTGGATGTGCCCGGCGACCCGTCCCAGGCCGCCTTTGCCGTTGTCGCCGCCCTGGTCTGCCCGAATAGTGACATCACCATCAACAATGTCTGTGTAAACAGCTTGCGCGATGGCCTGTTTGTCACCCTGAAAGAAATGGGTGCTGACCTTGAATATCAGAACCTTCGCGAAAACGGCGGCGAGCCGGTGGCAGACATACGTGTCCGCAGCAGCAAACTGAAGGGTATTAACGTCCCCGCAAAACGC
>Ga0316204_10011176_pt1 | contig 11324 bp, 6 predicted proteins | sample 6monrhotite_MG_2_FD_205661 | JGI IMG/M metagenome (GOLD analysis project Ga0316204, IMG submission 205661) | Microbial mat bacterial communities from mineral coupon in-situ incubated in ocean water Damariscotta River, Maine, United States -... | ecosystem: Environmental > Aquatic > Marine >...
CTTCGAGCAACATGTCGATAGATTTACGCAAACCATAAAACAGCGTTGTTGCCGGTGTATACGGGAAGAAACCGTCCTTGTTGGTCTTGATCATATCGTCGAAGCTGAAGAAACAACGGGTGCACTTGGCGCTTTTGGATGCTTCCAGGGCTTTCTGGCTGACACCGAGAATTGCCAGGCCTGTTGGCATCATGAAGCCTTTCTGCGACCCACTGACGGCGAGATCGACGCCCCATTCTTCCATACGGAAATCAATACTCGCGATCGAGCTAACGCCATCCACATACAACATGGCAGGGTGCCCGGCTTCATTCAGAACCTTGCGGACGCCAGCGATATCACTGGTGACGCCGGTTGCTGTCTCGTTCTGACAGGCGAGAACCGCTTTAATTTCGTGGTTCTTATCCTCTTGCAGGATCCGTGCGTATTCTTCGAGGGGAACACCTTCTCCCCACTCAACGTCAAGTGCGATGACGTCCATGCCGTGGCGTTCACAGAGATCGACCCACAAATGGGAAAACTGACCGAAACGGCTGGCAAGTACCTTGTCACCGGGTGACAGGGTGTTGGTGATCGCAGCTTCCCAACCGCCAGTACCCGAACCGGGAGACAGAAAAACCTGACCGGTTTCTGTTTTGAAAATTTTCTTCAGGTCAGCGAATAACGGGAGTGTCAGTTCCGGGAACCGCGGCGACCGCTGGTCTTCCATTGGAACGTTCATCGCCCGGCGGATTTCTTCTGGCACATTCGTTGGGCCAGGTATGAAAATTGGATTATCAAACATTGCTCGTTCTCCGTCTTTTGCCGTCTGCGATTGTAAAAAATACCGTCCAGTTGTTTATGACGTTTCGCAGGCTTTATGTTTCCTTGTGTTAAATCGGAATTCCTTGAAAGAAACACCGTCCTCATACTCCATGTACGTCAGTTTCCGTGTTGCGGACAACACCTGCGAGAGGGGCAATTTGATATCTTTCGGGGTGGCGGTGGCCACCTGTTCGGGTAGGCATGTGTGTGCACGGTGTTTCTGAGCGAACAGCACAAAAGTTTTTCTGGGGCCGTGTGTGGCGTTGACATTGAGCGTTGTTTGCCTCACGAACTAACCATGAGTAACAAAACAGATTTCGAACCATTCTCCACACCGGCGGCTGAACTACCCGATAACCCGACACGCCATGCCCATGCCGTGTCCTGCTGGCTTTTTGTCGTATGCTTCATGGTGTTTGCCATGGTGGTTCTCGGTGGGCTGACACGGTTGACCCATTCGGGCCTCTCCATGGTGGACTGGCGTCCCATCACAGGGTGGTTACCGCCGTTAAACAACGGTGAGTGGATGGCCGTGTTCGAGCTCTACAAAGAGTCTCCGCAGTACTTGCAGATGAACAAAGGAATGATGGTCGACGAATTCAAAGGGATTTTTTGGTTAGAGTATATTCATCGTCTCGTCGGGCGATCCATTGGCATCATTTTCCTGCTGCCGTTCTTGTTCTTCATGTTCAGGGGGTGGCTTGACCGGCGTATCGTTCCGACGCTGGTTTTCTTCTTTTTTCTGGGCGGCATGCAGGGGGTGCTGGGCTGGTACATGGTGAAGAGTGGTCTGGCAGACGAGCCCGATGTCAGTCAGTATCGTTTGACTGCCCACCTCGGGCTTGCTGTCCTGATCTACGCGTTGATGTTCCGTTTTGCCCTGCGCCTGCGTCATGGCTATGGTGCGGTTCGTCCGATGATCTCACCCGCCCTGATCCGGCTGAGACGGTACGCGCGAATCCTTCCCTTTATTGTCTTTTTCACCCTCCTGTCCGGTGGTTTCGTTGCCGGTCTTGATGCCGGATTTACCTACAATACCTTTCCGTTGATGGATGGATCGTTGATTCCTGACAGACTTTATGATGGCGCTCCTGCCATTATCAGCGCCTTCGAAGATGTCACTACGGTCCAGTTCAATCATCGTTGGTTTGCCATTTCGACGTTGATTATCATTGCTGTGTTTTGGGCTGTCTCGTTGCGACGGCGGTTGGGACCGGCACAGCGATTGGCGATGAACCTGTTGTTGTTCGCCGCTTTGGGGCAGGTTACGCTGGGTATTGCCACATTGTTGTTGGTGGTTCCCATTAGTCTGGGTGCGCTTCATCAGGCGGGGGCCGTAGTTCTGCTAAGTGCAACGATTTACGCGGTGCATACGATCGAGTGGGGGCATGTGACGAAATAGATGATTGTGGCTCATGCCCGAAACACCAGTGCAATGAACTGCACCGTTGGCTTTACACTACCATTTCGAGTATCTATCGTGAGATGATCGAAGCTACGGCTTAGGTCAGTTTTATTGTGCAGGGATTGGCAAGGGATAGGGTAATGAGCGAAGAAAAATTCCGCTTGGTAACACGTAGTGATTTTGACGGACTTGTATGTGCGGTTCTGTTGAAGGAACTGGACATGATTGATGAAATCAAGTTCGTGCATCCGAAAGATATGCAGGATGGAACGATCCTGGTTTCTGAAAATGACATCACAACAAACTTGCCATATGTTCCTGGCGTTCATATCGCGTTTGATCATCATGCCAGTGAATCGATCCGCGTTGAGGACAAGCCTGAGAACCATGTGATCGATCCTGATGCACCGTCGGCTGCCCGTGTCGTCTACGACTACTACGGGGGCGCTGAGGCATTCCCGAATGTGGCCCTCGATATGATGGACGCCGTTGACAAGAGCGACTCTGCGCAGTTCAGCAAAGACGAGATCTTGAACCCGACCGGTTGGGTGTTGTTGAACTACCTGATGGACTCCCGCACTGGCCTTGGCCGGTTCAAGGAATTCCGGGTATCGAACTATCAGTTAATGATGCAACTAATCGACTACTGCCGCGATCACTCGATCGACGATATTCTGAGCCTTCCGGATGTGAAGGAACGTGTTGATCTATATGAATCCCACGATGCCAAGCACAAAGAACAAATTGAGCGATGCTCCAAGGTGAACGGAAACCTCGTCGTGCTTGACCTGCGTGGCGAAGAAACAATCTATGCTGGTAACCGGTTCATGATTTACGCACTGTTTCCAGACTGCAACATATCGATTCATGTGTTGTGGGGGTTGAATAAACTGAACACTGTTTATGCGACGGGTGGCTCGATTACCAATCGGACGTGCAAAACCAATATTGGTGAATTGATGCTGAAATATGGTGGCGGCGGCCATGAAGCTGCTGGAACCTGTCAGGTCGAAAACGACGATGCAGAGCGCGTTCTCGGTGAACTGACCGAGGCCATCACCGCAGCAGGGTGACCCAGGTTGCGTCTTTTCATCCGAGGTGTACTGCTCGCAAGCTAGCCCAGACTAGGACGCATCCATGAAACGTTGGCCGCGTACGCCTGAAACTTTGGCGGCTTTTATCGCCGTGGCGCTTTTTCTGACGGTGCTGCCGGGCCTGAGTGGGTGCGCGCCTGAGGAATCGCGTCTCGGACGCGTTCTCGACTCGATCAGTTCCGGTGTAACCTACCCATTGTCTGTTGAGGCAGAACAGGAATTGGAACGTTTCGATAATGCCTTTTACAACGCGTCGGGTGGGGTCGATGATCAAGGGCAGCTCCGCCATTTCCACGATGCATTTCGCCGGGTAAGGCTGAATTATGTTGAGCCGGTCGCTGACCGCTTTCTGATCGATGCCGCAATTGACGGCATCGCCGACGACGCAGAACCGGAGCGCGATCTAGCCCCTCGCGCGATTGTGGAGCGCGGGTTGGACGCGATGATGGCGTCTCTTGACCCTCATTCCAGTTACCTTAACCCCAAGGAGTTTCAGGAAACGCAGGTCTCGACCAAAGGGCAGTTCGGGGGGCTTGGCGTGGAAATTACCCTTGAGAACGAAACCATCAAGGTTGTTGCCCCAATTGAAGACACCCCTGCGTTTTTGGCTGGCATGAGTGCGGGAGATTTAATCACCCATGTGGATGGCGAAGATATTCGTGGCAAGGGTCTTGGATATGCCGTGAATCTGTTACGGGGTGAACCGGGTGACCCGGTTGTGATAACGGTGGTTCGGGAAAATTCAGAGCACCCCTTCGATATTACGATCGTTCGGGCGATCATTAAAGTTCGGTCGGTTCGGTGGCGACTGGAAGGTGATGTCGGTTATATCCGGGTCAATCGTTTCACGGAACGAGTTGAACCGGGAATCGTTGAGGCCATGAATGCACTGCGGAGCGTGCTCGGTGGCGAAATGGCGGGCCTTGTCCTCGATCTTCGTAACAATCCGGGTGGGTTGTTAGATCAGTCGATTATCCTTGCGGATGCCTTCCTCGATCACGGACGGATCGTCTCAATCAAAAGTCGCGGTGAAGGTAACCATCGAGCTTACAGTGCTAGTCCGGGCGACATGGCATCAGGGTTACCTGTCGTGGTTCTGATTAATGGTGGTTCCGCATCGGCTTCCGAGATCGTCGCTGGGGCGTTGCAGGACCACGGACGCGCGACGGTGATGGGAAGCAGGTCGTTTGGCAAGGGCTCTGTGCAAACCATCTCGCCATTGCCGGTTGAAGGTGCGTTACGATTGACGACGGCGTTGTATTACGCACCATCTGGTCGATTGATTCAGGCAGCAGGGATTCGTCCGGATATTGTTTTGACATCAAAAACACCTGAAACCGAGCCTCTCGAGATAACACGAGAGGCCGATCTTCCACATTCTTTGTCCGGTACTGGGGTTGCTAATGGTGCGGATGGCCCAGTAATTGACCCCGAGAATTGCCAATCGGTGGTAGAAGGGGAAGACCCGGGATTGGCTTGTGCCCTTGACTTTCTACACTCTGCTTCATCGGCAGCATTTTTGTCATCCGTGGGCGCGTCACCTCGGTCATGAATTAACAAACCCGATCGCTCTGCTGAACCTAAAGATTTTGCAATCTGGCCTATTCCCTTTGGGCGGCAAGTCTCATACTCATTCAGGATACTTTTGAGGTGTACCCTCAAGTGTTTGTCGTAGGGGGTGTGTGCGCTCATACGGCTTATTGACCGGAAACCAAGCTGGTCAACTGTGGATTAACACGGCGATCATCGGCGAGGGTGTATGTCTGATAAAACCAACCAGTGGGAAGATAAGATCGAGACATCCCCTGAAGTTGCCGACGAAGTGAAATATACCACCTGTTACATGTGTGCCTGTCGGTGCGGCATTAAGGTCCACCTGAAGGACAACAAGGTTCGCTACATTCAGGGGAACCAGAATCATCCCGTCAATCGGGGCGTTCTGTGTGCCAAGGGCTCGGCAGGAATCATGACCCAGTATTCGCCGGCCCGGCTGAATAAACCCCTGAAACGGGTTGGCCCACGAGGGAGTGGCGAATTTCAGGAGATTGAATGGGACGAAGCACTTGAAACCGCTTCGTCATGGCTGGGTTCCATCCGGAAAAGCGATCCCAAAAAACTGGCCTTCTTTACTGGACGTGACCAGAGTCAGGCCCTGACTGGGTGGTGGGCATCCCAATTTGGAACACCGAATTACGCGGCTCATGGCGGGTTTTGTTCCGTTAATATGGCGGCGGCGGGGCTTTATACTATTGGTGGATCATTCTGGGAATTCGGTGAGCCGGACTGGGACCGGACCCAGTACTTCCTGATGTTTGGTGTTGCCGAAGACCACGATTCCAATCCCATTAAAATTGGCCTGAGCAAACTCAAATCCCGAGGCGTCAAGTTCGCATCCGTTAATCCCATTCGTACCGGTTACTCCGCGATTGCTGACGAATGGATTGGGATTAAACCCGGAACAGACGGCTTGTTCATCATGGCATTGATCCATGAGTTGCTTCACGCGGACAAGGTCGATCTGGATTATCTGGTGCGTTACACCAACGCCCCGTGGTTGGTTATTCAAGACCCGGGCGCTGCGGATGATGGGCAGTTCGCACGGGATAAGGATGGTAATCCTTTATGTTGGGACACCGGGTCTGATGATTTGGCTGACGCTAGCCTCGCAACGGTTAAACCTGCCCTTGTTGGCGAGCGGCCCCTCGGTGACGGACGGCATGCTGTTCCGGCTTTCCACCTGTTGGCGGAACGATACATGGATTCTCAGTATTCGCCCGACATTGTGGCGGAGGAAACCGGTGTGGCGGCGGCCGACATCCGTCGCATAGCCGCTGAAATTGCCCACGCCGCTTTTGAAGAAGAAATCCGTCTGGATGTGCCATGGGTCGATTGGGCAGGTCGGCAGCACGACCATATGATTGGACGTCCCGTCGCGATGCATGCCATGCGAGGGATTTCCGCCCACTCTAACGGCTTTCATACGTGCAGGGCGTTGCATCTTCTTCAGGTCCTGCTGGGAAGCATCGATTGTCCGGGCGGGTTTCGCTACAAACCCCCATTCCCGAAACCTATTCCTCCGGGCATGAAGCCCACCGGAAAGCCCGATCAGGTCGTGCCGGGACAGATCTTGCCGGGTCCGCCTCTCGGTTTCCCGACGGGGCCGGAAGACCTTTTGGTTGATGCCGACGGCACGCCGCAACGGATCGACAAAGCATTTTCATGGGAACACCCGGTTGCGGCTCATGGCATGATGCATTCCGTCATCAGCAATGCCTGGAAGGGCGATCCCTATCCAATTGATACCCTGATGATGTTCATGGCGAATATGAGTTGGAATTCTTCCATGAACACCGCTGGTGTAATGGAAATGTTAACCGACACGGACGCGGAAACAGGCGAATACAAAATTCCGCGGATTATCTATTCGGATGCCTATTACTCCGAAATGGTTGCCTATGCGGACCTGATATTACCGGATACCACTTATCTGGAACGGCATGACTGTATTTCCCTGCTCGATCGACCTATTTCGGAAGCCGACGCCGTTCAGGATGCCATTCGACAACCGATCATCGAACCAGATCGCGACGTTCGTCCCTTTCAATCTGTGCTGATTGATCTGGGTGCGCGTCTGGGATTGCCGGGGTTAACAAATGAAGATGGATCGCCGAAATATCCCGGCGGGTATCCTGACTATATTGTTAATCATGAACGGGCGCCCGGGATTGGGTCGCTGGCCGGGTGGCGGGGTGAGGAAGGCACGTCCCACGGCCGGGGTGCGCCCAATCCGCAACAATTGGAACGGTACATCGAGAACCAGTGTTTCTGGAGTTCCCCGATTCCTCGCGAACAACGTTTTTACAAAATGGCGAACAAGGGGTATCTCGAATGGGCGACTGAAATGGGCTTCCTGACGAAACCGGAGCCCATCATATTGCAGATTTATTCTGAACCTCTTCAGCGTTTCAGGAATGCGGCCCGAGGTCACGGCCCGGTGCAACCACCCGAACAAGATCGGCTACGGGTTGACACCTATTTCGATCCATTGCCCATGTGGTATCCACCCATGGAAGACACGATGATCGATCTTGAGGATTTTCCGCTGCATGCCCTCACCCAGCGACCAATGCACATGTACCATTCATGGGGGGCGATGAATGCATGGTTGCGTCAGATTACAAACCGGAACCTCCTGTACATGAATACCCGGTTAGGCGAGCGATTAGGGCTTGTCGACGGCGACTGGGCGTGGGTTACCAGCCATCACAGCAAGATCAAGGTGCAGGTCGGGCTCATGGATGGAGTTAATGATGACACTGTGTGGACGTGGAACGCCATTGGCAAACGCTCGGGCGCGTGGAATTTGAAGCATGATGGTCCCGAAGCCAAGAAAGGCTTCTTGCTCAATCACCTTATTTCGGAACTCTTGCCTGCGCGTGAAACCGGATATCGGTATGCAAATGCAGATCCGGTCACCGGACAAGCGGCATGGTATGACCTGCGGGTTCGGGTTGAGAAAGCGCATGGTGTGGACGAGTCGGATGCTACGGCGAGCGAACCCGAATTCCGCGATCTTGCGAAGCCGGATCTGGGTGAAGCGCCCGACGTGTTGAGATACGGAAGTGAGTTCCGCAAGCCTTCAGGGGAGACCTGATATGACCTCGCTTCCCCAGAATACGCCGCAAAAACTTGGCCTCGTTATCGATCTTGATACCTGCGTTGGGTGTCATGCTTGCGCGGTGAACTGCAAGGAATGGAACACCGGGGGGCATATGGCGCCATTGACCGACACTCAGCCCTACGGTCATGAACCAGACGGCGTATGGTTCAATCGTATTCATTCCTATGAAGTTGTATCGGAACAGGGACCAAAAAAAGGGCAAACCGTTTACTTTCCACGCTCCTGCATGCATTGCGAAAACGCGGCCTGTGTCACGGTGTGTCCAACGGGGGCGTCTTACAAGCGGGTCGAAGACGGCATTGTACTGGTGAATGAAGACAAATGTATCGGTTGTAAATTATGCAGTTGGGCCTGCCCCTACGGGGCGCGGGAATTTGATGCGGATCAGGGGGTAATGAAAAAATGCACCTTGTGTATCGACAGAATTTACAATGAGAAACTGCCTGAACAGGAGCGTGTTCCGGCCTGTGTTTCCACCTGCCCCGCGAGTGCACGTCATTTCGGTGACTTGGGCGATCCAGAATCGGACGTTTCAAAGCTGGTTGCTGAACGCAGTGGCGTCGACCTGATGCCGGAAATGGGTTATCAGCCAACCAACAAATATCTGCCACCAAGACCTCGGCGTAACGGGCAGGCCGCTCGCCATGAGAACGTAAGACTTTCCGCTGTAGTCCCTAAAGAAAACCCGGTCCTGTATTGGATCGATCGGGTTCTATCGCGATAGGAGAGGGACATGAACCCGGCATTATCCGTGATTATTTTTACAACCGCGTCCGGGGCAGGTTACGGCCTACTGGCACTGACGGGGTTGCTCGTGTGGAATGGTATGATGCCGATGGACCGTTCACTGGGCGTTGTTGTTTTTGGATTGGGGCTTGGTTTGGTGACCATGGGGTTACTGTCTTCAACGTACCATTTGGGGCATCCGGAACGGGCGTGGCGGGCATTCAGTCAATGGCGGTCTTCGTGGTTATCACGCGAGGGGGTTGCTGCGGTTGTGACCTACGTCCCTGCATGTGTTCTGGCATGGTTTTGGATTTTCGATGGTGAGATGGGAGATGTTGGGGCGTGGTATGGCCTGGCATTGTCTATCCTGTCATTGCTCACAGTTTTCTGTACCGCGATGATCTACCGAAGCCTGACGACAGTGCCTGAGTGGGACAATCCGTTGACGGTTTCTTGCTACCTTACGTTTGGAATTATGACCGGTGCGTTGCTGTTGAACGCCGTCCTGTTCCTGTTTGGCGGCAGTGCATCCATGATAACCGTCTTTGCGAGTGTCTTCTGCGCCGCAGGTTTGCTCGTCAAATTATCCTATTGGTATCTCATTGACCGACAGAAACCGCGCAGCTCCATCGAGACAGCGACAGGATTGTCAGGACTTGGCTCCGTTCGACCATTCGAATCGCCCCATAGTGCTGACAACTACCTGATGAAGGAAATGGGGTTTACGGTGGCGCGTAAACACAGCGTTAAACTACGGCGCATTTCTCTTGTATTCGGTTTCCTCTCTCCTCTCGTTCTTAGTCTGCTTGGGTTGTGGAATCCTGCGGGGATTGGTGCAATTGCTGCTGTCTTCGCGGTGTTCACCGCCGCCGGGGGAATCCTTGTCGAACGTTGGTTGTTTTTCGCCGAAGCAAAGCATGTCGTAACGCTCTATTATGGTGAGAGGAAACACTGAAACACTGCGGTTTTCGGTCATGTGATGGGGGTCACATTCAAGCAATAGGATCATAGCTATGATCTTTCCACGGTCGGTATTTGACAGCGTTCTCACGCAGTCATATTATTGATCCATATAAAAAGAAGAATAATAACGTCGCTGTTCTAGCGGACCATTTCAAGAATACGGACATGGTTTGCGTGAACGAGGAATAAGAAAATGGCCGAAGGCGAAGTAAACGCCACCGGTGGAACCGAAAAAACCGATGCCCAAACTCTCGAGATTGGCAGCGACGGTTCCGTTATGGTGCCCGAGGGGCACTCCCTAGCTGATGCCGGTTTTGAAATGGTCGATGGCGATCTCGTCATGTCGTGGTCCGATGGATCCACGGCGATGGTTGAAGGTTTTAGCGACAGCCCAACGACGCTGGTAGATTCAGATGGCGCACAGATGTCTGGCGATATGGCCGAGCAATTGGCGCAGATCGACGTCCCGGCAGCCAACTCCCCCGATATGAGCTTCGATGGCATGGCTTTCGATTCCGGTGGGGACGTGGTCGGTGGTACGGACGGCGCGCCAATCGGTAATGTTGAAGATGTATCTGGCTCCGTGTTTGCCGTTCGTGTGGACGGATCACGCGTTGAGTTGGACGTTGGGGACCCGGTTTTTCAGGGCGATATTCTAGAATCCGGCCCAGATGGCTCGGTGGGTATTATTCTGGCTGATGAGACGACTTTTTCCATGGGTGAAGAGGGCCAGATGGTCCTCGATGAAATGGTCTACGATCCGGGAACTCAGGAAGGTTCGGTATCTGTTTCGGTTCTGGAAGGCGTCTTTACGTTTGTATCCGGACAAGTGGCAAAAACAGACCCCGATGCTATGACCATCGACACCCCTGTTGCCACAATCGGTATTCGCGGAACCCAGGTTGGTATCAATCTGGAAGATGGTGAAGATATGGAAGTCGTCCTTATGGAAGAGGGCGATGGATTTGTCGGTGAGGTTGTGGTGCAGAACGACGGCGGTGTCGTGATCCTGAATCAGGCTTTCGCAGGCACTAACGTGGGAAGTTTTGACTCGCCCCCCGCTGAGGGACGCGAGATCGGGCGCGCGGAATTCTTGCAGAATTTCGGTGATTCATTGAAAGCTCTGCCGGGTGTTAACAACGCGAATACCTACGGTATTACCGAACAAAACCTGGAACTGATGATTGAAGATGCCATCGTCCAGATTGAGCAAGAGCAAGAGCAGGCTCAGCAGGACGCTGAAGCTGCTGCCGAAGCCGAAGCCGAAGCCGAAGCTGCCGCCGCGGATGAAGGTGACGGCGAGGTCCAAGCTGGTGCCGAGGATACCGGACCAGTAACTGACACTATAGACATTCCCGAAGAGGAAGCCGTCCCTGTCGATGGACAGGAAGTACTGTTGGATGAACTCGTCGATGAACTTCAGGGCGATGTAACGGTAGAGCCGACAATCGATGTTACGCTTGACCCCGATGCTGACGTGTCCGGCGTTGATCTGGTGGATTTCGGTATTGATAATGGCAATACAGCTCAGGGCGATGGTTTTTCCGCAGGGACAGATGGTGGAACAGGTTTCGCTGAAATCCTAAACGATACGACCGCCACTCAGGTCGATGTCGCCGCTGCTGAGGTTGCGCCCGACCCCAGAGCAATA
>Ga0316204_10011177_pt1 | contig 11323 bp, 8 predicted proteins | sample 6monrhotite_MG_2_FD_205661 | JGI IMG/M metagenome (GOLD analysis project Ga0316204, IMG submission 205661) | Microbial mat bacterial communities from mineral coupon in-situ incubated in ocean water Damariscotta River, Maine, United States -... | ecosystem: Environmental > Aquatic > Marine >...
GCTAAAAAACCACATGATTGCAGGCAAAAAATGCTTCAAATTGTTGATACGTTGAAAGGCGGGACAAAAAAACTTACCGATTCGCATTTCATGTGTGCGAATAAACAATTATTAGAGGTTCCCTATATAGGTTCTGCGTAGCAGACAGTATGTTTTGTCTCGCTATGCGAGGATGTATAAATAACTGAATTCCCGCCTGCGCGGGAATGACGAATTAATCAGTGTTTCCCTAAAATACTTAATGAAGTATAGAGACAAGTAAGTTTAAATGGCTGCCATCAAAAAGCGCTAGCCCACCTAGATGTATATTTCCAATCTATCTTCTTTACCCATTTCGCCCGCAGCCCAATTAAAGCTATAATCCAGCTCCCGAATCAACCCGCTTTCGAGCTTTGTGCTGTATGCATTTATTCGCTTTTGGTATAAACCATCAAACCGCACCGCTTACGATACGTGAGCAGATAGCAATCAATGTCGATGTTATGGAGTCGGCTTTGCGCGATTTGGTGGGTAATGGCTCCGCTAAAGAAGCGACCATTCTTTCTACTTGCAACCGCACCGAGGTGTATTGCAGCACTACCGCGCCTACCCAAACAATGGATTGGCTGGCTAGCTACCATCAGCTTTCGTCTAACGATATCAAACCTTATATCTATCAGTTGCCACAAGAATTGGCCGTGAAGCATGCTTTCCGTGTGGCGAGTGGGCTGGATTCTATGGTGTTGGGCGAGCCGCAGATTTTGGGACAGATGAAGCAGGCGGTGCGTCAAGCTGAAGAAGCGGGCACGATGGGCTTTTTGCTGCACAAATTATTTCAGCGCACTTTTTCTGTCGCTAAAGATGTGCGTACGCAAACTGAGATCGGGGCAAATCTGGTTTCTATGGCTGCCGCAGCGGTGAAATTGTCGGAACGAATTTTTAGTAGCATCGAAGATCAGCGTGTGTTGTTCATCGGAGCGGGTGAAATGATTGAATTGAACGCCGTGCATTTCGCGGCACGTAACCCTAAACAAATTACGGTGGCAAACCGTACTATAGAACGGGCTCAATCTCTGGCGCGGCGGATTAACGGGCAAGCGATTATGCTTAGTGAATTGCCAGAACAGTTGGCGAATCACGATATTATCGTTTCGTGTACCGGCAGTACTTTGCCTATTCTCGGCAAAGGCATGGTGGAACGCGCGCTCAAAGCGCGTAAGCATCGCCCCTTATTTATTGTGGACTTGGCTGTGCCGCGCGATGTGGAGCGCGAAGTTGCCGAGATGAGTGATGTGTTCCTGTATACAGTGGACGATCTTGCCGAGGTAGTGCGTGACGGTTTGGATGCACGCCAGGGCGCGGTAAAAGAAGCTGAAGTAATTATTAATTCTGGTGTGAATGACTTTGTGCATTGGATGGAATCGCGTGAAGTTGTGCCGACGATACGTGTTCTGCGTGACCATGCAGAGCGCCAACGGCGCGGCGAACTGGAAAAAGCTCTGCGTTTATTGGCAAAGGGCGAGTCTCCAGAAAAAGTTCTGGAGTCTTTCGGCAATGCCTTAACTAATAAATTTTTGCATGCCCCTACTCATACCTTGAATCATGCCCAAGCCAGTGAGCGCGAAGCTTTGCTGGCAGCGGTGCATCGTATCTATCACCTGCATACTCCCGAATGAGCGTTCAAAAAATCAGTTTCACCACAGAGACACAGAGTCACAGAAAAAATCGACACGGCAAGACAAGTAGAGGTAATGGATTCTCTGCGTCTAATTTCCTCTGTATTTGCCTTTCTCGGTGCCTCTGTGCCTCTGCGGTGAGTGTTGTTAAATGAAACCTAGTATTAGCGCAAAACTCGCACGGCTCGCCGAACGTTTGGACGAAGTCGACACGCTACTGAGTAGCGAGGACGCTACTCGCGATATGGACATGTTCCGTAAATTTAGTCGTGAGCGCACAGAACTTGAGCCAGTAGTTGATCTGTATCACGCTTATCAAGCTTGCGAGGAAGACATTGCTACGGCTGAGGAAATGGCGAGCGATCCTGAAATGCGCGAATTCGCGGATGCTGAAATTAAGGCCGGACGTGACAAGCTGGAGCAGTTTGAAATCGAGTTGCAAAAACAATTACTCCCCAAAGATCCTAATGATGAGCGCAACGTGTTTCTCGAAGTACGCGCAGGGACCGGCGGTGATGAAGCGGCAATTTTTGCAGGTGATATTTTCCGTATGTATTTGCGTTTTGCCGAGCGTAAGCGCTGGCAAGTCGAGGTGGTTTCGGAAAGTCTAGGGGAAGTTGGCGGTTACAAAGAAATCATTGCACGCATCGTCGGGCAAGGTGCTTATTCGGTAATGAAGTTTGAGTCTGGTGCACACCGCGTACAGCGTGTTCCGGCGACTGAAACGCAGGGCCGCATTCACACTTCTGCTTGCACGGTGGCGATTTTGCCGGAAGCGGATGAAGTGGATGATGTGGAGCTGAACTCCGCCGATTTACGCATTGATACTTTTCGCGCCAGCGGTGCAGGTGGACAGCATATCAATAAGACCGATTCCGCCGTACGTATCACCCACTTACCCACCGGAACAGTGGTGGAGTGCCAGGATGGTCGTTCACAACATCAGAATAAAGCGCAAGCTTTGCGTGTCTTGGCGGCACGAATCAAAGATAAACAAGAGAGCGAAGCACACAGCAAACTTGCCGCCGAGCGCAAATCCTTGGTAGGCAGCGGTGACCGCTCCGAGCGCATCCGCACTTACAACTTTCCGCAAGGTCGTGTCACCGATCACCGTATTAATCTTACCCTGTATAAAATGGATCAGATTATGGATGGCGATATCAACGAACTCGTTGGCGCACTAATGGCTGAACACCAAGCTGAGCAGCTTTCCGCCTTGGCAGATGAACGCTAGATCCTCTACAGAAGTATTGACCGAGTATGGCGAAGCGGTTAGTGTACCTGTAATATATCTTTTCTTTGGCTATTCCTTAAGTGAATTTTCGGCTCAATATAAATAGCATCTTTGCTCATTTAATTCTGACAGGCTTGGTGCTTTTTTTACTCGGTTTTTTTGGTAGGATCTATTTCCTTACAGATTATCTACGCGGCGGACTGATAGAATTAACTTCTGGGCAATTGCGGACAATAGCTAATTATGTCAAAGAAAGTATTGACCGAGATGTCATACAGCGCCGCAAATTACTGAAGCGTATTGCCGCCAAGTTCCCGCTGGATTTGCTACAAGATGCGAAGTCTATGCAGCCATGGCTGGCGGAAAACTTTGATATTAATCCACTATTTTCGTCAGGTTTGCTTGTACTGAACTCCTCGGGCCGAGTTTTATCAGACTACCCTGAATCATTTAATCGAATTGGCATGTCTTATGCGAATAGCGATTATTTTCAAAAAGCGATGCAAGGTCAGTTCGTAATCGGGCGTCCGTTTCTCGATCAGGCTGCCAACGTCGCGGTATTGCCGATGGCAATGGCATTGCACGATAGCACTGGAAAAGTCCGCGCTGTGCTAGTCGGAATGTCTGCACTTCATTCACCTACTTTTTTGAAATCTCTGTACACAACTCAAGTCGGCAACACGGGTGGGCTAGCACTGATTTCGCCGCAAGATAAACTCTACATCGCCGCTTCGGATGAAGACATTACCTTAAAGCCTATTTTGCAAACCGGCACAAACCCAGAGTATGGGCGGGCAATGCAAGGCTGGCGAGGAGAAGAAATTAGCCTGCGAAATGGCGCCGAGGAGTTAATTGCAGTTATGAGCATCCCAAGTACAGGCTGGTTTGTTGTGGCTCGTATGCCAGCTAGCGAAGTGTTTGCGACGCTATCTAAATTAAAACATTTCATCGTACAAAATTCGGTTTACATTGTAATTGTCTTTTTATTTGTATTGGTATTCGTTTTGCGATATTTATTGCGCCCACTAATGGATGCTGCAAAACATGCAGACAAAATGACACATGATGAGATACCACTGCAGGCTTTGCCAATTGTGCGCGATGATGAAGTAGGGCATTTGATTAAAGCATTTAATCGCGTGCTATCTAAACTGATTGAAAGTCGTAGCCAGCTGCAGCATATTGCATATCACGACACCTTAACTGACTTGCCCAATCGCCAATTGTTAGCTGATCGTATGCAGCAGGCTCTAGTGCGAGCGCAGCGTAGCAAGGGAAAAGTGGCCATACTATTCCTTGATTTAGATGGTTTCAAACCCATCAATGATGAATGGGGGCACGGGGCTGGAGATATGGCCTTACGCGAAGTCGCGGTCCGTTTGCGTGGTGTAATGCGTGGCGAGGACACTTTGGCAAGAGTAGGTGGAGATGAGTTTGTCATTCTATTATCAGACTTAAGTAGCAATGCTAAAGACGTTGCCGAGATGATTGCCCGTAAGTGTCTACAAGTTTTTGAACAACCGTTTGTTATTCGCGATCAGTCCTGCAAATTAGGTACCTCGATAGGCATTGCGCTGGGCGATGGGAGCTGCGCGACTGACAAATTATTGACTGCCGCCGACAAGGCTATGTATTTTGCCAAGGAGTCGGGACGCGGGAAGTTTGTGTATGCGTCAGAATGTTCAACTTGTTCGTCTGGGAATAGAGCTTCTATTTGCGGATTCCCCAGTGGTGGAAGCTAATAATTCGCTAATTCTACATATTAGTTAGGCTTGCTAATGAATGACATATTGGCAGGCGATGCTGAAAGTGCGTCTCTCCACAAAATACTGCATGTACGGATTCCCGATCCACGCCTACAGCAATTCCACATCCGAACACCCCTACATGCGCTGTAAATACAGTAAGTTCACAATCATGCGGATTAAGGTTGCCGATCTGCCGCGCAGAGAAAGAAACAGGCCAGACCACGATTCCTCGAACTCTTGCCTGTCGATCTGGCGTCAGTCTGATTAAGTCTGGCAGTCCTGAGCTCAAGCTAATATCAGGATTTCAGAAGTGGGTGAGATATATTCCTACTCGCCATCTTTGCTCACCAACTCTTCAGTTTCGCGATTCATAATAACAATGCTGATGCGCCTATTATTTGCGGCATAGGGATCGCGGCGATTAAATAATGCGGCATCTGCCAAACCCACCACTCTTAATACTTTGTCTTGGTTCATCCCGCCATCGGTCAATTCACGACGCGCAGCATTAGCTCTAGCAGCTGAAAGTTCCCAGTTACTATAAGCTGCACCCGCCCCTTGATATGCTTTTGCATCGGTATGCCCTGACAAGCTTATTTTATTGGGCACTTGATTTAATACATTGCCAATTGCTTGCAAAATTTCCACCGTGTAGGGTTTTAGTGTCGAGCTGCCTAATTCAAACATGGGGCGGCTCATCTCATCAATGATCAGAATACGCAATCCTTCCGTCGTCAAATCAATCAGCAATTGTTTTTTGAATTTTTTTAACCTTGGGTCACTATTGATAAGTTGCTCAAGCTGATGCTTTAGTAATTGCAGTCTTCGCAACTCTTGCAAATGAGCCATTTTTCTTACGATTTCTTGGCTGAGGTCAGTAGGTTTGGACAAAAGTGAGCCCTTGGCTACTTGCCCTTTATCAAGAAATTTATCGTCGCCATAGTTACTAGGAATCATGCTCCTAGTTTGTTCATCACTTTGCCCACCGAGATACTCAATCATTGGCGTTCTAAAATACTCAGCAATGGCCTTCAGGTCTCTAGGAGAAATGGTAGAGGTTAGCCACATGAGTAGAAAAAATGCCATCAATGCAGTCACAAAATCGGCATACGCGATTTTCCATGAACCAAGCGGTTGCCCTTTAACTACGCGACGTACCCTCTTTATGATTATCCGTCGCTTGAGTGCCTTATCTTTGGCGGGTTGATTGTACATTAAGGCCTCGTCGCATATGTACCATCAATATTCCCCCAGCCGCCCTTTTAACGAACAGGCTGTTGCACTCTCGCAACTAAGTTTTGTTTGAAATCCAATAGGTATCTTGCGACGGAATAGTATTTTCTGACATTGCTTCTGAAGTGATTTTTATGCTCGTATAACATTGCAGTGTTACATTCAAAATCAAGCAGGAGGGGAAGCTAGTTTGTTCAACATATTCATATAGGAGTTATATTTTTTGTTGTTTGGATTAATCCTTCTTACTCGATCCAAATGTTCTTTAACTTCGAACATTATGCGATCATCCTTGCCTTTTTTAACCATTTGGCCAATCATCATGCCGCACATATTGACAATCATCTGGTCATTATTGGGCAAGCTCTTTAAGGCTTGTCTCAAGAGCTTGATGCCTTCTTCAAATTTGCCTTCATTCGCAAGAATTACACCTTGATTGTTGATATTGACGACTTCGGCAGTGGATTTTTTTATTAATTCATCCCCTTCGCCGACCATTCCAGCATTTTCAAAAACAGACTCGACCATTTTAATCATGCCTGCATTCTCATGATTGTTTTTAACTACGCTCTCCAGTAACTCACAGCCCTTATCTTTTTTTCCGAGCTTAAAAAAGGTATTTGCCATATCCATCATGGCACTCTCACTCACTTTACTAGGCTGATCTTTCATCAATTCTTCGGCTTCAGCAAGTGCTGCTTCAGCCTTTTCTGGCAAGCCCATTTTTTGATAGGCCATACTCTCAATGATTGTCGTTTGTAATGCTGCATCAGGATCGTTTTTGAATTCATTACGGGTTCGTTCTAAGACTCTGAGCGCTTCACTTGGCTCATCTTTGGCAGTTAGTACTTTTGCTAGTCCGGCAAAGGTATTCGAACTCTTGTGTACTGAATGTTCGCTAAGCTTGATCGCCTTTTCGTAAGCAGTCTGTGCCACATCTAGCGCACCATTTTTATGCGCGGCATCCGCCAAGCTCTTCTGTCTGACACTTGCATTAGGTGATAAAGCCATCGCTTTAGCTAATACGTGCTGAGCTTGGGCTAGATCTCCAAGCGCATCATATGTTTTAGCGAGCCAATCTGCTGCCTCCAAATACATTTTGTTTTCATTTAAGACGTCTTGAAATACTTCTTGAGCCTGAGAAAATTCTTTGGTCATAAAGTACACCTTGCCTAAACCAGTTTTTGCCCAAGGTGTACTGCGGACAAGCAAAATACTTTCAAAATAAGCCTTTGCACCAGGAAAATCCCCCATCATTATCAACAGGTCGCTTTTGATACGTTGCACTTCTTGAGCGCTGGTTGACGGGGTCTTGAGTAGTTCATCGCACAAAGCAATTGCGCGCATATAATCTTTTTGCTTAACTGCTTTTTCAACGGGCTCAAAAAATTGCTTTTTTTCTTTTATTTTTTTGAGCCGAGTCTCAAGCAAAGCCTCGGTAATGGGCTTCAAGAGATAGTCATCCGGTTTGGTTTCGGCCGCCCCCATAAACATATCCATGGTTTTTTCAGCAGTCACCATAATCCAAATCGTGGAATAACTAATATAGTTTTTATATCTAGCCTCTTCCAGAATTTGCTGACCATTTTTTCCGTGCCCGAGGTTGTAATCACAAATTACAATATCGTATTTTTTGGCAGCCAGTAACTCTAGGGCTTCTTTTGCAGTGCCGACACTGTCGATGCCTGTTACACCCATTGTCTTTAGAAAACTCACCACCATGGCGCGCATACTTTGAAAATCGTCAATTACCAAAGTGGTTGATTGCTTCAATGAAATAGACATGATTTTTCCGTGTTTAACTAAAGGTAATTAAATTATTAGGTGAAATAAAACGTTCGCTATTACGGTAATGTAACCACAAAACAGCCTCCGCCATATGTGCCGCCGTTTTCTATAGCGAGGCAACCTTGTTTGCTCCCATTTTTATGCATTCCGGCGACTAGCGATGAGAAATAAAATCCTAAGCCTGTGCTGCCCGTGGAGAAACTGACGCCTTTGTTATCCGCGATATTGCCTTGTAGCAGACTTGCAGGATAACCTTGACCATTATCTTCCACACGAATTTCTAACATTTTATCTTGTAGCTTTGCCACAATATGAATCTTGTCCATAGTATAGTTGTAGGCATTGTTAAGCGCATTAACTAGGATTCCAGATACTAAGTCGCGGTCAAAATACCAAAAACAATCTTCTGGGCAGTCAACTGAAACGCTAATGCCCTTGAACTCCATGATAGATTGATTTTGTAACACCATTTCTTCCAACACCTCATTGACCGATTGCTCTGCAATATCTATCGGATAGATGGATTTCCCCAGTTTGTACATGCTGAGTATTTGGATTAAATTTGTATTCATGCGCTTGGCTTCGTAGATCGTATGCCCAAGCTGATCCAGAGTCGATGCGGCTAGTTTATCGCGATTTTCATTCAACAACTCTTCTAAAAATCCAATTTGGATACTCAGAGAATTCTTCATGTCATGCGTTGATGATGCGATAAAATCGGAGAAATTGATTTCTTCTTGTTCCATAGCTAATCCTTTAGTTCATGCTCGTGTGCTACTTATTACAAGGACAAATGCAAAGAAACCGAGAAATATGCCGTATCGAAAAATTTATTGATACTTGGCAACCCCGCTGGCACTCGATTGTTGTCGAATAGGAATAAATCCCTTAGCCCGGAAGCTTTGCGCCCCCGCTTTTCAACAGGTTTGCCCTTGCAGGCGTTGATACAAATTTCAACGTTCGCGCACGCACTCTAACGGAAACCCCCTAATTGCGTCAAATATTTTCCATCGCATTACAGGGTCGCTAATCAATTGTTATTGCAGTTTAAGTTTGAGAGTTAAGCGAGGCATATGAATAGGTCAATATTATTCAGCAATATATTCGTCGTCGTCGCTTACTGTGGATAGCCATTGTTTTGCTGGATAAGCCAAACAATCAAGCAAGGCTTCACTCAAGCTTATTCGCTAAAAGGTAGCTGGCCATTGGTTTATCTGCGAATTGAATATGATTAAGCAGCCAATCTTTGATCGACTGCAATGCAAGTAAATCTCCACCTTCGGTCAAGCGAGATTTGAAACGTTGCGCTTCTTCGAGCAAATGCGTATGTTCTAAATCATGGAGTATTAATTCAGGATAGCCACTTTGCTCCATCAGACGATGTTCAGTCGCAAAATGAAATGCCGTAAACTCCAGCAGCTCATCGTACAAGCGCAAAGTAGTCGCATCATTTTCTTTGTTTTTAATTGCGCCATTCAAGCGATTAACCAAACGCACCAATTCACGATGCTGCTCGTCAATTTCAAGCACGCCGACGTGATGCATCTCATCGAACAATATCCAAGCCTCGCCATCATTGGCACGGATCGGTGCCCCGCCAAAATATGAGTAGGTGCTTTTGCCCTTGCGCTTGCTGTCATACATTGCTTCATCTGCGGCAGCGAGCAAACTATCCATCTCCCCCCCGTTATCTGGGTAAATGCTGATACCGATACTAGCACCCACTGTACATTCAGATCCGCTAGGCAAGGTCATCGCCTGAGCAAACGCCTGCAATATCTGTTCCGCGATGCGCTCTATTTCTGTCGGCGAGTCCAACTGACATACGATCACAGCAAATTCATCGCCGCCCAGACGCGCTACCGTATCCATGGTGCGCACACAGGCCAACAAACGCTGCGCTGCCATTTTCAATACGACATCGCCCGCTTCGTGCCCGTGTATATCGTTAATCGGCTTGAATCCGTCCAAATCAAGATACATCAGAGCCACATGTTTATGCCCACGCCTAGCCTGCGAAATAGTCTGTGACAAACGATCAAAGAACAGAGCTCGATTAGGTAATCCGGTGAGCTTGTCATGGTAGGCCATGAAGCTGATCTGCTGCTCTGCCTGTTTGTGTTCGGAAATATCTTGAATCGCACTGATAATGTACTCAGGCTCTCCTTTTTCATCTCGCACCAGAGACACTTGCTCAGCCCCCCACAACACATGCCCCTCCTTATGGATATAACGCTTGTCGAGCTTAAAGTGTTCAATGTCTCTAGCAAACATCTTTGATAATTGCTTAAGCCCTAATTCAACATCGTCTGGATACGTAATTTGCTGCCAAGTCAAATGCTGGGACAGCACTTCTTCGCGCTCATAGCCATACATGTCGCACCATGCGTCATTGACTTCAATAAATTCGCCGTTGATTGAGTGTCGCGCCATAGGCAGCGCTGTATGCTCAAAAATCATATGAAAACTTTTTTCCGATTCCAATAACAATACATCAGCACGTAAACGCTCTTGCAGGATAGCTGAATCTAATGTGGCCTGCTCGCGACGACGCCATTGCCAAAACCAGGCTCCCGTCAATCCAAAAGTAAATATCCCAAGAAAAAAAGTGATATTGCGTATCTTATTTAGTAAGTGATAAGCGTCTTGTTCATCCACCTTGGAAACCAACATCCAGGGTGTGCCTTGGATCGCTGTCGCATAGGCCAATACAGCCTGGCCGCGTTCATCTTGCGCATGCTCTAACAGGCCGTGCTTGCCGCGCAAAGCAATGGCTGACGCTAGCCGAGGAGAATTCAGAGGTAAACGAAAGCCCAATGGCGGCTCATCGCGGTGGTGGTGTTGATTTAGAAACAACACGAAATCACCCTCTATACGCACAAGTTGCGTCTCCGCCGTCTCCGAGCCCTCTGGTTCATCGTCTAGCAATGGGAATAGGTACTGCGTCGGATTTTCGGCAAGATAGAGCGCGCCGGTATAAACCATGCCATCTCGCAAGGGGGTCAAAAAACCCATACCAATCGAGTTTGCTATACCCTGATGACGATGTAAGTCAATTACACTAAACTGCCCAGAATCCTGAACGTGTTTTACTTCCGCCCCGATTTTCAAGTTATTCAGGATGCTTTCCCCTGCGTTCAACACGGCACGACCAGCGGTGTCATACAAGACGATAGCTCGGTAGTGATGCCCTGCTAGAAAAGCATTCAGTCGCGCAACAAGTTGTTGGCGTCTGACATCATGCGGCGCACCTGCCTGCATCCACTTCGTCGCCTCACGCGAAAAAAAAGAATTATCTGACAGTGTGTTTGCGTCTGACATACGGCTATCCAACCAAACCCGAATTTGGTTTGCCTTAATCTCGCCAATCGCTGAAACATTCCGTTGCGCATCACGTTTTACACCTTCGCGCAGATCAATGAAAAACCAATTTCCAAACAACACAAACACCAACATTGCCCCCACGAATAGCGGCAATGGCTTAATAGCATGCGGGCTTATTTGATTGTTATATGAATCCATTGGACTCTAAAATCATTATAAACATACACTATCTAGACCACACTCAACAGTCACTAAGTAGACAGCCACATAAAAAAAGCCCGCGCTGAAACACGGGCCGCAGCAGCACAATTTTCAAACATCGTTATTATTTTGCTGCCATC
>Ga0316204_10011179_pt1 | contig 11321 bp, 9 predicted proteins | sample 6monrhotite_MG_2_FD_205661 | JGI IMG/M metagenome (GOLD analysis project Ga0316204, IMG submission 205661) | Microbial mat bacterial communities from mineral coupon in-situ incubated in ocean water Damariscotta River, Maine, United States -... | ecosystem: Environmental > Aquatic > Marine >...
GTCGCTTAAATATAAGTAAACTAATAAGAAGCTAAGAATCATAATGGAAAACCAACGTACCCTGCTTTACCTCGCATTCTTCTTTACACTGTTTTTGTTATATCAGGAGTGGCAAAAAGATTACGGTCCTCAGCCCGCTGTTACTCAATCGGCATCACCTACATCAATGGTGTCAGATGCTGAAATCTCAGCGTTACCGGCTGCAGATATTCCAAATTCTGCAATAGCACCAGCTGAATCAGCCTTACCCATGGCAGAAGCAGGGATTTCTAATCGACAACCAGTTCATGTGAAAACAGATGTACTCGATTTATTGATAGATACTCAGGGCGGCACGATCTATCAACTGGACTTACCAGACTATCAGCTAAGTGCGGATGAAATGGATAAGCCATTTCGCTTATTTACCACGAAAGAAAGCAAGTACCATACAGTACAATCAGGTTTAGTGTCTTCGGGCCATGTTGCTCCTAACCATAAAGATATCTACCAGGCTGAAAAAACGGAATACAGTTTAGAAGAAGGTGTTGATTCACTTAAAGTAGTTTTGCACTGGCAGAAAGACGGCGTAACAGTTCGCAAAACATACACATTTGATCGTTCTAGCTATGTAATTGGTGTTGAGCATACGGTAATGGCTGATAACTGGTCAGGTTCAGAGTATCGTCAACTCGTCCGTTCACTGCAAACGAGTGAATCTATGATGATTCCAACCTATGTCGGTGGCGTGGTATTTAATGATGAAATTAAATACGAAAAAATAGATTTTGAAGATATTGGTGAAGAAACCTTTAAGTCAGATATGAAGGGTGGCTGGATCGCCATGATTGAGCATTTCTTCCTGTCGTCATGGGTGCCAGATCAACAGCAGAATAATTTTACTTACACATCACACCCAACCAGTAATCGTTATATTCTGGGTATGCGCTCTCCAGCGGTTATAGCTACAAGCGGCACTCCAGCAGTGTTTAAGAGCCAGTTAGTGGTTGGTCCAAAGTTACAGGATGAGCTGGAAAAAGTAGCACCGGGCTTAGAGTTAACGGTTGATTATGGCGTTCTTACTATTTTATCCAAGCCGCTTTTCTGGTTGCTTAAGCAATTCCATGCCTTGTTTGATAACTGGGGTTGGGCAATTATTTTCCTCACCATTACGGTTAAGGCACTATTTTATAAGCTGTCAGAAGTCGGCTATCGCTCAATGGCGAAAATGCGCAAAGTTGGCCCAAGGTTAGCAACATTAAAAGAACGCTATGGTGATGATCGTCAGCGTATGTCTGCAGAAATGATGAAGATGTACAAAGAAGAGAAGATCAATCCACTCGGTGGTTGTTTGCCCATTATGGTGCAAATTCCCGTGTTTATAGCGCTTTACTGGGTGCTTCTTGAATCAGTTGAAATGCGTAATGCACCGTTTGCTCTGTGGATACAGAATCTTTCAGTTGCAGATCCATACTTCATCCTGCCTTTATTAATGGGTGCGACGATGTATATTCAGCAAAAGCTGAATCCAGCACCGGTTGATCCTATTCAGCAGAAAATCTTCCAGTTTATGCCGATTGTTTTTACCGTTTTCTTCCTGTTCTTCCCAGCAGGTCTGGTACTTTACTGGGTAGTTAATAATACCTTATCAATTGCTCAGCAATGGGTCATTACTAGGCGCATCGAAGCGGGCGAGAAGTAATACTTAGCTGACAGCTTATATTTGCCTGCACTCGCGCAAGCAAATATAAGCCAGCTTTTTCTATGACCTCGGTGTTCTCCGTGGTAAAAAGACCCATCTAAATTTAATAATCTTCTTTATGACAAGTTCAAAATCCGAGACGATTGCAGCAGTCGCCACAGCGCCAGGTAGGGGCGGTGTCGGTATTGTGCGTGTATCTGGCCCGAAAAGTCGCGATATTGCGGAACAAATTCTAAAAAAATCTCCAAATATACGTAAAGCAGAATATTTACCTTTTCTTGATGATGAAGATGAGGTTATCGATACCGGCATTGCGATATTTTTTCAAAACCCCAATTCGTTTACTGGCGAAGACATACTAGAGCTACAGGCACATGGCGGACCAGTGGTTCTGGATATGCTGTTAAAACGCGTATTGAAATTGGGAGCAAGGCCCGCACGCGCCGGTGAATTTACCGAGCAGGCCTTTTTAAACGACAAAATGGATCTGGCACAGGCGGAAGCGGTTGCGGATTTAATTGAAGCGGAATCAGCTGAAGCGGCAAAGGCAGCCGTAAGATCAATGCAGGGCGAGTTTTCGCAGAACATCCGCGATCTTGTGGATAAATTGATCGAACTTCGCCTATATGTTGAAGCGGCGCTAGATTTTCCAGAAGAGGAAATAGACTTTTTAAGTGATGGTAAGGTAGAAGCCAAATTAACCACAATAGAAGTCGCTTTAAAAGAGGTCTTTGCATCCGCCCGTCAGGGCTGCCTACTCCGCGAGGGTATGACACTAGTTATTGCCGGTCGGCCAAATGCCGGCAAATCGAGTCTGCTGAATCAACTGGCGGGTAGAGAATCTGCCATTGTTACAGATATTCCCGGCACAACTCGAGATGTATTACGCGAGCATGTTCAAATTGATGGGCTTCCACTACACGTTATTGATACTGCGGGCTTACGCGAAAGTAATGACCCGGTGGAGCAGGAAGGTATTCGTCGTGCCTGGAATGAAATAGAGCAGGCCGATCGTATTTTATTGCTGGTGGACGATACGCATCGCGAAAGTGATCATTTAGCCATTGAAGACCAACTCCCCAGGCGTATTGGGGTAACACGAATATTTAATAAAATAGATATTTCTGGCAGAGCGGCAGAAATAATCGAAACAGAAGAAGAGACCGATATTGCCCTTAGTGCCAAAAGTGGTGCTGGCATGGAGTTGTTAAAAACACACCTTAAAAAATGCATGGGCTATGAACAAAGTAATGAAGGCCGTTTTATGGCAAGACGACGTCATATTGATGCATTAGAAAAAGCAGATCAACATTTACAAACCGGTAGACATAACCTAATAGAACTACAGGCAGGTGAATTATTGGCAGAAGAGTTGCGCATGGCTCAGGAGCAACTCAATGAAATTACCGGTGAATTTACCTCAGATGATTTACTCGGCAGGATATTCTCCAGTTTCTGCATAGGCAAATAAACAGGACAAACTATGAAGCACATTTCTAAATATCTGTATTTAATACTCACAATAGTTTCAATGCAGATATATGCAGCTGATGTCTATAAGCCAATGAGCGGTGATGCAACACTAGATGCATCACTCATTGCGATTAATAAAAAAATTAAAAATAATACAGAAGAATATAGTCAATTTTTGGCAAGTGAATTTCAGGCCCCAGCTGATAAAGTCAGCATGTTATTTTCGCATTTTGAATTTACACCAGCAGATGTACTAATGACGCTATCAGTGGCTGATTTAAGTGGTGAGCCAATAAATGGTGTAGCAAAAACGTATTTTGATAATAAAAAGAATGGCTGGGCTTATACCTTGTATCAATTAAAAATTACTAAAGGCTCGAAAATTTTTGAGCAAATTAAGAAAGATGCATTAATTGTTTACTAAAAATATTAATGTATATGTAGACTTTATATATTTATTGATGAGAAAAAAAAGGCCAATGATTACTACAATCATTGGCCTTTTATATTAACTATTTAAGTTAATGTTTATTGTAGAGCATCGTGTATTGCGATTGTGCAGTTAGATACACCAGCACCATTGAACTGTTGATCGAATGAGAAGGTACCATTTAAGCAAAGTGTTCCAACTTTACCAGCATATTCACCTTCACCACTTGTTTCACGGATACCGGCACAGCCAGCCATGCGTAAAGCCATTGTTCCTGTTTCCATAGGATTTTCTACAGGGCCTAAATGTGGAAATGCACGGCCTGTTAAAACTTCAACCATTTCAAAAGTAGAGCCACTAACATTCATTGAAAAATCGTCACGCATTGTCCATGGCATAGTTGCAGGAAGCGTACTCCAGTCACCCATTAAACCAAAGAAGGTAGTAGGAAATTCTACTGTGGCTGAGATAGTACCTTTTTCATGTAAAGAGCCAATGGTTTCACCAGAGTTATTACTAGTGAATGTGGCATGAACAGTACCCTCAATTGGATAGATAATAGTTTGATTATCAGGGTTCATCATATCGCCATTAACATTTCCCTGTGAATCGATGAAACCATTAACATGGCCTCGTACATCTGAAATTGTATTCACAACTGAAAGTGATGGTGTGTTAGGGTTAAATATTCCTTTAGCATTACCAGAAAAAGCAGTGCCTGAAGCAGTGAGTAAAGCTGAAGCTGCTAATGCAGTAAAAATAGTTTTATTCATTTAATCATCTCGAATTTATTGTTATAAAAAAATAAGGTAAATAAAATAATAAATAACTAAGTTTGTATAAAACCTCATTCAATATTTAATTTACAGTGATTAAGATAATAAGTAGAGATAATTGAAGCTGTATGTATGAATCATCACAGAGTATAAAATAATTACTGCTATATGTGATAATTGATACTAAGAAAAATCATATGTGTGCCTTATGGCACTAAATTAAGATAAGTTATAATGTGAGTTAAAATATTCCAGAATATCTTTTTGTGATCCCTTAAAAATAACGCGAGCTGCCTTTTTACTAAATTGGTAATCGTACATTGGATCGTAGTAATCAACTAATAACACCCGAATCCAGTCTTTATGTGTTTCCAAATTATTATTAGATTGGTGTTGATGAATGGCATGGGTTAATAATGCTTTTAGTTCTTTATATCTCACACCACCTAAGCGGCGTTGTATTTTATCAATAGATGCCTGTAATTGTTCTGCCCATTTTATAAAACCGGATTCATCACCATAAAATTCCTGGTGTTCTACTAAAGCCTCTATTATATATTCTTGAAAGGTAATATTGACGCGTTCGTCGACACTGGCTTCTAACTGTATTAGTGGAGCCTGTTGCATTGCATCAAATAAAATTTCGGGGATTCTTCTAGAGCCAATATTGGCTCCTTCATCTTCAAATACTAAATGAGTATGATTATTGGCTCTGTGTTTTAACAGCTCAATAGAGAGCTTGTTTTCAATATCTATTTGAGATGGTTGAGGAGTAACGTGTTTACCAAATACAGAGCCACGGTGATGGAATAGCCCTTCAAGATCGATTTGTTGATTTAGTTTCTGTAATAGAATGGTTTTCCCTATACCTGTGCGGCCACCTAACATAATGGGCTTTATTTCTCGGCTGGATATTTCAAGCTCATCAATTAAAAAGCGGCGCATGGCTTTGTAGCCACCCTTAACGCGAGGAAATATTTTACCTGTACGTTCATAAATCCATTGCTGTGAAATTTTTGAACGCATACCACCTCGGAAGCAATAGAGTATGCCCTCGGGGTTCTGCCGAAAAAATTTTTCCCATTGATCCACTTTCCCCGCTTTAATATGGCCCTGGACTAAGTTGTGGCCGAGCTTAACTGCCTCGTCCTGGCCCATCTCTTTATAACGAATGCCAATATCTTCACGTTCCTTATCATCCATAAGCGGAAAGTTTTTAGCACAGGGAAAGGAACCCTGTGTAAATTCAACCGGTGCTCGAACATCTAATAGGGGGGTATCATTTAGAAATAGAGAACGGAAATCATCGGTTTGTGGTAAATCTATGGCTGCAGTCATTCGTGATTATCTTATGCTAATTAAAGGTGCTGAATTATCAGCCGAAGTCAATTCACCAAGGGGTGATAAGACAAGTGATAAAGTTTTTGCAAATTCAAGAAACTCGTTAATATGAGAATTTTGTACTGCAACTAACAGGCCACCGGAAGTCTGCGGATCACAAAGTATTTTTTTCTGCAGATCAGTCATCGTACCTAGCTTGTGACCGTAACTATCAAAGTTACGTTGTGCGCCACCGGGAGAACAGCCGAGTGCTATATAATTTTCGACTTCAGCAAGTTTGGGAACCGCCGCATAATCAACTATGGCCCTTACATTGCTACCTTCACAAATTTCAGATAAATGCCCCATTAAACCAAAACCGGTAACATCCGTCATGGCGGTAACATAATCAAGTTGGGCAAATTCCGCGCCGGGTATATTTAGCTGACACATGGTGTCTGGTGCAATGCGCGCATGCTCAGGCTTAAGTAATTTCTTCTTTTCAGCAGTAGTTAAAATACCAATACCCAGAGGCTTGGTTAAAAACAGGCTGCAATCTGCAGTTGCTTTATCATTACGCTTTAATTGCGAATTATCTACAAGCCCGGTGACCGCTAAACCAAAAATAGGTTCCGGTGCATCGATAGAGTGTCCACCAGCCAAGGGTATACCGGCCAATTTACAAGCATGGCGACCACCTTCAATAACCTGTGAAGCCACATCAGGTCCGAGCTTACTAATTGGCCAACCAAAAATCGCAATTGCCATTAGGGGCTTACCGCCCATGGCGTAGATATCGCTAATTGCATTGGTTGCAGCAATTTGCCCAAACTCGAAGGGGTCGTCAACAATCGGCATAAAGAAATCGGTGGTACTAATAACCGAGGTACCGTTTTCAAGATCGTATACTGCGGCATCATCTTTAGTGGCATTACCGACTAAAAGTCTTGGATCAGTAAAGGGGGCAGAGGATGTTTTTAAAATATCTTCCAGAAGGCCAGGCGCGATTTTACAGCCGCAACCAGCACCATGGCTGTATTCAGTCAGTTTAATTTGAGACATAAGTTAGCGTTCAATAGGCTAATAAAGGCGGCTAGTATACTATTAAAAATAATTTAAATCTTGGATGGTGATTGGCAGGCAATGCAGTGGAATTTTAGGCAGGCAGAAAATAAAGATAGTGAGGCGATTATTAAGCTAGTCGAATCGGCGTATCGGGGAAATTCAAGTCGACAGGGCTGGACAAGCGAGGCCGATTTGCTGGATGGTGGGAGAACCTTTACAGAGGAGGTGCAGGGAATAATTTCAGCGCCAGAGAATAAAATTATTCTTCTGGAAGATGCAGGTAAGTTACTGGCTTCTGTGCATGTCAAAAAATTGAATGATGATGAGAGGAATTCAAAATCGAGCAGGGCGTATTTAGGAATGTTTGCGGTAGAGCCAAAGTCACAAAATTCAGGTATCGGTAGGGTTGTTATGAATTATGCGGAAAAGTTCGTAGCAGAAGAGTGGCAGTGTAGTGAAATAGAAATGGCGGTGATTCGGCAGAGAGTGGAGTTGATTGCCTGGTATGAGAAATTGGGGTATCAGCTGACAGGGGAGACGAGGGATTTTCCTTATGGAGATGAAAGGTATGGAATTCCGAAGAGGGAGGATTTGGTTTTGGATGTTTTGGTGAAGAGTTTTAAGTGTAGTAAAAATGAATAATACCAATAATACTCGGTATATTCTTTTTGTATATCTAACTGTTAGGCTTCAATAAAAAATAAAGAGGAATGTTTTGGATAACAATTACGAAATATTTGTTAGTTATGCGCATGGAGATGATGATCAAGGATTCATAGCTTCGTGTGTAGATAGAATAGAAACTGTTTTTAGAAAGAAAACAGGAGATAACCCGAAAATATTTATCGATCATACAGATATAATGACATCGGATATATGGGAGTCAAAAATAAGTAATGGATTGAATAATAGTATGATATTACTATCTTTTGTTTCTCCTTTGTATATTCAATCTGAATGGTGCCTAAAAGAGTACGATGAATTTGTTAGTCGAGAAGAAAGGTGCCGTGAATCAAGAAATCTTCCTAAATACTCAGGGATTGTATTTCCAGTTTTATTGCACTCATTAGAAAGAGGAAGATTTAGTTCTGAACAAGAACTTTTTAAAGACTCATTACTTAAAAGACAATATTTTGATTTTTCATCACAGGCATTTAGATCTTCAGTGAAAGAGAATAATGTTGTCGAATTGGTAGAACAGTTAATTGACTCGATTGATGATATTGAAAGATTAAGTAATAGTGCATTTAACAAATTAGATAAGAATGATATTACAATTTGTGATTATAAAAATAAATTGATGTGGAATGGTGAAATATCTAAGTATGAAATGGATTTTGATGAAGCTAACGAGTATGTAACATCTCTTCGTACAGGTGGCTTTAAAGATTGGCGATTGCCAACACTAAATGAAGTAAAAACAGGAATAGATGAGGAAAATCTTCCAAAAGATCCAAAAGGTAGTACCTATCCATTTCATGAACCATTTAATGTGCGTAGATCTGGTCGTATTTTTACAAGCACTATTATTCATAGCCCCGTTAGTGGAAAGCAGGGGTACTATGTAGTAAATCTAAGAAATGCTCATTGCTTTAATGGATCAGGTGAAAGTGCATATATACGTGCAGTTCGAGATATTACGTAAAAAATAACTTTAATTAAAATATTTAGGGTCAGAGTAAAAACTTATTTGTACAGGAATAACTCCAGTCACAAACTGAAGTTGTAAGGTTCGCCTGCTGGCGCCTTACTTTTTTCTGCAGCCAAAAAAGTAAGCAAAAAGCCTGCTTGCCTTTGTTGCTAGCCCTCATAAAAAGCAATGAGGGTTCCTGAAAACTGTTTATAGCTGCTTTCCTAAATTTGTTAATCTGTTAGTTCGCTGCTCTTTTGCCGGGTCGTTTCGATGCGGCGTCCAGGCTTAATCGAAACTCAACTCCACATCCCTGTGGAATTTCCCCTATAGCTGTACAGTTTTCAGCTTGCAACAGGTCGGATTGTCGCCAGACCTAAATCAACTACTTCGATTTATAAAATACTGTCATCCCTGAATATTTTTATCAGGGATCCAGTGTCTTTCGTAATTCAATGTCACTGGATTCCAGCTAGAAGCATGCTGGAATGACGACAGTGCTTTATCTTGTAGGAGTTAGCTTTAGCTAACGATATTCGTTCGGCGATTCGTGAGCCAAAACTGCGCTCCTACAGTGACGTTGATTTAATTCTATTAAATTACGATTATGTAAATGGGCTCGCGAAAAATTTCCCTGTGACTTGCCGAAAATTATTTCTACTCAGGGGCAAAATCACACGGACGTAATTTTGAGTGGCGATTAAGCCCGGACGGCGCATCGACACGACCCGGCAATGAAGCTTTGAACTCACAGATAAAAACATTCTCAATATTCATTCGCAGAATTGTCGGGAACCCTCATCGCCTTTTATGAGGGCAAGTGACCCGGAACGGCGATTTCTTGCTTACTTCTTTGGCGCTGTTGCTAAAGAAGTAAGGCGCCAGCAGGCGAACCTTAAAACTTCAGTTCAATACTCTGGTTAATCCGGATAGAAATCTAAAATTCTTACGCAATAAATTGATGAGAATACTTACGATGAAACCATTTCATTACAAGTGGCGGAATAATAGTAGTAAGTATAATAACTATCACCATACCCGCATGAACTTCAGCATTAAAAATTCCACTATGACGACCAATTTCTGCAAATATTAAACCCACCTCGCCACGAGGGATCATTGACATACCAATCATCAAGCGTGAGCTTAGGCTTTCACGAAGTAGCATCGCACCAAACATTTTTCCAATAATAGCAGTAATAAATACAACTAAAGAAAATGCCCAGATGTCGGGTGAATACCAGTTTATTTCTCTCAGGTTAATCGATAAGCCCACAACAACAAAAAAGATAGGTGTGAACAATTTAATAATTGGCTGCATTTGCTCTTCTATACATTTTGAAAAGCTTTCGTCTGCATGTAAATTAATACCCAGGGGAAGAAAAAAGCGTCGAGATAATGCAATGCCGGCAGCAAAACCACCGAGTAATTCAGGTGCACCAACTACATGTGCTAGCCAGGCAAAAAATAGTACCAGTGAAACCATGGTGGTGGGAATAAGGCCGGGTATTTCACTGACTTTATTGTAGCGCTTGATAAATACAGACATGAATTTTGCTAGCATGGGTGCTACAACAAAGAAGGTTGTAATAAATAAAAACACCTTCCCAGCATTGAACCAGTTAATGCCACCGCCAATTGAAAATTCATATAACAGGGCGAGTAATATAACGCCTAATACATCATCCAGTACGGCGGCACCGAGTACAATTTGTCCTTCTCTGGAATGGTGGAAATTAATATCGCTAAGCACACGAACAGTAATACCAATACTGGTTGCTGTGAGTGTGCCGCCAATAAATAGCGATACAAACCAGGTTAAATCAAATACCCAATAGCTCGCTGAAAAGCCCAAAAGTAATGGTGTAATAAATCCGGTGAAGGCAATAAAGGTTGATTTTTGTCCGGCCTTAATCAAACGCTTTATATCTGTTCCAAGGCCTACTTCAAAGAGTAATAGAATAATACCAATTTCTGCTATTAACCTGAGAGCTTCAACCGGTTCTATCCAGCCAAATAAACTGGGCCCGATAACAATACCGGCAAATAATTCACCAATCACAGAAGGTGATTTTAAGCGCACCGCAATTTCGGCAAATAATCTTGCCGCAATCAGTACAACTAACAGATAAAAAATAAAAGTATGCGGTTCCATGTCTGTCTTATGAGTATTTAATTAACAAATTCTTGGTAGAGGGTCATCTTCTAGCTCGTCTAAAATTCTCTCGCCACCTATCTCGGTCTGCATAATCACCTGATCCATTTTCGAGTCTATCGTGCCTATAATCTCGGCTTCTAGACCTTCATCAATACTTTGCCAGATTTTTAGTAATGGCTGTGCTTCATTTTTATCAACTATAGCGACCACTCGACCTTCGCAGGCGAGGTACATGGGGTCATATCCCAGCATGTCACAGACTGACTGTACTGCACTTCGAACGGGTAATTGGTTTTGCATAAGGCGAACACCCATGCCTGTAGCGCGCTGCAATTCTGAACATACGGTAGCAATACCGCCACGCGTTGGGTCACGCATAAATCTTAAGCCCTTAAATTGCATAGCGGCCTTGGTTAGATTTAGTACGCTGGCTGCATCAGATTGAATATCACCCCTCAGGCCAAACTCTTCTCTGGCGAGCATAACGGCTACGCCATGATCACCGACGGGTCCACTTACAAGAATAGAGTCACCATGTTTGATGTTTTGCATACTTAGTGGATGACCGTGGCGTATACCAATACCGGTGGTGGCGAGATACAAACCGCCGCCTTCACCACGGCGTAACACTTTTGTATCACCGGCGACAACTTTCACGCCAATTTTGGAGGCTGTTTCGGCAAGTGTTTTGATAATTCGATCCAGAGTTGAGATTTCCAGACCTTCTTCAATAAATGCATTGAGGCTTAAATACTTTGGAATCGCACCGGCAACAGCAAGATCATTGG
>Ga0316204_10011180_pt1 | contig 11319 bp, 9 predicted proteins | sample 6monrhotite_MG_2_FD_205661 | JGI IMG/M metagenome (GOLD analysis project Ga0316204, IMG submission 205661) | Microbial mat bacterial communities from mineral coupon in-situ incubated in ocean water Damariscotta River, Maine, United States -... | ecosystem: Environmental > Aquatic > Marine >...
ATAATCAGCGACAGACTCATCATTACCGCAAACACAATTGTTACCCAATTCACTCGTTTATATTCAACGACCATCTTCACCTCAAGAGGCACATCTTTTGGGGCCATTGATATTTCTGTTTTGGCTTCTTCGACAAAAGGCAATAATTCAGATTTCACCGCTTCAACACTTTGCGGACGAAGCTCACGATTTTTGGAAAGCATTCGGCTTAGCAGTTGCTGTATATCAGGCGGTAATTTTATAAACGCTTTGGTTTTGGTCAAATTCCCCTCTTTAAAAAACGGAGGAGCCCCCGTAAGCGCGTGATGAAAAATAGCACCTAAAGCAAATATATCGGATAACTCATCCACATTTGGCGCAGTTTCTTTATACCAGTTAACATCTTTAGATTGCACCCTATAATGCTCATCAAGTCCGAAATCACTAATCTTAACTGTCAAATCTGAACTTAGTAAAATATTGCTTGGCCGTAAATTTCCATGAAAAATTCTATTTTTATGAGAGAAAACAAGACCATTACATACCTGTAGTGCGATCCCTAAAAATGATTGCATAGCCATTGGCTCAACCAATCTATCTTGAAGACTTCCCCCCGACACGTATTCCATCACAATAATAAAAACACTATCGTTTTTCGAGGTGCCAAGGATGTTCACCAAATTTTGATGCCTTAAAGTATGCAGCACCTTTGCCGCACGATAGCCTGCAGTAGACGCTTTGCATTTTTTAATTATCAATAATTTATGGTTACTTTTGTCCTCATATAAATAAACAGCACTGAACTTATCTTCCTGAATAACATCTAGCAGGCCAAATTTATTTTTTATGGCGGCCAAACCTTCGCCAGCACGACTCGCTTTTGCTTCTGCAATATGCCGACCTTGCATCGCCCTCAATAACTGGGTTTTTAACTCCTCCACAGATTGAGGTCTATCTTCTGGAGAAAAAGATAGGCATCGGTGAATCATCTTAGAAATTGAAGGGGATATTTTTGATTCTATCTGGGTTAATTCTGGAGCTCCCGGTACGGGCAAGCACCCTGAAAACAACTCATACATCACCACACCAATAGAATAGATATCACTCAAAGAGGTTGTTTGCGAAATACCTCTATGCTGCTCAGGAGCCATGTACGCTTCTGTCCCCATGATCAACCGAGTTTCATCAACGTTTATCTCTTTGTCTGCTTCAAAGAAAGAGGCAATACCAAAATCCAGTAAACGTGCAAATCCTTCTTCATCTACAATCACATTTGCAGGTTTAATATCCCGATGTATCACATCGAGCTTGTGTGCAAAAGCCACGCCTTTGCATATTTGTATGGCTATATCGACTTTTTGATTAAAATCAAAGCGCGCTTCCCTAATTGCATCAGCTAAATTCACACCTTCAACAAATTCCATAACAAAGACCGGTCGCCCCTTACTAGTGGTCCCTCTATCGATTACATGAATGATGTTTGGATGATTTAGTTGAGCGATGATCAAAGATTCACGTTTAAATCGTTTAATAATAGAAGGGTTATCTGAAAGGGTGGCTGAAAGAACTTTTATAGCGACAGGCCTATTAAGTGAACGTTGTAAGCCTCTGTAAACAGTTGCCATACCTCCTTCACCTATTTTATCTAGGTATTCATAGCGGCCTTCCCTCATAGTTTTTCCATTTTTTAATCAATTCCATTCGTTAGATAAAAAAGATAAGCGTTACGATAGACAATAAAACCAAAAACAATAACATCGGACGACTTTTACAATGTTTTAAGTAGGCATCTTTATCAAATGGGCGGCGGTAATTGAGATATAAAGAGTCTCTTAAACTAGTAGAAGCTTTTGTTTTTAATTTATTTTCATGAAACTTCAGAAGTGCGAAAGTCACATTGTCTGGAGCCCCCTTATCCAAAACCTGTTGAAGCAAGGTATCACTAGCAGACTTAAGAGAATTTGAGCTCATCACTACTTGGTGTATCTGCTCATCACTCAAAACCCCCGTTAAACCATCAGTGCAAAGTAATAGATAATGATCATCCAGCAACTCTCCTATTTTTACAGGTACATTTCCCAATGTCATTTGGCCTAGTGCTTGCGTTAATTGATGCTGCCCTGGATGTAATCTAAGCGCCTTTTGTTCAATCAAACCATTTTCAAACAGATCGTTTGCGACATTGTGATCCGTAGTTAATTGATAAATGCCCTCATTATTTAATAAATAGGCACGGCTATCACCAACCCATGCCAACTCAAACTGATGATTTTCAAAACGACATACAACGGCAGTACTGGCCATCCCTGCTAGTTCACCTTGACCCTCGATGGCTAAAGAGAGCGCTTTATTTCCTTCTTGAAGTGCTTCTCCCAGCTCGCAGCCTTGTCGCACTCTACGCTCAATGGTTTGTGCAGCTAATTGACTCGCCACATCTCCATGCCCATTACCTCCAACGCCATCAGCCACACCCCATAAACTTAAGCTCTCATTGCAAATAAGACTATCTTCATTGCGTTCTCGAACAAGCCCTTGATGTGTAAGCGATATCGATTCCAACATAATGATTGAATTTTATCCTTCTGGAATACTTAGTAATAAAAATGAGTTTGATGTAAACGCTTACACCTTATTTAAGTATAGACAACTCGTAAGCAATATTGTGAAATCTGAGGCATTTTTTATCTGACATTTATTCTCTAAAGACTATCGTTTCATTCAGTTACATAAATATTACTTCACAAGCTCGAAGACCCGAAACTTAAGGCTATACTTTAAGAATATCTATTTGTACTACAAGCATTTCAACCTTTTGGGGCAGTTTCGTTTATTAAGCTCAGGATACAATACATCTATGTTAAAACTTCAATTCAAGGATAGACGAAGAGATGCAGTCTGGTTAGTTGACGCTCACTTCACCATCGGGAAGGCGCCCACTAATAGCTTAATGATCAATGAAAGTGACATTAAAGATTTCCATTTGGAAATTATTAATGACAAGGATGACTTAACATTAATCAATACTGCAAATTCCAGTTCGCTTTTGTTAAATGGCAAACCCGTTGCACGCAAAGCCTCTTTGGCTGCTAATGATGTGATCACGATTGGCACAGTGGAACTTGAATTAATAGACCCGAAAGCCCAAATAGAAAGCCAAAAAAGCGCAGCGACTACTAATTTCTCCAATGGCTGGTCAATCTACTCAAATGCCAGTTGGTTGGAGAAAAACCATTTTCTTATCCATAAAAAAACCATAATAGGCCGAGATGCCAGTTGTGATATAACGCTTCCTCTCGATCACCTTTCTAGAAAACATGTTTCTCTAGAAGTCAGAAATAATGTATTAATTATTGAAGATCTTGATTCTTCAAATGGTACATTCCTCAATGGCAATAAAATAAAATCAGCTGAAGTCAAAAATGGCGACAAAATCAAGCTAGACGTCGTCACTTTTGAAGTACAGGGTCCCTCCAGCCCAGTGATCGACCCCAATAAAACAATCATTCGAACACTGCCATTAAAAGCTGACAATAAAAAAGCGCAAACAACAAACCAAGTTGGTAATCAAGCTATTAAAGACAACGCTGTTTTAGTTCATTCTAAAGAACAAACTAATTCAAAAAAGGAGAGTATCAAACCAAATAAGAAGCGTTTATCTGCCCAGGGAAAACAAAAATGGATTTCAGGTCAAAGCACGATAAAACAACCGCAACAGAAGAAAACTGGAAAAATAATATTACTCATAAGCGCAGTGATTGTGGCAAGTATATCCACATATTTACTGAGGCACTGATATCTTAGATTTTCAAAACAGAAGAACTAAATAGTTTTTTGAAGTGTTTGAATTAGTTTAGTAAATGCTTTAGCTAATTCTTTAACGACCATCTCGTCATGATCTATTTTGATCCAACGCTGATGGTTATTTGCGGGATCGTAAAGCCAACACGCCAACTCCGTCTTCGAGCAGTCGTATTTAATGAAGGGATCTAACCCATTAACATTTAAGTTATTTGCCTTTAAAGTCGGCAAACCTTTAATATAACTTTTTTCCTGTAACATCAAAGAATTAGAAGTCACGGACAAACTATAAATGATTCCTTTCTTTTGCTTTGTTTTCTTTAGCCTTGATCCTGTATATGAATTTGATGCTAAAAGGCTATTTATTTGTAAAGAAAGTGCATCTATAGGGCTATTTGTTAAATAGAGTGCTTTGAGCGATTTGATATAACCATCACTCTTTTGCTTGATCCGTTCAATTGATTGCACGCCTACATCAACTTTCTCAACAGGACTACTTTTTACTTCCTCATCTGCGGCAGTTATTAGTTGAAGTGCGCTTGAGTAATACTTGCCGCCTTTACCTGCTTCAATAACATAACGTTCAAATAACTTTTGTGCTTTAACATAGCGGTTAAGATGAAAATGAACGAGGCCTGAAAAATAATATAACTCAGTTGGAGAAGATGTTTTTAGGTCACTCAAAGCCTTAATTTGTAGCTCAGCTTTACGCCAATTTTTTTGTTCTACATAAGAAGCTAATGAAAGCATGAGACGCGCTGATTCATGCTCAGGAGGTAAGTCGGTTGCTTTTGCAAAAAAGCTTAAGAACAGAAAAAATAAAACGGAAAATCTACACATATTAACCGTACTACTCATTGTAAACATTCACTCTATGACGACACACACTATATTAAGAATTAAGAAACGCAAACTAGCTTAGCCTCATCTAACATGGCATGAACGACTTTATCAGACATCACTTTATCCTTTCCATCTAAAGTAGAGTTGGTTTCAGAAGGGAGTACTTTGATCACAGAGTCATCGTCTATTGAATTATAAGAAGGGTTTTCAGTTGCCTGATAAGTCTTCACAACATCGGGAACAACAGAATTTAACAAAACAGGGTTCAATAAAATAGGAACAACTTCAATTACCTCATCTTCTTCCCGAGTAATCTGATCGGGCTCGGAGGTAGACTGTTTCACCGTATCTTTTAAACAAGTCGTAGAATCAAGCTGTGTGACATTAGATATTTTGTATGACTCTATATCAATAGAGGGTGATTCGGTAAAAAAAGTACCAATATAATCATTTAGAATACTATCTGCAGAATTTTTAATAGTTTTCGTATTATTGGTTTTATGAATACTATCCTCCATCGGAGGCGTATTCACTAAAACCTGTCCATCATCTAATAGTTCTTTTAGAGGAGTTCGAATGACTGATGTTGAATTCCCAGATAAAGAGACAGAGTTATTAGCCTCTAGAGAATATGGATTGCTCTCGTTCGCAAGCTGGAGTTCTGCCTGAACAGAAATCTTGTAATAACGCAAAACCTGAAAAACAAGTAAACCTATACAGGCAACAAGAGAAGCTTCCAATAAATGGATGTAGGTATTCATGAACATCATTTTCCCTTTAGACGGTGCCTGCCAAGAATGCTGTTATGTTTATTCTAATCATTATTACTAAAAGAACAACACTTTGTTCAACAAGCTAGCTACGACAAATCTTATTTTTTTATCTGTTTGATACTAGTGATGGTTAAATTATACGCAAGTGACTTTAACAAAAAGTGATCTATTGGTCATTTCAAAAATACAATTATTTTAGTTTTTTTAACATATATTCTCACGACCTAAAAAATCTTATTGCGATTCATCGACTTATGAGTCGAATAGCGAAAGCCATTCCTGATTTCTTATTTTTACTCATGTTTATGAGTTTACAAAAACGTATCCCTCGTGCGGACATATTTTTGCCGCCCAAAGCGGCAAACTCAACCATTTTCAACCCAAACAAAGCACAATAAACAATATTTCTTATTGAAAAATATAAACTTTACTTATTTAGGCCTGCTTCATGCTTTTAAACGTAACGCATAACTCTATTCTCAGGGCCTCTTACAATGACCACTCTTTTAGCCAAAATAGACTTTTCCCCCGCTGTAGGTGAAAAACATTCTATGAGACTTTATTTTATGAGATCTTTTATGATCACATGCTGTTTAGTCTTAGCCGCCTGCCAAGGGGGAAGCTCCTCAAGAGGCTCCACTGTTCCCAGCGCAAATTCACGCCCTGTGGCCAATGCTGGTAATGATATAACAGCCCAAGAAAAATCCCTTGTCTCATTAGATGGCACTAAAAGTTATGACCCTAATGGCGATGCCATTGCCTTTCAATGGAGACAAATAAGTGGGCCTGCGGTTAACTTAAGCTCAGAAACAGACGGCACACCAAGCTTCATCGCACCAGGAGTAGTCAGTACATTGAGCTACCAATTAGTCATTGATGATGGAAAAGATATATCTATAGCTGATACGGTTACCGTAACGGTCATTACTGAACAGACGTCTTCTACCCCAACATCACCCACTCCTACTCCTACTCCTACTCCTACGCCTACAACCGGCACCACTCCAAGCACAGGTTCACCCACTACTCCGCCTCAGAATCCCAACCCAACACCTTCCCCCAATCCAAACATTAATCTAGCACCGATCGCAAATGCGGGTAATGATCTATCAGTTTTGGGCAATGACATCGTTGTATTAGATGGGACTAAGAGCTCAGACCCCGAAAGTGCTGCTCTTAGTTATTTATGGCAACAAACAGCGGGCCCAAATGCTTTATTAAGTAGCAATAGTATTGCTTCGCCAAACTTTATTGCGCCAGAAATCGGTGGTTTGATCACCTTCTCACTTATCGTTAATGATGGCGTACAGGATTCAAATATTGATAATGTCAACATCTCAGTTGCGCCCGTCAGCACCCTTTTAATAGCCAATGCTGGAGATGATCAAACTGTACACAGTAATGCCTTGGTTAATTTACAGGGCGATTTAAGCATTGATCCAAATGGTAAAACACTCAGCTATTCTTGGCGCCAAACCGGAGGCCCAAGTGTTATTCTCGACTCAACATCTGTCGTTAATCCATTTTTCACAGCGCCCTCACCGACCAGCTCAACAAGCGCGGATATAATCATTACTTTCTCATTAGTTGTGAATAACGGTATAACAAATTCTGCTGCCGATACTGTCAACATTACTGTGAGTAACCAAAACAAAGCCCCCACAGCCAACGCTGGCCCGGCTCAAACAGTAACTGGAGGAACTGCAGCAAAGTTAGATGCTACACTGAGCTTAGATCCTGAAAACGATACGCTAAGTTATCTGTGGACTCAGGTCGATGGACCACTCATTAACCTTAGTGACGCGACAGCAGTACAACCCACGTTTACAACGCCCACTGGCGGAGGGATTATTCATTTTTCACTTGTGGTAAACGATGGGGCGCTAAGTTCGAGTGCAACTCAAACCACTATTAACATCACCCCTGCAAATACCCCCCCCATTGCGAATGCAGGTGTCGATAGGTTTGTTGGAAGTCTTTCAGTTGTTGCCTTAAAAGGCATTAATAGCCACGATGCAGAGAGTGACCCTCTAACATTTCAATGGACACAGACCAGCGGTCCTGCTGTGTTACTCAGCTCTACGAATAGTGTAAACCCCACATTCACAGCCAACACAGATGGCCATCTTATTTTTTCCTTAGTGGTCAATGACGGCCAAGTTGACTCAAGCCCAGACTTAGTCAATGTTACTGTAGGTCCAATACCCGCAACAAATATCAAAGTAAATGGTACAGGCATTACCTGGGGAGGAAACTATCCATCAGGCAATAACCCAACCTGTGTCGGTGAAGTTATTGAACAACAAGATTGTTCACTAGGAAGAGAGGTCACCCACAACGATAATAGTGATGGTCGCGCGGGTTTCAGCTTTAGAAAATTTAATACCGATGGCGTTAATGTTGACAGTGCAGCCAGTCAGTGGAGTTGTGTTGAGGATAACGTAACCGGCCTTATGTGGGAGATCAAAACTGGTGGTAATAGCACCATTGGAGACGAAGGCCTCAATGATGCCGACGACCGATTTAGTTGGTACAACACAGACCCCAGTAGTAATGGTGGAGATGTAGGCTTCGCCGATAGCCAAGGCAATGTATGCTTTGGTTATGATAAAAATGTTAGCGCGAGTTATTGCAATACTCAAGAATTTGTAAAACGGATGAACAAAAAGGCGTGGTGCGGCTTTGCAGATTGGCGAGTTCCTACTCGAAAAGAATTACTTAGCATCGTAGATTATGGCAACCAAAAACCTATGATAGATAGCAACTACTTCCCTGCTATTGGAGAATTTATTTGGTCGTCCACACCATTAGCACTTCAAACGACTAGCGCTTGGGGCGTCTATTTCAACTACGGTAATTCATTTAGTTTAGACCGACAAAATGCCCGACAAATTCGTTTAGTGAGAGGTGGCTATGGAAAAGCAAAATAATTCCCAAATGTATTTTCAATGTAAAGCTCTCATCTGTATAAGCCTAGTGATTTTGCCTGCTAAGGTCTTCGCTCAAAACTGTTTATTTGACTCAATTACCGAGACAACACCCAACACACAATTTGTAGTTCATGGCGACGGTACCATCACCGATACAACCACCGCATTAATGTGGAAACAGTGTCTAGAAGGTTTAAGCGGAGTAAACTGCCAAACGGGTGTATTGAATGAACAAACATGGTCGGGCACACTTCAAATAGCAGGGAATATAAACACCAGTGGAGGCTTTGCAGGTTATGCCGATTGGCGCATTCCTAACGTCGCTGAACTAGTCTCATTGGTTGAAGAGCAATGCACATCCCCAGCCATCAACGACAGCATCTTTCCAAATACAGGCAACAAATTTATTTGGAGCGCTTCGCCAGACTATAACAATGACAAAGGTTCGTGGAGTGTAGATTTTAACGTTGGAACAACTGCCACATTGAACCGTGACCAAAAATATCGAGTGAGATTAGTTAGGAGTGTAAAGTAGATTAAAATAAGTAAGCATTGTATTGATCCTAAATTTTCCGACGTCGACATAAAATGGACCACGATTTCATGAGCATTATTCTTCACCACTACCCCCTTTCGCCCTACTCTGAGAAAATCAGAGCGATGTTTGGTTTCACCCATATAGCGTGGGCATCTTGCATTACCTCAGAAGCACCTCCACGGGGAAAATTAGACCTACTCTCTGGTGGCTATAACAGAATTCCTATTGGGCAATTAGGTTCCGATATATTTTGCGACTCAAATATAATCGCTGACGAAATTGCCACCATGACAAACAACCCGGCGTTGTCTGATCGATCGCTTGATCAGACAACGCTAAAACAACGACAGTGGTTAGAAACAACATTATGGTTTGCCTGCGTAAATCGCGCATTTTCACTCTCACTGCTCAAGCGAATTGCAAAAGATAAAGGTCTGTTGAATTTACTGCGCTTCTTAAAAGACAGAATTGAAATGGGCAGTAAAGCCTCTATTTCGATGGGAAGCCCTAAATCTGCACCAAAGCATATTCATCAAGCATTAGACGATTTAACAAAAGAACTCGGACACAATGATTTTATTGGGGGCGAAGAGCCGACTATTATTGATTTCGCGGCCTACCATTGTTTTTGGTTTTTACACGAAGTGGGACAGAAAGATGATCTCAAAAAATACCCAAAAATACTCAATTGGTATCATCGCATGAACGCTTTTAATTCAGCACCCACACAAGAAGTGAGCATAGAAGGCGCATTAAATGAAGCTAAAAACTCACAACCCAGACCCCTCGATGCACAGTACTTACAAGACCACCGCATTGGCAGCAAAATAATTATTTCGCCAAGCGATTACCGAAAAGTTCCCGTTAGTGGCGTACTTGCGGGTGTGGATGAGCACCGATGGATTATATTACGTGAACAGAGTGAAACGGGGCCTGTACATTTGCATTTTCCAACGAAGGCTGTCGACATCACGATTCGCCTTGGCAACTAACGCATAAGCAAACTACATTATGAATAACGGAACGAAAAGCTAAACGCCTATTTATGGCAATGCCTTCAGCCAATATTCCGTTCTCTTTCTGCATCTAATAAAGCTCTTTTACGCTCCAATCCCCAGCGGTACCCTCCGAGGCTTCCGTCTCCTCTCAAAACTCGGTGGCACGGGATCAACACGCCAATACGATTTCTTGCGCAGGCTGAGGCCACCGCGCGAGCCGCTTTGGGCTTGTCGATTTGTGCGGCCAATTCGCTATAACTGAGCACGTCACCTTCTCGAATGCTCAATAGAAATTGCCAAACCTTCATTTGAAACGCTGTACCTCTCATATCAAGAGGTAAATCGGGCCTAGGTGCGCCTTCGCTAATATGCTGATCCAGTGCGGCCATCCAAGCATCAAGTTCAGGTGTTTCCTGAGCAGGTGATGCGCTCAACTCGGCTTTGGGAAACTCCAATTTTAGTTTGCTGATCAGTGACGCTTCATCTTCACCGAACTGCACGAAACAAATACCTTTGTCCGTAGCGGCCATCGCCATTAGTCCCAGCGCGGTGCTGCGGCATGCGTAGGTGATTATCTCTCCAGCGCCTCCTGCTCGATAGGCTTTGGGGGTCATGCCAATATTACGGGTCGCCTCGCCGTAAAGACGGCTAACAGAGCCAAATCCAGAGGAAAAAATGGCGTCTGTCACGCCATCACCATCTTTCAATGACTGTTTGAAGCCTCGCATTCGCACAGCGTCTTGATAGGCTTTAGGTGAAATACCAAAGGCTTCTTTGAATATTCTTTGCAGCCTAGAGGGTGACAGTTTTGCAATACTTGCCAAGCTTGCGAGTGTGAGCGTCTCGTCAGCATGCGTTTCAATATGGCTAGCAATTTCAACGAGTCTAGCCACGCCTGATGCCTCTTTTGTATACTGGCAGCGCTTACAAGGTCGAAATCCTGCCGCCATTGCTTCTTCAATACTTTGAAAAAATCTAAGATTCTCTGGTTTGGCGGGGCGAGAAGAGCACGATGGCTGGCAAAATATGCCTGTTGTGATGACGCCATAAAAGAAGACTCCATTGTGGGACCTATCCCTTGCAGCTATCGCGTTATGCATTTCCTGTTCAGACGGAAGTGGCATGACATTACCCAGAATTTAAAGTTAAGTTGATAACACCTATGAAAACTTATTTTTCTCGGCATTTCCATCCGTTTCTTGCAGAGTAATTTAACGTGGGGTGATGCGCATCGAATTAACACCGTCGAATGCGATAGAAATAGCCTTAAAAAATAACAGTGCAAGAAACGGATGGTTTGTAGTTTGAACGCAAGTTAAGCTGTTCTCAATTCAACCTGAATCCGTGATTTTATCTGATTAATCAAACCTGGATCAGATATGGGTATTTGCTCCACCAAAAGGTGATGAAATTCGTCCTTAGGTAGTTATTTTGGTTCATGTTAATTGAAAATTATACGA
>Ga0316204_10011181_pt1 | contig 11318 bp, 9 predicted proteins | sample 6monrhotite_MG_2_FD_205661 | JGI IMG/M metagenome (GOLD analysis project Ga0316204, IMG submission 205661) | Microbial mat bacterial communities from mineral coupon in-situ incubated in ocean water Damariscotta River, Maine, United States -... | ecosystem: Environmental > Aquatic > Marine >...
CTCACAACACCCGTAAGGCCTGTCACCGTGTCACGTGTACGTAAGCTGTTAAACGCAGTTAAGCCAGGTGCAGGATAGATAATGGGATCTGCATTTTGTGCTGAGTTACCATCATCAATGACCAGAAGGTTAAGGTCATTCGCTGCCTGCATGGTTATGGCAGGTGTGCCCGGGGCAACTATATTGGTTGGGTTAAATAACTGTCCGCCAGAGGAAACGACAACTTCACCATAACGCCCCAGATTATAATTTTCTGTGACGCTTAAATTTTGTGGGAAAGTAACCAACATGCCTTCATAGGCTTCAAGTGAAGTTGTACTCGCGAAAGGTAAATTCACCTGGCTAACTAAAGGTATGGCACCAGTTGCACAAACTTCTACCGAGCTAACAGTGCTAAATTGCGTTAAACCAGAAAACTCTTTTACCGTTCCACTAACGCGAACAACATCACCATTATTAACAGCTACACCCAGGCCATTGTCATTAATAAACAGGCCTTCTGATGTGTTTGCATTGTTATCCATCTCATTGCTTTCTTCCTGAACAAAAAAACCGGATAAACCTGATGTGGTGTTTTGAAAGCTACCTACCACAATACCTTCTATGGTAGCGGGTTGATTTTCTAATGGACTAATCAGGCCATTGCCCTGAATACTGTGAATCAGGTTTGCCGGTGAACCACAGGCGGTAATCATCGCGCAATTATTTGTTGCACCGGGTGTTGCAGCTGCCTGTATAAAACCACTGGTGGTTTGTGCACCGCCGCTGCAACGCTGACTTGAATCAATATCCTTATTGCCCTGGCTAGCTTCATTGAGTTGAGGCTCAGTTGTATTTAATAAACTTAACAGACCCGCATCATCCGCATCGTTGGTGCCATACACAACCGCATCAACAATATTCGTTAAACTTGTTGGGTTAGTTACACTTAAACCGACTGGAAAATCAGTTGCATTGCCCTGGTATAACACCACGGCATCAGCACCATTTTGTAATTTACCATCTGCAATCACCAGATCAACGCCTGTAACGCCTGCATTACCAATCACAAAGTAACCATTGGCATTTGTCTGGTAACCATCAAGGTCATAAGCGGCGTAAACTGAATCACCATTGCCATTAAATAAAACCAGTACATAACCACTTAAATCCTGATTGCCTGCACCGCCATCAAATAGTTCGATAAACTCAGCTGTGTCGCTACCTGTTGTATCCGCATCTAATTCATTAATCAGAATCTGTTGAGCCGGTGCGGGTGGGGGAGGCGGAGGTGTGACGATACTACCCGCATAGGTGCCGAGGTTATCGATAGTGTCCGTGGCAAAACCTGTCCATTCTGTGGCGGTGTTAAATGTATTAAACACATTGTTATCACCAGTTGTGATATCAGTGTTTCTTTGCAGAGTGTTATTTTGTGTGCTGGTTAAACCGCTGCCCCATTCAGTGCCCGGGTTAAATCCAGTTTGTCCGATGGCATCAATGGTGACGCCACCGTTTAATAATACCACTGCATCGTTGCCGTTAAACCAGCTACCACCACTTTGCTGATCTGTTTGCGCAAGTATGGTGGCGCTGGCCAGTGAGTTTGCAAGTACAAATACATCACCGGAAACAACATTTCCGCTTAAGTTTATGGTGCGCCCGGGGGAGGTGCTGCCATTAAAATAAAACTGTACTTCATAGGAAGACAGGTCAATGTTGTTGGCTGTGCCGTTATAAATTTCCAGGGCTTTATTATTGCTGCTGCCCTCAATATATTCAGAAAAAAATAATTCTGAAGCAGAAAATGCCTGCGAGGAAACAAGTAGTGCCACTGAAATAACACTTAATTTTGTTGCTAATATCCGTTTCATAATTGGCCTCAAAAAAAGGAGTTGTAAAGCGTAAGATTCCATCAGGTTTTGATGGTGTTATCTGATAACGTAATCAATTTATTAATACGTTGAGGCTTTTATATAGAGAAAATATGACAGAATTGTTTGGTTGGTATTATTAAAGTGTTTTTGTTTTATGAATTGATGATAATTGTTGGCTGGGTACTGCATAGTTAAATATGTGGTTGAGGAAGTATTTGACAAGCCAGGGTGGTCTTTGAGGCGTATAAAGAAAAACGCTTAACTGACTTGTTGTGGCCTGGCCTGAGCTATCTCTACGGATTTTTTTTAAAACAAAAAGCATTTTCCGCAAATGAACGCTAAACACGCAAAGTTTATGTTTGTACGCCTGCGGCGTACGACACACCGCTAAAGTTTTTGCTTTTATTTGCGTAAATTAGCGTTCATTAGCGGATAATACGCTTTTATCTTTAGCGATTTTTTCAGCGAGATTCATTAATTGCATCCTGTGCCTGCCAGATAATCTGTTGCTTAAGGTCTTGCGGTAACATTAAGGCATTTGCCATCTCATCGAGAAACAGTTTAACTGAAGGTAATTCAGTGTCAGCAACCAGGCAAGCGGCTAAAAAGAGTTCAGAGCGTTGTCCGGTATCATGTACTCCGCGTACAATATCATCTAGAGCAATCGGGTGATTTAACAGGTCAAATACCGTTGCTTTCATTTCACTGGATAAATCCATTTTTGCAATTGCCTGAAAGATTTTTTGTTGCTCAAAGCTATCAATGTGACCATCTGCTTTTGCAGAACAAATCATTGCTTTGATTAATTTTAATTCATAATCAGGCGCAACAGTGTGTTGGCCATACTGATCATTTTCACCGGCGTTTGCAATTTCGTAGCCTGTTTTGTCAGATTTGTGTTGATAGCTATTTAGCTGCCAGTTTTTATAGGCCTTAAATGCCAGCCCACCAAGCACTGCTGCGCCGCCATAAGTTGCCGCTGTGCTGGCAAATTTTCTCGTCGGTTTGTTGCTCATTAGCAAACCGACAAGACTTGCCGCAGCTGTTGTGCCAGTTAAGCCACCGGGTAAGCTGTTTTTTATTTTACCCAGAATGCTGTTGATTCCATTTATGTTTTCTGCAGCATTATGCCTGTTTTCAGTGCCCATAAATTCATTAAATAAATTGTTCGTACTCATGATAATTACTCCGTCAGTTCATACAGAAGGGGGTTTATTATTCATAACAATTATTCTTCGCCGTTCATAAAGCCAAGTAGATGTAACAGGCTGGTGAACAAGTTGAAAATACTTACATATAATGTCACTGTGGCCATGATGTAGTTGGTTTCACCACCGTGGATAATATTACTGGTTTCATAAAGAATCAGGCCCGACATTAATAATACAAACACAGCTGATACCGTGAGTGATAAGGCTGGTAAGTTGAAGAAAACCGAGGCCAGTGCTGCCAGGAAGCCAACGATAATACCCACCATTAAAAAACTGCCCATGAAGCTGAAGTCTTTACGGCTGGTGATGGCGTAACCGGACAGCCCCAGAAAAATAATGCCGGTGCCAGCCATAGCAGTCATTACAATTTCGCCGCCGTTGGCGAGGCTCAGGTAACTGTTAAGAATGGGGCCGAGGGTGTATCCCATAAAGCCGGTTAAAGCAAAGACAAAGACCAGGCCCAGACTTGTGTTACGAAATTTTGCCGTGGCAAACAGTAATCCAAAGTAACCCACAAGCGTAATTAATAAACCAGGGTGTGGTAGACTAAGTGACATAGACACCCCAGCAGTGATTGCGCTGAACAGTAGTGTCATGGATAACAGGCTGTAGGTATTACGTAATACTCGGTTGGTTTCGAGTGTGCTGCTCTGGTTTGCCGTGTTGGTATTTGCAACGGGTGAGTTCATTTTTTTAGCTCCTCTGTGGTGCTATATCATCAAGATAAAAATTCAACATCCTGTGCTTCATCCAGGGCTGGAAGTTCAGCCCGTTTATAGTGTCGGTTTTTATCGCGTAGTCTTGTTAGTTTGCGGCCAAGCGTGCGGCTGGCTCGGTCTGCTGCACGATCAATGGCGACATACATATCAGTTTCTGTATCTTCAATCACCACATCTGATAGCTGTGGCAAAACCATCTGTATAAGACAGCGTTTGTCGTTTCCACCGCGTGGGCCGTTAATGTCCGAGAGGCGTACCTTAATAGTTTGAATATGTTGGTGGCGCGTGCTCAGGGCAAAATCAAGACGTCGCTGTATATGGTCTCGGAGTGCATGAGTTAGCTGAAAGTCACGTGCCTGTATCTCAATTTGCATGGGAATCCCCGTGTGTTTTTAAATGATGGGTTTAGCTTAGTGGGGTTTATTTTTGAGAAAAAGTCGAATAATATGGAGATATTGTTCGGCTTTTTCGAAGTGAGTTATGGGTGATTAATTACAAGCATTTGCATTATTTCTGGGAAGTTGCCAGGCATGGCAGTATTGCGCGTGCCAGTGAATACCTGCATCTGACTCCGCAAACAATCAGTGGGCAAATCAGTGTGCTTGAGGAGCGCCTCGGGGAAGCGCTATTGCAGAAGGCCGGGCGCAATCTGGAATTAACTGATACTGGCAGGCTGGTGCTTAGTTATGCCGATGAGATCTTCTCGCTGGGCAGTGAGCTGGAAGAGTCTTTGCGGAATTTGCCCACTGAACGACCTATGGAATTTAAGGTGGGCGTGGTTGATGTAGTACCAAAAACAATTGCTTATCGGTTGCTCGCACCTGCGCTGGAGTTGCCTAATGCGGTGCGCATTGTGTGCAGGGAAAATAGTCTTGAGGAGTTACTTGCAGAGCTGGCACTGCATCGTATTGATATGGTGATAGCCGATGGCCCGATACCCACGGGTCTTAATGTACGTGGTTACAATCATCAGCTTGGTGAGTGTGGGATCAGCTTTCTTGCGGTGCCAGCGCTGGCAAAAAAACTTAAGAAAGATTTCCCAAATAGTTTAAATGCAGCGCCATTGCTGATGCCCAGTGAAAATAATAGTGTGCAGGGGCGACTCTTGCAGTGGATGAATGGCTTACATATATATCCACGTATAGTAGGTGAGTTTGATGATAGTGCATTAATGAAGGTTTTTGGGCAGGCCGGCACGGGGGTTTTCATAGCACCCAGTGCAATAGCGGATGAGGTCGCGCGACACTATGGTGTGCAAATTATTGGTGAAACTGAGGATGTGCGGGAGCAGTTTTATGCTATTTCTGTTGAACGAAAAATTTCTCATCCCGCAGTTGCGGCCATAACCGAGATAGCTCGTGGCTGGTTGAAATAAAAAATAATCTTGTGCTTATTCAAATAAATAGGCGCTGTTGCTCTTCGATTTGGGCTTCTATAGATGAGCTGCATAATATTGTTAAAGCACAGCTATACCTTGTTATTCCGCATTATTCCGCAATGCAGGATCGTCTGTCATTCACTTGTAAATTATCAGGTTTATTGGTAGTCTCCGCTCTGTGTTGTAAAGCCGTATTATTTCAGTGCCCGTATTACATGTCTCGTAGTGACACTGAGTGGTAGCAGGTGAAATTAGAATGATAGATGTTTATCTATCTATTATTAACTAATTATTGATTTGTTTCATTCCAAAGGCTTATCTAAGATTACACTCAAAATACAGTAGCGATTAATATATCGCAGATTTTAGAACATAAAAGGTGGCTGTCTCAAATTAAGAGGCGTCTGCGCTCATGTCGGTGTGTAAAAAAATATTATGGTAAAGCTTAGAACCTATGTGTACATCGACTCGTTACAGCCACAGCTGGCGGAGTACATAGCAACTGTGTCTCAGGGCTTTCCTCCCGTGCCGGGTAATTCCTGTCTGTGGGTAGAGGTTTCTCCTGGTATGGCGATTCATCAATACACGGATATTGCACTAAAGGCGACGCAGGTTCATTTAGCTCAGCAGGTTGTTGAGCGTGCATTTGGCTCAATGGTAATTCATCACCGAGATCAAAGTGATGTGATTGAGGCAGGTAATACTGTATTACGTAATTTAAATGCGCAGGCTATTGATCGACAGAGATGTGAGATTACCTGGCAGGAAATTATTCGTGGCATGACATCTGATCATGTAATGCTGGTAAATAGATCTGAGCGTAGAGGCTCGATGATGTTGCCAGGCGAAAGTATGTTTATTCTGGAAACTGAGCCAGCGGGTTACATTGTGTATGCGGCAAATCAGGCAGAAAAAGCCGCCAATATTAACTTAATTGATGTGAAAGCTGTGGGTGCCTATGGCCGTTTAACTATATCTGGTAGAGAAGCAGATGTAGAAGAGGCTGCTGCTGCAGCGATTGCTGCAGTTCAGAACCCGGCCTCGACCTAGGGGTTTATTATGCATCGTCAACAGTTGCTTGGTTTGCTCAAACAGCATAGAACGCACTTTATGGATGAGGCTGCATTTAGAACTCGTGCGATAAGTTTTATCGAGCAACATGAAGACTGTTTTTATAGAGAGTTATGGCCGGTGCATGTAACTGGCTCGGTCTGGGTGGTTAATTCAGGGCGAGATCGTGTTTTGCTGTTGCACCATAAAAAATTAGACCAGTGGTTTCAGCCCGGTGGTCACGCTGATGGTGATGCGGATATTTTGAAAGTCGCTTTAAAAGAGGCTTCGGAAGAGACAGGTCTGGATTCCAGTCATATTCGGCTGGTGAGTGATCGTGTTTTTGATGTTGATATTCACGATATTGCTGCTAATGTCAGTGATCCGTGGCATCAGCATATTGATGTGCGTTTTCTAGTTGAGGTCGATGACGATATTGTCGTTCCGGGTAATGACGAGTCGCATGATGTTATCTGGGTGAGCCTGAATCAGGCTTCCAGTTACAATAATAATCGCTCAACTTTTCGTATGGTTGAAAAAACCAGGCGAATGCGGAGTCATCTCGTTTATTAATTTAGCGAGATCAGTAACAGATTCAATATGAAAGTCTTTATAAAGAAAGGTTAAATCAAATATTTATAAAGATATAATTGCGAATTCGAAAATTTTTATTTTTAGAAGTAAGAAGTAGCAGCGTTAAGTCGTTGTTTTAGTAAGTGTTAATCATATATAGATAAAAACCTATCGGTTTTCAATAAAATATCGATTGGATGTCTATGTATTGATTAATCTATAGTCTAGCCAAGTAAATAAACTTAGTTATCGATGAATCAGAAAGCAAAAGAAGCAGGAGTAGAAAATGTCAAATAATGCCTATGCAGCTGGTGTAAAGGAGTACCGCGACAAATACTGGACGCCGGATTATGTACCTCTTGATACTGACCTTCTGGCCTGTTTTAAGGTCACAGGTCAGCCAGGAGTTCCTAACGAAGAGGTTGCTGCAGCTGTTGCCGCAGAAAGCTCAACTGGTACCTGGAGTACGGTATGGTCAGAGTTATTAACAGATCTTGAATTCTATAAAGGTCGTGCATATCGAATCGAAGATGTGCCGGGTGATAGTGAAGCATTTTATACGTTCATTGCTTACCCAATTGATCTTTTCGAAGAAGGTTCAATTGTAAACGTATTAACTTCATTAGTTGGTAACGTATTTGGTTTCAAAGCACTGAAGCATTTACGTCTTGAAGATATTCGTTTCCCAATCGCTTACATCAAAACTTGTGGTGGTCCACCAGCAGGTATACAGGTTGAGCGTGATCGTTTAAACAAATACGGTCGTCCAATGTTGGGTGCGACAATCAAGCCTAAATTAGGTCTGTCAGCTAAAAACTACGGTCGTGCAGTATACGAATGTTTACGCGGTGGTCTTGATCTGACTAAAGATGATGAGAACGTTAACTCTCAGCCATTTATGCGCTGGCGTGATCGTTTCGAGTTCGTTGCTGAAGCAATTGATAAAGCAGAGCGCGAAACAGGTGAGCGTAAAGGTCACTACCTTAACGTAACAGCGGCAACGCCTGAAGAAATGTACAAGCGTGCAGAATTCGCTAAGGAAGTTGGTTGCCCAATCATCATGCATGACTTCATTACTGGTGGTTTCACTGCCAATACAGGTCTTGCTAACTGGTGTCGTGAAAACGGTATGCTGTTACACATTCACCGTGCAATGCACGCTGTAATTGACCGTCATCCTAAGCATGGTATTCACTTCCGTGTTTTAGCCAAGTGCTTACGTTTATCAGGTGGTGATCACCTGCATACAGGTACGGTTGTTGGTAAGTTAGAAGGTGATCGTAATTCAACATTAGGTTTTGTTGATCAGTTACGTGAATCATTCGTACCTGAAGATCGTTCACGCGGTGTGTTCTTTGATCAGGACTGGGGTTCAATGCCTGGTGTGATTGCAGTAGCGTCTGGTGGTATTCATGTATGGCACATGCCTGCATTGCTTAACATCTTTGGCGATGACTCTGTATTACAGTTTGGTGGTGGTACTCAGGGTCACCCATGGGGTAATGCTGCTGGTGCAGCGGCTAACCGTGTTGCGTTAGAAGCTTGTGTTAAAGCACGTAATGAAGGTCGTGAATTAGAACGTGAATCACGTGACATTATGGAAAGCGCAGCCAGGCATAGTCCTGAACTTGCTATCGCTATGGAAACTTGGAAAGAAATCAAGTTTGAATTTGAAACAGTTGACAAGCTAGACGTTTAATTACGTCTGGTTAGTTTCGAATAACGCAAGAATAAATAAGAGGAATAAGTAATGAACAGTATTACAGGTGATTACCAAACCAAGAATACTTTGGAAACTTTTGGTTTTCTTCCGAAGTTAACTGCTGAAGAAGTACAGATGCAAGTTGCATACATTGTTGCGAATGGCTGGTCTCCAGCTATCGAGCATGAGCTTCCAGAAAACGCAGGCGACCATTATTGGACTATGTGGAAGCTACCTATGTTTGGTGAAACAAATATCGGTAATGTTTTAAATGAACTTGAATCATGTCGTCGTACATACCCAGGCCATCACATTCGTTTAATCGGATATGACAGCTATACGCAAAGTCAGGGTTCATGCTTTGTAGTTTACGAAGCATAAAATATATAGCCAGCAGCGTCAGTATCTGGAAGCGTTAAAGGTTTTTCTCGTATCCAGGTGCTGACAAGATGGAGAGCAACATGTCACAAAATACAAGCAATAGTGCACGCCAGGTTTCATTAGCGCGACGCAAAGCACTGTCGACGGCAGGAAAAGCGGCGCTAGGCAATAAAACAGCATCTACCGCTGCAACTTCCGGCGGTTCTACTTCTGCTGTGGCCAGAAATGTAGCTACAGCAACGAGTGGGCAGGGTGTTAGTGCGCGTAAAGCAGCGCTAGCTCGTCGTATCGCTATGTCTAAAGGTGGCAAGGGTTCTGTTGCCAGTACAGACAGAACGCGAAATGCACCTGCAGCTAATTCAGCTGCTGTGACGAATGCAGGCAGTAATGCTGGTGAATCTAAAGGCTGTGGTTGTGGTTGCAACAAAGAGTCTGCAGGTGAACCTGCAAAAATGGCTGCATCATCAAATGAAATGTCAATGACTGCATCACCGAGTGTTTTTCAGGGTCGTGTGAAAAAGATCAAGATGAGCTCAGCTCGTGCTGCGTCACTGTCACGTCGTAAGGCGATGTCGACTAAAGGTAAATCTGCACTGAAAGGTGGAGCGGTTAGTCAGGCCAGTGCGGCACGTGCTTCTAATCCCGATATCACGAGTCGTGAGTTAGCAAAAATATTGCGAACTGAGCGCAGTGAAAAAGGTAAGACGGGTAAGAAAGAAGCGGCAGCTAAGCCAACGGGTCCTAGACGTCGTAAGCCAAAGAATGAAGACGCACCTTCGAAAGTTGGTGTAAGTGAAACTGCGCATGGTCAAACCCTGACAGGTACGATGGTTGGTCGTAGTCAGCAGGTAACAGGTGATGAGCCTAGCACTTGCCGCGATATTACCGGTACTGAATATATGGGTGCGGATGTATTTCGCAACTTCTGCCAGAACGAACCTGCTAAAACGGCTCGTAAAGTAGTGGTTAGCTCAACGACTCACGGTAACAGTGTGTCGGGAAATAAAATCGGCCGTGGACAAAATGTAACAGGTGATGAGCCTGGTACATGCCAGAATGTTACAGGTAATGAATATGTGGGTGCGGCTCAGGCTGAACAGTATTGTTCAACAAAGTCTGAAGCGCGTCCGTCAAAAATTACCAGTGCTGAAACACGTAAAGGCAAGTCTTTAACAGGCAATAATGTGGGCCGCTCAGAAAAAGTTACCGGTGATGAAACTGGTGCTGGACGTGAGTTAACTGGCACACAGTATATGCAATCGGGTAAAGGCAGTGCGCCAGCAAAAGTTGGTTTGAGTAGCACTTTGCGCGGTGGAACAGTTAGCGGTACACAAACAGGTCGTTCTGAGAATGTAACCGGTGATGAGCCAGGTAGTTGTCGTAACGTGACAGGTGATGAATACACTGGTCAGGAACAGTACAAAGGTTTCTGTAAAGATGTACCTAAACCTACGGATCGTAAAGTAGGCGTATCTGCGACACTTGCTGGTAAAAGCGTTAGCGGAACAATGACCGGTCGTTCAGGTTTTGTAACCGGTGATGAGCCTGGTTCATGCAAGGCTGTAACAGGCACGCCATATTCAGGTCTGGATCAGCTTAACGATTTTTGCACCAAGCAAGATGTTGAGATGGCTTCAGCACGTCAGCGTCCTTTAAGAGGTCCTGCAGCTATGCCATTGACGGGTCAACAGCCAGGAGTGGCTGGCAAAATGACCGGTGCTGGAAAAGGCGCTTGTGAGCCTGTTTCTGGAACACCTTATGTAGGTGCAGATCAGTTTGCTGAAGCATGTCCTGCGACAGCGGCGCAACCGGGTAGCCCGGATTTCCCGCAGTCACTGGCTTCAATGCCTGGCGGTCAGTTTAGTGTGAGCTCGCCTGCTGGTGAATCACAGTCTGCTGCAATACATGCTAGTGCTGTTACCGGCAACGAGTCAGGAAGCAGTCAGATTACAGGTCCATTTGGAATGGCTCCTGGAAAACTGACCGGAACTGAAGATGCGCGTTTTGGTAATGCACAACAGCCGCAAGCAGCAATGATGCAAGCGCCTGCTACTGCAGAACTGATTGACGGTCGTGTTAAATCACGTATCTCAGGTGAAGGTATGTCAGCCGGAGTGAAAATTTCTGGTGACGACTGGGATCGTGGTGATCATGTAACGGGAACTGAAGGTTTGTCGGCTGCACGTCGCAATCCAACAATTCGCTCTACAGCAGCGCCGGTAATACCAGCAATGGCTGTGCCTGCAAAACGTAATGATGAGATGGTAGTACCTGTTAGTAAAGTTACTGGTGGTAGTGGTAATACTGAACAGGGTTCATACATTACTTATTCAGGCGGTGCTCGCGGCTAAAGTCGCGAGAGAGTTGAAGTATGTTAAGACGACACAAGGCTCGTTCATCGTCTTTGTCCAGACCAGCAGCACGATCAAATCGTGCTGCTGCAAAGAC
>Ga0316204_10011183_pt1 | contig 11317 bp, 8 predicted proteins | sample 6monrhotite_MG_2_FD_205661 | JGI IMG/M metagenome (GOLD analysis project Ga0316204, IMG submission 205661) | Microbial mat bacterial communities from mineral coupon in-situ incubated in ocean water Damariscotta River, Maine, United States -... | ecosystem: Environmental > Aquatic > Marine >...
TTTCCAGTTTGAACAGAAGTCGTGTTGTTGTCTTTGCTAAAAAAAAATATTTCAATACTTTGTACTACTGAGCCATAAGGATAAACAAACCACTCAGTTTGTTGGGTATCGTTGTATATTTCAAAGCTAGCAACATAGCGATCACCTAGCGTTTTGGTTTTTGTATGAATTGGCAGAGACTTTAACCATGAATCTATTTGTTCAAGATTTCTGGGCGGAACTGTAGGATTATCTATCAACGAAAAGTAATATATCTTGTCACTAATATTTTGATTACTTATGTCGCTAAGATTAAAACTGATAATATTTTTATCAGATTCAGTAGCTGCATTTGCCATGGCTATCATGCAAAAGAGTATTAAACCAATGGCGAGCTTAAATTTATTCAAACTGATGTCCTAATAACGTAGCAGTCCCTAAGGTGCTAAAATTCATAACGAATATCCAGCCCAATTTGCCTTGCCTCGCCTTTAAAGTCTTGCAGCATGCCAAGTAAGTTAGTCAAATCAAATTTAAGATGGCTGTATTTTTGGTTTGTGAGGTTTTTTATCCAAGCTCCCATGCTCCAATCTGCTAGTTCCCATGATACGCGAGCATTCCATAGTACATAACCTTTCTGTTGGGCGTAAAGGCTTTGATTTTGGTCAAAAAAGAATTTTGATTGATAATCTGCGTCAATGTGAAAATTTAGCAGTCCAGTTTCAAGCTCAATAACATAATCTGCTTGTGCCGCGACATTCCATTTTGAGGTGAAAGGTAGGCGATTGTTTTTTATCTCAACGCCAGCTAGATCAACAAAAGAGGCAAGATTTGCCTTAGGAAGATAGCCTACTGAAAGTTGTGTCGAAAGCGTTGGCGTTATTTGCGCACTCAAATCAAACTCTGCCCCATAAATGGTTGATTCACCCACATTACTCAATAGCTGTAAAGGTAAAGCTCCAGGGGTTACTGCTGCTTGATTCATAAACACTTGTTGATTTTGATAGTCGTAATAAAAGGCGGCTGAATACAATTTTAAAAACTGGCCTAATTGGCTGTGCAACCCAATTTCGTATGCATTTAAGGTTTCAGCGCCATAATCATTGTTTTGAGCTTCTACCTCTGAAAAAACCAATGCACCATTGTAACCGCCACTTTTAAATCCTCTTGAAAAACTGATAAAACCAGAGTGTTGAGGATTAAACTTATGCAACAAAGCCAGCTTGCCAGACACATTGTCATCCTTCACTTCCCCAGTTACATTCCAACCAGGTACCGTCAAACCATTTTGGTCGTTCACAAAAGTAGCAATATTAATCTGACCTAAAGCTGAATAATCTGTGCTTTCTCGAGTATACCTTAAACCCGCATTTAAAGTGGTTTTGGCTGACAGTGGATACTCTAAGTGAGCAAACAAAGCTGAAGACTGAATATCAATAATATTGTCATACAAGAAGGTGGCGGCGTTGCTGAATAAGGTTTGTGAAGCGCGGAAATCTCTGAATAAGTCTAAACGATTATTTTGCACTAATTCTTCTTTTAGCAAATACAGCCCAGCAATAAGATATAAATCTCCTACTTCTTGATGCAACCTAAATTCTTGACTGAAAGTATCTGTTTCGACGTACTGATTGCCTTCTGCAATTTGCGCAGGGCTAGCATCACTATTGTAAAAATGCTGTCTATCTAAAGTCATGTAATTTGACAAACTCACTAGATAACCATCTTCATTCAATTCATATTGAGCTTTTACATTGACGCCATAAGAAGTCGATGTATGCGGACTATTGTCACTAATGTTGTTATTCACTGCTACGTCATAAAAGTTTTTTGAAGCATCGTTAAAACCAAAAGCATCGGTGCATGACAGCGAACCTGCTTCTGCTGGTGTGCACTGCGACGATGTAGCGGAAATCACCCCTATGCTGCCCACTGGATTAACTATGCCGTCCCATTTGCTAAAATATAATTTGCTATCGACAGTTAATTTGTCCCACTGACCCAAAAGAGATAAACGTCCATGACTTTGGCGCATTTGTGCTTGTGGCGTATTTGGCAAGAGGTTATTGGTCGAATATTCGTAATCTTGGTAGCTAAAAGCCAAACGAGCAGCCAAATCGTCGTTTAACTGGCGATTAATTGCACCTTCAGCGGACAGATGATTACGTTGTGCATAAGCTAAGTTCAGGTAGCCTGAATTATCCATTTGTGCACCAACAGACTGAATTAATATCGCCCCGGCAGTGGTATTGCGGCCAAATAATGTGCCTTGTGGTCCGCGCAATATTTCAACTGACTCTACATCGTATAAATTGACCAGTTGTGAGTTAGCTGATGCTCCAGAAGCGCCATCCAAATATACCCCTACTGGTGATTGCGTAGACGTATTGTAATCAACACTCCCGACGCCCCGTATATTAACTGCTGGTGGTGTGCCTTCAGCCGCATTTTGGGTGATTTTAAAGTTTGGTGCTATAGACGATAAGGCAGTGATATCTTTCAACTGGCGTTCAATGATTTGTAACCCATCAACCACACTGACCGATAACGCAACATCGCGAATATCCTGTGGGCGCTTTTGCGCTTCCACAGTAATAACTTCAATATCATTTTTTGCCGGCTCTGAACTGGCAGCATCATTTGCATTGGCAGACATCACTGCAAAACTAATCGACAGACAAATTAGGTATTTCAATACAACCCCATTAAAAATTACGGGTTTCCATACCGCAAAACACAGTTTCGATAATCAATTATATGAGATTATCGAAACTGTGTCGTTTTTCTAATTAACCTAAGAGTTAAGTTGCAACCCATAATTAGAGAATAACGCCGAAAAAACCCGTCATTTTGCCTGTTTTTACAGCAACTGTCAGCAATTTTGACTGATTATCTTTTAAATGGTGCAAATCCGAATTCACCATTTATTGTCTCTGGATAACCACACACTGCTCGTGAAGTTTCCATGCCTGCCATAGTCGCCGCTTCAACACAGCCAGCATTAATGCCGGTTTTAATCCAATCTCCGGTCAAAAACAAATTAGAAAATTGTGTGCCATTTGTTGACAGACGATATTGGCTGCTGTTTTTCACTGACATGACATATCGCTCAGAAGGATCAACATTGCTGCGCCAATATTGACTATCAAAACGTTTGTCACCTACTTGATCCGATTGGTCTGTTAAAATTGACCAATCGAATGTTCCTTGTGAAGCAACGTTCGGCCATAAATTATGTACATCATTGCTTAGATATGAAAGCGCATTATCTTTCGCTTGCTGTTTGCATTCAGACGGAAAATCATGCTCACTCACGGGTGGATAATCGCTGACGGTTTGCGCACTGCAAAAGTAAGCAACATTCTGGGGATTTGTTCCTTGGGGCCAATCTTCCCGGCATAACAATTGATTCATCGCTGCCCATGTATCATAAGGTTCAACGAATCCACTCAAAATCGGCTCTTCTCCATTTTGAGGCACATTATCAAACCCTAACCCAGGATAATCTACGTCAGTCCAAACCTGAAAAGCTTGGGTCGCCACGGTTTTAATTTCTTCACTACATGTTCTTAACGCGGGATCAGCGGTCAATAATTGTGGACATATATGTTCTAACCCACCAACCGAAATTCCAAAAATCACTTGATCAAAGTCAACGCCTAGGGACAGGGTTTTTTGTGGCAGTGGTTGGCAAAAGTGTTGTTGATAAACTTCTGGCCAGTTTGTCCAATGTGATTCCAGATTAATATCGTTGTCTTGTAATAGCGTCGCTTGCGCCTCATCAATTTGCTGGTAATTCGGCTTAGAAGGCCAACAGGGTAAGCCTTTTACATCGACAAATGGATTGTAATCCCCTCCTTTCAATTTGACTTGTTCAGTCATAATTATCGATTCAATTTGGCTATTACTTTGGTTTGGGACGAGCTCTTCCACCTTATGAAAGTATTCGAATTTCACGCCGCGACCCTTCAGAACTTCATAAATGGGCGCAAAAATGACGTCACCCATGCCAGCTTGCATTTTCCACATTACCCCACCTCGATAACACAAAACGATTCGGATTATCGCCAGTAAGGCTACACCTGCTTCAATGTTTGGTTTAGAAAAGTCTCCATTTTCATAACCAAAGACTAAATCATAAAAACCACGCACGGGGGCTGAGTTCACTGAATATTTTTCGTTAGCACCGTGTATTCTAAGCCATTCTTTAAAATCCCACTGATTCAAATAACCAAAACCATTGTGGTAAACATCATCTGCAATCATGCCTTTTATGGTGGTGATGGCCAGATCTGCACCAATAAATAATCGTCTTAACTCATCATTTTCATCGAGCAACTCTGCAAATTCTTCTTCCAGCCAGTCTTTTATCCAATCTACAAAACCAGCCAGTGCATTTTGGTGTGTAACATGTCTTTCCTCAGTAGGTGAGTCTGGATCAGCCATCTTATCAATAAAGGCTGATATCGTTTGGTAGGTTTGTTGGATATCACCCGTGAACTCATGAACGTCCTCTTTTAGTTCACTTATATCTTCTTTGATCTCGCTAACAATGTGGGTCCACCAATTCTGATCTTTTTTAACAGCTTTGGAGGTGGCTTTAGAGTGTGTACGTTTTATTTTGCTCATTTGACGGGTAAATTCTTTCAGCCAATAATAAATGAGTTTAATGATGTCCCAAAAGTTCGGGTCAAGATCTGTATTGGCTGGATTACCAGGGATAAGAGGGAATTCAATTCCCCATGATTTCCAGCGATCTTCAATTTGTTCTTCAAGAGCAATAAAACTGTGGGGTTTAAAAGCTTGATCAAAAGTAGCTAATGGCATATTTGCGGGGCGATCTAGGTCTGCATAGACTTTTTGCAATGTGGTAAATGAATTGGCATAAAAACCAAACCAAACATGTAAACCATGCTCTTCAATTCGTTGGCCATATTCAGCATTACGACCACTGGCTCCTTTACCACCCAAACGCCAGCCCATTTGATACACAGTAATATCGTATTCAGTTTGCCAGTTGGCTTTTTCAGTCAAATAACAAGCAGCGGTCATGGCAGACACGCCACCACCTAAAATGGTGATTTTTCTTTTTTCGGTCATGAGGTTCTCTTTCATTGGGAAATAGGGTTTAGTTGGTTTCGGCCAAGGCAAATGCCGCTTCCTGATCAAAATCCATTAAAACGTTAAAGGGCAATAACGCACGTTGGGTGCCTAATGGAATACCAAATGCTAAATCTAATCTAAAGCTATCAACTTGATGCAGTGTCACATCGTATTCGTGGCCATAAAGTTGCGCGTTATGGATCTTTTTAATTATGGAAGGAGAGTGCATCACACCTTGATAAACTGCTTTTTCACCTTCTCCATCAGGAAACTGTTTAAACAAAATCTGATCAATTTGCGGGTTTTTTAAACCGTCTAATAGTTGCTTCAATGCATTAATATCCGTATTAAAAAAGGATTTATCAGCACTAAGCAAGCTAAAGGCTTCTTTTACTAACTCAACAAATTCTGTGATTTTATTGCCAGAGCCATCACTGACTTTTTTGACATCTATCAACAAATGATTCGCCATTTTTGTCTCGGCGCTGAATGGTTGCATAGCATCAACTGAGATTGAAAAATTATCGGGGTCGCCACCTATATCAGGCATGGTGTAATCACATAAATACTTGTTAAAGCCCCATATGTTGATGCCATTTATCAGAGCATAGATATTATTGACACAAATAAAGGCTGGGTACCAAAACACATGATCCACTTTCCCTTTGACCATTTTAGCCACTGGTAACCAGATAATGACATCGGTTTCTTGAAACGAGCCTTGGTCGGCGAAACCAGGAGCCATAGAATAAATGTTTTCTATATCAGTAAAGGTGAGCATAACGTAGGGTGATAGACACTCATAGCTGCATGTATCATCTGGTACGCTATTTAATGTTTCATCTAGATAGGTCTGAATGGTAGCTGTCTCTCCCTTAATAAAAAAGCCATACATATCGGCATTGGTCATCCTACAGGGAGGTTTTGCAACGGGATTTCCGGGAAAGCGTGCGTATAAAGGGCGAGTTGATGAGGCTGGCATATATGTATGTTCCTTCTAAATGATTTTAGCCAAAATGACTTCTTTTTTTACCCTAACAAATCATTAACAAAAAGCCGAGCGCTTTTATTAGGTTATTTTATTGCTCTTAGAGGAGGTGTTTTCAATAAAACACCTCTCCTGCATTTTCAAAAACAAAGTAAGTAGCGGCATACAATTAATGTTGTGAGTATGTTCAAGCACATAAACCACTGATTCTAGCGTTGATAGACTACTTTCCTGAGTTGTACGTCTGATGTGGTATTGGCTGTCAGGCGGATTGGTAAAGTGCCAGCTACTGCATAGTTGTAACCACGGATTAAGCTTCCAGATTTTAAGGGCCTTGCGCCATGATGCATCTATAAATATTACATTGTGATTTGCTGTAAAACAATGATGTTGAGTGGCGCTGTTATGGGATGTATCCAAGTACATAGACAAGTGCTCTGCGGATAGCCACAGCTTGCACAAATTAGCCTTTTATTGGTTTCTAAAGTTGTCATGTTTTTGAAATTTCTTGCCTGATTGTAACTTATGCTTGGTGTTTGTGAGCAGGCTTGTTAAATTTGGTAGCCAATGTCGCATGTGCCACTTGTCGACTACCTCTAACTAAAAATATATGCTCACCGGAAATTGTTTGACTAAATTAGCTAGCTGTTTACTTACCTTAGGTTTTCCCCATGTCATTTAATAACAAAGTTGACTACATGCCAAATCAACCTTTTTCTAGTGCCACCATAGATCCATCAGATTACCAACATAAAAGCTTTCAAAAGCGAAAATGGCAGGTTTTGATTGCTACATTTTTGTTGATCCTGATTATTGCCAATGCAGTAATTTGGAGTCGGGCACCCACATATCAAAGCCAAGCTATCCTGCATTTTTCGTATACATCACAAACGGAACAAGATATTACTGAGCTGGCACAAAGGCAAATTACCCTGCATCAGCAAAGGTTAAAAAGTAACAGCGTACTCAGCTTAGTTGCACAAGAGCTTGCACAAAGTCAGATGTTAATGATTAACGTACAAACACTTTTTGATGCACTGACCGCAGAAGCGAGTTTAACAGGGCGTATTATTACGCTAAAAGCTAATGGTACTGAGCCACAAATTCTTAAGCCAATGTTAGATGTATGGGTAAAAGTGTATTTGAATTTAATTGAGTCCGAAACGCAACGGAACAACAGCGACGAGTTACTGGTTGCAGACGAACGACTACAGCTATTGGAATTAAAAATATCCGAACAACAACAACGGTTACAAATTTTTGCCAGTGAAAACAACATTACGTCCCTAGAAAGAGATGAAAATCGAGCCTTAAGTCAGACTAAAAATTTGGGGGCTAACCTCGATAAAGCCTTGGCCGATCAAGCCCAAGCCCAAGCGTTACTTGATAGTTTGCTTGAAGCCATTAATGACGGACAAACTATTACTCGTCCAACAGACAAAGCAAAAATTGATACAACAAAACTTAGCATGCAAGAAATTAATGCCAATTTGACCTCTTTGTCTGAAAAGTATACCCAAGCCTATTTAGAGCGAGACCCGACTATTGTGGCGCAGCAGCAAAAAGTACAGCAACTTCAGATCCTACTGGAAGAACAAATACAAACCAGCCAAACGAACTACTTACTTGATGTAAAACGCGATCTGAGCGCTGCTAAAGGGAAAGCGCAGCAGATGGATATTCAGCTTGTAGAGCAAAACAAATTAGCCCAAGCGTTCAGTCAAAACCTCGAACAATATAAAAGGTTAGACGACGAATTAAAGGCTTTACAAATTCAAGCTCAAACGCTAAAAAATCGACAAGTGGCGCAAGAAGTGTCGAAACCCTTTGATGCTAAGGTTTCTTTGCTTGAGCCTGCATTTATTCCAGATTATGCAATTGGGCCAAACTACGCATTTAATAGTCTGATTAGTTTGATAGTGGCAGTTATTGTGGCCATATTGGCGTTATTATTGTTTAGTTTTATCTTCAAGCAAAAAGCCGCAACTAATTCTAGTCACTTTGTGGTGATCCCAGGGCAAGCCGGAGCCGCTGACTATGCAAACCTTGGTCATGGGCAACATGGGCAGATTGCAGCGCCCGACCCTCGCTTGGCATCCGAACCAGTTAAACTGCCGCCAGTACCCCAAGTTTTACGTTTATTAAGCCAAGATGAATGTCAGTTACTTTTTTGTGTTGCCAATAACCAAGGTAAAGCGTTAGTGGGCTTGATTTTGAGCGGTGTCAGTATTGCTGAATTATCGGTATTAGAGAAAACGAATTTCAGCCAAAATTATTCTGCGTTACAAATAGATAATCAGTTTTCACGTACTATCATCTTTCAAAAAGAACTGACTGAAGCTTTGCAAGCACTATGCAATAACTTAACTGATGAACAAACAATTTGGTCGAATATCCAAGGCCTAGAAGACTTCGAGGAGCTGTTGGTGAATATAGGCCATGATGCTCAGGTGGCCTTTCCCGAGCAGTTATCTCTCGACGTTCTGCGGCATACTTATTTAACCTACTTGGCGAGTCAAGGTGCCAGGCTTAATGATATTGAACAGGTTGCTGGGTATACCTCGCCAAGTGATTTGGCGCTATATCGAAATGTTAATCAACAAGGAAAATTGCTTAATTTAGAGCAGATCCAAACACACTATCCTTTTGTTGTTATAAGCTGAGTTGTTGTAATGTCTGCGCATCCTCAATATGCTAAAATTTGGCGCACGGTGCAGCTTATTCCTTCGGGTAAAGTAGCAAGTTATGGCCAAATTGCCGATCTGGCAGGATTACCGGGGCGGGCAAGGCTAGTAGGTAAGTCACTAGCTTTTGTGCCAAAAGATATGCAAGTACCTTGGTATAGAGTGTTGCGTTCTAATGGACAAATTGCCTTCCCTATAGGTTCTGAGCAATCACAAAAACAAACAGGCTTATTGCAACAAGAAGACGTCGCTGTTTTTAACAACCGAGTTAAATTGAGCCTTTTTCAATGGCAGCCTGATTTGGCAGAAATGCTTTGGAAATTAGAGTATTAGCTCAGACCGTGTTGACCCTGTTGATGATAGTAAATCTTGCTCTTAAGGGGGAAATCAGATATTTTTACTTTCTGTTTTGTGAATTCAGCTACTCGAGATTGTTTTTGTGTTAAAGACTTTTGATATAGACGACCTTGAAGAAGGGATGTTCGTTGATTCTATAGCAAAACAACAAGGCAAATTTAAGATCACCAGCAGTGGTAGGGTCACCTCTCTTGCCGCTATAAAGCAACTCAAAAAGAAAGGAATTTTGTCAGTTGTTGTTGATATGAGCAAACAACTTAAGCCCAAAGTTGTTGAACAAGAAGAGCCCGAACCACCTACTGAAGCACCTGAACCAGCTGTCGAAGTTTCTTTTGAAGCAGAACTTGAAGTGGCATCCAAACTTCATACCAAAGGTAAACACTTACAAAAAACAATGTTAGAAAGTGTAGGCAAAAATCTACCTGTAGACATTACCATCCCAGAAGCATTCACCAACAACCTTGTTTCATCTATTGATCGCAACCCAAATGCCTTGATGTGCATGACAAAAATACGAGAAAAAGACACTTATCTATTAGAGCATTCGTTGAATGTGGCTATTTTGTTAGCTAATTTTGGTACACATGTAGGCTTGAATGAAGAACAAATTCAAGAATTGGCTCTGTCTGGTTTTTTGCACGATATCGGAAAAATTAAAATTCCTGATGAAATACTGCATAAACCCGGACGTTTAAATGATCAAGAAATGACCATTATGAAGGACCATGTGTATTATGGCACAAAAGTGCTGATTGAAATGGGGATCCCCGATTCAATCGTTGAGACTATAGGCCAACACCATGAGAGGCTTGATGGTTATGGTTACCCTGACGGTTTGCGTGGTGATGAAATCACTCAGTTTGGTTGTATGATTGCCATTGTTGATACCTATGACGCGATAACGGCAGACCGCTGTTATAAGGTTGGTATGTCATCTAAAAAAGCGTTACAAATTTTGATGCAGGATGCACCTAACAAGTACGATGAAGGGTTAGTAAAACAATTTGTGCAATGCACCGGTATTTTCCCCGTTGGCAGTTTAGTCAAACTCAACAACGAAAAAATAGCCATGGTACTTAAGCCGCACCCTGTACATGCCACTAAACCCCTAGTGAAAGTATTTTTTTCAATACGAGGCAATCATTATTTAGAACCCAAAGAGTTAAATTTAGCCTCAGCCAGCAATGGTGTAAAGATTGTTGATGCAGTGATCGCCAGCGACTATAAACTCGATTTCAACAAATATTTTAATGAATCAATAGTGGTCTAAATCCACAAGCTCTAAAGTACTGCAAAGGTTAACTATTCTTAACTTCTTTTAATATAATTTTTAGCTGGTCAGTAGTTACATCAGAGGGGCACACCCCTTTATTAACCAATTCTTCACGAATACATCTAGGATCATTTGAAGAAAAACGAGAGCTGTTTTTCTGCACGTAACGCGTTAGTTTTTGCTGCAATTTTCGAGTTAAACAAGACATCTGTACATCATAACCAGTTAAAAGTGAATTAAATTTACGAGTGAGTAGTAGATATAAGTAATGCATATAACACATCTTAATTTCTACATTTTAAATTATAATCAAAAACTGGGCCAACAATAATTTAACTATATAATTCAATAAGATAGGTGTTTTTAGGTTTTATTTAAATTCATCTTATGTAAAATAATCCGACAGTTCACTATCGTTATCCTCTTTATTTACATGGCTTTTTGTAAACAAGCTATTAACGGAACAATATTTAATAGCTTTCGCCTCATAAATATTTACCTCATCAAAAGTCAAAAATAAGAAATTTTGCGGAAAATGTTCACGCTCAATCAAATTTGGAAAAAACAGCGCCTTGTAACAAATAAAGGAAATTATATGTAAATATGGACAAAAATAATCAAAAATGGAAGTTTATACTTGAATGTGGTAAAAAATAACAAGAAATGGAAGAAATCTAGATTTGGAAGATATTTAATAATTCCGAATACGATACAAGGTTAAAAAATAAAGTAAACACTTAAGGAAAAATATGCGACCCGTTGGTTATGCATTTTTGCAAGCACATTACGAATTTAGTCTACCTAAGCTAGATTGCGAATACTTTCAAGGTGATCATGCAAAAGGCATTAAAACCATAAACTATGGCGCAAGCACTAGGAAAGTTTTATGCAACCGAACTAAAATCGGAGAGACCCCATTTGACCACATTAAGG